>PVMS01161169.1_pt1 | contig 14623 bp, 15 predicted proteins | sample 1853461 | NCBI WGS metagenome assembly PVMS01 (sample SAMN08582032, study PRJNA380276) | Marine sediment metagenome, whole genome shotgun sequencing project. | isolation source: ocean sediment barecode stripped | collected 2017 | reverse complement strand
CGCTATCCGGGGGATCCAGAGTCAAACACTCTTTTTCAACCTTTTTGCTAACTCAAAACCATCATGATACTGGCTTGCACGCTCAAGCGTTTAGGTCGCAAACGTAGATATTACTTGTTTTTATTGCATGGAACGAAGTGGGGGATATTAGATTAGAATTTGATTGATAAACGAAATTACATATAATTAATCATAACCAAAAGGCTGTGAGAAAAAGGAGATAAAATGAGTAGCGATGTGCTCAAACCTGTCAAGGCACAATTGGACGCCTACAATGCTCAGGATCTTGATCTTTTTGTGGATCAATATCACGACCAGATTGAATTAAACGTTCTTGATGGCGATATGCAGATTTCTGGTAAGGAGCAAATGCGGGAATGGTATGGCAAGCTATTTGCAGAGAATCCAAATGGAAAAGCAGAAGTGTCTGATCGCTGGGTTGTAGGAAACTATGTACTTGACCTGGAAATCATAACCGGCCAAACGGGACAAAGTGAAGAGATTAAGGCGGTCGCTATTTTTCTGGTTGACGGCGACTTAATCCGCAGGGCCACATTTGTTATGTAGTGATTCTGTTTGGCTTACCTTTTGCTTTTTAGGTCACTTATCTAAGCGCTGAGTGTCCCCCTCGCCTGGCGTTTGTCTTTCAGGTTGAGAAGAACCCTATTGAACTACCGTCCTCACCGTCGGGGGTATAAGTCCTGAAATTCCATCGGAATTTATGATTGAATAGCACTGATTATTGGATATGCGCTCAGGCGTTGGTACATGTGGGAGATTCTGCAGAACTCGAACCAGGTATCTATCGTTCTTATATGAAATCAGATAAATGGAAAATCAGTTCACCTGTTCCATGAACCACTCGTAAAGCGCAGGATCCCCATAGGCATTTTGCCAGGATTCCTGGTGATTAGCTCCTGGGTATAGTGTGAACTTAACATTCGCACCACAAGCTTCAAGAGCAGCCACTGTTTCGATGTTTCCTTCAGGAGAAACCCATGTATCTGCATCTCCATGAAAGACCCATATCGGCAATTCCATAAGAGAGCAGATATCTTCTGGGACGAGATCGCTTGCTGATGTAGATGGCCCACTAGCGATTGGCGCAATTGCTGTGAAGCGATCGGGATATCTTAGAGCGTACTTCCATGTTCCGTATCCACCAGAGCTTAACCCAGTTAGGAATATTTCGTTTGGATCTATCGGTAGAATTTCAGTTAGATTGTCGACTAATTCATTTATCGGGTCAAACATTTTCGGCCATAAGCCATCAGGCAACTGAGGCGAAACGATAATAAAAGAAAAATCACTTAGGTCATCAATGTGATTCGTCGGTGTCTTATTAAACAAGGTGTTGATGTTTGACCCATTTGTACTATAACCATGAAGAAAAACAATCAAGGGCCATTGCTCTTCTGGATCATAAGTATCTGGCACAAAAAGCAAATAGCGGACTTCTTCGCCAGAACTGGCAAGAAAGGAATAGGGAGATTGGCCAGGGTGGACGTTGTCCCCGGATATCTCCGGATGGGAAGGCACGTATGCGGTGACTGTAGATTGCGGAAGGTTAGTTGGCGCAGAGGTGGTTACTGAAGGCGAGCAAGCGGCCAAAATGAGGCCAACGATCAGGATAACAATTTGTACTCTCATCACAGATACGTCTCCAATAAGGATTCCGCTGTAGTTGATACTTTACAGTATAACCAAATGTGCGAGTTGAACATAGAAAAAGGCCCTTTTCGCCATTGAAAAATGACTCAAAAGGCCTTTTTCTAGTACTTTTCAGTCGGGGCGAGAGGATTTGAACCTCCGACCTCACCGACCCGAACGGTGCGCGCTAGCCGGGCTGCGCCACGCCCCGAATGTTGTTGCAGCTAGCTGCAACCGCGGAGGGATTTTTCCGCACTTCTTCAATTATATCGTGGCAAATCAATTGCTAATTTAATGCGGGAGGGCTCAATGGCAAGCTCACATGGAAGCGCGAACCCATGCCTTCCACACTTTCTACGCTGAGTTGCCCCTTATGCATTTCCACCATTGCTTTGGCTACGGTTAATCCCAATCCCATGCCCCCATGCTGCCGGGTCATATATTCTTCGACCTGGAAGAAACGATCAAAAATTTTATCCAGGTCCCTTTTTGGAATTCCCACTCCAGTATCCGAAACATAAATATCGGCCTTTTCAGTGCCGAGCTTCAACGAAATTTCAACGCTTCCGCCCTGATCTGTAAAGTCGATCGCATTTTTTATCAAATGCTTGAAGGCAATTCGCAATTTATCCCCGTCACCAAAAATAATTACGCTTCCTTCAGGCAGCTTTGAAATCAGCTTCAATCCTTTTTCCTCAGCGCTAATGCGATGCTCGTTGATAGTCTTTACTAATATTGAACGCAGATCAAAAGTGGTCGCGCGCAAAGAATCCGTATCGCTTTTGAGATTCTCGATTTGCGAAAGATCGTCCAGAATGTCCTTCAACCGAATAGCACTACGCTCGATCACATCCACCTGTTCCTTCTGCTCCCCCTGCAAGCTTTCCTTTAGATAAGAAGCATGCCCCAATATCAGCCCTAAAGGAATGCGCAATTCATGCGAACTGATCGCTATGAAATTGTTTTTCATTTCATCCAGCTCGGATAAACGCGAATAGGCTTCCCGAGTTTCTTTCAACAAACGCGCGTTTTCAAGCGCGATAGCTGCTTGGGAAGCCAAAGTTTCCAGCACGACAATGTCCTGAACATCATATTCGCGATCATCGCTCTTATTCAGAACACTAAGCGTGCCTGTTGCCTCTTCACGCATTAATAGCGGCACCGATAATATGGATCGCGTTTGGAATCCTGTTTTGCTATCAACCTTTCTGTAGAATTCCTCATCTTGCGCATTATGGACCACAACCGGCCTTTTTTCCAAAAAGGCGCGCCCTGAAATGCTTCCATCCAGTGGAATGCGTGTTTCTGCCATCACATCATCTTCCATCCAGCGGGCAGCCACAAAACGCAATGAATCATCCTCGTCAAAGATCTGCGCAATTGATGCCTGATCACTATCGGTTAGTTCAGCCGCTGCGTCCACGATCGCTTGAAGAAGATCAGGCAGCTCAAGAGTGGCGCTGATCTTTTGATTTATCTCAACCAGTCGCTGTAATCGTTCTGGGCTATCTAGTAATGCCTGGGTTACCAATATTCATTTTCCCTTATTAATTTGCTGCATTAGTATGCATGAAAAAAAGTTCCAAAGCCACTAAAAAGCTTTGGGGAGCTAGCCTGATTATTTTGCAAATCGCCTTTGGTATATAATCAATTTGGCGAATAAATTCTTGAATATCGAATGGAGATTTGGCATGTCCGGACATAGTAAATGGTCGACCATCAAGCGTAAAAAAGCGGTTAACGACGCCAAGCGTGGAGCGATTTTCACGCGCCATGCGCGCGAGATCGCAATTGCATCCCGGGAAGGCGGCGCAGATCCAGATAGCAATTTCACCTTGCGCCTGGCAATCGACCGCGCAAAAGCGGCAAATATGCCCAACGACAATATTGAGCGTGCGATCAAACGTGGCTCTGGTGACGATAAAGAAGGTGTCGTTCTGGAGCAGATCGTATATGAAGGCTACGCGCCCAATGGTGTCGCGCTGATGATCGATTGCGTCACCGATAATCGCAATCGCACCGTTGCCGATCTCCGTCACGTGCTTACAAAACACAATGGCAGTTTAGGAGAGGGCGGTTCGGTGGCCTGGCAATTTAGCAAAATTGCCTATTTCGCATTTTCTTCAGAAGGTAAAAATGAAGATGAAATATTCGAGATGGCTGTTGAGGCGGGTGCCGATGATGTCGAATTTGCAGAAGGCGTTGTCGAAATTATTGGCCCGGTAGATTCTTTCAAACCCATTGGGGACGCACTCAAGGATGCGGGAATATCCATCGAAGATGCCGGTTTGCGTATGCAGGCCAATCAGGAAGTGGAGCTGGATGCAAAAGACACGCTGAAAGTAATGCGCGTGATAGAAGAAGTGGAAGATCTGGATGACATTCAAAATGTTTCCTCGAACTTGAAGATCAGCGACGAGCTGATTGCCGAATTACAGGTCTGATCGCCAATGCTGGCGATTGGCATTGATCCCGGAACGGCCATAACGGGTGTCGGATTGGTAGAGGCGAATGAAAGAGGCGATTTGAAAGCTATTCATTGGTCTGCAATCCTCACACCTGCGAAAACGCCTTTGCCGGAACGCCTGGAAAGCATTCACAGCCAGCTTTCTGCCCTGCTGGATGAATACAAGCCCCAAACAGCCGCAGTTGAATCATTATTTTTCTCACGAAATGCGCGCACAGCGATGAGCGTGGGACAAGCCCGTGGCGTGGTCTTGCTCACCCTCCAGCAAGCCGGCATCCCGATCAGCGATTACGGTCCTAATGAGATCAAATTGGGGATCACTGGCTACGGCGCTGCCGATAAGAAGCAAATGCAGATGATGGTGCGCACTCTGCTTGATTTGGAAAAAACGCCTCAGCCAGATGATGCCGCCGATGCTCTTGGCGTGGCGATCTACCATTTGCGCATGGCGAAATTTGATAAATTGACTGCCCAGGAAGCTTCTTCTGGCATAGAATAGCCCCATGATCTCCAGCCTTTCAGGACGAATTTCCGAAATCAATGAAGACAGCCTAGTTATCGAATTGGGGGGTCTGGGTCTCACAGTTAATGCGCCCGCACCCCTGGTGGCGGATTGTTCCCCCGGCCAGCAGATTTCCCTGCAAACTTATTTACATGTCCGTGAAAATGAATTAAGCCTCTATGGCTTTTCCAATGTTGAACGTCGCCAGTTATTTATTCTTTTGCTGGGTGTAAACGGAATTGGCCCGCGCCTGGCGCTCGCCATTCTTTCAACTTTGAGCGCTGAAGCCCTGCGTTCTGCGGTCAGCAATGAACAGCACGAGATCCTCAGCCAGGTTCCCGGCGTCGGCAAGAAGACCGCTCAAAAGATCGTGCTGCACCTCATTGATCGTGTGCAGCCACTGGATGGAGCTGCCGGATTATCAGGCTTACACGAAAAGGATGCTGATCTGCTTCAGGCTCTTGCCTCCCTCGGTTATACAGTGATCGAATCACAGGCTGCCATACAATCGCTGCCCAAAGATCCATCCCTTGGATTGGAAGAACGCTTGCGTTTGGCGCTCGCCTATTTCAATTCCCCCGTTTGAGATCATCCTTTCGCCATCACCAGTTTTTCATCTACGCCCAGATCGAGTAAATGATCACTCAATTCGCTGATCCGGCCCTTTAAATTAATTTCGATATCGGCAAAGAAATCACGCCCGGCTTCCTTTTCAAAATGCAGATCATTGCGCAATTGCATGGCAGGCGACAGATCAATTTCCCGTATCGTGTGTTCCACCTCAAAGATGATGGCTTCCAAATGGCGCAGCTCAACTTTATTGCGTAAGATCTCAGCTTCTGGGCCAATAGCATTACCACTATCGCGCTCGCCAGCCTGCTTTAGCATTTTCTCCAGGCTTCTAAGATCCTTCGCTGAATAAGCTTGATTGATACGCGCCATTATTTTTTCGCGTTCTGATTTATCTTCTTTTCCTTCGGCCAGATCAGGATGAAAACGTTTCGCTAAGTTGCGAAAGAGTTCTCTGATCTTCTGCTCAAAAATCGGATCTTTCTCAAGTTTTTTCTGATGGTCATCTTTTATTACTTCATCGGCTTCCGGATTGGAATAGTAACGCCATCCTTTTTTCTTGTTTCCACCCGGCAAAGCTTCCCTTTGTTTTTCCTCCTCCTCAAACTTAGCTTCCATGAGATGTTCCAATCGGTTCAGTTCTTTTTCTAATCCACTTAAGCGCGCGTTGTAAGCATCCGTAAAATCTTGCAGACCTTTGCGCGTATTGAATAGCTCGAGTTCGAGCAGTTCCAGATAGCCACGCCTATGTTGGACCTTTTTGCGCAAGGCCTCTAAATCCGCAAGTGCTGGGTAGGTAAGTTTCTTCATTTCTTAAGCTCAAGGAAAAGCAAAAAATTATACCAATCGCAAGCTTTCAATCAATAATGATGCTTTCAAGCTGTTATGATTATTTGAAAATGAGGAAGGTACATGGCAAAGTCAAATAAACTGGTTTTCATTGGGCCTGGTGTCATGGCAGAAGCCATGATCTCTCGACTAATTGAGACAAAAATTGCAGAACCACAACAGATCTTGGCCTCTGGCCCTCGCCCAAATCGTGGCAAAGACCTCGAAAAAGCATATGGCATAGCTTTCGAAGGAAATAATGCTCTTGCGGCCAACCAGGCTTCACTTCTCATTCTTTCCGTCAAGCCTCAGCAATTATCAAAGGCTCTTGGCCCTGTAAAAGGCCAGATACCAAAAGAGGGCCTCATTATCTCTATTGTTGCTGGTGCTTCAATTGCGCGCATTGCTGACCTATCCGGCCATGAAGCAATTGTCCGCGCCATGCCAAATACGCCCGCTCAGATCGGAAAAGGCATCACAGTATGGACAGCGTCGAAAGCCTGCTCTGAATCACAGAAACAAGAAGCCGAAAAAATATTGACTGCGCTTGGTGAGGTTGTTTATGTTGAGGAAGAATCCCTGCTCGATAAAGCCACGGCTCTCTCTGGCACAGGTCCTGCTTACACCTTCCTCTTTATGGAGGCAATGGTGGATGCTGGAGTGCATTTGGGCTTTCCCCGCCGTCTTGCCGAGCAACTAGTGGTCGAAACCCTTCGCGGCTCCGTTGAATTCTACGATCAAGCCGAGGAGGCTCCTCGCCATTTGGCCCGTTTGCGAAATCAGGTAACGTCTCCTGGAGGCACCTCCGCTGAAGCACTTTATTACCTCGAAAAAGCCGGATTCCGCACTGCTATTTCGCGCGCAATTTGGGCGGCATATGAGCGTTCTCGTCGTTTAGGAAGCCCTGATTCAAACCTTCGCGATTCGCTAGATCCCTAGAAATGCAGCATTTGTAATTTAGTTGAAGGCAACCAATTTGGGTTAGATTCCTTTCATCTATTGAATGAACCATAATCCTAATAACATGATCGCAGACCAGGCTAATTTTGAACTTAGGGCGACTCTGCTAAGGTCTTCACTAATGAATTTAGGCATGAATTTCGTCAATATCACGCCCAAGACAATCCCGAAAAAGATTTGCGTGCTGCCAATAACGGAAACCAATGCCACAGGGCCTAGTGAGAAGGCCAGAAAGCCGATCAGCTTTGCGCCCACAGAAATGCTTTCATTAAACAAAACAAGCAAAAGAGCATTCCGATTGGTTTGAAGGCTTTCCTGAAACTGTTTGCGCACAAGAGGTGCTGTTAAATAGTAGATTACCCCCCCCAGGCCGAGGCCAAAGCTTTCAAATGCTGCCACAGTGATCAAGGGATATTCTTGAGATATAGGCTTGAAAATAATAACGCCTATCGACCACATCAATCCGGCCACAAGAATTGCCCAAAAAGATGCTGAAAGGCTGAAGGAAATCTTTTGGCGATCCGGACTTGTAATTAACGACAAAAATATAGAAGGCCCCAGTATTAGAACAAATCCGATAATTTGAGGAACTGTGATCTTCTCGTTGAGGAAGACGCTTGCAAGGATTAATATGATGGCAGGATGCATTTGCAAAAGAATGATGACCAAACTTGATTCTTCATCTGCAATAGCTTTGAAGTAGAAGACGCTTCCCCATAATGCGAGTACCCCCACCAGCAAGATCAGAAATGTTTCTTTTAGGGGGAGAAAAGCAAAACCACCGAAAGCCCAAAAGAGAATGCCAAATAATACGCCCGCTATTGCAGTATAGATGGGCACACTTCGAAAACTGGCAATCTTTTTTTCCACTATGTATTTATCGATAAAGACCACAAAAGCATAAATAGCCGGGGAAAGTATTGCTGGAATTATCCAATTCATTTGCTTTTGTTTTCCAAAGGGATGATTGAATTAGTTGAGAATAAATAATTACTAAATGCTATTTTTTCACTCAAATTAATTTCCATGAAAATCTTTACCCAGATTTATTTTTGATCAAATAATTAAATTTCTCGGCCATTTTACTAGGAAAACAGACCTGTTTTTCACATCTTCAATAAGTAAATTTACAGCTTTTTCAATAATCCAGATTCGTAATGTTAGCCCCGATTGTGAATTACTAGACAATTCCTTGACCATCAGTTATCATGGCCCCGCTATTTCAGCCTATCTCTTACTCGCGGAGAATTTTCAATGTCAGACTTAATTAAAGATATTTCTTCCAATTTGCAGCAGCAAATTGAGGAATTTAATCCTGAATTTGCCTTGCGTGATGTCGGCAACGTAATCTCCTCTGGAGATGGAATTGCGCGCGCATCCGGCCTTGGCGATGTTCAGGCCCAGGAATTGGTCCAGTTCGATAATGGCGTGATGGGCATTGCCTTCAACTTAGAAAAGAGCAATGTTGGCATCATCATCATGGGCGAATTCTCTGCCATTCAAGAGGGCATGAGCGTGCGCGCCACTGGCCGCATTGCTTCAGTGCCGGTTGGCGATGGCATGGTTGGCCGCGTGGTCAATGCTTTAGGTGAGCCCATTGATGGCAAGGGCCCCATTCAGAGCAATAAATTCCGCCCCATTGAGCGTATCGCTCCCGGTGTGACGCAGCGAAAAGATGTAGATACCCCCGTTCAAACTGGCATCAAGGGCATTGACGCCCTCACGCCCGTTGGCCGAGGCCAACGACAGCTCATTATTGGTGATCGCCAGACTGGCAAAAGTGCTCTGGCTATCGACACCATCATCAATCAAAAAGATCAGGATCTGATCTGCATTTATGTTGCCATCGGACAGAAGAAAGCGGGAGTAGCGCGAACCGTTGCCATTCTCGAAGAGAATGGCGCTATGGAGCACACGATAGTGGTTGTGGCCTCTGCTGAAGAGCCTGCCGCGCTCCAATATATTGCCCCTTATGCGGGCTGCGCCATCGGTGAAGAGTTCATGGAAAGCGGCCGCAATGCCCTCATTGTTTACGATGATCTTTCCAAGCATGCTTGGGCTTATCGCCAGGTATCGCTCTTGCTCCGCCGCCCTCCGGGACGTGAAGCCTATCCCGGCGATCTTTTCTATCTCCATTCGCGCCTCTTAGAGCGCGCGGCTCGTATGGCTGATAATTATGTGATCGTGCCCAAGGATTTCAAAGAAGAACTTGCCAGCGAGAAAGATGCTGTTGACAAGAAAGCCTATAAAGGCCCGCTTGCCAAGCCTAATGCTGAAGAAGCGCGTCAGGCAATGGATAAGACCGCTGATCACAAGCTGGTTAAGATAGAAGGCTCAGGTGGTTCCCTTACCGCGCTGCCCATTATTGAAACGCTCCTCGGAGATGTTTCCGCATACGTGCCCACCAACGTGATCTCAATTACCGACGGCCAGATCTACCTCGAGGCCAATCTTTTCTTCGCGGGTATCCGCCCAGCCATCAACGCAGGCCTTTCCGTTTCACGCGTCGGCGGCGATGCCATGACCAAAGCCATGAAGAAAGTGGCTGGTGGTCTGCGATTGGATATGGCTTCCTTCCGTGAATTGGCTGCCTTTGCTCAATTTGGCTCCAGCCTGGATAAAGCCACTCAGGATCAGCTCAACCGTGGCCAGCGCTTGCAGGAAATTCTCAAGCAGCCGCAATATGCTCCTCTTCCGGTTGAACAGGAAGTCGTGGCAATTTATGTAGGTATTAGCGGCCATGCCGATGATATTGAAATTGACAGAGTTTCAGAATGGGAAGCCGCTCTCCTGCGTTTCATGGAAAGCTCCCATGCTGATATTCTCAAGGTCATTGCTAAAGAAAAAGATCTCAGTGATTCCACGAAAGAAAAACTGGATAGTGCCATCGAAACTTTCAATAGCACCTGGTCCTAATTATCACTCTCGCCTGATAGGAAACTATGGCTAACGCAAGAGACATCAAGCTACGCATCAAAAGCGTAAAGAATATTGCGCAGGTCACGCGCGCTTTGCAAGCAGTAAGTGCCAGCCGTGTACGCAAGGCAATGGATGCCGTAGAACAAACGCGCCCCTATTCGCAAAAAGCATGGCAGGTGCTTACCCATATCGCTGGGCAACCCGGCCGCAACAGCTTGCACCCATTGCTCACCAAGCGCGAAGAGGTAAAAAATATCATCGTGGTCCTCTTAAGTGGTGATCGCGGTCTTGCAGGCCCTTACAACACCAATATTATGCGTTTCGAGCACGAGCAATTTAAGGATTCAGAGGCAAAAGTTGGCTATATCCCTGTGGGTCGCAAAGGTGCAGAATTGCTATATCGGCGCCAGGCCAATGTGCTCGCCCAATTTTCCGGCTTGCCTGCCGAACCGGAATTTAGTGATGTATCCGCTATTGGCCGTCTCATTGTGGAAGATTTCCTTGCGGAAAAAGCCGACGAGGTTTATTTGGTCTACACGGATTTTGTGAATATGGTCCGCCAGGTGCCCACAGTAAAAAAACTCCTGCCTTTGGAGTTTGAAAGCAGCGAAGGATTGGTCCAGGCCTCTTTTGGCGAGCAGCCAAGTGGGCCTTCTGCTGCATATACTTATGAACCCAGCCAGGTAGAAATCCTGGATGAAATCGTACCCAGCTTCACCGCCCTGCAGGTCTATCAGGCGGTTCTGGAGTCCTTTGCCAGCGAGCATGCCGCCCGCATGGTGGCGATGAAGAACGCCACTGATAATGCCAGCGATCTAACCGGCGCGCTCACCCTGGAATACAACAAAGTTCGCCAACAAAGCATTACTAACGAAATGTTAGACATTGCCGGCGGTGCTGAAGCTTTGTCTCAAGCTACCGCAGCAAGATAATCTGGAGGAAGAATGGCAGAAGTTAATGGTCGAGTAACACAAATCTTGGGGGGTGTTGTGGATGTAAGCTTCCCACAAGGCCAATTGCCCGAAATCTATGATGCCGTGCAGATTTTGCGCCCGGATCAGGACCCCGTGGTCCTCGAAGTCCAAACCCATCTTGGCGATGGTGAAGTCCGGGGTGTAGCAATGGATGCCACCGAAGGATTAAAGCGCGGCATGGAAGTGGTCAACACTAATGCGCCCATCACCGTTCCCGTTGGTGAAGCCACCCTCGGCAGAATGTTTGATGTGCTCGGCAATCCGATTGATGGCCTTGGCCCTGTCGAATCCGAGATAAGCTATTCAATTCACCGACCTGCCCCTTCATTTGAAGAGCAATCCACTAGCGTGGAAGTCTTTGAAACCGGCGTAAAAGTGATCGATCTGATCGCCCCCTTTACCAAAGGCGGCAAAACTGGCATCTTTGGCGGTGCGGGCGTTGGCAAAACCATTCTTATTCAGGAATTGATCCGCTCGATCGCAACTGAACATCAGGGCAACTCTGTGTTTGCAGGTGTGGGAGAACGCACCCGCGAAGGCACGCAGATGTACCGCGAAATGATCGAATCCGGTGTGCTCAAAGACACCGTTTTGGTCTATGGTCAGATGAACGAACCGGCTGGCACCCGCTTGCGCGTAGCGCTAACCGCGCTTTCAATGGCGGAATATTTCCGAGATCAGGGCCGCGATGTGCTCCTATTCATTGATAACATTTTCCGCTTTTCCATGTCGGGTTCTGAAGTATCTGCGCTCTTGGGGCGTATGCCTTCAGCAGTGGGCTATCAACCCACCTTAGCTACGGAAATGGGCCAATTGCAGGAACGTATCACCTCCACAAGTAAGGGCTCGATCACCTCTATGCAGGCCGTTTATGTGCCCGCAGATGATTATTCCGATCCTGCTCCAGTAGCAACATTCACGCATCTTGATGCAACCATTGCGCTTGAGCGTTCTATCTCTGATAAAGGTATTTACCCGGCAGTTGACCCTCTGGCTTCCAACTCACGTATTTTGGACCCCAATGTGGTTGGTGAAGAACACTATCGCACCGCTCGAGAAGTTCAGCGTGTGCTTCAGCGCTATAAAGATCTCCAGGACATTATTGCCATTCTTGGTATCGACGAATTGAGCGAAGACGATAAGCTGATCGTGGCACGTGCTCGAAAAGTTGAACGCTTCTTCTCGCAGCCCTTCTTCGTGGCCGAGCAGTTCACTGGAACACCGGGCCGCTATGTAAAGCTCGAAGAATCCGTGCGAGGTTTCCGTGAAATTTTGGATGGCAAGTATGATGATCTGCCCGAACAGGCCTTCCTTATGGTCGGAACGATTGATGAAGCCGTCGAAAAAGCTGCAAAGTTGAACAAAGAGGATTAGTCAGCGCTAAAGGAATTCAGCATGCCGATCCGATGTGAAATTGTTTCCCAGGACCGCACCGTTTTTGAAAACGATGTAGATATTGTCGTTGTCCCTGGCGTGGATGGCGAAATGGGAATTTTGCCAAACCATTCTCCCCTGCTATCCACAATCCGCATGGGTGTGATAAAAGTAAGGTATGCGGGCGAAGAAGAGAATTTTACGATCACTGGTGGACTCGTTGAAGTCCAGCCTGATATTGTTACAATTTTGGCTGATGCAGCTGAAAATATTGAAGAAATTGATATTGCTCGTGCCGAAGAGGCTCGCCGTCTTGCAAAAGAACGTCTTGAAGAAGGGCCGCCTCCCGGCACAGATGTTTACCTTGCAGCCGATGCCGCGCTTCGGCGATCCAGCCTTCGTTTGGATGCCGTCCGTCGCTTTGGCCGCACACGCAGCCGCACACAATTTCCCTCGGGCGCCTCTGAGAAAGACAGCGACTAAATAATGGCTAGATTTTCACGTGAACTGGGTATTGACCTGGGCACGATGTTCATCCGCATTGTTGAAGGGGGCGAAGTGGTCTTGCAAGAGCCCACCATAGTAGCCGTAGATATCAACGAACAAAAAATTGTTGCAATTGGGGAAGAAGCGCTTGGCATGGTCGGCCGCGTTTCCACTGAAACTATCGAAGTTACGCGCCCACTTCAAAATGGAGTTGTGGCATATTATGAGCTAACCGAGCGGCTTTTAGATCATTTGGTACGCAAGATCGGCGGCTCAGTACGCCTTTTCAAACCACGTATTCTTATTAGTCACCCATATGGCATTACCAGCGTTGAGCGCCGCGCCGTACATGAAGCTGCCATGCATGTTGGCGATGCCTTGCTTATCCCGCAGCCCTTAGCCGCATCCTTGGGTATTGATCTGCCCATCGGTACGCCCACTGGCAATATGATTGTTTGCCTCGGAGGCGGTTGCACACAAGCGGCTGTAATTTCCATGCACGATGTTGTTTCAGGAGAAACATTGCGGCTTGGCGGCCTTGATCTGGATGAAGCCATAGCTAGCTATGTGCGCCGAAAATACGGCCTCTTCATTGGGCAGCGCACCTCGGAACAGGTCAAGTTGCGTATTGGCGCTGCTATTTCAATGGACGAAAATAAAAGTATGGAACTTCAGGGACAGGATCAAGTCAGCGGCTTGCCTCGCCCCCTCACGCTCACGACTGAAGAAATTGTTGAAGCAGTGCAGGATCCCCTGGACGAAATTTTCGATATGATCCAGCGTGTTCTGGAGAAAACTCCTCCCGAGCTGGCCTCAGATATTATTGATCGCGGAGTTGCTTTATGCGGAGGCGCAGCCATGTTGCGCGGCCTTGATCGCCTCATGACCCGGAAATTGGGTGTTCCCGCTTATCTAGTGGATGATCCAACAAATGCCATCGCCAAGGGAGCTTTCCAAGCCTCCAGTATTTATCATTTGCTCGAACGCTATTTGCCCCAATATTAAAAAAAAACCTCCGCAAGGAGGCTTTTTAGAATCTATAAAATTTCAATCCAGATAATAAGTCATTCGCTGCAAATGAACTGAAGGATCAATATGCTGCACTCGAACTCCATTTGGAGCGTTAATACTCACCGGTGCGTAATTTAATATTGCTCGAACACCGGCGTCCACCAATTGATCGGCCACCAATTGAGCATGTGCAGAGGGAACCGCGATCATTGCTACTTGTATATCAGAAGCGCTCAATTCCTCTTTGATTTTTCGGATGTCTCGTACGATAAAACCTTTTTGTTCAGTACCAATAATTGCAGGATCATTGTCTAAGATCATCTCGATCTTAAATCCTCTTTGTGCGAAACCACTATAGTTTGCCAGTGCGCTACCGATATCACCAGCACCAACAATAGCCACATTCCACACACGATCCACCCTGAGAATTTCTTTTACCTGTTTCGATAGAAATTCTATGTTGTAACCAGTGCCTTGTTTTCCGAATTCGCCGAATTGAGATAGATCTTTGCGAATTTGTGCTGCTGAGATGCCTAGACGTTCACCTAATTCCTGAGATGAGGTTACCTGTCGACCCTCTGTTGCCATATTTTGAAGAGCGCGAAGGTAAATAGGTAAACGGCCAATTACAATGTCTGGGATTGCTTTGGTCATTTAAACTCCCTTTGATGGATACTAATTTTACAAGAAAGCAACAGATTGTGCAAATAACCACAAGAAAAGTACAAGGGGCGCGCAAATCTCCAGTGTTATAATTCCCACGCTTTTTCCACTATTTTCACGAACTTATATGTCAAATTCAACTTTCTTAGATCAAGCCCTATTAGAAGCGCGCTCAGGCAAGGGCGGCAATGGCATGATGCATTTTCGCCGAGAAAAGTT
>PVMS01044163.1_pt1 | contig 14623 bp, 16 predicted proteins | sample 1853461 | NCBI WGS metagenome assembly PVMS01 (sample SAMN08582032, study PRJNA380276) | Marine sediment metagenome, whole genome shotgun sequencing project. | isolation source: ocean sediment barecode stripped | collected 2017 | reverse complement strand
TTGCATATTACCCAATGTTCTCATATGTTCTTTTATTGGATTGGCCAAACGTCTCATATCTACTTTCCACCCCGGAATTAATTTACTAAAGGAATCATCATCAATGAGACAAATATTAAAACTATCGCCACAATGCCTTACTAAACTTTCGAGACACAATTGTAAATAAGGTTGGTTTAAATTCTCCGTCGTTCTAGAATAAAAACTCGGCCACCACCGGGAATTTTTAGTATAATTATTATGAACCCACAAAAAGGGCTTGTCATTTATCAAAGGTGATGACGCACCATCAAATAAAAAATTTTTAACTTTGTCATATTTTTGTAACTCTTTTTTTGAATCCTGATTAAATCTATATTTTTCATATAAGTATCCAAAAAGTGTTATTAATATAAATGAAAAAAAATATTTGAAATTCGCCATCTTATATATATAAAGTATAATTTTTTATTCATCCTTTATCTGTTTTAAATAACCCCACCATTGCTTGTTTCGCTTCTCAATTTCTTCATCCTGCTTCAAAATATCAAAGACGCGCCTGATATCACCCTCCGCAGACTGTTTATCCTTTTCCGCTAAAAAAATGTTTTGATTGCTCTAATGAAGGGGGGCTTATATTTTGCCCATCCCGATAACTACGATAACTCTCCACATTAGAAAATTTTTTCTTATTCAAATAATCTTCGCGAGTCACAGGAATCACAGTTTCCGTGTGAGCTTTTTTTAAATCTTCATATGGCAACTTACTAAATATCGAAGCGCTATATGAGGTCGGTTTTCCCCTTAATAAGTCATAACCATCATTTCCACCCATCTCAGTCAGACCCGTTGACACAACTAAATCCTTACATTCCCGTTTTTTCTTTTCAAATTCATTGTCAAATTGAGATAATGATATGCGATTTATATCGCGTTCATCACTTGTATCACGATACCAAGACTCATAACCGGAATCTTGTTCACTATCCTTTATTTTTACCCTCTCAAACATTTCATTAAATAACTTATTAAATTTTTTCGCATCTTTTTTTGCATTAGAACTAATATTATCCAATATGATTTTCTCACTTCTGCTTAGATCAGTGTCATAAGAAGGACGCTTACCTTCTTGACGATGACGAAAATCATATATCTTACACAATAATTGATAGGCTTTCATGAAGAAAAGAAAATATTCCTTGGGAAGTCGACTCTTATCAGGATGCATCTTTAATGCCATCTTATGAGCTTTTTTCAAATCACTATTAGAAAAATCACTTGGAACATGAAATAAAGCTAGTATGTCCTCTAATTCGTAGTTATCTATATCCAAATCATACGTTTCCATAATATATACTATTTTTACTTAATTTCCTAATACTTTCGCCCGCAATTTAACCTTTTGAAAAAATTGCTCTATTTTACCTCTATCTGCTGTTTCATAGATATCCATTTTTTCCTTGCCAACAAAGCTTATGAAAGTGGGGACTTTACGCAATTTAAGATAGTTAAATAATTCCAACCCTTCATCCACGTCTAAATAAACTAATTGAACATTTGCTGATGTTTTATCAAATAATTCTTCCACATAGGATGCAACTGCTTTACAAGGGCGGCACCACGTTGCAGAAGCCTTCAAAATAGTAATCTTATCAACTCTCAATATTTTCTCCAAATCCTCTTTCGTCAATATAGTGTCAAATCTACGTGCCATATCTGTACTATGTATAATATTCATTTATTTATATACATATTTTTGTCTTATTAAAGATATAAGTTATTGCGGGTATTCGCACCCTTGTCTTGGGACATTTTCTTCAAGTCATCTATTTCACTAACTATATCATCGCTATCCAGATGTTTAAAAAAAAAACTTTGCAAAAGCGCCGTCGTTGTTTTAATTGATTTGCACTTTTTCTTGAATATATCCCATCTGTCTACCTGTTTTGGAAAAAACTTCATATAAAATTTTCTCACTTGGTCAATGGTTGCGTGTGAAAATGTAATTATCTTATCAATGCGTCCTGGGCGTATTAAAGCACTGTCAAGCTTAGAAATATAATTGGTAGTCAAAAAGGTGACTTGCTTATCACGCCGCGCTAATCCATCCAAGGTATTCAAAATACCACTAAAACTCACCATACTCTTGTGCACATCCCCCGCCTTTCTCTCCACAAATAACGCATCTATATCTTCTAACACTAAAAAGGTATCTTCAGGCAACTTAGATACTGATTTCATGAAAGTAGCATCATCAATCGAAAGCCCAAAATTAATAATAGCCACATTCATATTAAAATGAGAAGCTAAGACAAAAATAAGTGATGTTTTACCTGTACCAGGAATCCCCTCAAATAAATAGTTACGCTTGTATGGAATACCATGTACCATGTATAATTTTTTATTATTTAAAAAATTCTCCACATCATCCAAGGTTTCATTCAATACTTTGTCCGGCAAATGTATCGTGTTGGGCAATCTCTTCGGCAATTTCGATAACTGCTGCCAATATCCCGTCTTGAATATGTAAGTTATCACTTCAGTTTTCTCCTTCGATGGTTTACAATATTCATGCACTTTTTCTAAAAAATTTGTAAAAAAACCCTTTTCAACATATGTTTTCGTCAACAAGATCAAAGTATGATATTTGACTGCCTGTACAGCATTCCCTACAATTTGATCAGACAATGTATATGTTAATGTCAAAGATACGTTATTGAAACGAAGATTGTGATTGCCTTCTCCCAATCGGTAGTTATATACAGGATCTTTATTGGGAAAACGGGATACACTATGAAATACAAGACTACTGGGAGAAGTGGTCAGTGATGCGGTAAAGCGGAGTATTCTATCTATGAGATTATGGTCATTATCAATGATTAATTTCATACAATAAACAGATATAATAAAATTATTTTCCAATTAACCTTTCTACTGCATTCAGATCAATTATCGGCAATTCCACATGACTCTCCCAAAAATATTTGCAAAAAGACCAATGAATAGGGGCATCAATAGGATACCAATTTTCATGCTGCTTCATTAATTTTTCATATATTTCTTTGGGTAATAAGTGGAGGCTTGGTCGTGGAAGCACATAAGATAATTGCACATAAGGCGTTACAGCTTTATTCTTATAAGGCTCAAGCATTTCCGTTTCCCAATGAGGAATATGCGATACCAGATCCTTTAAGAGAGGGGGATAGTTATACCTATAACACCATCGCCAATCTTTACAATAGGAAGTATAATAGTTCATAGTCCATTCCAAGCCTTCAAGATAGTTTATACAGACACTTTTTTTATACTTTTCTGTAACATCTTGATGGAAGAGATATTGATAATAACGTTTTCTCCACCCAGCCTCAAAGGGATTTATTAATTTTTCTATAGAGCGATTTTTAATGGGAATATTCAAATAGCGTTGCATTCTGTCCTCCTTCGTTTTTGAAGAAAATCGCCTTTTTTCCCAACGATCCCTTATTTTATACTCCCCAATGAGATTTTTCCATTCATCATTTGCCAAGTGCTGAACCAATTTTCTTACATTGCCCCAATAAATAATGCGTCCATTGGTTAGATTTTCATTTGTATTACCAATTACCTTTTGATAAGCTTCTAACATTATCTGTATACCGCTCGTTCTTATATTGATAGCGGGAAAATGAGGCATAAAATCATTGCCTAGAAAAAAACATAGAAAAATATAATCATATAACCTATTACGCTCTTGGAGTGTATTCGCTGGACGATAGTTATTCATAGTTGATACAATTGCATTAGATAATTTGGGTATATCCAATACATAGGTCTCGTTAGGTTGCAAGTTTACATTTATAGACTTAACGAACTCTGGGGTCTCTCTGTATAAATATAATTTTCGAGTTATCGGCAAATGATTTAGACTTAACATAATCAAATCGGCGTCGAGTCCATACACCAATGTCGTTGTTTTGCGATGAAATTCAGCATATTTTCTTATATAATGAAAGATTTTATGCTCACCTTCACCAACATCATCACTTGTGGAAACTATAATTTTTTTTAAACCATAATCACCCTCCCTATTACGATAATAATCTATCACCTTTCTCCCTAATGTATCCATGAATGCAGTTCCAGGTGTAATGGCGGTAGAGTCCCAACCGTTTTCTGTGCCCTCAATCTCCCCAAATATATATTTTTCCAATCTTGACTTATAACGCCTATTTCGTTGTTGTTCAAGTTTGGCTACAGGCGCAACACCATCAAAAGCTATAAGAACAGTATTATCCGGTTTTGTTTGCTGTATATATTCATCCAATTTTAAACAAACTGCATGAATTAAATTATCTTCAAAATCCTCTTCGAGTTTTAATCTTCTCAAGGCATCATAAATAATAGAATTGCTGTCAATATATAAATTATTTACCTTGAATGTTAACTTTTTAATAAGCGTAGAATGCTTCTTTAAAATATAAGAAAAGTAACTTGGAATCCCCATATTATATGTTTAATTATATTTTTATGTAGTTTAGCCAAATCATAATTTATTTTATAGTTATAAATAATAATCTATATATATACCAGTAATACCAATGAAAAATATTAAGATTCAACAAATGCCCGAAGAGATTTCCGCCAAAAAGGATATAATCGTTTTTTTTAACAAAAAAATAGATTGTTTTCGTAAAATGATTTTATATACTCTTCTGGGCGTTCAAAAATACAAGATTCTTAACTTTTTTAGTGCAAAAGAGTTTAATCTATGCATACAAGGATTAGAAACAGTTAGCGATAACTTGAATAATATTTTCATACTTATTAAAAATGAACAATATGATCAAGAAGATATATTAAATCGCCTCCAAACAATTAACAATGAACTGTCTCAAATATTCAGATCTTATGGCACTCTTCATATGAAAGATCTATTACAAGTCTGTTTTGGGGTAAATTACGAGAATATCATCCAAGATAAGGATAAATACCAGCTGATAAAAACATTTGTTCACCCTATTGGATACAAAATAATGGATTGGAAAAAAAAGAGCGGTATTTCCCCCAGAAAACTTGCGAAAAATAGAATTGTTGAAGACTATATGATTGTAGAAACAGCAAAGACACTCGACGGATTTGATCTCGCACGTACTGCCAAAGGATTTCAAAAACGTGTTTATGGTATTAAAATAGCATTTCAAAATAAAAAGGAAAAAAAAACATTAATAGTCACAGGGGTAATTGATGATTTAATGTTTCAATCATTTAATTACACCTTTATACAGAACCGAGTAACATCTTTGCAAAAAAAAGACCCTAATATCAACTTGAAGAAGAGTGGGGAATTATATACTAATTTTTTAGATTTGCTTACATTAAAAGAATATTTAATTTATAGTGATACTGAACTACAGGAACGATATGTTGGATATATAAATCAAGCCAAATTAATAAAATCAAAACCTATCTCGCAAACTATTAAGGAATTTATAAATGGAGATATGTACTTTCAGCGCAATACCCTAATACAATTATTAATGCATAATATGAACCCTGAATTTCAATATTTAGCATATCTTCTGTACGATCTCCTGTCCAACGATAGCAACGGTAGTATAGATACCACTGAACAAACACTATTATATGATAGTTTACCATGGAAAATTAAAAAATATTTCAAAGAAGCAATGAAAACAACCGCGCTTTACACAAAAAGTTTGTCTGACTTTAATAATTCAAAAATTAAAATAGAACAACAAATTTGCTTGATGAAAGCGACAGAGACTATTAAAGAAAAAGCTATGATAAAACTCAAAGAAGTAAAAGCTAAAACAGAAGAGTCGGGATCGAAAGCACGTCAATATCTTGAAGGTCTGCTTAAAATCCCTTTTGGAATATATCGCCAAGAGCCCATGTTAACCAATATGAAACAAATGAAAAAACTCAAAAAAGAGCTACTTGATATAATTAAACAAGGGAATTATAAATTATCTTCGGTAAAGGACGAAAAAAGAAGTGGGGGGTCTATTGTCAAACATTGTAATATCATCGAAAACGAATATTATAAAAAAAATAATAAAAGTATATTGGAAAAACTCTGTAAACTTTACACTACAGGAAAACGAAATCAATTAATCGCAAATGTTTGTTTTATTAATCACACGATTAAAAAATGCAAAATACACAAAACACATATTTGTCATTCTGGAAAACGTAATCAGTATATGAAAGAGTGTATCATAGATATTATCACAAAATTTAGCACTAATAAAGAATTCATCTCTTGTTTAAAAAAAAATTTTAAAAAATATTTTGATGAAACGCAACACGAAAAAATAATTGATAAATTTAAAAGTATTAATTCAAAATGGACAAATATACAAAAAAGTATGGAAAATGTTGGGGAAGTTTTAGAAGAGGCTATATATGGACACAAACAGGCAAAACGCCAAATAGAACGCATTATTGCACAATGGATAAACGGTGAACAAACAGGGTATTGTTTTGGCTTCGAAGGTCCCCCCGGTATTGGAAAGACCTCCTTGGCAAAAAAAGGATTGGCACACTGTCTAACGGGAAAAAATAATGACCCACGACCCTTTGCATTTATTGCTATTGGAGGATCCTGTAATGGAAGCACCTTGAGCGGACATAACTATACCTATGTGGGCTCCACTTGGGGTAGGATTGTTGATGTATTAATGGAAAAAAAATGTATGAATCCTATTATTTTTATTGATGAGTTGGATAAAGTTAGCCACACGGAACACGGTAAAGATATTATTTCCATACTCACCCATTTAACCGATTCCACTCAAAACGAAGCGTTTCAAGATAAATATTTTAGTGGCATAGATCTCGACCTGAGTAAAGTATTATTTATATTTTCATACAACAATGCCCACCAAATTGATCCTATCCTTCTGGATCGCATTCATAGAGTAAAATTTAAAGAATTGTCCACAGAAGATAAGTTAGTAATCGCAAAAAAATATATTTTGCCCGAATTATTTGCCAAATTAGGAGTTCAAAATAGTATATCTTTTCCCGAAGAAACATTGCGTTTAATAATTAATCAGTATACCCGAGAAGCCGGCGTCAGAAAATTAAAAGAGAATTTATTTGAAATAATAGGTGAAATAAATCTCAAAATACTCAAGCAAGAAACAGATTTTGATACCACACCCATCATTATAACACCCAATGATATAACTAGCATTTATCTTAAAGACAAACATCCTATACGCCATAAATGCATTCATGAAGAAGCGAAAATTGCAATTATGAATGGTTTATGGGCAAATTCTTTAGGACTCGGAGGCATTATTCCCATTGAATGCAACTGGTTCCCCTCAAGTAAATTTTTAGATCTGAAATTAACTGGCATGCAGGGAGATGTAATGAAAGAAAGTATGAACGTAGCAAAAACACTCGCGTGGAATCTTACACCCCCAAATATCCGCACAGATATATTTAATGAATTTAAGGAAAATAACTGTTACGGTGGAATTCATATTCATTGCCCAGAGGGCGCCGTCCCAAAAGATGGACCATCCGCTGGAACCGCCATCACAGTTGCCTTATATAGTCTCATCAATATGAAAAAGATTAAAAATAATATCGCCATAACAGGAGAAATTAATTTACAAGGTAGTATTACCGCCATCGGGGGGCTTGAAATAAAAATTTTAGGTGGAATACGTGCAGGAGTGAAGGAGTTCATCTACCCACACGAAAATAAAAAATCATTTAACGAGTTTATGGAAAAATACAAGGATACAGAATATGTGCAAGATATAAAATTTCACATCGTTAAGAAAATAGAGGATGTATTGAAATTAGTTTTTGTATAATATATATATATATGGCACTCATTGTTGGTTTTTTCCCTATCATAAATTATATATCTTTATTGGCACCAACCATTATTTCATTATTTATAATTACTGCATCTGTTTTAAATCACGATCTGAAAGGAATTATCTATCTGTGTGGTCTTCTATGCACACTAATGATTGCGATAGCCGCCAAATCAGGATTTCGCGGTCTTATACCCGCAAACGCTCATATAGCATGCAATATATTTTCTGATGGTTTCCCAAATAGTCAATATTCTAACCCTTCTTTAGATACAGTCTCGCTGGTATTTACAACAGTATATATGTGTCTACCTATGCTTCTCAATAAAACTATTAATTGGACAATACTCACATTAATGTTACTCTTCACATGCCTTAATGCTGCTTTTAGATTTAAGTTGAATTGCAACAAACCTATGGATGTTGTGATTGGCATTATTATCGGCGCTCTTTGTGGATTCGGCTATTGGACATTGATAAAATCGCGGGGTGGAGGTAAATACTTATATTTTGCAAACACCACAAGTAATAAGGTAGTATGCAAAAAGCCTAGTGATCAACAGTTCAAATGCACCGTCTACAAGAATGGAGAGGTGATCTCACAACTATGAGAAATACATATAGCTTTTATTTACCCAACCACGAACATTAGTGACCATTATGTCGCGTCGACGCGTGTCTGAAAATCCCCCCCCAAGATGAGATCTATAACCCTTCATTGTGTTAAGAAATAATTGGGTTATAGCAAGAAAATTACTAAAATCGTATTTGTCTAAATATGAACGAGGTAATGCTGATTTACCGGTTCTTCGATTTACGTCGTTATGAAATGCTAATAATAATTGCCTAAAGCTTTCTTTGGTGGGGTAGCTTGTATAACGAATATTCTTGAAGAAAGAATTAGCGTGTTTTTGACAATCTGGACACGGTAATGCCATATTTATGTTTGTTACCAACGAAAAAATTTGACGCCTGTTTGCTTTGTAGAAATCTTCGTGAATTTTACCCGCAAGACTGTGAAAAAAGTGCCAGGTGGGTTCTGCCCATTTATATGACATATTATTACCCCAGAAATCTTTCCCACCCATCATCGCTAAAGATTCTGTTCTTAATTTTGGGAATGTAGATTTACCCTTCGATTTTGCCGCACAACTCGCACAAACCATTATAATAGATATAAAGAATTATAATTATTTATATGTATATGAATTACGTGCTTGAAGGACAAGAGAATTTTAATGATCGCTTACTATCTGCGCTCTGTGATGAGACTAACGCCAATCAAGACGAAAAAATATGTTTGATCAGTAATACAATTTTAGAAAAAAACGCAATCACATTAAAATGCAATCACCACTTTAACTACGATCCCCTACTAAAAGAAGTTATGAAACAAAAAGTACCAAGCAGATTAGAGATACAACGTTTAAAAAAGTTTCAAATGAAATGCCCCTATTGTCGTCACGTTCATAATCATATATTGCCCCATCGATCTATTGATAAACAAATAGTAGGGGTAAATTGGCCTCCAAAATATGCATTTCAACCTCATAAATGCATTGCTGTTCTCAAGTCTGGAAAAAGAAAGGGGGGGGCTTGCAACCACCCTTGCTTTGAAAAATTTTGCAAAAAACATAAATATTATAATAGTAACGCCGTCGTATCAAACGATGTATGCACAGCAATACTTAAAAGTGGTGTCAATAAGGGCAAACGCTGCTCCTATAGGAGCAAAAAAGATGGGCGCTGTGGATTACACAAACTCTAAATATATATAAAAAATTAACTATTTATATATATTATATGGACAATAGGAGTAATCTGATAGAGCATGTCAAAGAATGGATTCATTTAGACAATGATCAAAAAGACTTGAGGGCACAGATGAAGGAAAATCGGAATCGAAAAAAACAAATAACTTCCATACTTGTTGATATAATGAAAACAAATGAGATTGACTGTTTCGATATAACAGATGGACAACTTCTTTATAGTAAAAAAAACATCAAGAAACCTCTTACCAAAAAACATCTGCTTACATCATTGGCAAAATATTTTGAAAACACACCAGAGATGGGGAAGGAACTGGGATCTTTTATTATGAACACGAGAGAAAGTAAAACAAAAGAAGATATACGGAGAAAATTTAATATAAAATAAAACTATATGAACAGTGGTCCCACCCAACAGCAAAATATCCAAAAATTAAAAAAATATTTTGATAAAACACCCATATTCGCCCGCCCTACATCCTCTATTTTTTTACAATCGATAATACAAAACAGACTATATAATAATCATCTTCAAACAACAACTACTGCCTATTTGAAAACGAATGAGAAAGGGTTACAAACTGTAAAGAAGCATTATAAATCTATTTTCTTTTGTATCTATAGAATTGTAGGCAGTGAAAATAAAGATAAATTTATACAATACCTCCTTTATAAATATGCAAAGAAGCAAAACGATAGGTGTTCATTCCCCTTTGTCAAATACAATGCGAAAAAAGGGGTGGAGCAACAGCTTAAGGATTTTATGTCTCAAACGCTGCAAATATCGAAAATTATGGGATGGAATATGAAAGGTTTTATTGAATCGAAAGACAACATCTTCGTATTTGTAAAATTACAGAGTAGTCTCGGTGAATTTAGTAATCAAAAAAATGAAAAAAAACGAGACGATAAATTATGGTGGGTTCTCATTGATGAAATTTGTAATCACAGAAAAATACTCAACTTTCCTATAGATAAAATGGTCACATCGCTATTTCTCCATAACCCCCTTATTATTTATCTCAGAGATACAGAAGGGCGCAATAAACCTATTCCCCGAGCTTTATTTTATGGAAATGCCGCACAGATGATCCCCTTTAATTTCGTTTTTGGTCCAAAACAAGAAGATGTGAATGCAAATTATGGACCATATTATTATCTTGGATCCTACAAGAAAGCAATACGATACGGAGCATGGTCCCCTTATTACGAAAAAGAAAAAAAAAGGGGGGAACTAATTACAGATGTCAATGGTAAATGGGACAGAGGGGGAATTGTGCGATACGCTGTATATTTAGGCGGCGGATTAAAAGTGCTTTTAAATCATCCATTAGATGCAAATACATACACACCAGAGGCAAACTTTATTCATAAAATATTACCCTTTAAAGCAAAAATAGTGGACCCCCTAGGAATGTGGGCGCGAAAATATTCAAGTCTGTATTATGGAAAAATAAAAATCCCCGATATAAAAGAAGGCATGTGGCGCGCGGCACCTGGTTGGGTTACCCGTGATTTTAATCAACAAATCCCTTTAACCTTTCACTTCATAGACAAAAAAACACTGGGCATAAATTGGGATTATGATAATGATAATTATTATATAGAATAATATATAATGGGAAAAATGAAGCATATAATCGGACTTCTTATATTATTATTCTGTATTTCGAGCACCATACCTTTCATGATGCCAACATTGCAAAAAGAGTTCTATTTACCTTATGAATTATGGTTTTTGTGTTTGTTATTATTATATGCATTGCTTCCTACCGAAACTGGGAACTTTATTTTCCGCTTACGTGAGGAAGGAAATTAATGCAAAATTGAATTAAATAAAGATTCATTTTACTATTATAAAATGAATCGTAGAATTAACAAGGCCGTAGAACTTTGTTTTGAAAGATTTAAAAATGATATAGCCGCAAAAGCATCTCAAGGAGCTAATGTAGGGCGCCTTTTAAAAATAATTCAAAATTATCCTATGCCCATACTCACACCCAAAGACTACGAAAAGCGCCAAAGAACTAAAAATGTGGTTCCTCTATACGAAAGATGTAAAGCAAAAAGAGCAAATGGGGATCAATGCACGCGGCGAAAAAGAAAGGGGGAGGAACTCTGCGGCACACATATAAAGGGGGCGCCGCATGGTATTATAGATACCCCTGCCGAAGAAAATATGATACAAAAGATTGATGTTTGGATACAAGAAATTAACGGAATAAATTATTACATAGATGCAAATGAGAATATATATGATCCGCAGGATGTGTATCAAAATAAACCTAACCCGCGACGCATTCATAAATATCACAAAGATGCAGAGGGGCACTATATAATCACGGATCTATAAAGGTAAAAATAATCATTAAAATATATAATTACTTTAATGATTGGTAACAATTATATCACAATAGTATACGGGATATTGGTAAATTTCGTCGATGATATGAATGATTATAATACAGCACCCAACCTTAAATTAGGGTTGGAAATTATTTTAGCAATATTAACTATTTATATTTTATATTTTACAAAAGAACTGGGATTTGTAGCCTCCATACTTTTTTCTTTCGGTGGACTTCTGTATGTTTTATTTGCCTCACACGTTTTAGGACCTTTTATTTTTAAATTAATTGCTGCCCTTGCTATACCCCCTTTGTTATACCATATATCACAAAAAATTCAGTATATACACGAAAATATGCGGTTCCTGAAATTACTCGGAGCGTTGTCCATCGTCGCCGGGTTTCTGATCATCCTCGAAGATAAAATGGTACCTGAAGAATTTAGCTATAGAAAAATAGCCGAGCGGACATTTCAATTAATATTAGCTATCGCCATTCTCGTTTATATAGATAAATTCAATCTAACAAAAACTCAAACTTCGTCCATCTCCTGGGTAGTATATGGATGGATAGGTTATACCGTCGCTAATATAGCTACAATGGTATATCTAATGTTTCACGCCGATCTATCACAAGATAATATTGAAAAAATTACCAACGTTTAAAATAATATTTTATATTCCATTGACAATATAAAATGTTTGGAGCAGAAATTTCGCCCTATTTAGAACAATATTTTTCCACATTAGACAATAATAAAACGAAATCTATCATTAAATATTCCGTCAAAGGGGGGAAGTGCATAAGAGGATTCATTGTCAAACATATATTAGACTGTTTTATGGGCGATAAAGCATACCCTTGGGAGCCAGTTGTAACGGCCGAATTAATCCATGCTGCCAGCCTCATCATTGATGATTTGCCCTGTATGGACAACGATCAGGAACGACGCGGCAAACCGTCTACTTTCGTCAAATTCGGCAAACATGAAGCCATCCTTTTTTCATTTTATATTGTTTCAGAATCTTTGCGATTGCTTGGACAGGGATTCAAAAAAATAAAGGGAGGTGAAACAAAATTTCATTATATGACAAATAAATGGTGCGAGCTTCTTGGAAGAAATCTCGTTTTAGGACAATTGATGGATTTACAATGTGATGCGGCAGAATGGTTTAATATTCCACAACAAAAAGATTTTAATGAAAATATTATTGAATTCAAAACCTCCTCTCTATTTTCCTTCACCTTTATACTGGGCGCCATCTTTTCAGATCAAGATGTGGATCTCGAAGATTTCAAAAAAATGGGGCAGTGTTTCGGCATGATGTTTCAGTTGGTAGATGATTATAAAGACGCAGATGAAGATAATAGCTTTAAAAATTATATTTTAACCCATGGAATGCAAAAATCCGTATTTAGATATCTCCAAGCCAAATCAGAATTTATCCGACTCTTGCAAAAATACAATTTACTTACCAATAAATTTACTTACATAATTAGCATATTAGATGATAAATTCAATCTGTCCTCGCAATCTTCAACAACGAATACCCAAAACGCGTAAAGTATCCGTCTTCACACCAAATAATATATGGCTGCAAATTCCCATTATAAACCATATAATAGTAGACAACACCAAAGGAACGCGCAAAAAATAAGAACTCAGAAATGCCATCATAATCGTTAAAAAGTAATCGAAGGCAGCAGTCCCAAGAATATGAAATTTGTGAACACCTTGATTAGGAACTCCTAAGGCATTTTTGAATTTTTTGAATGGGCATATATTCATTATATACTTACTTATCATTTAATAATTCTATCATTCCACATAAAATACTTATACTGGTACATAAATGCCACCATGCGTGAAGTTGGAAGGGTTGGACAAAGGAACACGCCACCTGATCCAACACCCAACAAATGAACGCCATTGTAAAGAACGAGATATATATTTTTAACCAGATTTTATCACTTTTTAAGATGATGTATAACAAATACATTTTGAACACGATAAACATAGTTAAAAAGACGAAATAGAGATGACTGAAAAAAATATATAACACGATGGACAATATAATATAAATATTATTAATAGTTGGACGTATATATTTTAACGTCTTAAAGACAGTAAGTATCATAAATATCTCATCCACCCATTGTCCATAACAACGCAATGTTCCGTGCAATAAGATTGATCCGACGCCTATTCCAATAATACACCAAGCAATATTTTTTATTTTTGTAAATAAAAAGGGGATGCCAACGCAGATATACATCAAGGAACTGAGGGTATTGTAATATTCACCCACCCAATAACTCTCAATATATTTCTCCTCGCAAAAATCAACGCTGGCGTCCGGAATACCCCAAAATCCGTCACCGCAAAAACCAATACTCTGTTTGGGCGTTTCCCACATAATGTATATTTATTAACAGCTCTAAATGCATTATAATTATCTTTCTTTATAATATACACATGCCCAATTACCTACATGGTAAACTCGCCGATGCCAAAAGTCATATAAAAGCAAAATTTCATGACTTTCCCAAAAAAGTATGGAATGTGTTAACGCCTGGATGTCCACCGGCTTGTCGTTACACCATCTCTGGAGGTAGACGTCGGAAGCGCACGCGGCGTCGCAGGCGTCGACGACGCACACGTCGTCGTCCCAGACGCAGAAGGCGC
>PVMS01052180.1_pt1 | contig 14624 bp, 12 predicted proteins | sample 1853461 | NCBI WGS metagenome assembly PVMS01 (sample SAMN08582032, study PRJNA380276) | Marine sediment metagenome, whole genome shotgun sequencing project. | isolation source: ocean sediment barecode stripped | collected 2017 | reverse complement strand
ATCCGGTGCTTGAGTTGAATTGATCCCTGGCTGGGATAAAGTTGCTGTAACCGGTGTGGTTAGGGTTGGTTGGCTTGAACCCCCATTGCAGGCGGCCAGGAGCAATGTGGATATGGCAATTATGAGCCAAAATAATTTCTTCATTGATTTCCAACTGATCATTGTTGGATTATCATCCTTTGTTGCAAAATTAATGCCGATTCTACCTTAGTTCCCAAAAGTGGAATCCCATCGATTGATCTCTAATCCTTTTATTATCTTAATCAGCCGTAGATAATCTCTGCTCATGGTGAGCTGAACTCCTGGATTTTATCAGCCAATTGGCAGCTGTATCCATGGGAAGTACGGCAGCCGCGGGTAGTGTGGTCTTGAAAATCGATCTTCATCTGTTTCAGCAATTCTGTCAGATGGCAGAGAGGCAATCCAACGACGTTAGTGTAGCATCCCGAGATCTTTTGAACCGGATTGAAACCAGTATTTTGAATGGCATACGCCCCAGCTTTGTCTAGAGGATCTCCGCTTGCGACATAATCTCTGATCTCTGACTCATGGTAGGATCGCATACCTACTTCTGTGACGCACAAATCCGTGATCACTTCTTCGGTCAAAGTATCTCTCACCGATATGCTGGTGAAGACATAGTGGGTGCGGGCGCGTAATTTGCGCAGCATGTTTGCTGCCTGGATAGAGTCAACAGGCTTACCCAGTATCTGGTTCTCAGACACGACAGCAGTATCGGCAGCCAGAATAACCCAGCCAACCGCTGGTGACGATTTGATCGCTTGAGATTTGCTAAGCGCCAAACGTGACACATAGTCTTTGGGAGTTTCACCTGGACGTACACGCTCGTCAATTTCAGCAGTGAGCACCTGAAAATCCACTCCCAAGAAGGTGAGCAAATGCTGGCGCCGTGGCGAACTGGAAGCTAATATCAGCATGGGCACAATTTTAACATAGGTACTCACCATACCAAACCAGAATGGATTCTCTGAAGATTCTGGTCTGTTGAGCAAAGAAGATGTAAAATCGAATAAACAGCATATCTAAGGAGGACTGCATGCAGGCATTGAAGGATCGCATAATCGCGGAGGGTAAGAATCTGGGGAATGGTATCTTGAAAGTTGATGGATTTATTAATCATCAAGTTGATCCCACGCTGATGGATTCTTGTGGGCAGGAGTTTGCCCGGCGTTTTCGCAGCGTGGGGGCGACGAAGGTGCTTACTGCAGAGATATCAGGTATTGCACCGGCTTTAACCACTGCCTTTCATCTGGGATTGCCGGTCGTATACGCCCGCAAATCTAAACCAATCACCATGCCAGATCAGGTTTACTTGACCTTGACCCCTTCGCACACCAAGGGGCGAACAGTTGAATTGATCGTCTCCCCCGAATTCCTGGCTGGGGGCGAGCGTATTCTGATCATCGATGATTTTCTTGCCTCCGGCGCTACCATATTTGGTCTGGTGCGTCTTGCACAAACCGCAGGGGCAATCATTGTGGCTATCGGAACACTGATCGAAAAAAGTTTCGAGGGGGGGCGGGACGCACTTGCCAAACTTGGTGTCCCGATCGAATCCCTGGTTGTCGTCTCTGCTATGGAAGGGGACCAGATCTTCTTTGAGAGTGATTGAAGGATATGATCTGAGCTCGCTATCTCGAGCCGGAAGTATGATATGGGTGTGAGGATGATGGACTCAATTGCGATTCTCGACTTTGGTTCCCAATATGCGCAGCTGATCGCCAGGCGGATCAGAGAAGCTCATGTCTATTGTGAGCTCTTCCCCTGGGACGCGCAAGCCGACCAGGTGCTCGAAATTAATCCCAAGGGTTTTATTCTTTCGGGAGGACCGGCTTCTGTATATGCTCCAAACTCACCCTTTATTCCAGGGTATGTTTTTAGGAGTGATCTGCCAGTTCTCGGGATATGCTACGGCATGCAGGCGCTTACTCATGCCTTAGGTGGCATTGTGGCCCCAACTGATGAGCGCGAGTACGGACCTGCGGAATTGGTGACCACAACTTCCAATCCACTCCTTGAAGCGGGTAATCACAAAGTGTGGATGTCGCACGGTGATCGAGTGGAGACGCCGCCCAAAGGCTTTGCGGTGCTTGCCCGAACTGAAAATTCTCCTGCGGCTTTCATTGGGGATATCAAACGGGGCTACTTTGGTGTGCAATTTCACCCGGAGGTTCGCCACACCCCGCAGGGAGGAATATTCCTGCAACGATTTGTGGGGGATGTGTGTGGTGCCAAGTCTGATTGGACTCCCCAATCGATAATTCATGAAAGTGTAGCCCTTATTCAACATCAAGTTGGAGAGAGTCGAGTTTTGGCGGCTGTCAGTGGGGGAGTTGATTCGAGTGTCGCAGTAGCTTTGGTTCATAAAGCTGTCGGAGATCAATTGGTTTCGGTGTTTGTGGACAATGGCCTCTTACGCCAAGGTGAGGTCCGTCAAGTCATTGCAGCATTAATCAGTACCTGGGAATTGAGCTGGTCACTGTTGACGCGATAGATGAATTTATGACCAGGCTGGCGGGTGTCTCAGAGCCGGAAGAAAAGAGGCGGGTGATCGGGGAGGCTTTTATTCGCGTTTTTGAAAAACAAGCTGTGAAACTTGGTCAGCCAAGTTTCCTGGTTCAGGGCACAATCTATCCAGATGTGGTCGAATCCCAAGCGGCGGATCGCTCGAAAGTGGATCGCATAAAAACTCATCATAATGTCGGTGGATTACCTCAGGATTTGCATTTTGATCTGGTTGAACCTTTGCGTTATCTCTTTAAGGATGAAGTCCGTGCTGTGGGAGAAGCTCTTGGTTTGCCCAGAGAGCTTGTTTGGCGACAACCTTTTCCTGGGCCTGGTTTGGCGGTCCGCTGCCTTGGTGAAGTGACGCCAAAACGCTTGGCGCGCTTACGCGCAGCGGATGAGATCCTGGTTGCTGAATTGGCGGATGCCGCGTTATTGGTGGTTAAAGTAGAGGGTGAGAACATACGAGGGACAGCTCAAGCGTTTGCCGTCTTGCTGCCAGTGCGCTCAGTGGGTGTGATGGGCGACCAACGCACTTATCAGGAGGTGATTGCTCTTCGGGCGGTCACTACGGAGGATTTCATGACCGCCGATTGGGCGCGCCTGCCCCAGGATTTATTGGCTCGTATATCCAACCGGATCGTGAATGAGGTCCAAGGCGTTAACCGGGTGGTGTACGATATCACCAGTAAACCTCCAGGGACAATTGAATGGGAATAAGAGTTCTCAACAAAATCATCCAACAATCATGTGCTAAAATTCGACTATGTCACTCCCCCCACCCAGGGTTATCCTGACCCTGATCTGGATCCAAATCCTGATATTGGGTGTTGTCAACAAACCAGCAAATGCTCAAGAGGGGGGTCAAGTTGGACTGTCCCCAATAGATACGGAAGAATTCCCAAAGATTTCGAGCTATTTAGATGTTCGCACACCAGAGGGGGATTTCGTATTCGGCTTAGAAGAGCACAACGTTCACATAATCGAGGATGGTTCCCGGCTGCCGGTTAATGAATTAGAGCAAATACGCACCGGAGTCCAATTTGTGCTGGCAGTCAGCCCAGGACCAGCTTTTACTATCCGTGATGTTCAGGGAGTGAGCCGTTACGAATATCTGGTACATGCTCTAGTAGCTTGGGCGAAAGCGCGGGATGGTTCGACGGCCGATGATTTGAGTTTTGTCGTCGCAGATGGCCTAGAATCAACACACCTGGCAGAGTTAGATAGATGGGTTGCCTTCCTAACCGCCTTCACACCATCTGGCAGCGAAACCGGACCTGATTTCGATATATTGGCTCAGGCATTGGATGTAGCAGCAGATCCTACGACTAATCCTGGTATGGGTCGAGCTGTGCTGTTTGTCACACCGCTACCTGGACAGGATGTATCGTTGGGATTACAAAGCCTAGCTGCGCGAGCTAACCAACAAGGAGTTAAAATATTCGTCTGGCTGGTTGCTTCTGCGGAGTTATTTTCCTCCCCGCAGGCGGAACCATTGGCGACACTCGCAGAACAAACTGGTGGGAAAATGTTTGCTTATTCTGGGCAGGAATCGATCCCCTCCCCTGAAGAATTTCTCGGAGCAATCCGCAATGCTTATTCCTTGGCGTACGATTCGCGGATTACAACCAGTGGTCCCCACCAGGTGAGTGCTGAAGTCAATTTCAATGGACAAGATTATGCTTCACTGGTGCAAGAGTTTGATTTAGAAGTAATGCCACCAAGTATAGCTTTTGTTTCGCCCCCGATGGAAATCGAACGGATTAATCGAGCAGAAGAGAGTGATCCCGAGGCGCTGTCCCCAAACTTTCAGCAATTGGAATTGATGGTTGAATTCCCGGACGGACATGTTAGATCGCTAAAGAGTACGACACTCTTTGTCGACGGGGAGGTGACAGAAACTAACCGGACCGATCCATTCGACCAATTCACCTGGGATTTGAGGGAATATACGTCCAGTGGGGAGCACATTCTGGTAGTCGAAGTCGAAGATAACCTGGGAATGACTGGAAATACCGTTGAAACCGCGATTCAAATCACTATTGGTGATTCTGGAACAAGCGCCTTGGGGATTGTTTCTCAAAACCGGACCATGCTCGCTGCCTTTGTTGTTGCGATTTCAGGTGCCGTCTTGCTGCTGGTTTTGATCCTTGGAGGCAGATTGCGCCCTGGTTTCATTAGAGAATTTCGACGCCGTAAAAAGCAATCTGACCCGGTTACGCAGCCTGTAGTGATCCATTCTGAACAGGCTACCCAACCTCGCTCGACGTGGATCGATCGTTTTCAATGGCCAAGAGGACGCATAACCTCCAAATCCTATGCACATATGGTCCCTTTATCCGATTCCAACCAGGAAGGTAGCAATCCACCTATTGCAATCACCAGTGAACGAGTGACCTTTGGCAGAGATGATGGTCAAGCTGATCAGGTGATTGAAGATGACTCGGTGGAAAGTTTACACGCCAGGCTACAGCGGGAATCGAAAGGAGTTTTTCGGTTGTCAGATGAAGGGTCCATAGCTGGCACTTGGGTAAATTACTCGCCTGTGCCCAAAGAAGGGACGATACTAGAGCAAGGAGACTTAATTCACCTCGGCCGAGTTGGTTTTCGTTTCATCATGCGAGATCCACACCGGGTACGCAAGCCAGTGCAAAGACGGGAGGATTCAATACCATGATCCCAGTGGATAGCGCCCATTTACCCGTATTTGCCGTCACAGATCCTGGGGAAGGTGGGAAAAACAACGAGGATAATTACGCGGTTTCTGCACATACCTTGAGCGAATCAGATCCAACGCCCTCCATTTTTGCAATTGTTGCTGATGGGGTTGGGGGTCATCAAGCAGGAGAGGTTGCCTCATCTTTGGCTGTTGAAATGATCAGCCATATCATCGCCGGAAGCGACGCCAACCAACCTTTGGCTTCCCTTGAAGAGGCATTCTTCCAGACAAACCAGGCGATTTTTTCTCAAGCAAGCACCAATCCTGCAAATGCAGGCATGAGTACTACGGCAGCTTGCGTCTGGTTGATCGGCGATCGTCTTTACCTTGCCTCTATGGGAGATTCTCGAATCTATCTCAGACGAGGCGATACTTTCATTCAATTGACTCTTGACCATACCTGGGTGCAGGAGGCGATCGATTCGGGGGTATTGACTCCGGAAAAGGCTCGCTCACACCCGAATGCTCATCTAATCCGTCGATATCTGGGTGCTAAACAACCATCTATCCCAGATTTCAGATTACATCTTCAACCCGGAGAAAGTGATCAGCAAGCGGTGGAAAACCAGGGGATGCACCTGGAACCAGGTGATTATCTACTGCTGTGCAGTGATGGTCTCACCAATCTCGTTTCCGATGATGAGATCAATGCTGTTCTTGGAAATCAACCCCTCCAAAAAGCCCTTGCTGGGTTGATCGAGTTGGCAAACAAACGGGGTGGTCATGACAACATCACCATTATTGGCATCCAGATTCCAGAAGAGAAAGTGATAACGAGCGTTCCAAAAACCAGAAATCGTATGGTGATCGCACTGGTATTAATTGCGTTTTTAGCGGCTGCTTTGATGGGTGGGGGGATATATCGAATGTACTTCTGGGAAGGGCGGTCACCAACTGCGACCTTCGAACAAGGGAGCATAATGGATATTGGTTCGCCAACAATCTCTCAGACGGCCGTTCTCATCACTCAATCCCCGCAAACCCCACAACGGACACCAGATGCAAGTCCTTCCCTGGACTCCTCAGTGAGTTCCGCCTCCGCAACTTCTATCCCTGCAACATACACACCCTGGCCAACCTCCACGACTGGACCGTAGCTCCAATTTTATCCCGCTGGCTGCTGGGCATTGATTGGCAGTTAAACCCCATTATCCTGTGATAATGACATATTCTTTTATAAACTGGATTGGTTTTTAATTTATGGAATTAAGGCAAGGGGGCGTAATACACCTGGTTGCCGATAGCCAGGAAAACCGTATGATTGCTGCGATTGACCGTGAAGGCTGGAGCTGGTCCTTCTGGCAGGTTCTCGTGTGAACGGAACTGGCGGTCTAGCGTCAGGCGGAGGCTGAATCGATAGATAGCTTGTGAGTTTGGATCGAGCAAGTAAATGGTTGGTTCGGGAGGTGGAGAGAATTGAATTTGAGAGAAGAAGGTATCCTCAATGAATGGGCCACTCTGGCGACCTGGACGAGGATCAGTATAAATCTCTGGGTTTTTGCAGCGGGTAGGCGAGGTTGCCAAGGCACTATAAACACATGTGGTCAAGTGACCGCCCTCATGAAGTAGGTAGAGGTCGTTTTGATTAACTTCAATGTCAATAACATCTTGCATGGGGGGGATTTGCTGATCGAAGAATAACCTGGGCGCTTGGGAAACGTCCAGACCCCGATATATCCACACCGCATTGGTTTGGGGATCGAGGACATAGAGGTCATTGCCATCGATGGTTATACCTCGCGGGGTGCCCCAATTAATATCAGGTGGTTCCATAAGCGAAGCCAGAGGTGTAGCTCCGGGAATGCAGCGTAGCAAGTTTCCATTGCCATCTATCCCCATGATCGTAGCTTGGAGATCATTTCCAAGTGGCATCGGGACAATATCGATAATGGCTCCGACGATAAATCCGCCATAGGGACCTGGTCCACATTGGAAGGTTGTATCAATGCGGTATCCTTCATTGGTCAGGATAGATCGCTCAACTACGCCATCGGTCGCATTGAGCATATATAAGCTGTCATCCCTTGCTACCAGGCGCGTGATTTGGGCGGTCTCTTCGAGCTGGTCGACGATTGCAGGGCGGAAATCGAGGCGTTCGATCACATTGATGTCATCCAATATTCCCTGAGCCTGCATCCGCAGCTCCTGCGATTCCTCTGTGCTTTGGAAAATCTCTGCGTTGTTCAGATGCAGCAATGTGGTTTCCCAGGCTAATCTCTGCTCTTTGGGATCTGTCTTAGTCTCTGCCAGTTGTCCAGCCTCTTGAGCCGAAGAGAAGTGGATATTGTATTGAGCATCCCGACCACGTTGAAAATAAACCACCGCTGCCACCGCGACAATCGTCAATGGTACGGCGATGGCTGTAAAAGCCATGGTTGATGGAGCTAGAGTGAAGATCCCCGAGTCTGGCAGGATCCCTTTTAGGAAGGCTGCCAGCCCGGCATATATCTTGAGGGTAGAATTCGTCAATTTCCGGCCGATGGAAACAGAATCTGTCGATGAGTAAGCTGTCTCTGGTGGTGATGATGGTGGAATGGGACTTTGGTCCGAGACAGGACCTCGAGAGAGGGGTACATTTGCCGCGATCGTGGAAGAAACCTCCGTATCCGTAGAATCTGCAGGCTGGATTACTGGTTCCGGTTTTGGGGATTCTGTAGATGGTTCAGAGATTGGGGTGTCTTCAGGGACAGGTGTGATTGGAATAGGGATTGGTCGCGGTTGTCGGACAGGACGTAAAAGCCTGAGCTCCCCAGAACCAGTCTGGGCGTGTAATAAAAAGGCATTCAGCTCAGCGCCTGCTCTCGAGAGCAATTTGCGGCGCAGACCTTCAGGCCCTTGACCTTGGAGATTAGCAAGCGACTCAGGGGTCCAATTCACTGGAGGTTGAATAGAAATGACAATTGCGTCGTTAGGCAGTAAATCCAGCTGTGAAAATCGCAAGTGAGTTGTGCGGCTTATCCCCAACCCATTTCCTGCTAAATGCAGGTCTTGGATATGTTCAACCTTAGAAGACGTTAACAGGTAGGCATGGGATAGTCCGGACTGGGCGATCGACAAACGGCTGTCCCGAAGCACAATTTGTGAAAGGTAGCCAACTGCCTGGCGTCCCGTACTGGAATTTCGGATATTGCGATCAAGCAAGTATTGGTTGAGAGCTTCGGCTACTGCGCGCAGAGCAGTGGTTACTGTACCAGCCGTTTTGTAATAGGATTTGGCCAGGTTAGCCAGTATCTGGTTGACTTGATCAGGGGGTAGGGGTGCATTCCCATCTAAGAATAGATGCAATGCCAACCGATCGCGATTGCGGAAACGCGCTGATTTTCTAGGTGGTGAGGCGATATATAATCCCAAAACACTGGGCTGTTCTTGCCCAGCAGTTCGTTCCAACGGTAGAATGAGAAGGTCGATTGAATCTCCCATATTAATTCGCAATCATTGTAATCGTTAATGTATATAATAGTACAGATCTATTCAACAGGAGAGGGTGCAAGACGTATGCCGTTGAAGTTTATTACGTTTACTCACACTGGTTTTTCTCATTCACCAGGTCACAGACCTGGGCATACCCGAACCGCCAGTACGCACATTCTCAGGCTTATCTGTCCATATTCCCGGAATCTCAATTCCGCATTTTGGGCAGGTCCCCTTTTCTGTCAAGTTATAGCTTTGAATCACATAGCTGTGGCGCTCGATTAAATGGGTGCCGCAATTGGGGCACAGCGTGTGTTCGTATTCCTTGGTTCGTCCTGGGATATTCCCGGCATAGACATAATTGAGACCAGCCTCCTGGCCGATCTCCGCTGCACGGATCAAGGTGGTAATTGAGGTGGGGGGCGGTTCGGTCATCTTGTAGTCCGGGTGAAAGGCGGTTACATGCCAGGGGATATCTCGTGAGACTGAGGCGATGAAATGGCCCGTGTCAAGCAATTCCTCAGTCGAGTCATTGAATCCGGGGACGATGAGGGTGACTACTTCCACAAATAACCCGAGCTCCTTTGCCAGGTGGATTGTGTCAAGCACATTGTTTAGTACGCCACCCAACTTACGGTAATGGCGATCCTGCATGGTTTTTAAGTCGATCTTATAACCTACCAGGTAAGGTTGTAGGTAGCGCAGGACCTCCGGTGTAGCATTCCCGTTAGAGACATAAACACATTTAAGTCCTTCTTGTTGGGCAAGGCTGAAGATGCTCACTGCCCACTCAGAGGTGATCAGCGGTTCGTTATAGGAAGACGCCACCACGCGAGCTCCTGATCTCAGAGCATAAGAGACGATCTGCTCAGGGGAGACACGTTGGATATGGTTGACGGAGACGGCCGAGTCGGGATCGCGCAGGGTTTGTGAGGAAATCCAATTCTGGCAATATGAGCAATGGAAATCACATCCCAACATGCCGAAAGTAAGGGCATCTTCTCCAGGCAGCACATGGAAAAAGGGTTTCTTCTCAATTGGATCGATCTGCAGAGCACCGACATACCCCCAGGGTACTTGAAGTTTTCCATTGCGATTGAAACGTACCTGACAGATCCCGCGGCGACCTTCTCGAATCAGGCAGCGGTGCCCGCAAGCGGTACAGCTCACCGCATTATCGCTTATAGGTTCGTACAATTCCCCTTCTACGGTCAATTGATCGAGGCTTTGGGCTAGATTCGACATGACTTTTACTCCAGAAAACATTACCGTTAATAATACTTCCAAAATGAAGGTATTCGTCAGATCCAGAACAAAACTGGTTTCAGCGCCTGGATCAATCCTCCATGAGTTAACTCAATTATAATCTTACTATGATCAGTGTTGCAATTCAGGCTGGCGGCGAGTCTCGCCGGATGGGACGGGACAAAGCTTTCTTGCCGTTTTTGGGAGAAACGCTTCTGGAACGAGTGATAAATCGGGTAGCTCCATTGGCTGATGAGTTATTGGTGACCACCAACCATCCGGAGAAATACCTGGATTTTGGGGTGCCTCTATTTCAAGACGTTCTGCCAGGAAGGGGTGCCTTGGGAGGCTTGTTGACTGCTCATAGTGTAGCTCAATTCCCCATCCTGATCGTGGTGGCTTGCGATATGCCTTTTGTAAACCCTGATATATTGACCGCAGCTTCTGATCGACTGCATTCGCAGAAAGCCGATGTTGTCATCCCGCAATTAAAGCAAGGTTATGAGCCATTTCACGCTGTATATCGCCGAGAGACCTGTTTGCCTGCGATTCAGAAGGCCTTGGACCTCGGTGAGCGGCGTTTAATTTCGTGGTTCCCTTTAGTTAATGTTGTCCCGCTTGTTGAGGAAGACTTGCTGCAATATGATCCCTCACTGGTTGCTTTCTGGAACGTGAACACGAAAGATGACCTTAAACGCGCTGAAAAATTTGCCCGAGAAATTGATTTAAAGGCATAGATAGAGGCCTTCCAAGTTCAGGTTTATTTTAATAATAGTACCGGATTCAGATACCGGAAACTTTTAACGTACCAACATCACAGGACAGGGGGCAGTTGAAACGACCTTGTGGCTCTGGCTGCCGAGCAGCAAACTTTTGATGCCTCCCTGGCCGCGAGTGCCCATGATGATCAAATTCATATTGTAGATATCAACTACTTGCAGGATAGTTTCAGCGGGATCACCGCTCAGAATATCTAATTCACAGTCCCCAGGGATTTCACCGATCTCCTTTGTCGCTTTATCTAATATCTCTTCCGCTTTTGCAGTTCGCTTGGCAATAGTCTGCGACAAGTTGGGTTCACCGAGATAGCTCGGCACCTCCTCATAAGCTGTGAGCACCCGCAGCTTTCCACCGGATAAACGAGCAAGATCGCCAGCAAGCTTAGCGGCCTTTAATGAATGATCCGAACCATCGACTGCCAGTAATATATTCTCGAACATTATCAGCCTCCTTTGGCAATGCGGTTATTATAATCTCATTCTTGATAATCCGGCCACAGAATTTATCAATGGGTAGGGATTTGGCCAATTTTGTGAAACACATCTCCTACTGGATTTGTTTAGTCTCGAGGTGTACCCTCCATACAGAAACAGAAGGAAAAAACAAAGAATTACAACCTACCTGAGCGGAGTTTTCGTAGTCGAAGGGAGCTTCCAAAACATCATTTGAAGGGTGCTCGTAGAGTATTGGTCGCAGGGAGCTTGTAGAGCATCATTTGAAAGGGGCTCCCAGGGCATTTGTCATTGGGAGAATCCACGGAGCTTTTCGAAGGAATATTTACCAAGTTGGTTTTTATTGGTGGGTTCCCCCATATCATTTCTTGATCACCACATGGCAAACTCTTGTTTTATCCCACGCGTCTGCACCCCGCATTAAATAATCAGATTTGGGGTGGATTATCGAGTAAATTGTTTGTTGTTGTTTGGACCGGTCCTAACCAAGATAATCCTGTATAGAGTAAGTATATCCACCCGGGATGGGTTGGGAGGCAGATAAATGTTGTTTGATATATTGTCCGCAGTTGCTGCCGATCAGATTCTCCTCAACCTCCCCGATGCTGACAATCACCTGGTAGCCAGCCTTCTTGAGCGCTTCAACGATTTCATAGCCATTATTTTCCACATGATGTGGATCGATGTATGATGAAAGGTTATTCTCCAATGCTCTGTAGGTTGGATTGAGGGGTGTTATTTTGATCAAGAATTTTCCAGGATCGAAATGATTGAGCAGAACAGCCGCATCAACTGGCATATCCTTGGCCAGGGCAAAATTCAGCGTGATTTTTCTATCGCCCGGGGCATACCACTGTTCACCATAAGCTTCCATCTCCGCAAAACTCCACTTCTTGACTGGAATGATCTGGTCACGTAAGGTTTCATCAGTAGTGTGAATGGAAAATTGAAATTGAAAATGACCGCCCGAGTATTTATCGTATTTAATCTCCAGCAACCGTTCCAGGAAATCGCCAGAACCTTTTGGTGCAACGGTAGACAGCGAAGGCATCAGTCCCGGGGCGGTATAGAGCTCTGGGAGTTCGTCCAATACATCGAGAACATTAGGATTTAATGACGGCTCGCCCATGCGTGCAAATTGAATCTTGAATTGCTTAGCGGGGATATTCCCGTCGGGATAACGCTTCCTGACCAGGAAATCAATTTGAGAAAGGATTTGTTCTTTTGTTGGTTTTCCCTGGTAGTGACCTCCGGCATCGCACATTGAGCACCCAATTGGACAGCCAAACATGGTGGATACCAGCAGCACCCATTTTTCTTCACGAGGAATGGGAGGTTGAACGGATTCGACACATTCGATTAATCGATTTTCCCCCAAATCAATAATATATACCATCGCTACGTCTTCTCTACCTGTTGAAGCAAGAACTTTCACTTATCTTTCTCCTTTAAGCGGCCATAAATCTTCATGGCCGTTAATATACCATCTCCCACGGCGATAGCGGTTTGACGGTATAAACCGTTCACTACATCACCTACGTAGTAAAGGTCGCCCGAACTTTCCAATTGTATGGCTTTTTCCACAAACTGACCAGACACAATATCAAGTTGGGGATCTCGGCCAATCGCGCCAATGAGAAAATCTACCTTGAGTATGTTGTGTCCAATTGGAGTGCTGCATTCTAACACCATTTTCTTGTCTGGCGTTGTAGACAACTGGGAAATTCGTGTATTTTGAAAGTATTGAATGCGTGGAGATTTGCGCGCCCGTTCCCACAATAGTGGCAAACAGCTGATCTGTTCTCCACGATTTAATATCAAGATATCATTGCTCTCTCCCAGATTCAGAGCGTAATCAAAGGCTGCATCTCCAGCACCTGTAATCGCAATCCGCTTTCCATGGAGGTCCAATAGCGGGTAAACTTCATAATAAACCCGGTTTTGTAAATCCACTGGGATATTAATATCTGAAAATTGGCGGGGTTTTGTTCCAGTAGCAATCACTACAGTCCGGGATTGATAGACTTGTTTGGCAGTTGTAACCCTGAATTTATTTTCCAGATAGTTTAGTTCTTCGACTCTCGCATGAGCGATCGTGGTTAAAAGGTCTTGTGCTTGATCTTTAAATAGCTGCACCAATTCAGGTCCTGGGATGCCTCCTGGGAAACCGGGATAGTTTTCGACCAGATTGGCGTTGTGTAGCAGCCCGCCAATTTGCTCCTGCTCGAAAACCAATGGGTTGATCCCATAACGTTTCAGCTGCAGAGCAGTCGCCAATCCCCCCGGACCGGCTCCAATTATGATCACGTCTTCGATGTTCACCAGATCTAATTCTCGAGCTGCGCTGACAGAACATCCTGTATTTCTGCTGCCAATATCGGTGTAGCAAACCCATGCGAAAGATTGAGTAAAGCTGCCAAATGGTGATCTTCATTATAAGTTGCGGTTCCATCGACGATGAAAAACACTTCAAATCCGCGCACAAAGGCAGATCGGGCAGTGGTCTCACAGCAGAGGTGAGTCATTACGCCGGACACAACCACCTGAGATACCCCTTTTTTGTGCAAAGTATCTTCAAGAGATGTCCCGTAGAAAGCATCATACTGGCTCTTGCGCAGCACATACTTATTGGAGAAATCAAATTCAGGGATGATGGCGCTTTGGGGATTATCAATCCTGATCAAATCATTCCACCAGCTGGCCATGGAACCAGCGTCCTGCAAAGTGTTTAGATGCTGGGTGAATATCACCGGTAAATTGTGGGAGTAATAAGATTGAGCCAGCGCTTTGAGCCTGGGGACGATCGCAGCTGCACTGGGTATGAAGGCATGGGATGCAGGCTCAAGGAAATATGACTGCATATCCAGGATTAGTAGAGCGGACTTTTTTGGATCGTATTTTGACGTGCGCCTGTGTCGCGCCCCAGGTAGATGTTCGAGCATTGCCAGCGATTCTTTTTCAATATTGTCAGGCGAGAAATAACGTGTCTTTGAATCCAATTGTGGTCACCTGACTATTTTGCACATAGAGAATAATGGAACCAATTTTCATTCCTGGATGATGGATGCATTGAAAAGCAATTTATCCTATGATTGAAATAAATCATAACAGACTTCTGCAACTGGCCAGCAGGTAATCAGAATAGCCCTAAAAACATATGGCTATCGTTTCCAACAGCAAACATTATTTCATCAAAAGCGGTGATATTTTCTAATGGGAAATAAAAACTGAAATTTGGATTTGCACCTGCGAGTTTGCACTATAGCCTATCGAATCTTATGCTCACAGGAAATTGTAGATTCCATAAAAGTTTTCTAGGGATCACTCCGGTACGACGATTACTGCCATCCACCAGGGAGTCTCCATCATCGTACCGGAGTGATCCCTAGAAAGCTTTTATGAAATCTACAATTTCCTGTGAGCATAAGATTCGATAGGCTATAGTGCAAACTCGCAGGTGCAAATCCAAAGTTCAGTTTTTATTTCCCATT
>PVMS01108968.1_pt1 | contig 14626 bp, 14 predicted proteins | sample 1853461 | NCBI WGS metagenome assembly PVMS01 (sample SAMN08582032, study PRJNA380276) | Marine sediment metagenome, whole genome shotgun sequencing project. | isolation source: ocean sediment barecode stripped | collected 2017 | reverse complement strand
TGGAAGCATTTCTTCCCAGCCAGGTTCACCATTAGCAATCATTTTTAAAACGGTTTTTGAAAAAATATCTAATATATCCGGATCAAAATCTCTAATATCAATTACTTTTCCGTTGTATTTGAAAAATTTGTACAATTCTTTCATCCGGGGATGGACCTTTAAATTTTTACTTGTTATCAGTTCACCAGTGCTTTGATCCTTTTGTGGATATAAATAAACTTTCAAATCTTTAAAAAATAATTTACCAAAGGCTTCCAAAATACCGCCACTTAGGTCACGGTAATATTTTTCATCAAAAATTTTGACAAAACTATCTACCCCCATTGCTAAACCAATACGGGATTTCGTAAATTCAGAAAAATATTCTACTAATTTGTAATATTCCTGATAATTTGTGATCATTACATTTTGACCAAGAGAACACAGTAATTCTGCCCGGTCTAAAAAATCCCGTTCATCTATTTCACCTTCCGCACTTAAATTAGTAAGAGTAATTTCGAATATGAATTTAGTATTGTCTTTATCAACTTTATTTTCTTTTAAAAATAATTGTTCAGCCAGTTTGTACATATCCATATTCACCTTGGTAACCGGTCTAAAGCTTCCGCGTAATGCTAAAATACTAGCTTTGTAGAGCTGTTGTGCAGGTAATAAATTATTGCCATCAGGGCCAAACATTACGGCATTGGTCATCCCATTTTTTACCAATAATAAACTCATAAGCCTGTTATCAACATATGAGAAACGTGGTCCCGAAAAATTAATCATATCAATCTCCAGCTGAACTTTATGTATGTTGTCGTATAATGATCTTAATAATTCTTTCGGCTCGTGATTTAAGTAAAAGGCTCCAAAAATTAAATTTACTCCAAGCTCGCCAAGTGTTTCTTGTTGGAGTTTAGCATCCGTTTCTTTAAAACGTACATGTAAGACAATTTCATTATAATCTTCTAAAGCATCTATTTGAAATTTGATTCCTACCCAACCATGACCTTTAAAGCTCTTAACAAAATCAATCGTAGTCACTGTGTTGGCATAGGAAAAGAACAATTTATCCGGGTGATTTTTTCTACTCAATCTATCTTCTGTCAATTCAATTTCATGAGCAAGCATTTTTTTTAGCCTTTTTTCCGTAACGTAACGACCGGCATCCTCTAAACCATATATTGCATCTGAAAAATCTTTATCATAAGCACTCATTGCTTTTGCAATGGTGCCTGAGGCTCCTCCGGCTCTAAAAAAATGTCGCACTGTTTCCTGTCCGGCACCAATTTCAGCAAAAGTTCCATAAATATTTTTATTCAGATTGACCTTTAATGCTTTAGCTTTACTTGAAGGGACGGTATTCATCTTACCATCACCTTTTAATTTTAGGACCATTTTGATTATTTAGTTTCTTCAAAAGTACTAAAATTTGATTGTTTAGATAAAAAAAAATTTACAATAAAAAAAGGGGAAAGATAATTTTCCCCTTAAAATCGAATTTAATTTTATTTACATGCCTTTAAGCTCAGTAACCAGTTCTGATAAAGCTGCTTTGGCATCACCAAATAGCATTGATGTTTTTTGATTGTAGAACAATTCATTTTCAATACCGGCATAGCCAACATTCATACTTCGTTTGTTCACAATAATATGTTTGGCATTTTCAACATCTAAAATAGGCATACCATATATTGGACTGGAAATATCGTTGTGAGCCGCGGGGTTAACAACGTCATTAGCACCCACAACCAATACTACATCAGTATTTGGAAATTGAGGATTGATATCATCCATTTCTACAAGCTTATCATAATCTACATTGCTCTCTGCTAATAATACATTCATATGCCCAGGCATACGGCCTGCAACAGGGTGAATTGCATATTTTACATTTACTCCTTTTTTTGTCAAAAGCTCTTCCAATTCATGAATTACGTGCTGCGCTTGTGCAACGGCTAAACCATATCCCGGAACAATAACAACATTAGTTGCATAATTCAACATGACAGCAGAATCACTTGCAGTTGTTTTTTTAACATGTCCACCGGTTTTACTGGCACTTATTTCACCACTTACATCACCTCCTCCACCAAAGGCTCCGAAAATTACATTTGAAAGCGAACGATTCATTGCTTTACACATGGCAAAAGTTAAAATTAAACCAGCTGAACCAACCAATATACCTCCTACTATCATCACCATATTTCCATATAAAATACCTGTTATTGCAGCTGCTATACCAGTTAATGAGTTCAAAAGAGAAATTACTACAGGCATATCAGCTCCTCCTATTGGAATGACAAATAGAACACCATATACCAAAGAAGCAATAAGTAAAATATATATTAATAATAAACTATCAGTATTCATCATTACAATATATGTTCCAAATGCTACGAGGCATAAAAACATTACATTGTTAATTAGGTTGTATTTAGGCAGCCTAATATCTTTCATAGACCCGTTTAATTTAGCCCAGGCAATTAAACTTCCTGTAAAAGTGATACTTCCAATGATTATGGCAGCCATAATAGTCGTTAAAATTGCAGTAGAAGCTTTCACAGAGTCTTCTATACCAACATTTTTACTGATTTCAACCAATCCAATTAACATAGCACTGGCGCCCCCAAATCCATTGAATAAAGATACTAATTCCGGCATTTTTGTCATTTCAATCTTGATTGCAATGATCCAACCGATAATTCCACCGATGGCTATGGCAACTCCAATTAAAAGGTATATGAACAAAGGAACTTCACCCTCATTTATAAAAATAGTTCCGACAATAGCGAACCCCATTCCAACAGCAGCAGTTAAATTGCCTTTTTTAGCAGTTTCTGGGTGTCCTAACAATTTTAAACCAATAACAAATGTTACAGTTGCAATCAAATAGATAATACTTAATGTTATATTCATTATTTTTTCTTTTTAAACATTTGTAACATTCTGTCAGTAACAGCAAAACCACCTACTACATTTATAATTCCAAGTACTACAGCAATAAAACCTAAGCTTAAAGCTAAATAATTGTCAGGATCTGACTGTTGCATAACTAAAATAGCTCCAACAATAACAACACCACTTAGAGCATTTGCTCCAGACATAAGAGGGGTATGTAACACGGTTGGGACATTTTTAATTAATTCAACTCCAATAAATATCGCTAAAATGAGGATATATATTAATTGGAGGTTATCACTAATAAATTCTATTAAATAATTCATATTTTTTTACAGTTTTAGTTTTTTCTTATTATTCCGTCTTTTACAATTAAAGTTTCATTAGTAATTTGATCTTCTAAGTCCCATTTTAATTTATTTCCATCAGTTAAATGTTTTATGAAATTAAACATGTTTTTAGCATACAAGTCACTGGCATTCGTAGATACGCTTTCCGGAGACATGGTTGTGCCTATAATTTTTACTCCATGCTTAACAACAGTTCTACCCAATTTACTAGGTTCGCAATTACCTCCTTGTTGAGCAGCTAAATCTATGATAACCGCACCATTTTTCATTTGTTTGATTTGCTCATTGGAAATTAAAACTGGTGATCTTCTACCTGGAACCATTGCTGTTGTTATTACTAAATCTGCTTTAAAAAGTGACGCATTTACAGCTTCTCTTTGACGTTTTGCATAATCTTCTGAAGCTTCCTTTGCATAACCGTCTTCTGATTTTTCACCATTAGCTTCTACAGTAATAAATTTAGCACCTAAAGATTCTGTTTGCTCCTTGGTCTCTAGCCTAATATCAGTAGCTTCAACGATTGCTCCTAAACGTTTTGCTGTTGCAATAGCCTGTAAACCTGCAACACCCACACCATATATTAATACTCTTGAAGGAGTGATCGTACCTGCTGCAGTCATCATCAGAGGGAAAATTTTTGTCATTTCATAAGCTCCTTTAATCACAGCCTTATATCCGGCTAAGTTATTTTGGGAACTCAGAACGTCCATATCCTGTGCTCTGGTGATTCTAGGCAATGCATCCATAGAAAAAGCCGTTGCCCCTTTAGAGGCTATCAACGCCATATCTTTTGGGTGAGATTTATGAAATAGTTGAGCCATAATAATTTGGCCTTTTTTAAGTTTTTCCAAGTAGTCATTTTCAAATGGGTTGATTTTAATCAAAATATCAGAATTTTTAAAAATGTCATTTTTAGAACTGATTATTGCACCCGCTTTGCTATAATCAGAATTCTTAAACGATGACAAAATGCCCGCATTTTCCTGAATGAGGCATTCGAAGCCAATTTCTATAAGCTTTTTAGCAATAGTAGGAGAAATTGCGACTCTCTTATCGTTTTTATTTGTTTCTTTTAATATTCCTATTTTCATTTATATATGATTTTGTTTTTTAATAATTATATAAGGTATTCAAATGTTTGATTTGAATAAAGTTTCGAGCTGTCAGAAAAAAAAGAAAACCAGCAAAAAAGCTAGTTTCAAGAGTCCAAAAATTACTGCAAATGATAGAGACATACAAAGAACTGGTAGCAACGATACATACATATAAAAAGTTAACTAGGGTTGATTGATATACGTTCATTTTTTGTATATTTCAAATGTCTTGGTAAAAGTAATAAATTATTTAATTTAAACAGTTGATAAAAGTCATTTATTTATTTAATTGATAATTATATTATCATATTTTGTGAATTGTGTAATAATTATTACAAATTCACAAGCTAAAAAACATTTTTTGTAATGGCTTTTCTGAGTAAATATAAAGAAATAGAGTAATTTTTGCTGTACTAAATTAAAGAGCAATTGTTTAATTTTATAAAATAAAATCATAGGTTTTGAAGATTACTTTTTTAGGAACCGGTACTTCTCAAGGTATTCCGGTTATTAATAGCTCACATCCTGTTTGTTTATCAACTGATAGAAGGGACAAGAGACTCCGTGTATCGATTTTAATTGAATGGGATGATTTTGCCTATGTAGTAGATTGTGGTCCTGATTTCCGATACCAAATGTTACGAGCTAATGTTACTAAAATCAACGGTGTTGTATTTACTCATGAGCATGCAGACCATACTGCAGGACTGGATGATTTACGGCCTTTTAGTTTTCAGTTAGGAGCTGTACCTGTTTATGCTCAAAAAAGGGTGTTGGAAAATTTAACATATAGGTTTGATTATATTTTTAATGAGAAGAATAAATACCCCGGAGCCCCAAGTGTTCGGCAATATGAAATAAAGAATTCTCCTTTCTATATAGAAAATTTAGAAGTTATACCTATTGAAATTGTTCATGGGAAAATTAAAATCTTTGGTTTTAGATTTAAAAATATAGCCTATTTAACTGATGTCAAAACTATTGCTGAAAAAGAAAAGGAGAAGCTTATGAATCTCGATATATTAATTATCAATGCAATCAGACAAAAATGGCATTATTCACATTTAAATTTAGAAGAGGCTTTAAAAATGATTGAAGAATTAAAACCTAAAAAGGCTTATTTAACCCATATTAGCCATCATTTGGGTTTTCATGCTGAAGTTGAAAAAAAATTACCTGAAAATGTGTTTTTGGCTTATGATGAGCTGGTGCTAAAAATTTAAGTTAAATAAAGAAGAATTATAACTCGAAAAATTCTTTTGGGTATTCAACATAACCATACACATGTTGTAATCCGTTTTCAATTAAGGAAATTATCATACAGTTCTTTTTTGGAGCTTCAAAAGGAAGTGTAATGTTGTATTTACTTGTTAATTCATATCCAAATTTGGGATAATAATTTTCATGTCCAATCAATACTATTGATTCATATCCAAGTTTTTTTGCAATTTTATGAGCTTCCAATATTAAGGATTTTCCGATGCCTTTCTTTTGGAATTTTGGAGCAACGGAAACAGGTGCCAATGCTAAGGATTCAATAGCTTCAGTAGCATTTTTAATTTTTATTTTAGTCAATAATATATGTCCAACTAATTTATTTTCATATTCGGCTACTAAAGATAGTTCAGGGATAAAAGCTGATGAACTTCGCAACGCATCAACTAAAAAATGTTCTTTCTGATCACTATACATTTCATTTTTAAAAGCAGCTTCAATAATTTTAGATACAGATTTAATATCTTTTGAATGCTCTTGTCGTATAGTAATCTCCATGGATTTATTCAAAATTTAATCAAGTAAGACGATAAATTTCCATGATGTCAGATAATATTTTATCAAAATTAATTTTTAAATCAATTAATTTACCGTTATAAATGTCAAAAACCCACCCATGAACCGTGAGTTGTCTATCTCGATATGCCTTTTGAACAACAGCTGTTTTTAAAACATTTACACACTGTTCCTCTACATTTAGTTCAACAAGTCTATTGTATTTTTTAGTCCCATTTTTAATGGAATCAAGTTCCTGTTTATGTAATCGATAGACATCCCTTATATTTCTTAGCCATGGATTCAACAAACCCAAATCAGCAGGTTTCATAGCTGCTTTTACACCGCTACAATCATAATGACCGCAAATTATAATATGATTCACCTTAAGATGGCTTACAGCATAATTAATCACAGACATGACATTTACATCTGTATTTGGGACCATATTAGCAATATTTCTATGAACAAATGCTTCTCCCGCCTCAATACCCATAATATCTTTAGTTGAGACACGACTGTCAGAACATCCAATATATAATATTTCAGGTTTTTGTTCCTTCGATAATTTTTTGAAATATGTAGGATCAGTTCTTAATTTTGAATGTACCCAGTTTTTATTGTATTCAAATATTTTATTTATATCCATTATAGTACAATTATAAAATACGAATATATTAAAAAGTTGTTAAGAATAATTTTCAATTCGTAATTTTTGATAAATTTTAATAAATGTTTTTCAATTTATCCAATGAAGTGAATTTCAATATTTGTTAGATCGCTTAGTAACAATCATTTATTGAATTTAAATGTATCCTTTCCTTCAGTTAACCATGCTAAGGAAAAACTAACAAAAACATTTTCTTTATAATTGTCTTTTTCAAAAAATAAACCGATATCTCCATTTTTTAGTATTGTTAAGGAAGAATAGGCTGAGCCACCCGGGTAAATAGTTTTTCCTTTGGACCAGGTTTTTCCTTCATCATAACTTATTCTGACAGTCATATTTTTACGTCCTTTTTTCATTTTTGAATTCGAAAACAGCAGTCTGTTTTTGTCAGAACCTTCTTTGATCGAAGTATAACGTATGATACTCGCATTACAACTAGGATCTATTAAATTTGGCTCAGGATTGCTTATCCAGCTTATTCCATTGTCGTTTGAAGTATGTACATACCTCATTCCTTCTCCCTGAACACGACTGTTAACCATCCAGGTTCCATCATTCAATTCTACAATCTTAGATTCGTTTGCTGGAGAAATACGAGTATCGATAAAATACCAGGTTTTACCATGGTCATCACTTCCAAAGAGATGAAGTCCTTTTTCCAAATTAACAAGACAATGAATTAGTTTTCCGGATTGAGTCTGAATTCCACGACCGGATGTAATAAACTTAAAATCATTATGCCAAATGGGTTTGGTAATTTGTGAAGTTATATCAATAGGGTTGCTCCAGGTTTTTCCATTGTCAGTGCTCTTAATAAAGTGCAAATAATAAACGTCTTTTTCCAGATCAAGATCCATAAAATTATAGAATAAGAAAATCTCACCTGTCATTGTATCCACTATCATTGATGGGTCGGAAGCTGATTTCCCGTATGGAAAATCAACGATTGTTTCAATATCAGACCAGGTATGACCATTGTCAATACTTCGTCTTAGCACAATATTGATATCCTTGCTCCATTTTAAATCACCGCAGGAAGGTACTCTTTCATCAATGGCTGCGATTAGATCGCCATTAGGCGCGGTAATAAGAGATGGAATTCGATAGCAGGAGATACTCTCGCCCATGGTTTTATCGAATAAATTATGATATTCAATAATACCAGTGGCAATTCGTTCATTTTGATTTTGTGAATGTATCGAAAGGGTAGATGTAATAAAAAGAAGAAATATATATATTTTCTTGATATGTGTAATACTTATGGCTTTTAACACTTAAAATTCTTATTTAATAATATTTGTATTCTGGAATTGTAAAGTTAATGTTTTTAAAAATAATTTTTAAATCATGTAGATCTGGTATTTTAAATTTTATAATACACTTTCTAAGAGGATTTATACAATAAGTTTAACTATATCTTAAAAAAGAGACATGTCGTTTACATAAATAAAAGGGTATAAAAACACAATGAATGGTATGATAATAAGAATAAAATGCAATTATATTTGGAATATTGATGATATTTATGTAGTTTTATAATTATATAATGAGATTAATCGGTTCATTAAGTTTTTATTGAACGTCAACCCCAAATCTTTTTATTATGAAAAATATATCAGTAAAGGAGTTTTGTACTTCTAATGCAATCAATAAAATTGCTTTAAGAAATTATAATACGTATGTAACACATTATAAATCCAGAAAGCTCATTCCGATGCCATTGAATGAATTTCTGAAAAATTATAACAATTAGTCAAAGAAAATTTCTTCAAAATTATTAATGCATTTTCTTATAAGGAATCTTATTTTCTATAGGCAATAAAAAATTATATTTCGGAAATAATTTCTATATCAATTTTAGTGTCAAAACAGAGGTTGCAATGTGATTCTAGTCAATCTTTTCTATTTCCACCCAAAATGGAAATATATTTTTTCCACCTACAGCATAAAAAGGAATAATATCACTATCCATATCAGGTAAATATATATTTTTCATTTCAATGATATCTGTATCAATGTTGTCATTCCTCATTTGTTTAATTAACGTTCCTATCTCCAGATACATACGCCCATTTGATTTAACGGGCTTGATAAATTTAAATTTGAAATTATAATTTCCTTCTGTGATACTCACTCTCCATTTTCCAAATATTTCTTCCTGTGCCCAGATTCCACGTTCACCATCAGCATCGTTTCTGTTGAGAAATACAGGATTTTCCTGAATGTTTCCGATGTGAATTCGTGGAGGATTGATCAGGTTATCTGAAATTATAAGCTGATTATAGTATTTATCGAGTTCAGATTTTAATTTAATTGTCAAATTTTTATTCTCCCGTATAATATTGTACTGTTCATAAGGATCCTTTTTAAGATTGAATAATTTAAAATCATCAATTTCAGCGTTGTAATCGGTCATGCCCACAAGCTTATAATTATCTTTTTGCAGTGCCATATTATAATACAGCTCAGGATAGCGCCTTGTCCAGTAAAAAAATATTGACCTATTTGTCCATTTAACCTGTTCATTCATTAAAAGAGGCAGCAAACTTTTGCCGTCAATAATCCTGTCCTTGGGTAATTCAGCATTGCATATTTGAGCAAGCGTAGGTAAAATATCAATATGAGCTGTCATTGTTTTAATAACTTTATTCTCTTTCAGTAATTCAGGATATCTCATATATAAGGGAACTCTTACACCTCCTTGGTATACATCACCTTTTTTACCTCTCATTCCTCCAACATACCTTGTTTGTTGTGGGCCATTGTCTGTCATGAATATTACAAGCGTATTATCTTCAAGATGTAATTCATCAAGTTTTTTTAACAGTTTACCAATATTTTCGTCAATATTTGAAACCATTGCGTACACTTTTCTGGCAGACTCTTTATCTTTTTCAGTCATTTTAACAAAGGGTCTTGGATCATTTTCAAATCCGGAGGACGGATCAATGTCCTTATATTGCTGATAATATTTATCAGGGACTTGCAGGGGTGTGTGCGGTGCATTGAAAGCAAGGTAACAGAAAAAAGGAGCCTGGTGATTTTTTTCGATAAAATCAATAGCTTCTTCCGTAAAAATATCAGAGCAATATCCTTCATATGCTTTCTGTTTTCCATTGTGCCATAGTACAGGATCAAAATAGCTGCGATCCCCTTTAAAATAAGTGGTGATATCTCCCACTTGTCCCATACCACCGGAAAGATGTATTACTGATTCATCAAAGCCCTGATCAATGGGTCTGTGTGGGTAATTATCTCCTAAGTGCCATTTGCCAAACATTCCTGTTTTATAATTCACATTTTTCAGCATTTCAGCAATAGTGACCTCAGTAGTAGCCATAGTTGCTCCTCCGTTGTAAGTATCTCTAATTCCTGTTCGTAAAGAATAACGGCCAGTCATCAAACTTGAACGTGTCGGGGCACATACTGGAGAGACATAAAAATTATCAAATTTTATGCTTTCTCCGGCAAATCCATCTATCACAGGTGTTTTTACATGTGGATTCCCGGTAATACCCAGATCACCATATCCCTGATCATCTGTCATTATTATAATGACATTCGGATGTTTTTTATCTTGCGCCCAATTTGTGTTTGTGATGATCAGCGCACTAAAAATGAGAAATACACTTATAAAATTATGATTCTTTTTTTAGCATTGTAAAAAGTGTTTAGTTTTCTAAATTTATGATTGATAAAATGGCTCTGTGATCTGAATTGAAAAATCCCCCTTCCGGATCATCCTGAACAATTTTAGAGAAATTGGTTTTTAAGTGATCTCCATTGTAGTAGATGTAATCAATTCTGTCAGAAATTATGGCATCAGAAAGAAATCCCCAGGTTCCATCCAAAGACGTTGTGGGATCCGGGTTCGCTTCCCTGAACGTATCAGTATAACCATATTCCAGCATCAGTTTGCTAACTGGCCATTTGACTACTTTTCCATAATGAGAATCTTTAGTGCTTTCAACCCAATCTAAATGAGATCCTGAATTAAAGTCTCCTCCCAAAATAACAGGCAATTTCATATGTTGTTTTAAGCTATCAACAATCTTTAAAATAGCGATAATTTCTTTAAGCCTGCTGGTTCCTTCTCCAATTATCAATGAATCAGGAGATAGGGTTTTTATATCTTCAAAATAATCAGGGAGATAATGTAACCATAAATTGATACACAATAATTTTTTACCTTCCACATCAATAATCACTCCATGAGAATTAAATGGCCGGTAGATTTGAATAGTATCAATTATGGGGTATTTACTGTGAATGGATAAATTTGTACTTCCTCTCCATGAGTAGGAATATCCAGCCTGTTTTGCAATATCCATTCCGCAACAATAAGTTTCCTGCATGAATAAAATATCGGGATGTTCTTGTTGTATGACTTTCAGCACATTTATAGTGTTTGCCGTGTCTTTTTTAAAGTTATTGGCATTGGTTCCATGAAGACCTCCATGCCAAATATTCCAGGTCATTACTCGTACTGATTTGGTTTTTGGGCCTGAGCAATCAATAAAAAGAAATAATAACGAAATAAAGATAAAAAATGTGGGGATTTGTTTAGATACTTCTTTCATGTCATTATATAACTTTATTCAATTCTTTTATATTTTTTCAGGATTGTAATCAACAGGTCATGAGGTAGGGCATAGGCTTTATTTCCATTGATTCCTTCCATAGTATCAGCGGCTATCATAGCATTGATAATCGCTTCCTCAACTGATTGGACTGTTGCTTCAAACAGCGGTGTAATCAAATCATTCGAATGAGTTTCAACTCTGGTTGTTTTACGTCTGTTGAATGCATTTTCATTAGCGGTAGAAAAGGCTAAAAATATATCTCCAGAACCATTGCTCCCACGACCACCTACTATTCCTATTCCAAGAGGCACTCTTTGAGCAATTCTCTTTAATTGATGTGGAAGTAGCGGAGCATCTGTTGCAACAATTACAATTATAGACCCATCTCCTTCTTTCCTTCTTGATTGTGGAGGTCCGTTATAAACATAGTTCAATGTATCTTTTAATACTTTTCCAACAGGAACTCCGGCAATTGTCAGATTTCTTTTTGCTCCAAAATTAGATTGAACCAATACACCAATGGTATAAGTTGAATCTTTAATTTTTATCACTCTCGATGAAGTCCCGATGCCACCTTTGAAACCCAAACACATCATTCCGGTTCCACCACCAACATTTCCTTCTCTAACTTTTCCGATTGAGGCATTACTAATTGCTTCTAATACATGTTTTTCTTTAACGTGAAAGCCATAAATATCGTTTAAAAAGCCATCATATGTTTCAGCTACGACCGGGTAGGTATACCACCAATCTTCTTTTCCATACCAATTAGTATCGACATACCATTTTAAAACGGCATCTCGTACCACACCAACGCTGTTCGTATTTGTTATCATAATTGGAGTTTCCAAAAATCCGGATTCCGTGACCCAGGTAGTACCTGTCATTTCTCCATTTCCATTTAAACTGTACCAATTTGCGTAAACAGGGCTGAATTTCTTACCTCTTGGAAATATCACCGTTACTCCTGTTCTTATGGGCCCTTTGCCAATTATGTTCACACCACTTCCGGAAATGATTGTACTGTGACCTACTTCTACTCCTTTCACATCTGTAATAGCGTTTAATTGGCCTGTAGTATCTATAAAAGGAATTCCCAAATCCCTTGCTCTGGGTTTTTGTCCAAATAAAATTGAACTAATGAGCAATAGTATTGATATTGTAATTAATCTTTTCATTTCTAATAATTTGCTTTTAGGCTATATTTCTAATGTTTATTTTCCAAATAGTGTTTTTTAAGTAAATCCTCTCCAAAATCGTTTCCCTTTTCCCGCCAGATAGAATGAATATGATTTCCATTATTTTGAAACCCTACGTTGTCATATTCAATAATAAAACCGGGTCCATTGATAATGTAATAATGATTATTTTGAGGCTCATAGCTCCCGATCCATGCAAAATAAACAGCATCTAACCCTGATTTTTTGATCTTATCCAGATATTCATGCGCCTTTTCATGTTCGAGGTTATGTATATATTCTTTGATAATATACTGTAGAATTTGTTGTTGTTTTGGGTTTAACTTATCTGCTTTTATTCCACTATAATCAAGTAACCTCCCTTTATAATTTGGATTGGTAATAATATCTTTTGGAACATCTTTACTCAGCGTTGCTATGGATTTTTGTTCATCGGTAAGAGAGTTTATTAAAAGAAAACCATAATCCTCTTCTTTACTTAAAACTCGTAAACCAGCATACTTTGAGCTATGCACTTCAGCGGGATCAGTTCCAAAGAATAGGGGAGTGAGGGAAAATTTATCACCTGTAACCGTCAAATTAAGTGAGATATGATGTCCCTCAAATTTCATTCCCCACACAGACATTTTATCCAGGTTTCCCCAGACAGAAACAAAATAATTATTATAACTCCATTTTAAATTACGCAATTTGGTTATTAATTTCTTGTCGATCTCTTTTTTTTCATATGCGTCTTCATAAAGTTCATTAAGTATGTCATCAAGTTGCATGATACTGGTTGTTTTTAAGTAACCTTGTGAACTTAATAAAGTACTTAAAATATGATGAAATTTTATTTTACTTTCAGTTGAAAGATCGCCATATTTTATTCCGGGCCTTTTAGCCATTCCTACTGGGAGATTTGTCCATTTTGTTCTGGATGTGTCTTTAAAAGAATAATTTAACAATTGAAGTTCATCCTGATTCAATGTGTTTAAAAATTCTTTAGTTTCTTTGATTAAATTTTCAATAGATTGACTAACAACGCTTTGAGTGCTCACAATTATTAAAAAAAGCAATGGGTAGATTTTTTTCATAAGTTTAAATGTTAGTAATTTAATTTTTTTTGATGAAACATTAAAGTTAACATTATTTTTAAACTATGATCGTAAAGGACATTAGTGCTCAATAATTTTTCGAAAGATTTATTAAAACATGCATTGCTTTATTTGCATCTTTTTTATCCACAAAAAGGTGGTCATGATAATATCCTGCAATAACATTACAATTGACTGCATGTTTTGCCAGTTCAGACGAAATCACTGCTGTTAGACCCACAGCTTCTAATGAAGAATGAACCATTAATGTGATCCAGGATGTGACAAAGTCATATTCAAGATTCAATTGGTCAGCTTTTTGCCGTTCTATTACAATGCTAACACCTTCATTTTCTCTGAATTCACAAATAGTATCTTCTCTGTCTATGTTACTTGGATCTTTTAAGGCGCAAAACACATATTCACCATCATTTAATTTAGGATTCATTCCTTTTATGAGTGCTGATATGTTAGTTTCTCCCGCCAATTAATTTCTTTCTTAACGATTTAACTCCTACTAATAGCAATACGATAATTAATGCAACAAAATATACCGTTGTTGTCATACTCTTTATAATTGAAAAAGAATTTGTCGTGGTCATTAAAAATTGTGATAGGTCAGGATAGTTATTCAGCAAGGTGATTATTCCCAAATTTTCAGCATAATCTGCTAATCCTGCAATAATTGGTAAAAAACCTAGATAAATATATGGAGTATTTAATTTATGAAGTTTCTTCAGAAAATATGCAATCAATAAGCAATAAGTAATTCCAAAGAGAAAAGGATAGATCATATCAAGCGGAATCTGATAGTATAAATAAACATCACGTCCCTTTTCTCCAAGAGTATCAAAGAGTGTATTTACATAATCGGAATCATAACCTAAAGGCATCATATCCAGTGTTTTCATTCCTTTTGAAAAGGATAGTAACAATATACCGTTGTTGTCATACTCTTTATAATTGAAAAAGAATTTGTCGTGGTCATTAAAAATTGTGAT
>PVMS01127285.1_pt1 | contig 14631 bp, 10 predicted proteins | sample 1853461 | NCBI WGS metagenome assembly PVMS01 (sample SAMN08582032, study PRJNA380276) | Marine sediment metagenome, whole genome shotgun sequencing project. | isolation source: ocean sediment barecode stripped | collected 2017 | reverse complement strand
AGTCCAATGAGTAAAAAAACGAATGAATTCGCCAGGAAAGCAGCGTATTCCCAGAAGTTGAAAACCAGAATTCGCGTGGTGGGTGCCATTCGTTGGGGCCCAAGATTCCCACTTATGATGCCAGCTGCAACAACGGATAGAACCCCGCTGACATGGAATTGTTCAGCAACGATGTACGAACCAAAAGCAAGAACTGTTGTTAAAGTTGTTGTGATCAAAGAATTATCTATTACACTGATAGTCAACGAAATTATTAAACCCAACAACAGGCCAATAACGATCCCACCCCCGGAAACGATAAAGAAATTCAAGACACTTTCACCTAAATTGAAATAACCAGTGACTGCTATAGTCAGCATCATATTGAATATCACTATGGCGGTTCCATCGTTTAGGAGACTTTCACCTTCCAGGAGCAATTGCAAGCGATGAGGAACACCTAAAGATCTGAACAATGACACGACTGCAACGGGATCTGTAGCGGCAATAAGAGAGCCAAAAAGCAATGCTGTGACGAGAGAAAAATCTGTCCCCCAATACAGCACTCCGCCGACGAGGAAAGTTGTTAATAATACTCCGGGAATAGCAAGAGTCAGAATTGGAGCGAGATCCTTAAAGAGGTCCTTGGCTTTTACATGGAAAGCGGCTTCGAATATTAGCGGTGGAACTAGTATTCCCAGGATCAATTGGGGGCTGACGGAGATTTCACGTTGACCTACAAGGGCCAGCACTAATCCGATCAGAACCAATCCGGAAGTATAAGGTACTCGAAGGCGTTCTGTAACAAATCCAACCAGGGATGCAATCAGTAGTAAGCCGACAGCGATCTCTATAACCAGGATAACATCTGACTCCTGTTCCTGGTCATTATCGAGAGTAGGGATCGGATTGGAAGATTGGATCGAATTGATATTCGCTGCTGAAACATTAGTTGTATCAGAGACTGCAATTAGGACAGCGGCAATCATCAGCAGTAATAGAGCGGTTAGGGGGATCAAAGAAGGTTTTAGTTTAAACATGAATATCTCTAGTTGTAGATTACCAGATGTTCGGAATGAGTGGATTTCCTTCCCAGACAGAAAAGCGGAAAACATCCATTAAAAAGGATTCGTTTTCATCATCAGTCATTAATCTGGACTGGGCGTTATCAATGAACTGAAGAGTGATTAATCTGGTATTGATGTGTGCTCCGTTATAAAAATAATGAATATCGATAAATGTCTTATCCTTGTTGGCGTGTTCATCAGGATTATACTTCGCGAGATACCATTGGTCAAAAAATAAATTACCCAATCCGTAATGGATAAATGTGCTGCCGGTGTATTCAAATGCTTGTGGATGATGGGCCTGGCTGCCGCTGACAATAGTTGAGCCGGCATTAGCCAGGCGTCCAAAATCGTATTGTTGGATTGCTATTGAATTGAAATTATCCACTTCTTCATGCTGCAAGGTGGCTATAACTATATATCCATCTGAGCTTAATTGGGTGATTTTATCAAGCATCCAGTCAAAATTACAGGGAGAAGCGCCTGGTTTCGTATCTGTTGCTGCAGCATATTTTTCATGGACTTTGCCATTGCAACCAATAAAGGCAAAGGAATTGCCGTTGTGTTCAATAAATGCCGGTTCTAAACCAGTTTGGAGAGTTTCGCCCCCGCCATATGTAAGCCATTCTCGGTCGTGATATAGGTCAAGGGAATGATACACTGCTTCATTTCCCCAATCACTAATATGATCGCCACTTAGTTCAACAATATCAGTGCCAACTATCTCTAGGAGTTCTATGTAGTTATCCATAGAGCAAAAATAAAGTGAACCCTGGTTGGGATCTGGTGACGGGCAGTCTTCAGCGAAAGAAACTTCATTGCTAATGTGAGTAATACTGGCATTAGCGAGAATTCCTTTTATATTTTCCGCAGGGTAAGCTACGCCATTTGCTTCCATTAATGACGCAGTATCCCTGACAAGCGCAGTAACGCCAGTGAGAGCTACAGAAGAGAGTTTCCCGGGATCAAAATTATATAGTAATGTCGGGAGCTGAAGAGCAGCGAAGGGGATATCAACAGTCTCTACTTTAATGGGGATTGTTAATCCGTAATCGGATTGATCGAATTGAGAACCAAGGGGATCTCTGTCATCAATTCTTAATACTTTCCAATCCACGGCTATATCCTCGAAGGGAATTATTGCTAGTGAGCCCGGATCGGTCCAGGTTGCAGAGGTGATTTCATCGATACCAACAACCTCTACGAATCGATTTGAAGGCTCTCCCCAAATCAAAGAAAGGGCAGTTTTTGACGTTTCAGTAATGTAGATCTTGTCATAAACATTAATATCCTGTTCTGTTGCTTTCCATAGTGAGAGTAATTTTGAAGAAGATATATCATTGTTGAAGGAATGAAATGGTACAACCGCGAGGTATAGAAGGGATCCAGCAAGTTGACCGGAGTTCGCCGTGATTTTAACCAGAGCCTCATCCGTATGTTCTGTGATTTTTAGTGTACTAAGTGAAATCAATTGGTTGCGGAATGTTTCAGGAAATGAAGGATCCACCCAGGTCAAAAATGGGGAACGGTGTATAACGGGAGTAGCCAGGGGAGTTGCTGTGGGTTCTGTGGGTAAATAGACAGCTAATGTGCTAATCTGTGTTGGTGGTTTTATTCCATCTTGAAATGCCTGGCATCCTGAAATAATCAATAGGAGGGTTGCCAGAAAAGCAAAACCAACTATTTTGTTGTGATGTAATTTATGCTGGATAATATTACGAGTAGATGAATTCATAAAAGACTGTGTAAAAACGATGGTGAGGAAATGGAATTATTTTTAATAAGATTGGCATATCTGTAATAAATGTTTAGAATCGGGGAGATTTGAACTGAAAGGGCATTTAATTTCCTTTAGGTTTTCGAAATATCTCCCTGTGATATCGGACAGCTGATCGGAGCTTGCCAACCAGATCGGGGTTTTAGCGCCATCCGCTGGAGATTGGCTGCCGCCAAATCCCAGATCATTACTCAGTTTTGAATTTACATCACCGGGATGGCAAGAATTTATTGTAACTTGCGTGGGATCAAATTGGTGTGCCATTGCGGGTGTAAGCATGCGATTCGCCTGTTTTGATTGGCGATAGGCATTGTGGTTATGGTATGGCCTGGTCTTGAACTCAAGATCAGTTAAATCCAATCCTCCTGCCCAATAACTGGCAACATTAACAACCCGGGCGGGCGCAGACGATCTCAGAATGTCCGCAAAATATTTAATCATCCAATAATAACCAAGTACATTTGTAGCAAACTGAAGCTCGATACCCCGATCTGTTTCTTCCCTGGAGCGGGGGGAGATGGCAGCATTATTTACAAGCACATGAAGGGGCGAGTTCCAGGATCCCGCCAAAGAAATAATGTCTGATTGACTGGATAGATCAACCACACGATAATCGAGTACGGCTTGGTCGTAAGATTCTTTTATATGTGAAATTGAACGGACCGCTTTATGTGGGTCACGGACAAGGAGTACGACCTGAAAACCTTTTTCTATCAATCCAGTCACGATAGCTTGCCCAATTGCACCTGTAGCGCCTGTAACAGCTGCTATTCTTTTTGGATCATGGGGGCTGGTCATGGGGTCTCCCGAAACAAGTAATTATGATAGTTTAGCTTAAGGGAACATCCAAGTCAACCTGGCCGTACATGGGATCTGTTTGAAGTATTCGTTAAAGGTATAATTGAAAAATGTTCCCCGGGACATTGTATTTATTAAATCCAGGAATAGAAGAATGGAAATATCAAAGTTTATAGGATCCCTATCAGATAAATATTCCCAGGTTGATAAAGAACTTCTCCAAAGGGCGCTTGAAACGGCAGAGAAAGCTCATAAAGGCCAAAATAGAGCCTCAGGAGAACCTTATATCAATCACTGTAAGGCAGTGGCTGCTATTCTGGCAGAAATGCATGTTCCTCCAGCAGTTGTTGCTGCTGGCTTGCTTCACGATACAGTGGAAGACACCAGGATTGATTTTAAGGATTTGAAGAGGGATTTCGGATCTGAGATTTTTAATCTGGTTCAGGCTGTGACTAAACTGGGATCCCTTCCAAGGGTTTCTAAACTGGATGCGACCAAGAAAAGTGGGAAAAAAGGTCGAACACGAAGGTCTGAAGAAGAAGAATTACAGCAATGGAGGGCTGACCTTGCTTCCGAAAACCTAAGGAAGACCTTTCTTGCCATGGCTGAAGACCCCAGAGTGGTTTTGATCAAACTGGCAGATCGGCTTCACAATATGAGGACGCTTCTGCATCTACCTGAGGAAAAGCAGCAGCGAATAGCGCAAGAGACCATGGATTTGTTTGCACCGCTTGCCAGCCGAATTGGTATCTGGCAAATGAAATGGGACCTTGAAGACTTGTCATTCCGCTATCTTGAGCCAGAAGTCTACCATGATATTGCCAAACAGCTAGATGAAAGGCGATCTGTAAGAGAACGGAGAATGCGAAAAATAACATCGCAGATAACCAAGATTATGAACAAGGCAGGTTTGGAAGCAGATATTTCCGGCAGGCCAAAACATATTTACTCCATTTATAAGAAAATGAATAGCAAGAAAATTCCCTTTGACCAGCTGTCTGATATAAGGGGAGTGAGAATAATTGTAGATTCGGAAGAAGCGTGTTATGCAGCAGTCGGGATAATTCATATGCATTGGAGACCGCTGCCTGGTGAGTTTGACGATTATATCGCTGCCCCAAAACCAAGTTTGTATCAATCTATTCACACTTCTGTTGTTTATGAAGACGGGAAAACTCTTGAAGTTCAAATTCGGACACCAGAAATGCATCGGAAAGCTGAATACGGAATTGCTGCTCATTGGAGATATAAGGAAGGCCAAAAAAGGGATAAAGATTTTGAACAACGGGTAGCCTATTTACGGCAGATGCTCGATTGGCAAAGTGATGTTGAATCAGCCCAAGAATTTGTAGATGGATTGAAAAATGAAGTGTTTGGAGACCGGGTCTATGCATTTACGCCCAGGGGGGGATATTCTGGATCTACCAGTTGGAGCAACGCCTATTGATTTTGCTTATAACATTCACACAGAAGTTGGCCATCGCTGTCGGGGAGCAAAAGTAAACGGCCGGCTAATTTCCCTGGACCATAAATTGGCAACTGGAGACCAGGTAGAAATATTAACTGCGAAAAGGGGGGGCCCGAGTAGAGATTGGTTAAATGAAAACCTTGAACTTGTTAAAACTAAATCTGCAAGAGGTAAGATCAAGCGTTGGTTCAAGCAGCAGGATAAAGAACAAAATGTTGAAAGCGGCAGATTGATGCTGGAAAAAGAGGCAGCGCGACTAGATCTGATTGCGGATTTTGATTACGAAAGCCTGGCGAAGAATTTCAATTATAAAGATACCGAAGATTTTTTGGCAGCAATTGGATGCGGTGACATTTCGCTTGGGAGGGTAGTTCATGCCCTGGTTGTATTAAAAGATGGTGATTCAGAAGTTTTTCCTTCACAATACTTGGGAGATTTTAGCAGAGAAACATCAGGAGATATATCCGTTGTAGGATTAAAAGGAGTCAAGAACCAATTAGCAGGCTGCTGTAATCCTACCCCCGGAGATGAGATAATTGGATTTATCACTCGAGGCAGAGGAGCAACAATTCACCGGATGGAATGCAGGAACATATTAAATGCTAAAGATAGGGAACGCCTTGTGGAAGTTTCCTGGGGGTCTCCTGCAAGAACTTTCCCAGTCCCCATAATAATCAAAGCTTACGATAGAGAAGGATTGACAAAAGACATTGCTACAGTGTTATCGAATAATAGCGTAAGTTTAATGGAATTAAGAGTTGATGTAGATAACAACCAGGGAGAGGCAGTATTTAATCTTGTACTAGGAGTTAGGAACGTTTCAGAGTTAAGGAGGACACTGGATCTGCTTGAGAGAATTAATAATGTTTTTGAGGCAAGACGTATTCGCTCAGCTTGAGAGATCTGGTTAAACCGAGGTATTTGACTGGTTAAATAACTTCATTATTTATAAGCCTTGCTTTTAGCTGCGCGTAAGTCAACTATTCAAAAAGAAATATGGTTAGTAATTCTTCGGTTAAGAACATTCAAGATCGCCAGCGTTTCACTTTTGCCTCCTGAACCTTTTTCTCCTCCGGGACCAACGCATGACGGGCAGCCGATATCGCAAGGACACTTTGTTATTAATTCCTCAGCTTTTTCCAGCAAATCAATTTCCTCTTCGTACAATTTTTTACTAAAGCCAATTCCACCTGGAATATGTTCAAAAAGGAGAACAATGGGCCTGTGATCGTTAAATGGAGACTGGAAATCCGTATAGACTCCTATATCACCTGGATCACACATCAGCAAGAGGGGTGCCAATCCGTGAAGAATGTATCCCAGGCCATTGATGCCGGAGTTTACTCGAACTACAGATTCTGCTCTTTGATGGCAGCGAGCGCATAAACTAACCAGATTGTTGATGTGATTTGCTTCCTGAAAGCTATTAAAACTGCGCATAGGCAATTTATGGTGAACGTGCAGGGAACTTGTTTTAGAGAATTTTCCACAGATTTGACAGGTGTTTTGGTCGCGTGAAAGGATAGTTTTACGTATATTTTCCCAATCAGGTCCATAATCATTAGGGCTGCTTGACCAAATACCTTCAGATTTAAGTTGATCTTCAGTATCTTCGGTTAAAGTGATCCAAAATCCTTGAGTGGCCAGGGTTGTCGCAGGTAAATCTAAAGTTTCACAACTTATGATTTCATAACGATGCCAATTTATTTTCTTATATCCAGTTACCTGTGAAGTCACCTTGATATCACCCAGGAATATTTTAGCACCAGAAATAGCCTTTTCGTCAATCAAATTAATATTTCAAAAGAAGTTTGGCGGTCGGCTTCCGTGTAAATGTCCTTGGATGCTTGTGACAGAAGGGCGTAGTTTTTAGAGAGGTTGAGTTCATCTACCCGGTAACTCTCACCATCGTGAAGGTAAATGGCGCCAGGATGGACCATCCAGTAAGCGCTTTCCCTGTCTATATATCCAATGTTGTTTCTTTTATTGTTAGAGTTGATGACCTGAAGAACTATCTGATCGATTGTAGCAGTGCGTAGCGAAATTGATCCAGCTGGATAATCTTCTGCCATCCAATAATAAGTTGATTTGGATTGATGGGCTTTTCCTCCAATCCTTAAGATATCAAGAAGTTCTTTTGTCTCGTTGACAGTGAAATTCCCGAATTGACTTTCACCATCAAAGGGAAGTTCGTACAGAGCGCACTGCAGGTGTGCAAGAGCAATTAATAAATTATCTGGATTGATCAATCCGCTTTCCGGATTGGTTGAAAACAAATATTCTGGGTGATGCGCAAGGTATTGGTCAAGAGGCGTACTGGAAACTACCAGGATCGAAAGGGATTCCTTTTCTGTGCGTCCTGATCGACCTGCCTGCTGGAGAGTTCCAGCAATTGATCCTGGGTATCCTGCAAGAATAGCAGCGTCTAATCCTCCAATATCAACACCAAGTTCAAGCGCATTTGTAGCAGTGACGGCGCGTATAGCGCCTGTCTTTAAACCGGATTCGATTTCTCTTCGTTGAATCGGTAAATAACCGCTTCGGTAGGATTTGATTGATTTGGAGAATTCAGGCATTCTCTCGCGCAAAGAGGAAACCATGAATTCAATGGACCTTCTGGATCTGCCAAATAGAATAGTTTGGAACTTGGCTTTTATAAGGTCATCCGCAAGGCGAATAGTTTCGCCTTGCATGCTCGACCGTAAACCTAGTTTTTCGTCTACAACGGGAGGGTTATAGATTAGAAAATGCTTTTTTCCTCTGGCTGAGGTATCATCACTGATCAGTGAAACGTTATTATCTATTAATTGAGTGCTAAGCTCGCGGGGATTGCCAATCGTCGCTGATGTGAGAATGAATTGCGGAGAAGAACCGTAATGGTTTGTTATCCGTTTGAGTCTTCGAAAAACATTGGCAACATGCGATCCAAAAACTCCCCGGTAGGTGTGGATTTCATCAACTATGACAAAATCCAGATTAGAGAAAAAATCAAGCCATTCCAGATGATAAGGAAGGATACCAAGATGAAGCATATCTGGATTGCTGACAATGAGTTGAGAGTTGTTTCTGATCGATTTTCGCAGATGTTTTGGGGTATCACCATCGTAAGCTTGTGCAGCCAAGCTATCGAATCTGCGTAGAAAATTTAGCTGATCATGTGCAAGAGCTTTTGTCGGGAAGAGAAATAAAGCACGGGAGTTATTTGATTTATAGATCTTATCAATAACTGGCAGGCTGTAAGCCAATGTCTTTCCTGATGAAGTACCTGTAACAAGTGTGATATTTTTTCCAGATTTAGCCAACTGGAAGGTTTTTACTTGATGTGAATAAAGGGAAGAAATACCTTGATCTGCTAATATTGTTTTGATCCTGGGATCAATCTCTGGAGGAATTTCGCTGTAACTTGGTATTCGGGAGGGAATGATTTGCCAGGCTGAAATATTAGGGCCAATAGAAGGATCGGTTTTCCACTGATTGAGTATTGAGGTAATGGACATGTTAGACATTAAGCCTAAAAGACCTGAATAAATAAAAATTGATCAAGAAATTTCATTACAAACCTATTTCATTTGTCGAAATGTTTTCGATTAATAGCAGAACTTAACAAGGTGCATGAAAGGCAAACAAGACTATGGTTGTTAGTTTGATCTTGTGTGTTGTCTGTATGTATTAGTTTGCTGTAAATTTCTAAAGATCTTGATATTATGTTTGAGTCGACAAGAGGGAAGGGGTTCCGTATTCTTGAGCCATGTCCTGCCTGAATTGCTGGGTATATAAGCGATGATAAAGCCCTTTGTTTTGTAATAGTTCTCTATGTGAACCCATCTCGGCAATGGACCCATCTTTAATATAAATAATTCTATCGGCTCTCCTGATAGTTGACAAACGGTGGGCAATAATAATGCTGGTCCGGTTTGCCATTAGGTGTTCCATGCCTTGCTGGATCAGATCTTCGGTGATTGTGTCAACCGAACTGGTCGCTTCGTCCATGATAAAAATATCAGGTTTCCTTAGAACAGCTCTGGCAAGGCTTATCAGTTGTTTTTGTCCAACGGATAGCAAATTTCCACCCTCGCCTACTTCCTCATGGTAGCCCTTTTCCATTGTGGAAATGAAATCGTGAGCTCCAGCTAGTTTTGCGGCGGAAATAATATCCTCTTTTGATGCAGTTAATTTTCCATAACGGATATTTTCTTCAATTGACCCTGAGAACAAGTGAGGTGTCTGTAATACTATTCCAATTCGAGACTGGATTGATTCCTGAGTTAGCATAGTATAGTCTTTATTATCAATGAAAATCTTTCCGTTCCTGGGTTCAAAAAAACGGCACAACAAGTTGACTATGGTAGATTTTCCTCCACCGGTTGGACCAACAAGGGCGATAGTTTCCCCTTTCTTGACGGTAAGTGAGAAATCATTTAGAACAATCTCGTCATCTTCGTATTGAAATCGTACTTTATCGAAGAAAATTTCACCTTGAAGTGAGTCTATAGCAACTGCGTCTGGATTATTGAAAATGTCAGGTTCAGTATCAATGAGTGAGAAGATCCTTTCAGCGGAAGCAATGGATCTTTGTAATTCAGCATAAACCCGGGCAAGATCTTGAATCGGCCAAATCATAAATGTGATATATGAAATAAAAGCCTGGATTCCACCGATAGTTATTCCACCAATCTCAGCTTGAAGACCTCCATACCAGATCACGCTGCCTAATGCGATAGCGCTGATCACCAACACAATCGGGAGAAATAAAGCGGAAAGCCAGGCAGCCCGGAATCCAGCCTTATACATTTCCTCTGTTAGTTCGCCGAACTCCTCCATGTTCTGTTCTTCTCTGCTGAATGCTTTTGTGACCCTGACGCCGGTGATATTTTCGTTATACGACCCAGTGATTTTTGAATTGATTTTCCGGACCTGGCGGTATTCAACAAGAACCTTCTTCTTGAATTGAGCAGCGACTATGATCAAAACCGGTATGATTGAAAGAACGATTAAGCCCAACCGCCAGTTGATAGTGATCATAAAATAAGTTGCTGTGACGATGTTCAAGATACCCCAAACAAGATCCAGGAAACCCCAGGTCACTAGTTGGGCTACTCTTTCAGAATCAGAAGACACCCTTGACATGATCCAACCTACGGGTGTTTTGTTGTAATATGCCAAAGAGAGTTTTTGAAGATGATTGAACATCTTCTTTCTGAGATCATATTGGACTCGTTCGCCCAAAATTCCGGCGAAATATATAAATACAAATACTGCGACTGACTGGACGAGGATCAACCCTCCATACTGGATCAATATTTCTCTCAGTACCGTAAAATTCCCTGCGCCAATACCTTCATCGATAATTCTTTTACTTAGCAGCGTAAAGTAGGAATCAAGAAAGGATACCAGTCCAATAGAAACGACAAACCCCAGAACCCAGGAAGTATAAGGACGAACCTGCTTGAGGATTCTCAGTGCAACTTTTCCGGTATATTTACCGGAAAACTCTTCTTCTTCGAACCTGTGCGATTCAGTCATAATTTAACTCATTTGGGCAGATCGAGCTCCTGCTGTAAGGCAGTGTCGATCTTGGTTTGAATGTCAAAAATTTCTTTATATTTCCCGGGCAATTTGATCAAATCCTTATGGATGCCCTGCTGGATAATCCCACCATTATCGAGAACCAATATAAGGTCCGCTTGCATCAAACTTTGAATTCGGTGGGCAATTATAAATGTTGTTCTGCCTTTCATTAATTTGTCCAAAGCTTGATGTATATTGGCTTCAGTTTCAACATCGACAGAAGAAGTTGCGTCATCAAGTATCAATATTTTAGGATTCTTAAGGAGAGTTCTGGCTATAGCTACGCGTTGTTTTTGCCCCCCTGAAAGGGTCACGCCTTTTTCACCAACCAGAGTATCGTATCCATGAGTGAAAGACAGGATAACTTCGTGGATAGCAGCTGCTCGACTGGCTTCAAAAACTTCTTCGTCAGAAACCTGTCTATTAACTCCATAGGTAATATTCTCTTTAATGGAACGGCTGAAAAGGAATGGCTCCTGTTCGACAACACCGATTTGTTCTCGCAGGAAGGACCTTGGGTAGGATTTTAAATCAACTCCATCAAGTGTCAGGCTGCCGCTTGTGTACTCGTAGAAGCGCGGCAGAAGTTTCACGAGTGTTGATTTCCCTGAACCCGGTCCTCCTAACAAGGCAATCATTTGACCTGGTTGGCAGCTGAAACTGATTTTATCTAATACAATTGGGTGATCTTCGTAGGCAAATGAAACTTGTTCAAAAGTGAATGATCCGCTCACCATGTCAGTTGGAGGAACATATTCTCCGGATGAAAGGGGTTCTCTTTGCTCTTTGATAACTTCCAGGATCCTTCCATAGGAAACCAGACCAGTTGACATTTGTACAATTAAACGGCCAAGGTTTCTGATGGGCCAGATGATCCATATAAGCATTCCAGCATAAGCCATGTAGGACCCAATAGAAATTTCTCCATTGATGGCCATGGTTGCGCCCAGGTAATAGCCAAATATCATTTGTGCGCCGGTCAATATGTCGGAGAATGGCCAGAATAGAGCATGCATTGTAAAGAATTTTTTGCCTTTGGCAAACTTTTCCTGATTTTCTTTATCGAATTTCTTTTCCTCAAAATCTTGCCGGGCAAAAGCTTTGACTACCCTTACTCCGGTTAGGTTTTCTTGAAGGGTGTTCGATAGGACAGCTTCCTGATCTTGATAATCCTCATAAGCTTTAGATACTTTTTTAAAGAAAATTAAGGATAAGCCAACTGTCAGGGGTACCACGATAATTGATAAAAGAGCCAACCGTAAATTAATGGATATTAAGACGCCCAGATTTACCAGGAAAAGCAGCAGGATACGTCCCATGCCTATGGCTCTATCAGCAAAAAAGAGCCGGACTGCGTCCACGTCCGAGGTTGTCCTTTGGATTAATTCACCTGTTTTAGTTTTGTCGTGGTATGAAAATGACAATCTTTGAATGTGATTGAATAGGAAATTTCGAAGCCTCTGGGTGATAGCTTCTGATGTTTTTGCTGCCAGCCTTCCACTGATATATGTAAAGACACCCTGAAGTGAAGCTAAAATAAAAAATGAAACGGCGATCCAGGGGATATAACTGCTGATGTCATCTTGCGCTACCAGGGCGTCGATGAATCTTCCCAGTACAAGGTATATGCCAGAACGGAAAGCGGCTGCAAATCCCAGACTGATAGTTGCAATAAAATATATGCGGCGATATCCGCTCATTAATTTCCAGAGGCTGAGCAGTTTGTTGTCTGAGATCGTTTCTCTAATGTTAAATTCTTGTTTTTCCTGTACCATAATTTTTTTATAAATGACTTAAATTGGAATACGTTTTGCAAAAATTTCGTCTATTAGGGTTAATTTTATTTTTCCTTGTGATAATTCTGTTATTGCTAAATCTAGTGTATCAAGATTTACTACAGGGATCAGAAATTCAATCTTAACGTTTTCTGCGAATTCCTCACTCTCGATTAATCCATCAAGCTGCTTGATGTTCCTTGTGATCTTCTCATAAAGCCTGTAATGGGATATTAAACTGGCTCGATGAACATTTATCTTTTTGGCTTTTTGAACTCCATCAATCGCAAAACGGGCAGAATTGCTGTATGCTTTCACCAATCCACCAGTACCAAGTTTTGTTCCTCCAAAATATCTTGATATCACCAGAACCGTATCTCCCAGGCCACTTCCAGTTAATACTGCCAGAGCAGGGCGGCCGGCTGTGCCATTTGGTTCTCCATCATCACTGCAATGGGAGATAACTGAAGATCCGGAGCCGATAATATATGCTGGAACATTGTGAGACGCATCGGCGTAGAGCTGGGATATATCAGCAATAATTTTTTTTGCTTCAGCTACAGTTGAGGCTGGACCAATCGTTGCGATAAACCTTGAATTGGCTACCCTGGTCTCCTGGCTGAAATTTGCTGCAGGAACAATAAAATCTGTCATGGAACAAATCCATCTAAATGACTTGAGCAATAATTGTACATCAGGCCTGAGTGACTGTGTAGGTTGAGAATTAAGAAGAATTCAAATGAAAAATAGCTGGGGAATACATAGGTAAATGAAACGGTACTAGGTTCTGGGTTTTTTGATGTGCCAGATAACTTTTCCGGTTACTTCATGGAAATTGACGGGGCCAAAGACTTTAGAATCAATACTTTCGGAGTGGGTGCCTGAAACAACAAGCAATTGTTGCGCAGGATCAATCGAAGTTATTTTTTTAACCAGTAATCCGTAATCTATATGATTAAAAACGATTACGTTTCCAACTTTGAGTTTTCTGAACATCCAGGATGTTTTTATAGTGATTACGAAATCGCCCGGCAAAAAAAATGGTGACAGGCAACAGCCTGTCACCTTGATGATGCATATCATTAAAGATCTGGGTAAATCATTTCCAGACTTGGGGCATATGGTGCATTCGCTTTTTTTGTTTTTACTTCTTTGATCGACCAAAAGATCTCAGAAAATTGATTGATCGCATCAACAAAAGCAAGTCCCTGGTCGCGATCCGCTGTCTGGCGGCACTTTGAACCAAGCTGCATTATCTTATGGACTAAGCCAGGCAATTCGGGGTATTTTTCTACATGCGCGTCTTTGATAAAGTCGCCCCAGATAATCCGAATTTCGTGTTTGGCTTTCTCAGCATGGGTTTCTTTTACTGATATGTAACGAGTCATTGAGTTATGGAAATCAGAACGGGATTTTTCACCACCATCTGCAAGGGCAGCCATCAAGTCCATCATCCGGACAACTGTCAGAGCGTCTATCTGGGCGGCTATGGGATCATAAATTCCACAAGGAACATCACAATGGGCTTTAGCCTCGGGGAAGGAAATGAACCGGTCAACAAAATGAATAAGTTTAAATAACATTGCTAACTCCTTAATTTACTGGTTATCCACCCTGACATTATATCGTATTGAAAAAAATGATTTCATAATAGGTTTATTATTAATTGTTGAAGGCGATGGGACTGAATTAATGCACATCACCTTCGACTTGACCTTCTACGAGGTTCTCCCAGGGGTAATCTTCAGTGCCTCTGGCAGCTGCCCTGATAGCAGGATCATCAGCGAGAAACCCCCTGTAATTGTCGGGAAGCAGGGCTGCGATGGACTTCATTAGCTCCAAACCAATTTGATCAAGCTGCTCTCTGCGTTCTCTTCCGCGGCCCGGGGCAATGAAGGGGCCTACTGGTTTGCCTATTTTGACCACAGCTTTTGGTCTATTTCCAAACCTGATCGGAAAAATGTCATTGAGGCCGAAGATACCCAACGGCAGCACCTTTGCTCCGGTTTGTGCTGCAAGGTAGGCGGCTCCTGGGCGGGCTGGGCGAAGAACTTCAGCCCAACTGCCCCCCTCTGGCATAATGCCCAGGACGCCATCTTGTTTGAGGATTTCTTCGGCTGCCCTTAATGCAAATCGGGATCCCGTACCACGGAATACGGGATAATAACCCCATATTTGAGGAATGAACTGGACTATTTT
>PVMS01067496.1_pt1 | contig 14631 bp, 14 predicted proteins | sample 1853461 | NCBI WGS metagenome assembly PVMS01 (sample SAMN08582032, study PRJNA380276) | Marine sediment metagenome, whole genome shotgun sequencing project. | isolation source: ocean sediment barecode stripped | collected 2017 | reverse complement strand
GTCGCTGGCGGTGCGGCTGCAGGCCGCGTGCCTGCGGACCGGCGGGTTTGTCGACGGGGGCTACCTGGGCTCCTTCTTCGGCTGCGACCGGGGCTTCGAGCGCTATGACGACGAGGGCGGGGGCTTCGCCGAGATCCTGCCCAAGGCGAAACAGTGGCTCGACGCCCACGGCGAAGAGCCCTTCTTCCTCTTCCTCCACAGCTATGACATCCACGCGCCCTACGTCTCACCCCCGCCGTTCGAGGGCCTGTTCCACGAGCAGCCCTACACGGGCGATCTCGTCCCCACGTCCGAGCGAATCGACACGATCTGGCGCGAGAAGGTTGCGCTCACCGCCGCGGAGATGCAGCACCTGATCGACAGCTACGACGAGGGCATCCGCTACACGGACGACCGGCTGGGCGCATTCTTCCGCCACCTGGAGGAGCTGGGCCGGCTCGACGACACGCTGGTGATCGTGACCTCGGACCATGGAGAGGAGTTCGGCGAGCACGGCAGCGTCCACCACTGGCAGCTCTACTTCCAGCCGAACCTGCGGGTGCCGCTGATCGTGAGAATGCCGGGCGGTGTCTCGGGTCCGGTGCGCATCGCCGCTCAGACCGAGCTGGTCGATCTCCTGCCGACGGTCCTCGCGCTGGTCGGGGCCGAGCCCCTGGCTGCCGCCCAGGGCCGCAGTCTGGTGCCGCTGCTGACTCCCGATGGGGAGGCCGGGAGCGGCGGCTGGGAACGGGCTGCCTTCGCCTGGTGGCCCGATCCCAAGCAGCTGCCGCTGCGATCGCTCGTGCTGGGCGACCACCAGCTGCTCTTCAACGAGATGCTCCCGGGCCGCGACGAGCTCTACGACCTCGCCGCCGACCCGATGGGCCAGCGGGATCTGGCGTCCGAGCAGCCGGAGCGGGTGGCTCGCCTGCGCGAGATCGGGCTGCAGGGCATGCGGGACAACCCGCCGATCCACCCCGAGCGCACCCGCCCGCAAATGAAGCTCGACCGCAAGACCTACGAGCAGCTGAAGGCGCTGGGCTACCAGCAGTAGCCAGCCAGGGGTGGCCCGTTCCAGCAGGCCGGCTTCGCCCGGTCTACGCGATCGGACGCAGCGCGCGTCGCCGCTCCCGGAGCTTGCGCCGCACCGGGACGTGGCGGCCGGTGAGGACGTCCAGGTAGGCCTCCTCGTACGCGAGCTCGCCCTGGCGCCAGGCGTAGAAGGCGCCGAGCAGGGCCGACGCGACCGCGGCATTGGTGAACAGGAGCTGGGGCGCGCTCGGCGTCGTTGCAGCGCAGCCGGCGCCGGGCACGCGATCCCGCGGCTTCTCGATCTCGGGATGGAAGGCGCTGATCGGGTTGGTCGTATCGCGGCCGCCGGCGCGCAGGTAGATCTGCACGTTTCCGAAGGTCCCGGTGCGGCCGTCCTCGACGCCGTCGTTGCCTCCGGAGAAGAGAGCCACGTCGTCGAGCCGACCACAGCGCCGCTCGACCAGGCGACGCGTGGCGTGGTTGTCCGGCGCGCAGAAGACGACGTCGCGCTCCTGAATGACGGATGTCGCGCGCCGCGGCGTGACGTAGTGCGGTACGGGGATCAGCGAAACGCGGTCTCCGTAGTCGCGGGCCAGCTCCTCGGCGAGCACGTTGGCCTTGGGGCCCAGGTCGTCGAACCACATGCGGGCCCGATTGCGCGGCTCGAAGCTGTCCCCGTCTACGCACAGGACCGTGGCATCGCACCGCTCGTGGTGGAGGAACGGGACCAGGAGACGCAGCACCAGCCCCCCGACTCCACCGAGGCCGATGATCACGAAGCGACCGACTTCCTCAGGCTTCACCGTACGGAACCCTTCCGATCAGGGGAGGAGCGCCCGCCCCGCCGTCCCAGCCGCGCGTCGCTTCTGCCCAGCTCTTCGTCTCCTCGAACGTGATGCGGGCCAGCCAGTCGGCGCGGGCCGCCCGCTCCGGAACGCTGCAGCTCGGCAGCACGTGTGCCGGCTCGACGTGGAAGCGGCGCCCCCCCGCGACGAAGCCAGCGCTGCGAGAGAGCGCGGAGCACCCGAAGTGGCCGTACACGACGTGGAGACCGTCGCCGAATCGCTCGTCGTCGCAATCGATGCCGCTCGAATAGGCCGAGAGATCCGCGTGGCTGTGGATGGTCCCGAAGAGCAGGTGCCCTTCGGGCCGGGGCGCGCTCCCGTAGTCGAGCCGCAGATAGGCCCGAAGCTTTCCGCGGGAGTCCCGGTAGCCCGTGATCCGCTGCGGGGGCGCGTCGAAGCAGTAGCTGCGGGTCCCGGGGTCGAAGAAGATCATCACGATCGCCTCGCCCTCGAAGCGTCGGTTCACCTCGGCGAAGAACACGAGGACCTCCTGGAGCGGCTCGGCGGGTAGCGGCGGGAAGTGCATCTCGAGCCGCTCTCGGGAGGGGTAGAGACCGGGCACGTCCCGGGTTACCTGGGTGACGGCCCGGTAGAGCTCTGTGTCCTTGACCTGGAAGATCCCGTTCGATGCGACCTCGTAGTAGAGCCTCTCATCGACGGCGACGTCCGGCTCGGTCTTGAGCAGGACAGGGGGCTGGTACTTCATCGTCGTTTTCTCCTGGAGCGGGCCCGGGTGACCAGGCCCGCGAGGTGGCTGGCGTTCGGCTCCGCTGGAAGCGCGGCCTGGATCTGGCCGAGCATGGTGTCGAGCTCCGCGCGGACCGACGTCTCCGCCGGCTTCCACGCGACGCCGAGCGGGAAGCAGCGATCCGCGCGCGTCGCCTCCTCCCAGGCCTCGATCGATGCCACGCGCGGGTCGACCTCGCGCATCGTCTCCCAATAGGAGTTTCCCTCGTGGACATCCGAGCTGCGGTTGAAGGCTGCGCTGAAGGTGTGATCCACGGCGGTGGAGATCGTCTGGCCGGGAGTCCAATCCGGCCGCGGCCTCACGTGCTGGAGGCACAGCCAGCAGCGCTGCTCGTACGCATTCGCAACGTTGTACAGGTTCGGGAGCAGCAGCGGGTCGTCGGCCGACTCGAGCGGAGCGGTGCGGTAATAGAGCTGCTGCTGGCCCGTCAGGCGGCTCTGGTGGAGCACGAGCAGGATGATCACGAAGGGGAAGGCGAGCTGGACGTCGCGGTACTTCGCCCCACCGCCGAAGGGCTCGTCGGAATCGTCACAGATCCAGCGCACCCGGCGTGCGCCAGGCGGTACCTCCACGGCGACCGCCATCATCTCACCGAGCCGCCGGATGACCCTCACGCCGCGCGGCACCACGACGTCCGGCCCGGGCCCAGAAGCTCGTCCCACCGCGCGGACGAAGTCGGCGATGGGCACTTCGGCCAGCTTGCGGCGCCCGGACCGGACCTGGACCAGCTCTCCTGCGATCCGCAGGTTCGTGTCGTCGCTCATCCCGGTCCCCCCTTCTCGCCGGCCGGGCGGGTGAACTCGAGCTCGTCGCCCCCGCGCAGGCGATAGTCCCCGTCCACCGCATCGCCATTCACCAGCGCGGCGACGGCGGGCGCAATGTTGAAGGGGGCCTGCAACATGCTGAAGACATCGCCGACGCTCATCTCGGCGAGCTCCAGGCTCTCGGTCGTCGAGCCCCAGATCACTTGCACGTTGCCGCCCGCGGTGGGCAGGGCCTGCGCCGAGTCGGGGGTCGGGTTGGGAGCCTCGTCCGTGCGGCTCTTGCGTCTCATTCGCTCCATCTAGTCGTCCTCCTGGTGTGGGGTCATGCCGCTCGCAGCCGAGCGATGGCGCCGACGCTGCGCTCGGTCGGGAGCTCGACGCCGACGATCTCGTTCGCGCGCGGCAGCGAGAGCGAGCGACGGGCGACCGCTACGGCCGATAGCTTGCGGGCCTCGGCGCACAGCGCCTGGTCGAGCGCGTCGACGACGTCAGCCTCGTTCAGACCGGGGCCGTCGTTCAGCTGCCGGGTCGCTGCAGCCTTCTTGGCCTCCCGCACGCTGCTGGCGAACAGCGCCCCGGAGACGACGTCGCGGGCTCGCACGTCCTGTTTCGTCCCGTCGCTGAAGGTCACCCGGACTACGGCTCCCGCGGCGCCCACGGGCGCGTGGAGGAAGCTGGTGGCGGCGGCCACGGCGGCCTTCGCGGAAGTGTCCTCCGCCCAGGGCAGACCCGGTTCGAGCAGCCGCTCCAGGATCGCGCGGGTGGCAGCGCGGTTCGGTCGAGGAATGTCGACGATGCGATCGCCGAAGCGTCCCTGGCGCACGATGGCGTCATCGATCAGCTCGAGCCGGTTGGTGGCGCCGATCACGAGGATTCGGTCGCTCTGTTCGAGGCCGTCGATCTCCGCGAGGAGCGTCCCCATCACGCGGTCGTCGATCTCGTGGCCCGGGCTCCCGCCGCGGGCGCCAAACGAATCCAGCTCGTCGAAGAAGATCACGACGATGCCGGGCTCGGCGCGCGCGACACGGAAGAGCTCCTGGATGCGCGCTTCCGTCTGGCCGTAGTACGAGCCGCGCAGCGAGCCTGGGGCCACGTTCATGAAGCGGGTGTCGGGAGCTGCGTCCGCCAGGAAGCGCGCGAGAGCTCGGGCCACCAGCGTCTTGCCGACGCCGGGCGGGCCGACCAAGGTCATGCCGCGCATGAGCGGGATCGCATAGGCCTCTACCAGCTCCGGGTGGAAGAGGTGAAGGTCGAGCTCCTGTCGAAGCTCTTCGATCAGGTCGTCGAGGCCGCCGACGTCGTCGAACGAGATTTCCGGCGCGGTCTGCAGCAGATGGCTGCTCTGCCGGCGCGCGGGCAGGCGCTCGAGCACGCACGGCACGTCGCCCGAGATGAGGACGCGGTCGCCCACCTCGATCTCGCCTACCACGGTGGTGTCGCAGATCACCATGCGATCCTCGTCGGCTTCGCCCTTGACCATGGCGCGGTCTCCCGCGTGCTCCGTCACCGTCGCGACACGCCCGACCCGGGGTGCGTCGTCGTCGCCGCGGGAGACGGCAATTCCCGTCTCCGGGTCGAGGTACACCTCGTCGCCCGCGCGCAGCGGGGTGCTGGCGAGGTTCGGGTGGATGGCCACGATCTGGCGTCCGCCGCGTACCGCGACGTCGAGCCGCCCGCCCTCGCAAGTGCGCAGAACGATCCCCGGATGGAGCGGCGGCTTCAACACCTCCTCGAGCTGCGCCTTCGCCTTCTCGCGCTGGGCCTTCGCCTTCGCTGCGGCGACCTTCGCCTGGGCCAGCTCCCGGCGCAGCTGGCGCCGCTCTTCGATCAGGTGGCGCGAGAGCTTGTGCAGCGCGCCCGGATCACCGGTCGCGATCTTCTCGAACGCGGCATCCTCGGCCTTGGGCTCAGCCTGAGTCCCGTTGAACAGTTCCATCATGTCTTCGATCATCTTCATGCTTCCTCCGTGGCTTCGATCATCGGTGATTCCTGCGGTGTGACGGCTTCGTCGCGAAACGTGTGCCGTTCCGAATCCCAATCCCCGGCACCGTCGCCGACCACCCGGAAGGGCCGTTCGACGACCCGACCCGCGCGCCAGCCGTAGAGGCGGAAGCCCGGTCGGTTCGCGGGCAGCTCGCCCAGCTTGCCGCCGACCAGCGCCACCATGTGGGGACCCGAGAAGAGGGTTGCGTGGACCTGGCAGTCGTCGCTGGAAAAGAAGACCCAGTCCACCTTGCAGTCCGGGTGCTCCCAGCAGCCTTCACAAGGGTTGTGGTTGTGATGCCACCCGCACGGCTCCGCTCCGTCCGCGCGCTCGAGGACGCGGCGTCGGGCCGCGGCGGTCGCGACCGGGTCGAAGGAGAAGTGGGTGTTCGAGCTTCCACCGCGGCCGGGCTCGAGAGCCAGCGCGTCGAAGACGTGCAGCTCGAGTGCACCGCGCTCGGCGTCGTGGAGGAGGTGGCCCACCAGCAGCTCCGCCCCCTCGACGCTGCGGGTGCGCGTGATGCGCTCTCGTACGCGGCGGAGCATGGCCGCGTCGATGCAGATCTCGTACGCGCCGGCCGCGACGTGCGGAAGGGGGGCAGGCCGCAAGGGGAAGGGAGCACGCTCGGTTCGCACGGTGCGCCGCGGCTCCGTCGGCTCCGCCTCGCGGGCGATCACGCTCCAGCTCACCTTCTCCCCGTCGGCGACGCGTCCCTCTTTCCTCAGCCGCTGGATCAGGGCGTCGGCCTCGGTCGAGAAGACCTCGCGCGAGTAGTGACGCTCTGCGCCACCTGCGAGCGAGAGGGAGAGGCCGGTCACCGCGGGGCGCTGCGCGTCGTGCCACCTGGGCACGACGCGCAGCGCGGGGAGCTCGCCATCGTTGGGAAGCTGCCCGGCCTGCACATCCCGGAGCCATGCATCGTCGATGCAGCTCTGGAGGCTCGCATTCGAGGCGCCAGTGAGTGCCCCGTCCGGCCGGCGCACTTCGATCGAGAATGTGCAGTCCCCTGTGCCCATGGGAACCTAACCGGCGCTCACGACGGGGACGAGGTCGATCTCGACATTCGAATCGATTCCCAGCTCGTCGAGGGTCTGGCCCGGGTCGAGCTCCTTGCCGCGCAGCGTCGCCTGGTAGAGGTGCTGCAGCGGGAGCCCCAGGTGGGATACCGCCTCATTCAGCATCTGCCCGACGGTGGACGTCCGCGGCACTTTTTCGAGCTCCGCCTTTCGCGAGCCATCCCAGTCGACGAACGTGACGTCGAGGAGCTCCGGGGAGGTGCCCTGTAGCGATGTGTCCATTTCGTTCTCCTTTCCTTCCGTGTTGGGTTGTCAGGCGCGCGGAATGGATCGGCGCCGGCGTGGCGCCGCTTTCCGCGAGTCGAGGTAGGCCCGGGCGACCGGGGCGTGACACAGCGCGCGCAGGGAACGGCGCGTTGCGGCGTGCCCGCGCACGACGGCTTCGACGGCCGCGGGCAGCGCACGGGAGAGATCGACCCCGGTCGGCGTGACCGCGTCCCAGGTCACCGCCGTCGTCTCGTCGTCCATGTCGTTCAGTCCGATGCGGGCGAGGCGCAGCCGGCGGTTCGCGTCGAGCGCGAAGCGCACCAGCGCCGGGCGTGTCCCCGGCTCGGACGTCGCCAGCGCGCTGCGCGCGATCACCTGCGCGCCGCCGGCCACTGCGCTGACCGCGAGCCGCACGCTCTCGCCGAAGGCCGTGGCATGGACGCGGTAGTCGTCGCCCTCGCCGCGCTCCCACGCCCAGGCGGCCGGCAGCTCGGCGAGTGCGCTGGCGAGGTCCTCTTCATCCGAGGCGGCGATCGCAGGCGCTTCGCCGCTGAGCCAGGCGCGAGCCACGTCGAGCGCGTTGCGCGCGAGCTTGGGAGCGTCGGTCTCGCACGAGCGGAGCACCTCGGCGAGCAGTTCGGGTTCGCCGTGGGTCGAGAGCGCCAGCTTGGCCGGCGCCAGAAGCTCCGTCTGGCGTGCGATTGCGCCGCGCGATTCGGCGTCGAGGGGACCCCAGCGCGCCAGCACGATGCGCCCCTGGGTGTCGAGGTGAAGGGTCTCCGTGCGCAGGGGCCGGGCCGGGTGCGGTGAAACGAGGGTCATCGGGCTCCTCCAGAGGCGGGTTCGATGCTCTTCACGCGGACGCTCTGCGCGACCGGCTGCCGCCACAACGGCGCTCCGCGCAGCGCGCGCACCCGCTCGGGGTGGCTACAGTAGAACGCTGCGGTCTTCGCCTCCCAGGGGCTCTCGCTGGCGAAGACCCGCCCGCTGCAGATCCGGTGGAGATGCTCGAGCAACGGGCGCAACCGGGTGGACGGCCGAAAGGTCGGCCCGAGACACACGATTCCGCCCGGACCGATGTTCGGGTGTGCGATCGGAGCGAGCACGCGGGCGACCCGGAGCTGGAGCGTGCCGTCGCTGCAGGAGCAGTAGTCGTCGGGGTAGTCGATGACGAACGGAAGGGGGCGCCGTCGGGTGGGGAAAGTGTCGCCCGGAGCTCGCGCGAAGTGCTCGACGTCCGTGAAGAGGCCGCTGAAGCGACGCGGCGGGTCTCCACTGGCCCCATCGGGCGCGAGATGCAGCACGTCGCTGGCGGCGAGCACGGCCGGCACGTCCTCCGTATTCCTGCGCAGAAAGGCGGTCAGCACGTCGTCGCTCACGTTCCCTCCTCCTCGGGCGGAAGCAGGTAGTGCCGCCGCTGGCCGCCGGATTCGGCGACGACGAGGTCTTCCGCCGGGATGCCCAGGTCCCGCCAGCGCTCTGCGGCGAGCGCCCGGAGGCGGACTCCCGCCAGCCGGTTGCCCACTTCCACGGGCCCCATGCCACCGGGCGGCGGGCAGTCGCAACGGACCTCGGCGTCGGCCACGGACTCGCAGTGCTTGACCAGGTGGCTCGTCTTCCGGCACGTCGTGCAGGCGAGCCCGAATGCCAGGGGTCGCTCGGGGAAGACCAGGGCGCTGGGCGCCGCACCGAGATCCCGGCGCGCCACGTCCAGCAGCTCCCCTACGGTTCGGCACCCGACGCGCCGCAGCGGATCGAGGCGGCGGTGGGGGAAGACGCAGGCCTCCCGCCGCGCCAGCTCCACGCGGCGCATGCGCGGCGCATCCGAGTCCGCCGAGATCTGGAGCTGATGGCCCACGTGTTGCTGGCTCTCGCCGAGCAGGGCCTGGACCGCCCAGGTCATCTGCATCCCGCCGATGACGGCGCCGAAGGGCGACGCCGTCAGCGTGGGCGGGCTGTGCGGAAGCCCGGGACTGCGCCAGCTGACGCAGGGCTCGCGTCGCACCTCGAGCGCGGCGGCGGCCAGCTCGTCCGGTCCGAAGCGGCAGCCGTAGCAGGCGAGATCTTCGCGGGACGGTTGCAGCCAGCTGACGGTTCCGTAGCTGCGCTGTCCGCTGCCATCGACTGCCGCGTCGATCCAGTCGATCCCTAGGCGAGCGGCGATCCGGTTGACGGCCAGGCGGCTGGCGGGCGAGTCGAGCCCGGTGAGCAGCAGGTCGCAGCCGGCGAAGACGCCGAGCCCCACCTCCTCGACCCGGGTGGAGATCGCCCGCACCGGGCACGAGGGGTTCAATGCCTTCATCTGCTCGGCGCGGGCCCGGGCCTTGGGATCGCCCAGCGAGGCGACGGGGAACAGCTGGTTGCCCAGGTTCGCGGCGTCCACGAGGCCGGGGTCCACCACCACGGTCCGGATCTGCAGCATGGCCAGGTGCAGCAACAGCTGGCCGCCGAGCAGCCCCGCTCCGATCACGGCGACTCTCGAGCGGTGCAGCTTCCTCACGCGGTCGCCGCCCAGGAGACCCACGAGACGCGCGGCGATGGCATCAATCACGGTCGTCTCCATCCGGCGTCCACTCGAAGTCGTCGAACTTCAGTCCGCAGCCCGGGCACGATCCGCGGTGCTCGAAGCATTGGCGCTCGCCGCCGTCGGCCAGCGGGCCGGCGTGCGTCACGGCTGAGCAGTGGGTGCAATCGATGGCGTCGCAGCCGTGCACGGCGTCTCCGCAGACGCCGCAGGAGGCGTCGCCCTCGTGGCGAGCCACCACCAGGGGCTTCCGGGCGGTGAAGTACACGCGGGCTGCGCCGAGCACGATCTCTTCACGCTCGGAGAGGACGCGCACGTCGGGGGGGCGCTGCCCACCGACGTAGAGATCGCGAACGCCCGATGCCACGACGAGCGCAGCGCAACGCAGCTCGTTCTCGACGAAGGGCAGCACGTGCGCCGCGTCGTTCTTGTGCTTCGCTCCGAAGGGCACGAGCGCCACGCCGTCCGAGGATCGACGCAGGGTGAGCCCGGCGTTCGGGATCTCGGTGCGCTGGAAGTCCGAGTGGCCTTCGGGGCGGTGGATGAGCTGCATCGGCGAAGCCTCCGAGCGTCGGCAGCTGCCGACACCCGGAGTTTCGTCGATGGCATCCCGCTTCGGTCTTCGGTGCGTAACTTACTTCGTAACGAACCGATGCTTCCGCCGGGGCGGGTGGAGTGGAGCGATCAGACGCCGGAGCCCGTGTGTCGGGAGCGGGGCGACGGGCGAACCCTTGCGGGTGCCTTCACCGGCTTCGGCGCCGGCCGCCCTCGACGAACGGGCATTCGCCCGGGCACGGTCTTGCCGTCGGCGTCGAGCAGCACGCCCTGGAGCAGGACGTGGGCCTCCCAGTCTTGAGCGGCGTCGAGGAGCCGGAAGGGCTCCATCCGGCGACTCTCGCCCTTCAGCAACGCGGCTCTCTCGGGCAATACCATTTCGATCATGCTGAGGCCGTAAGAGTCCAGGACGAACGAGAGATCGGTGCGCAGCCGCTGCGCCAGGGCCAGGGTCTGCGTTCCGCCCTGGCCCCAGACGACGAGCAGGTCCGTGCCCTTCAGCGCCGGGACCGAGGGCAGCTGCAGCACGTAGACCGCCGTCCGCCTGCCGGAGGGCTTCGGCCGACGTTGCCTGTCGGACGGGTTCAGTGTATGCAGTTCCGTGTACCAGGGCTCGTCGTAGGCGCGGAACCGGATGTCCGCGCGGTCGGCGAACTCGTTTGGCAGCCTGGCTGCCAAGGCTTCTGACAGCCGAACCCGCGACCGCGCGCAGACCTCGAGGTAGGGCCGGCAGGCCCGAATGACCTTCTGTTCGAGGGACGTGAAGCCCGGTTGCACCGTGACCTTGTTTCCCTGCTGGATGTCGTTCATCGGAATCCGGGTGTTGACGACCAGGAGCTTGACCTTCTCCAGGATGGACTCGTCGACGGGCTGGTATTCGACGACGTCCTCGATCAGGGGCTGCTCGTTTGCCTCCACGAGCTTCGTGATGATCTGCTCGTAGTGACGGCGCATCGCCGGCGTCGCCGGGCCGTTGCGGAAGGTCGTCTCGTAACGCCCCCCGCGATCGTCGAGCGCGACGCACAGCTCGCGAAATGCGGCGCCGTCGCGCAGGTGGTGGCCCTTGAGATTACGATCTTCGAGCCAGCCCTGATAGAACGCGAACCACGAATATCGGTATCGATGCGTGGCTTGCAAGGAATCGTTCCGCAAGATCTTCGGGTGCTGCTTTCCAGTCATACCGTCTCCGAGCCGCCTCGTGATGGGCGGGTTGTGGAGCGCTGGCGGGAGTGAGTCCGTCTTCCTCGTGATCGGCCGGTGCCTCGGGAGGTTCCTCCAATCCAGGCGCTCGGATCCAGAAGAAGGATAACTGCGTCAGAAACGGGCGTGGTTCGTTACGAACCTGTGCCGCGCTGCGCCGAATCGGGTTACCTGGAGCCGGCGAGATTTCCCGGGGGGATGAAGGGTCGGTGCCAGGGCCGCGCGGGGATCCCGGAGGCAGGGGGCCTCGGTCGTCGCTGCATGCGTACAAAAAAAGGGGCGGACCCGAAGGCCCGCCCCTGGGAGACCCGGCTCTGCCGCCGGGGTCAGTCTGCCGAGCGCCTCAGAAAGGCAGGCTCGTCCCGGTCTTCCTCGTCGTCGTCGTCACGGCGGCGGATGAAGGTCGGGACGTCGAGCTCGTCCTCTTCGAAGGGCGACATGAAGTCCGCCGGCCTCTCGATGGTCTCGGTCGGGAGCGTGTCCTTGACCGGGTCCGAAGCGGCGGATCGCTGCAGATCGGGGAACTCGGTCTGCACCTCGGCGGCCGGCGCAGGAGCCGGCACGGGCTCCTGCTCTGCGTCGCGCCGCAACGGCGTGACGTTGTCCGGACGCTCTGCCTCGGGCAGATCCTTCCCGCGGCGCATGTGGTCGCCCTCGAGACCCGTGGCGATCACGGTCACCCGCATCTCGCCGGCCTGCATGCTCTCGTCGATCACCGCACCGAAGATGATGTTGGCATCCTCGTGTGCCGCCTCCTGGATCAGCGTGGAGGCCTCGTTCACCTCGAAGAGCGTCAGGTCCTCTCCGCCGGTGATGTTGATCAGGACGCCGTGGGCGCCGTCGATCGACAGGTCCTCCAGCAGCGGGCTCGAGATCGCCGCGCGTGCCGCCTCGACTGCGCGCTCGTCGCCCTGGGCGGTGCCGGTGCCCATGAGCGCCACGCCCATCTCGTTCATGATGGTGCGCACGTCGGCGAAGTCGAGGTTGATCAGGCCGTGGATGGTGATCAGGTCCGAGATGCCCCGGACCGCGTTGAAGAGCACCTCGTCCGCGAGACTGAAGGCGTCCTTCATGGCGGTGTTCTTCCCGGCCAGGGCGAGCAGCCGCTGGTTCGGGATCGTGATCACCGTATCCACCACCCGGTGCAGCTCGTCGAGCCCCCGGGCGGCGTGCTTCTGCCGCACCCTGCCTTCGAAGAGGAAGGGCTTGGTGACGACCCCCACAGTGAGCGCGCCGCACTCGCGAGCGATCTCGGCCACCACGGGAGCCGCGCCGGTGCCCGTGCCGCCGCCCAGGCCGGCGGTGACGAACACCATGTCGGCGCCCGTGAGCGCCTCCTGGATGCGATCGCGCACCTCGAGGGCCGAGCCGCGGCCCTTCTCCGGATCGGCGCCGCAGCCCAGGCCGCGGGTGGTCTCGTTGCCGATCTGGAGCTTGGTCGGCGCCAGGTTGTGCTCCAGCGCCTGGGCATCGGTGTTGGCCGCGATGAACTCCACGCCCTGGAGCCCGCTCCGGATCATGTTGTTCAGCGCGTTGCCGCCACCGCCGCCCACGCCGACCACCTTGATCGACGCCCGGTTGTTGGTGCTGCTCTCGAACTCCAGCATCGACCGGCTTCCGCCGTCCAGGAGTCCGTTCTTCTCGTTCTGATCGGAGCTGGAGCCGTTCTTCGACTTCTTGCTCGCCATGCCTCTCACCCCCCGCGCGAGGTCTGACCCGCGCGAAATGTTACACAATTCCTCAAAAATTGTTCAATTCCAGCGGCCTGTACGCCCGCAAATCGCCGGCGCACGGTCCCCTACCTCAGGTCCTCGTAGAACCAGTCCCGCATGCGCTGCTTGACCCGACCGAAGATCGAGCCGTCCCGGATGCGGAAGCGGGTCGAGGGCCGGACCTGGTCCTGGCTGGCTCCGAAGAGCGAGAGCCCAACCCCCGTGGCGTACATGGGCCCGCGGACCACGTCCTGGAGGCCGCCCACGTGGGTCGGCGTGCCAGGCCGCACCGGCGACTCGAAGATCTCCTCCGCCAGCTCGCCCAGGCTGTCCAGGGCCGAGCAGCCGCCCGTGAGCACCACCCCGGAGGGGATCTGATCCTCGAGTCCCGCCTTCACCAGCTCACGGCGGGCCAGGCTCAGGATCTCGTCCACCCGCGGCTCGATGATCTCGCACAGGAGCTTGCGAGAGACCTGCCGGGGGCGGCGCCCACCCACGCTGGGAACGCTGATCACGTCGTCGTGTCCCAGGTATCGGGCCGAGGCCACGCCGAACTTCTTCTTGATCCGCTCGGCCTCCTCGAACGGCGTCCGGAGTCCCACCGCGATGTCGTTCGTGATGTGGTAGCCGCCCAAGGCCAGCACCGAGGTGTGCTTGATCGAGCCCTCGGCGAAGACGGCCACGTCCGTGGTGCCGCCGCCGATGTCGATCAGGCATACGCCCAGGTCGCGCTCGTCGTCCGCCAGGGTGGCCTCGGCGCTCGCCAGCGGCTCCAGCACGATGTCCATCACGTTGAGGCCGGCCTTGTTGGCACACTTCACGATGTTCTGGGCGCTGGTGACGGCGGCGGTGACGATGTGGATCTTCGCCTCCAGCCGCACGCCGCTCATGCCCAGCGGCTCTCGGATGCCGTCCTGGTCGTCGATGATGAACTCCTGCGGGATCACGTGGATCACCTCGCGGTCCATCGGGATGGCCACGGCCTTGGCGGCATCGATCACGCGTCGAACGTCGTTCTCGCCCACCTCCCGGTCCTTCACCGCCACCACGCCGTGCGAGTTGAAGCCCCGGATGTGGCCGCCCGCGATGCCGGCGTAGACCGACGTGATCTCACAGTCTGCCATCAGCTCCGCCTCCTCGACGGCGCGCTTGATGGAGTCGACGGTGGCGTCGATGTCCACCACCACTCCCTTGCGCAGCCCCCGGGACGGATGCGTCCCGACGCCCCCGACGTCGACGCCGCTCTCGGTCTGCTCGGCGACGATGACGCAGATCTTGGTGGTCCCGATGTCGAGACCGACGATCAGATCGTCCTTTCGTGACATGTTCTTCTCACCCCCATGAGATGCGACGTCCGGATCACCCGGCTCGCCGCGAGTTGGACGGCGCCGCGTCTCCGCGCGGTGCCGCCGCTTGTTCCGCCCCATCCAGGGACGGGCCCCGATCGAAGACCGCCTGGTCCTCGAAACGAAGATCGATGCGCGTGGCGCCCTCGAGCTCGGGCAGCCCCGCTTCCAGCAGTCGCGCCAGGTCGCCCAGGCGCGTGTCGAGGTCTTCGCGGCCCAGCACCACCCGGGCCGTCACACCGGGAAGCACCAGCGAGAGGCCTTCCGGATCGTCAGCCGCGGCGATCGCCACCTGCTCCGGGACGGGCAGGCCGAGCTCGGGCAGCGACTGTGCGAGGGCGAGCGCCTGCGCCAGGCCCGGGTCCGCCTCGCCGAGCTCCGGGCGCTCGGCTGCCGTCAGCACCAGCAGCCCCTCGGTGCCCTCGGTCGGAGCCGGTGCGAAGGCCACGCCGTCGGCGTCCACGGCCCATGGCGTCTCGCCGGCCAGCAGCGCAGCCGGCTGTCGCTCGCGGACGCCGACCAACGGGTTCCCGCCCGGCGGCAGCAGCACCCGGGCGGACGTGACCCAGGCGTTCGTCGCGATCCGATCCGCCACCGCAGCGCGGTCGACGGCGCCCGGCTCCGTGCCGAGGGGCACGCCCGCCGCTCGGGCGATCTCG
>PVMS01034963.1_pt1 | contig 14631 bp, 19 predicted proteins | sample 1853461 | NCBI WGS metagenome assembly PVMS01 (sample SAMN08582032, study PRJNA380276) | Marine sediment metagenome, whole genome shotgun sequencing project. | isolation source: ocean sediment barecode stripped | collected 2017 | reverse complement strand
TTACATAAGTGGCTCCGGATCGCTGGCCTCGCGGACCTTGCCAGCTCCAGAGTTACTTAGGAACCGGATGGTCCTTTGTGCGGAGGTAATCTCTGACTTGTTCTATTCTTGATTGGCTCAAGCCGAGACGCTTTACTTCATCAATCGCTTCTTCTTCAGGGGCCGCGTCATGTAGAACCCGATGAACGGCCCACAGGCGTTTGACGATGTTGCTTTTGCCGCAATGGAGAAACAGCGGCTTGTTGAATGGATCGGACACAGCTTGGGAGAATCTCTTGACGGCTTCGTCGGTGATTTCTTTGTACGGGACGAACACGTAGGTCATATCCAGGCCTTCTACCATTTGCTTTTCTTTGGCCGGCTCTTCTTTTGAGAAGAATTTCATGACGGTCGCGAATCCCGCCTTTTGAATTTTCTTGAATCCCTGGTCGGTTGGCTGGCCCGCTAGAGCGATTTGGTCGGACACTTGCACGTAGTTCGGCAAGTCGGCATCCCCGGCCAGAGGATCTTCCTGCGGGCTCGCGGGCGCGGCAATCGCAAGGACAAAAATCAAATTGGTCGTCATGCTCGCTTGATATTTCACTGCTTTTCTCACTCCTTCTCGGCACCCAGATCTCTTAGTTTTTGGATGGCTTCTTGAACCCGCTGGTGAAAAACATAGAGATCGTCGGGGTTACCACTTTGGGCGGTGAAATTGTAGTTCCTCCCGCCTTTTATCTTGAGGTTGAGGTTCTTCTCTATGTAGTCGACTTCAAAACGTTCTAGACCGGCAAAAGGTGTCAAAAAAGCATCTTTGTGGTCGGTCTCGTAACGGAGGCCTTGAAGAGTGGCTCGTAGCACGCCCTTACAGTCCCCGAAACGATGCTTGTGAACGACTGAGATGGATTCGTCGAGCTTGACCGTCTTGAAGCTAATCAGGATGTCTCGAGGCTCCCTTGCCAGCTCCACCGTTTCCGCATACATGTCGTATCCATCCGCGGAAGCGGTAAGCTCATAGGTGCCCGGCTGGAGGCCTTTTGTCTCAATTGGAGTAGTTCCTAAATATTCACGATCGAGAAAGACGGTGGCTCCGGCAACGTCGCTCTCTATCCGTAATGAAGCCATCACCGCCTCGAGTGTGGCGCGAACCTGACTTCCTTGCCCCGCGGTAATCCGAACCACTTCCTCAAAAGTCTCGAAGCCTTCCTTTTCGACCCTGATTTGATAGGAGCCAGGCTTCAAATCTCCCTGCTGATATGGGGCCTCACCCACTGCGTTTCCGTCAAAGAAGACGTTTGCACCCTCCACATTGGCGTTCACGGTTAGCGAGCCTGTTGTTGGAGTCGGTGGAGTCGGCGGTGGTGGTGGCTCTGGTTCTGGCTCCGGTTCCGGCGGCGGCACCGGAGCCGTTGCGACCTCGGTTGGAGGTTCTTCTCCGCCCTGCAAATAGAGGTAACCCACCGTCCCGACAGCCAAAACGGCGAGTAGGATGCCACCCCAAAGGAGCCAGCTTTTGCCCGATGATTGTTCTTGTTCGTTCGCCTCTTCTTCCAAAATCCCCATTCGGCGATTTTAGCATGCATCAATTGACACGGGACGCCGGAGTCGGGTAAATAGGACCTCGTATTGTCGTTGTGAGGGGCTTTGTCAATCGGAGCTTGCGTCAATGCGAATATCAAAGCTATTCGGTTGCCCGACACCGTTCACGGAGTCTGTTTTTATGAGAGAGCAACGTCCTATCGCCAGGCGAGCCACCCCTAGATTTGAATTGGAACACGACATCTACGGGCACACAGAGTACTCGGCCAAGATCTTTCTCATTGATCTCAGCACCAGCGGAGCGCTCGTCGAGCACGGCAGATTCCTCAAACCGGGCTCGGAGCTGAGCCTCCGTCTATTGCTTGGAGCCCATTCCCTCAAGGTGCGGACGTCGGTGGTTCACTGCTCGGTCCATGATGTCCGGCACCTACCAGGTAAAGCAGAGAGCACCGTTTACCGTGTTGGATTGAAGTTCATCAACCTCGATCCGCCGGGAAGTCAAGTGATCCGGGATCTCATCATGGAACGATTCAACAACGAGCGGCGCGAACAACCCCGCCTTTACATTGGGCGGTCGGCCCAGATCGAAGAAAGCATCGAGCTCCGAGCCTTGAACATTGGATCGCGGGGGGGACTTTTTTCCATCGGATATCCGCTGGAGCTCGACAACGAATACAGTTTTGTCTTCCGGGTTCCCGCCGGTGCGGTCAAGGCGCGAGGGGTGGTACGGCATTGCCGGGCGTGGTCGCGAGGCGAAGCGGAGACGAGGTTTCAGGTGGGCGTCGAATTCCTCAACTTCGAGTCCGACGGAGAGAAGCTGGTGCTCGAGTATTTGGATGCCATGGAGCGAAAGGAAACGTCCCTTACTGAGCTTTAAATCCTCTTTGCACTCACCGCAAAGCGACAAAGCCCATCTCCGCGGGCGCTGCATTGAACTTCTTGGCCTTCGACTTCGATGTCGAAAAGCGCCATGGCCACCCCCTCGAACAGTCCCAGGAGCAAGTGGCAGACGGGATTTACCGAAGGGCCATATTCTTCTGCAAAAGGAGAATCAACGACCTTCAAAACGATCTCTTTCGACTCCAAGTTCAGCATTTCGAGACTCGTGGCTCCCCACCCGGATTCTCCCAGCATAAAAGCGAAAGAGCTCAACACCTGTTCCTCGGAGTAGGAAAAAACCTCCTTGAGCCGCGTCCCTAGGGTCGCTCCATCGGTTTGAGAAACCCGGGCGAGAACCGAGCTTGCCTCGGATGGAATCTGGGTCTCGAGGGCTTTTTGCAGCTCCACTAAAAGGGCCGGCTGTACTAGCAAATAGCGAGCTGACTGGAGGGTGAGTCTTCCCTCCTCCGGAACGTGTTCGATGCTCTCCAATAACTGGTTCATCCTTGGTTCCTTTTCTTCCCTACAAAGGTGTTGCATTTGGTGCACCGGTATTCGTAAATTTCTCCTCCGTCAGGCAACACGAGAAGAAGTCTCTTCTTGACTGGAAGTGCGGCTCGGCACGTGGGGCAAAAAAGATTCACCACCTCGAAGTCCTCGAAGCTGGGTGTCGGATCACCGTTCGGCTGTCTCATTTAAAGTAACACTCTAGCTTTTAAAGCTAATCCTATTTTAAATAAAGAGAAAAATGAAAATTTTATTATTTATGGAGGATCCTTGGCTGCAAATACATCTCTGCGTAGTTGTTTGACTGGAAACCCTTTATCGGCGGTAGGGAGCGACAGAGAAAGTACCTTGGAGTTGGGTGGGCTGCAGGCGGAGTCCGTGCAAACCTGATACTTTATCTCGACTCGAACCGGAATTTCTGAGATCTCGGCGGCCGCATCAAGAGACGTAACCGGTATCCGGATGCTGAGCATTCCTTCGTAAAGATCATATTCACCCAATCCAGATAGGTCTCGACGTACGACAGGCGGGAACACGGGCTTCTCGGCTCTCAAATGTTGCGCATGCAGGTAGATTTCGGTTCGGCTCGGCTTGCGCTCTTCGGGACCGTAAAGGTGGTAGCCGTTCTCGATTTCCACAACGACGGCAAGCTCTAATCGATCGCCTGGTCGCACCGGTTCTTGTGAAGCAATCAAGTCGAAAACCACCGATCCGTCCCAGTCGGGGAACGCTATCTGTTGAGAAACCCCGTGTAATGAAATGCTTGAAACGAATAAAAAGACGGCCGCATGTTTCCAGATTGTCTTACTCATTTGAGCTTGTCTAACTCCTGAAGGATGACCTCGGGTGAAGTCCGGTTCTTGTAGTCGATCCAGATATTTATAAACCGCACTACACCTTCTCGATCGATGATGATGGTGGTGGGGTGTGGGATGTTGCCCCGGCCCTGTTGTTGGAGTTGATCGTTCAATATTCCATAGGATTGAATGACCTCTCCCCCATCGCAGAGCACCGGAAACGTCCAGCTATGTTCTTTCAACCAGCTTGCTGTTTCGGCGGCGTCGTATTGGGAGATGGAAAGCAAAACCGCCGAACGGGATTCAATCGCATCGACTGTCTTTTGCAGCTCACCGAGCTGCTTTTTGCAGAACGGTCACCAGGAGCCACTGCGAAAAAACTCGAGAACAACTGCCTTTTTGCCTTTATAGTCGGAAAGGCGAAAAGCGTTTCCTTGAGAGTCTTTGAGCTCGAAATCCGGCGCTTGACTCCCCACCTCCGGCCCCTGGGCTGCGCTCTGGCCGGTCAACGCAAGGCCGGCAACCAAGACAAATGAGCTGACAAGTTTCACACCATCCTCCTCTTGCATTTGCTACATACCAAAGCAAAATCCGCACTACTATAGCACGGCAAAGCTTGTGCTCAGGCAGTTTCCAAACGAGTATTATTCGAAAAATGGACTAGTGTCAGACTTCCGGAGGATTAAGGAACCTCCCGGTAAACCGGGTGAAGAAGTTACCGTTTGATCCTGGGCAATCCGAGCCGGCGTTTGTGGATTGTTGATCGAGCCATTCGTCGTAAGCGCCCTGAAGATCCTCGAGGACCTCGAGCGGATCGAGTCCGAGTGAACGGGCATATTCTTCCGTGAAGCTCTTGAAGTAGAACCTGCCAGGAAATCGATCGAAACGCTCTTCTTCTATGGCCTTGAGATACCACGTAGTGATTCGAGTATCATCAGAAATGCGTTCCAGCAGTATTCCCTTCCGCTGCCGCAAGGAGCGTAGAGATTTTCCACGATAAGCCAAAACACACCTCCTCTGGTTCGAATGAAAAAATACGCCCTAATGGCTACGGGATTTACTCTCCCAGAAGGGCTATTTGATACTCAAGATCCAGAAGGCAGGTCAGCTCCAGGATGTCTACAATGAGTGCCTTCTCCGGCGCTTACGGAAATCTATCAAAGAGCAATCGGCTCTGTCAATAGTGAATGTGAGGATTTTTTGCGATTCTTTGGAAGAATCGATTTAGGAGGTCTCTAAATCTTCTATGATGCGGCGCAAGCTGTCAATGATCTCTCGTTTTTCAACTTTGCTCTTTCGGAAGGAGACTCTTACCCGAAATGGGCTGGTCGATGTCCCGTATTTGAAGATGAAGTTCTTGGGGCGGCCTTTTTGTGGTTGCTTGGTAACTTTCCGTACTTCATCTCGACTGAGTCCTTCGCGGGAAATTTTCTCCACCAGAACGATCATTTCTTGGATAGTGTCTTGTCTAATTATCTGCAATAACAATGACTTAGATGAAATGTCGGCGAGCCGACATAGCTTTTTAACCTCGTCAGGCATATTGGCTAAGCTCAGCATTTCCGTGATGGAGCTTCTCGACTTGCCTATTCTTTTGGCCAGCATCTCGTGGGTGTAGTCATGTATCGATGTGAGATGGGATAACGCATCCGCTTCTTCAAAAGGTGTTAGGTCCTTTCTCTGCAAGTTCTCTACAAGCGCAATCTCAACGGTCTCGCGGTCATCGACATCTCGTTCCACACAGGGGACTTCGCTCTGCCGGGCTCTTAATGCCGCTTGGTATCGGCGCTCGCCGGAGATGATCTGATAAGTCGCTCCGCGCCGCCGAACGATAAGCGGTTGCAGAATCCCCTTTTCCATAATCGAGGCGGTGAGCTCAGAAAGATCTCCCATCTGTTGCCTCGGTTGATCCGGGTTCGGAACAATCGCATCGATGGGAATCATCCGACCAATTGGACTCCCGTGCCGTGCACCAAGCTCCTCGACAAAGTGAACATCATGACGGAGCTTGATGGAGGTCGGTAAACCGGCTTTTCTAGACACGCGCAATCACCTCTTCCGAAAGGCTGTAGTATTCGAACGCACCAGTCGACTTCGGAGAAAATGTAAATATCGACTCTTTATGGGCCGGGCTCTCCTCCAGCCGAATGCTCTTGCTGATCTTCGTCTTGAAGACCTTTTTCCCGAAATGCTTCTTGATCTTTCTACTGACATCGCGAGACAGAGTGGTTCGTTTGTCATGAAGAGTGATCAGCACTCCAATCAGTGCGAGCTCTGGGTTGGGTCGAGTCTTCACCTTGTCCATCGTCTCCAGAAGATCATTCGTGCCTTCCAGCGCGTAATAGGAAGATTGAATGGGAATCAGAAGATGACTCGCAGCAACAAGCGCATTAACTGTGATAAGGCCTAGAGTGGGAGGGGTGTCGATGATGATGAAATCGTAGTGGCTGCGAAGTGATTCCAATCGATCCCGGAGGCGAAAGTGTCCGTCTATTTCTCCAAGAAGTTTACTTTCGAGCTTGGCCAGCGATATTTTTGACGGAATCACATCGAGAGACTCTATATCGGAACTGTAAATGACATCTCTCAGTTGAACCGCAGGATCGACCAAGGATTCATATACGGAAGGCCCGACACCTTCGAGATCCAGAAAAGAAATGGAGGAGTTCGATTGGGGATCTAGATCGATCAACAGGGTGGATTTGTTCTTGAGCGCAAAAGCCGCCGATAGATTAATTGCGGTGGTGGTCTTGCCTACACCTCCCTTTTGATTCGCAATCGTTATGACGAATGCCAAATAGTCGCTCCGGTGCGCTTATTAGCGATATTACAACCTACATTTTATACTTGCCGAGATCCTCGGGATTCAAGCTCTCGAGCCACTTCTGGAGTCTTTCGGAGTCGGCCCCATCTTTCGTAAGGTCCATTCCTTTTGCGGACTCTACTACGTTTTCTTCTACAAAAATCGGAGACTTTGTTCGAAGTGCCAGCGCAATAGCATCGCTCGGGCGAGAGTCCACGGCAAGAACGTCCCCACCTCGATTGAGATAAATCACCGCGTAAAAAGTATTGTCCTTCAGTTCAGACACAACAATTCTCTCTACGGTGGCCTCGAGGTCGCTCAATACATTCCTGAGCAGATCGTGCGTCATCGGACGAGGCGTTGTGATGTTCTCGATCTGTAACGCTATGGCATTGGCCTCAAAAATTCCCACCCAAATGGGGAGAACCCGGTTTCCTTTACCATCTTTCAAGATCACGATCGGCATGTTGGTGATCGGATCGATCATCAATCCTTTGATCGTCATTTCTATTTCCATCTAGTGACCTCCATGCCAACTTTCATCGACCGTCGCATCAAATATAGGAAGCCCGCTTTGGAAAGTCAATAGTATTTGACGCTTAGCGGCGATCTCCTTATTTCCAGAGGGCATTCGCCGTGAAGCGGTTCGGGAGTGACAGCTCATACCTCGCCAAACAGGCTGTTGGGACCAGCTCGGGTGATACGTACCTCGATGAATTGTCCCATCCAAGCGTCCTTGCCGCTGAAGTTCACGACTCGATTGTGCGGTGTTCGGCCGGAGAGAATGCTTGGATCCTTCTTGCTAGCTCCGTCAACGAGGACCCGAACCACTTGCCCAACAAATCCGGTGTTCTTGCGGAGTTGCATTCGTCGCTGAGTCTCTTGCAGACGGGTCAGACGCTCCCCTTTTACTTGTTCAGGCACGTCGTCCGGCGATTGCCGGTCGGCCAGGGTATAAGGTCGGGCAGAGTACTTGAACGAAAAGATGCTGTCGTAACCAACGGTTCGAATCAGACTCAGGGTCTGTTCGAACTCATCTTCCGTTTCACCGCAAAACCCAACGATGAGATCGGTCGCAATGGCAATGTCCGGAACCGCTCGGCGGGCTTCGGCCACTTTTTCCAAATACTTCTCGCGGGTGTAGCCTCGCCGCATTCGCTCCAGAACCGATGTCGAGCCGGATTGTGCCGGCAGGTGCATGTGGGGACATAGCTTGGGCAGGTTGTGATAGCGATCAAACAGTGCCGAGTCGAAGTCTTTGGGGTGAGGAGAGGTGAATCGGAGCCTCTCGATACCGTGGACTCCGTGAACCGTGTCGATGAGCTCCGCAAAGGTACGGCCCGTTTCGGGATCGCGGTAGGAGTTGACATTTTGTCCAAGGAGTTGGATCTCCTTGAATCCTGACTCCGCAAGCGAACGAGCTTCTTTGAGGATGCTGGAAACCGTGCGGCACCTTTCTCTTCCTCGGGTAAACGGCACGATACAGAATGAACAGAAATTGTCGCAACCTTCCATCACCGTGATGAAAGCCTTGACACTGGGAACGCGCTCAATTTGTTCAGGTGAGATGTCGAGATTGCCCGGGTGCCGGCCAATCTCAACAACCCTTTCTCCATGCCGCAAGACTCGATTGAGAACCTCGGGGAGCATGACCAGGCTCTGAGTTCCTAGTACAAAATCCACGTAAGGTGCTCGGGTAAAGACAGACTCTCCCGCCTGCTGAGCCACACAGCCGGCCAGCCCGATGATTGGACGTCGTCCTTCCTTGAGTTTTTTTAGTGTACCGAGCCGACCGTAGACTTTCTCCTCAGCCTTTTCCCTGACGCTACAGGTGTTCAAAATGATCACATCCGCGGCCGTCTCATCGCGTGTCGGCACAAAGCCCATCACTCGTAAGCTCCCCGCAATTTTTTCCGAGTCATGCACATTCATTTGACAGCCCCACGTTTCAATGAGATACCTCCGGATCATATTTTTTTGAATAATGGTTTCCACTTTAAAGCCTCAAGTAACACTTTAAGTATTGCGCTTTAACTTTTCTGAAACGAGTTGTTCCGCGTGTCGCCGAGCGCTATCAGTGATGACAGAACCGGCAAGCATCCGAGCGATTTCCTCCACCCGGCCCTGGTGGTCCAGCCGTTCGACCCCCGTCGCGGTTCGCCCATGGGACACCGTCTTCTCGATACGATAGTGGACATCCGCGAAACTTGCGATCTGGGGAAGATGGGTAATGCATATCACCTGATGCGCTCTCGATAGCTCCTTGAGCTTCTCGCCCACTATATCCGCAACCCGGCCTTCTACGCCGGCGTCGACTTCATCGAAAACGAGTGTTTTCGGCTGCTCCCCTTTTGTCCCCAAAGATTTGAGAGCCAGCATGAATCGCGACGACTCGCCTCCGGAAGCAATTCGGGAAACACTCCGGAGCTCCTCCCCTGGATTGGCGGAAAAAACAAGATCTACAACATCGAGACCGGTCTCACGCCAACCGGCGGTTGATTCCGTGTTGTTTCGCGCATCGGACACTTTGATTGCAAACCGAGCCTTTCCCATCGCCAGACCGTGAGCTCGCGCTCGACGCGCTTTTCAAAAGCATGTGCGGTTTGTCGCCGCCTTGCAGATAACTTCCCTGCCGAATCCAAATATCCTTTCTCGGCAGCCACGATCTGCTCCTCTAGCTCGGTCAAACGATCGGTGTTGTTCTCGAACTGTTCCAGCGAGCGGCGGCAGTCCTGCCCATGTGCTATCACCGCCGCCAGGCTTGCTCCATATTTTTTCTTGAGTCGCTCTAAAAACGCCAAACGCTCTTCCACTTGATCGAGCCGTCCTGGAGTGCAACGAATTTGCTCTCGATAGTCACGGAGGAATAGCGCCAGGTCCTCGAGCTGGGAGGACACGGAGGACTGGTTTTCAACGAAAGGGACCAGCCGTGAGTCGATCTCGGCGAGCTCAGCCACCCTCTTCGAGACCCGAGCCAGTCCCGAAAGCACCGAGTTCTCCGCATCATAAAGGATCCCGTAGGCGTCATCGGCGGCGTTGCGAAGCCGTTCCTCATGCACGAGAAGTTGCCGCTCTTCCTCTAGAGCTTGATCTTCTCCGAACTCGACGCCCGCTTTGTCGATCTCTGCGGCTTGAAACTCGTAAAGCTCCTGACGTGCCTGCACGTCCCTGGCTTGCCTTTCCAGCTCGTCCTTTTCACGTCCCAGCTCCACCCACCGGCGAAAAGCCCTACTTACTTTGTCCCGGAGCGACTCGCTGCCTCCCAGTCGGTCGAGAAGCTCGAGTCCTGCTTCCGGTCGCAGCAAGCTTGCATTATCTCCTTGACCATGGATATCGGCCAGGAAAGGGGCTATATCCCGAAGCAGGGACGTCGATCCCGCGCAACCGTTGATCGCAACCCTTCCTCGACCCGATGAAGAAATCTCGCGGTGAATGACGATTTGTTCCTGGTCTGCATCGATTCCAGCGCTTGCCAATCGAACCTGGAGTTTCTCGGGAAAGGGCGCAAGCACAAAGCATGCTTCCACCAGAGCGCTCGAGGCACCGGTTCTGACTTGGTCTGTGGAAGCTCGTGAGCCGAGGGCCAGCCCCAGAGCGTCGACCAGTAGCGACTTTCCGGCACCGGTTTCTCCGGTGGCCAGGTTCAGTCCCGGCTCGAAGCTCAACTCGAGCTCGTCGATGACCGCGATATTTTTAACTCGAATCCACTGCAGCATTGCGAAACCAAACTTTCTCGAACGGAATGTAGCATACCGGTTCGAATACCCAAAAGCACTCTCTCATCTTTCGTCACCTGAGCCGATTTCCGGGAAGCAAAGGGATGAGAGGGGAAATCCCTACAATCGGCATGCCAAGACCACCCAAAATACCTCCGTTGTTTGGTTTCGTTGACAGGCCGCAAGCCCTTGTGGTAGTGTAACCTGCAAACATCATTATCTAGTGGTTAGGAGTATATTGGCGCCCCTACAGGAAATCGCTACTACCCCCCTCGAGAGCACATCCGGACTCGACCCGATTCAGCTCATAGCCGACTCTGGTGCAGTGGCTTTGGTGGTTCTCGCTATCTTGGCCGCCTTTTCTCTCGTTTCCTGGGCCATTATTTTAAGCAAGTGGGTTGTATTCCGGCGAGCTGAAGCTCACTCCCGCACTTTCCTCGAAGTGTTTCGTCGAAGCAAGAAATTCTCCGAAGTGAGAACGGTTTGTAATCAGCTTCGTGAGAGCCCCCTAGTGGGAATGTTCCTCGCGGGCTACAATGAACTTGACTACCAGCTTCGCGCTCGGGAAGAAAAAGGCAATCCGGGCGGCGCTGATAAAGCGGAACAGGGAACGTCTCAAATCAAGAGCTTGGAGAGTGTGGCGCGATCGCTGGTGCGTTCATCCAATATCGAATTGATGAAGTTGGAAAAACGAATCGCCTTTCTCGCCACTACGGGTAGCGCTACTCCCTTTATCGGGTTGTTCGGAACCGTGTGGGGCATCATGAATGCTTTCCACAGCATCGGTGTGGTGCAGGCAGCCAACATCAGCGTGGTGGCTCCGGGAGTCAGCGAAGCATTGGTTGCTACGGCTGCCGGGTTAGCCGCCGCCATCCCGGCTGTAATCTTCTATAATTTCTTTGTGAACTGGGTAAAACGCTTCTCTATCGAAATGGACGATTTCTCGCTGGAATATCTGACGATCATCGAGAGGAATTTCACCTAAAAGGAATCGACCGACATGATGGCTGGCGGCGGTGGTAAAAGTGCAGGCGGTGCCGGCGGCACGGCTTTGCAGGCTCTGACTGCCGCGCGAGGCCGTCGCGACTCGCCAAGCGTAATGGCCGAGATCAACGTGACTCCCTTCGTGGACGTCGTTTTGGTCCTGCTCATCATTTTTATGATCACCGCGCCCATGTTGGTTCGAACCCTCGATGTGAGCTTGCCGGCGGTGGGAATCCGGAAAGATCAAGCCACCGAGGCCATCCGGGTGACCGTTGATGCCCAGGGACGGACGTTCATGGAAGACCGGGCTGTGAACCGGGCCTTGCTGGAGCAGAGGCTGCGCGAGGCGGTGGAGATGCGTGGGCTGAGAGTCGCTTACTTGAGCGCTGATGAAGAGCTCAAGTACAAAGAAATCATGTCGGTGATGGAGATCATGAAACGCGCCGGGGTTGATGTGATAGGAATGGTCTACGTCTACCCCGAGGAGAAACGTTCGAATTGAAAAACAATCCGGCGTCCGAGAACGACCCCTTCAAGACCATGTTGATGTGGTCGGGGGCGCTTCACCTGGCGCTTTTCGTGGGTTTCGTGGTTGCAGCTAAAGCATCCCAAACGGTACCGGTTCAGCTTCAACCGGAAGTCGCTTGGATCGTTCCCGGCTCTCCGGGGCCGGGTAGTGGTGGGGGTTTCGGCTCGCCGTCGCCGCCCGAACCTCCGGAACCGGAACCGGAGCCGGCCCCCGAGCCCAAAAAAAGGGAGCCACGAGTCGTACGTCCTACGAAGGAAGATCGCGAGCAGCTTCCGCTGCCCGACGCCAAGACGAAGCGCCGGCGTCGAAAAGAACAAACCTCTTCGGGTTTGGTGGGCAGGGATGCGGCGAGCGCCCCCTCGGCAAAGCTCGACGGCGCCTCGGGGGCTCCCGGCTTGGGGCTGGGAGGGTCCGGCGGGGGCTCGCCCTTCGATCAGGACTTCGAATATTCTTACTACGTTCAGCAGATGCTCAGCAGCATCAACCTCCACTGGCAACGCGTCCCGGTAAGGGGAGAAACGGTGGTCATCATCCGTTTCACCATCTTCAAGGATGGTCATCTCGAGGGCGTCGAAGTCGAGACGTCGAGCGGAATTACCATGCTGGACCGGGCGGCCGAGAGAGCTGTTTACCTTTCCGATCCATTATCACCCCTACCCAATTCCTATCCAAGGGATCGGGTAGGGGTACACCTTCAATTCGTTTATTCGGACCAAAATAGAGATGGCTAAGTCGATGAGAGCGTTTTCGCTGGTAGTCCTTGCGCTCGTTCCCTTCCTCTCGGGAGTCTGGTCCCAGGAACCGTCAGGGCAAACCTTTCAACCGCCAACATCCTCGGATTGGTACTTGAGAATGGATCGTCCGGGGCGGCCGATTTACATGGCGCTTCCCGATTTCGAAATACGGGGAAGTTCTGCCGCCGAACCGGCCGGGGTCTTGTCCGAAATCACTTGGTCCGACTTGATGTTTGCCTCGGTTTACCGGTTGGTGCCTAAGGATCGGTACCGGCTCATCACCGGTCCGGTCAATCCCTCATCCATTGACTATTACCAGTGGGAGTCGATTGGAGCGGACATCTTGGTAGTGGGAACGGCCGAGATTCAACAAACCAAGCTGGTCAGTGAGGTCAGAATCTACGCGACCCAGGCCCAGGAGATGGTCTTCGGAAAAAGATACGAAGGCCGGATCGATTCGGCCCGAACCATGGCTCACCAGATATCTGACGATATTTTGCTGCTTGCCAGGGGCTACCGGGGAGTGGCTCGTACAAAGATTGCTTTCACCAGCGATCGGCGCGGGAGCCGTAGCAAAGAGCTCTACATCATGGACTACGATGGGCAAGGACAGCGGCCCCTTACCGCCAACGGTTCGCTCAACCTCACCCCCACCTGGTCCCCTGATGGCCGGGCACTGGCATACACCTCCTACCGTCAGGGCCGACCGGACTTGTATCGCGCTTTCATCTACAAGGGAAAAGGGGATCAGTTGGTGGCTGGACCGGGGATGTCTTTTACACCCGCCTGGTCTCCCGATGGGAGCCAAATAGCGTTTACGTCAACCCGGGACAACAACTCGGAGATTTACCTCGTTGCGGCGGATGGCTCGGGCCTCCAAAGACTGACGCACCATCCGTCGATCGATACGTCACCCTGCTGGTCGCCCAATGGAAGGGAGATCGCTTTTACTTCCGATCGGACGGGCGCTCCTCAAATCTACGTAATGGGTTCCGACGGGCTGAACGTTCGACGGCTCTCGTTCGACGGCTCTTATAACGATGCCGCTACCTGGTCACCTTCTCGGGAGTATAGCGAGATTTCCTGGGCGTCAAGAATCGAGCGAGGACCTTTCGACATCGTGGTCTACAACTTTCAAAGCGGCCAGTGCGTCAAATGACCACCGGAAGAGGAAGCAATGAAAGCCCGAGTTGGGCGCCCAACGGTTTACATCTGGTTTTTACGTCGACTCGGTCCGGGAGCGCTCAGGTCTTTACCATGAACCGGGACGGGTCGAACCAGCACCAGCTTACCCGGGGCGACAACAACACGACTCCAAAATGGGGGCCCTCTCCGGCAACGCCCTGACCTGAACAAGGAGGTAACGCGGTGAATTTCCATAGGCCGTTCATGCGGACATCTAACCTGCTCATTTCCCTGGTTTTCGTCATAGGCCTTGTCGGATGCTCGAAAAAGCCCCGCCAACCGGCGACGCAGGCACCGGCGCCGGCCATCACGCCGGCTCCCGAGCCGGAGACGGCACCTCCCGCGCCCGAGTCATACCGTCCAAGCACCGAGGATAGACTGGCTAGAGTAGAGGAATCGGAAGATATTCTTTCCCAAAGCTTGGAGAACATCAACGCCCAGTCGCCTCTCACTGATATTCCATTCGATTACGACAGCGCGGCTTTGAGCTCCAGGGCCCGCTCGTTGCTCGAGTCTCATTCCAGGTGGCTCCTTCGATATCCAAGTGTGACGGTACTCATCGAAGGGCACTGTGACGAGAGGGGGACGGTGCAATACAACCTGGCTCTGGGAGAACGACGGGCCGATGCGACGTATAATTATCTGGTCGGCCTCGGGATTTCAGAGACCCGGGTGAAAAAGATCAGTTACGGCAAGGAGTTCCCTACCGATCAAGGACATAACGCAGCGGCTTGGGCCCGCAATCGGCGCGGCCACTTCGTGATCACGTCGAAGTAAATGGAGCAGGAAATATGAAAATCTGGCAACTCGTGGTTTGGATCCTCGTAGCTACGGTGGTCGCCCTCACCATGGCTCCGACTTCCACCTCCGCGGCCAACAAGGACACCGAGATGATTCTGGCCGAGTTGCGGCGCCTTCAAGCTCAGGTCACTCAATTGCAAAGCGCTCAAACGGAGCTGGGACGATTGCTGAACCAATT
>PVMS01003768.1_pt1 | contig 14631 bp, 9 predicted proteins | sample 1853461 | NCBI WGS metagenome assembly PVMS01 (sample SAMN08582032, study PRJNA380276) | Marine sediment metagenome, whole genome shotgun sequencing project. | isolation source: ocean sediment barecode stripped | collected 2017 | reverse complement strand
GATCAGACTGATGAGCACGGCGGCGCTGCCCGTGTCCTTGGCGCGCTTGGAGAGATGGTGGTGCTCATCGGAGATCCTGTCGATTGCCGATTCCACCGCCGAGTTCAACAACTCCACCAGCAGCACGAGCAACACGCTTGCCACCAGCAACGCGCACTGGCTCCAGGTCAGCGCTGACCACAGGGCCAGGCCGAAGGCCAGCGGGATCAGCACTGCAGCCCCGATCAGCTCCTGGCGAAAAGCGGCTTCGTGGTGGAAGGCAGCCTGCAGACCCTGCAGGGAGTAGCGTGTCGCGTGCCAGATGCGCGCCAGGTTCAGGGCGCTGCTGCGCCCGCGGCTCGCGCCCACGGCTATTCGCCGGGGCCCAGCGTGGTGGAACTCAACAGGCCGTGATGGGCGAGTCGGTGCTTGAGATTGAGCATGGCGGCGGCTGCGTCCCGGTAGCTGGGGGGCACGAGTATGCGCGTGCCGTAACCGGTGAACAACAGATTCGGGGAAGGTACGTAAAGTCGCCCCGGGTTGTTGTCGTCCATGTGGATGAGCGGTGAGCAGACGGGCAGGTTGACCAGCAGGCGCGCCTCCTGCTCCTGGCGCCGCTCCTGGTGCTGATAGAGGTGCAGCAATTCGTTGACGAGGATGCGCACCAGCCCGTAGATGCTCTCGGGCTCGGCAACCTTGTCGCTGACCATGCCGATAGCGGCCAGTGGGTCGCGCAGTCGCAGCAGGGATTCGCGTACCTCGGCATCCTCGTACTTGACGCGGTAAAGGGTGCCGTCGGCGCGGCTCTTGTCCGCCGATGGGCCGGGCAGAATCGGTCGGCGCACGGGGTCCAGAGGCCGGGAGCCCGCACGCCGCTGATCGAAGGCCGACAGGGGCGCGACGATACGTACCGGTTGCTCGCCGTCAGCGCCCGGGCGCAGGCTTGGCGGACCGTCTCCCACCAGGCTGAAGCTCGCCTGATACACGGCGTAGTCGCTCTGTGCTGCGCCGTCGGCGACCGGCCCATTGCCGAGAAAAGATCCCAGCAGCAGGGCGTCGTCGTCATCGAATTCCGTGAGCCTGCGGCCTTCCCAGGCGTCGGTGCAATAGGCGCTGTGGTACAGGCGCACGTGGTTGGCCATGGGTGCGCCGTCACCCTGGCAGGGCAGCATGGATTCCAGCGTGCTCCAGGGGACGAAGTGCGCGACGCCGGCAGGCGCCGATTCGACAATGTGATCGTTCTTGATGCCGCGCACCGCCACCAGCAGGCTGTGAAGCGCGCTGGATAGAGCGCCGCACTGGGCCCGATCGAGAACCGACCGCGACTTCAGATGCGCCAGGGTGGCGGCGATCAGTGCCTGGCGGTGTCCGGCATCGGCGGCCCGTCTGATCCACGCCTGAAACTGTTCCTCGTCCTCCTGGCCACCGCTCTCTTTCTGATAGGCCAGGGCGGTCAGATACATGGCGTCCACGTAGCCGGATTCGGCAGCCCGGCGCATCCAGGCAAGATAGCGCTCAGGGTTCTTGTCCGTGCCGATGCCGTCCTGGTAACAGAGCGCCGCGTTGAACATGGCCACCGGCTCGCCGTCCCCGGCGGCGCACAGCAGCCATTCCAGATACTTGCCGGTGTCCGTTTCAACACCCTTGCCGTCTTCATAGGCCAACGCCAGGTTGAACTTGGCCCGCGTGTCGCCGGCACCGGCCGCCTTGCGCGTCCACTCGAAGTAGCGGGGTGGGTCGGCGTCCAGGCCGGTACCGCTCCAGTAGGCCATGGCCAGGTTGAACATGGCCGGGGGTTCGCCGGCCTCCGCCGCACGCCGGGTCCAGGTGAGAAACTTGCCCGCGTCCTGGTAGGTGCCCTTGCCTTCGTCGTAGGCCAACGCCAGGCTCAACATCGCTTGCCCATCGCCGGCCTCGGCGGCCTTGTGGATCCAGGTGAAGAAGCTGGCGGCATCCCGCGCCGTACCCTCACCCTTCTCGTAGGCCAGCGCCAGGTTCGCCATGGCCGGCGTGTGCCCGGCCTCGGCGGCTTTGCGGGTCCATCGGAAGTATTGCGCCAGATCCCTGCGGGTACCTTCACCCTTCTCGTAGGCCAGCGCCAGGTTGAACATGGCGCGCGGGTGTCCGGTGTGGGCCGCCTTGCGGGTCCACTCGAAGTAGCGCGCCGTGTCCGGATGGGTGCCGATACCCTCTTCGTAGGCCAGCGCCAGATTGAACATGGCGCGGGCGTGGCCGGCGCGGGCGGCGAGTCGTGTCCACTCGAAGTACGCCTGGTCGTCGACCACAGTGCCGGTGCCGTTGCGATAGGCCAGGGACAGGTTGAACATGGCGCCCATCTGGCCGGCTTGCGCGGCCTTCTGCGTCCACTCCAGATAGGCGGACATGTCGGCGTAGGTGCCGCGGCCGTGGAAGAAGGCCTGACCGAGATTGAACATGGCGCCCGGGTGACCGGCCTGGGCCGCCTTCAACGTCCATTCGAAGTATTCTGCGTCGTCGCGACTGTGCTCGTCGCCTTGCGCATAGCTCAAGGCGAGATTGAACATGGCGTCCGGATCGCTGGCCTCGGCGGCGCGCCGGGTCCACTTTGCGTAGGCTTCTCCGTCCGGCGCCGTGCCCTTGCCCTTGCTGTAGGCCAGCGCCAGATTGAACATGGCGCCGGCGTGTCCCGCCGCGGCCGCCTTGCGGGTCCATTCGAAGCATTGCCCCAGGTCGGGCTCGGTGCCCGTGCCACGGTCGTAGGCCAGCGCCAGGTTGTACATTGCGGTGGCGTCCCCGGCCTTGGCGCCGGCCAGGGTCCAGTCGAAGAACTTACCGGCGTCGGACTCGGTGCCGGTGCCATTGAAGTAAGCCAGCGCCAGATTGAACATGGCGCCGGTGTCGCCGGCCTCGGCGGCCTGACGGGTCCACTCGAAGAAGCGCGCCTCGTCGCTGTGATCTCCCTGGTAGTAAACCCTGGCGAGCCTGAGCATGGCGTCGGTATCGCCTTGCTCGGCCCTGCGGGTCAGGGAGGTGAGGTCTTCGGCACGATTCATGAAATACCTTGACGGGCGGGCGGTGGCTGGCCGGGGGGCCCCGGGATGGTGACGCCGTTGTCCCGGGCGCCATCGCAATCCCTTTTATATAGGTCAGATCGCGTTTTTGAACCGTGTTCCGGGTCACTGTTGGCCCCATCGGCGGCCTCCGGCGGCGGCGGGCCCTCAGGGTACTTTTTCGGTGATGGCGATGTTGACGGGAGAATCGCCGGCCGTGGCGACGGGCCCGCTGAAGCCCTGCAGATCGCCGCTGCTGGCGGTGGGGATACCGCTCATGGAGATGCGCGCGCCCACCACCACGCGCTCGAAATCCGACAGTTTCATGCCCGCTGCCATGGCCATGGAATCGTCCAAGGTGACGGTCAGGGGTAGGTCGCTGACGCGCAAGCGAGCCACCGCCAGGGGCATGGGCGGTCCTTGTGCGGCCCGGGCGAATACGAACAACGTTTCACTGCCGTCGAGTCCCGCCGCCAGGTGGTCGGCGAGAATGACGTTAACCGTCAACCCCGGCCCGGCGTCGGCGGTGCGCGGATCAGCGCCGAGCGCCGCTTCGCCGGTGTTGTTACCGGCCCCGGAATCAGCATTAACGATGAGATCGCGCAGGATAGTCGCCGCCTCGGAGTCGGCGGGCTGGTTGTCCAGCAGGCTTTGCCAGCGGCTCACCGCAAGGGCGGTCTGGCCGCGCTGCATGGCGGCGAAGGCGCCCAACCAGAGAGCCCTGGGATAGTCCGGATCCAGCCGCAACGCCGTTTCCAGGCGCTCGCCGGGGATGCCGAGAAAGTCCTGTCCCTGCATCAGGGCTTCGGCCTCTGCCAGATCCGACAACAATTCCGCGCTGTCGCCCAGCAAGCGATGGGCGGTGGCGTACGCGTCGGCGGCCTCGGCATAACGTTCCAGGGTCATGTAGGAGCGCCCCAGCAGAAGCCAACCCTCGCTGCTGTCGGGTTCGGATGCCAGGCGCTCGGCCAGGCGCGCCACCATTTCTTCCACCGCCGGTTGCTGGCCATCGGCGCTGACCAACCGCGGCGGGTCGATGGCGGCGGGCTCTCCCAGGCGCTGATACAGGGTGACGGCGAGCAGCGGCACGCCCACGCCGACGGCGATTGCCAGCCACGGGCGGGAGACGGTGACGGGTTTGCCGGTGCCGCTGTCGCGGGCCGCCGCAGCGCTCTCGTCGGCGAGCAACTCGCGCCCCAGCTCGTCCCTGGCCTGACTCAGATCGTCCTCGGTCAGCGCCCCCAGGCGATGCTCTTCTTCCAGGGCCGCCAGGCGCGAACGGTAAACCTCCAGGTCGTGACTTTGGCGCCCGGTGCCGGTGGATGCGGGTGGTCGGGCGAGCAGGGGAGGCAGTACGAACGCCAGGGCCAGGGCGACCATCCCGAGGGCGCCGAGCCAGAACAAAATCATTCAGCGCCGCCGCGCCTGCAAGCTGAAAATTTCATCGCAACACCTGTTGGAGAGTGCGGGACCCGCGCCCGCACGCCGCCTGGGACCCTAGCCGCAATCCCTGTCAGCGGCAAGTTACCAGCAGCGCGGGGCCAAGTCCGGGCGAATGTCGCCTCGGTCGCGCCCTCAGAGTAGATCGCGTATGGTCGCGGCCACTATCGAGCGTGTCTTGGAGGCGTGCGTGGGCAAGGGCAGACTGCTGCTGGTAGTGATCGTCGTGGCCCTCATGGGAGCGTTTTTCGCCTTCGACCTCGGCCACTACGTCAGCCTCGAAGAGCTTCGTGCTCGTCAGGAAGCAATCGCCGCTTACCGGGATCAGCACATGCTCCAGGCGGCGTTGATCTACTTCGTGGTGTACATCGCCGTCACCGGGTTGTCGTTGCCGGGCGCCGCCATCATGACGCTGGCGGGCGGAGCCTTGTTCGGACTGCTGTGGGGCACGGTGCTGGTGTCTTTCGCCTCCACCATCGGCGCAACCCTGGCGTTTCTGCTCGGAAGGTTCCTGTTTCGGGATGCCGTTCAGAGCCGTTTCGGCGCAAGCTTACGCGCCGTCAATGCCGGTGTGGCGCGCGACGGCGCTTTCTATCTGTTCACCCTGCGGCTGGTGCCGCTGTTTCCCTTCTTCGTCATCAATTTGCTGATGGCATTGACCCCGATTCGGACGCTGATTTTTTTCTTCGTCAGTCAACTGGGCATGTTTCCGGCGACGGTGGTGTACGTAAACGCCGGAACGCATCTGGGCAAGCTGGATTCTCTGGCGGGGATTCTTTCCCCGGGGCTGATCGTATCGTTCACCCTGCTGGGATTGTTCCCGTTGGTGGCGAAGAAAATGGTGGAAGTGATCAAGGCGCGCAGGATCTTGAAGCAGTTTTCGAAGCCGCAACGCTTCGAGCGCGACATTGTGGTGATTGGCGGTGGCTCTGCCGGCTTGGTGAGCGCCTACATCGCCGCCGCAGTCAAGGCGAAGGTCACGTTGATCGAGAAGCAGGACATGGGCGGCGACTGCCTGAATACCGGTTGCGTGCCCTCCAAGGCACTGCTTCGTTCCGCTAAGTTCCTGGCTCAGGCGAAGCGTTCGCAGACGTACGGCATCCGGCAGGCGCAGGTGGAATTCGACTTTGCCGATGTCATGGACCGGGTGCACCGGGTTATCAAAACCATCGCCCCCCACGATTCGGTAGAGCGATTCGAATCCCTGGGAGTGGAAGTTATCAAGGGCGAGGCGCGCATCACGTCTCCCTGGAGCGTCCAGGTCGGCAAACGCAGCCTCACTACACGCACCATCATCGTGGCCGCCGGCGGGCGCCCGTTCGTGCCGCCGATCCCCGGAATCGAAGACATCGACTATTTGACCTCGGAGAATCTCTGGGAGCTGCGCGAGCTTCCGCAGCGGCTGGTCGTGCTTGGCGGCGGTCCCATCGGTTGTGAGCTTGCCCAGGCTTTCGCGCGATTCGGCAGCCGCGTGGTGCAAGTAGAAATGTTGCCGCGGATCCTCATGCGCGAGGACCCCGATGTTTCCGAACTGATGACCGCGCGCTTTCGCGAGGAGGGCGTGGATGTGCGGGTGAGCCACAAAGCGACCGGCTTTCGCGTGGAAGATGGGCGCAAGTTTCTGATCGCCGAGCACGAGGGGGAGGAAGTGCGCCTGGAGTTCGACGCGTTGCTGGTGGCGGTGGGACGGGTCGCCAATACCGCGGACTACGGGCTGGAGGAACTGGGAATACCGTTGACGAAATCGCGAACCCTGGAGGTCGACGAATATTTGCGAACACCGGTCCCCACCATCCATGCCTGTGGCGACGTCGTCGGCCCCTATCAGTTCACCCACATGGCGGCACACCAGGCGTGGTACGCCACCGTCAACGCGTTGTTCGGCAGCTTCCTCAAGCGCTTCCGCGTGGATTATTCCGTCGTGCCCTGGGCGACCTTTACCGATCCGGAAGTGGCGCGGGTGGGACTCAACGAGGAGGAAGCTCGCGAGCGGGGAATAGCCTGTGAGGTGACCGTGTACGGAATCGATGATCTGGACCGGGCCATCACCGACGAGGAGGCCCAGGGCTTCGTTAAGGTGCTCACGGTGCCGGGCAAGGATCGTATTTTGGGGGTCACCATCGTTGCTGAGCACGCCGGCGACACCATCGCCGAGTACGTCTCTGCCATGAAGAACAAGGTGGGGCTCAACAAGATTCTCGGCACGGTGCACATTTATCCCACCCTGGCCGAGGCCAATAAATCCGTCGCCGGAGAGTGGAAACGTGCGCACCTGTCGCAAACGCTTCTCAATTGGGTGGCGCGCTACCACCGCTGGCGCAGGGGATAGCGAGCCGCCGCCCCCGTCGCCGCACCTCTCCGGTGAGGGAATGTTGCGCTAAGCCTTTGTTTGTAAAGGAAAGGCCTCGCGAATTGCGGTGGCGCATCCGCCCAGTGGGAGCGAACTGGATCTGGAATGAGGCCCGCTAACATTGGTATTCTTGCAGCGTCTCGGGGATTTCGTCGATGTAACAGAATAAACGGCAATCCGGATCGCGTGGACGGCGGATCGATGTAGCGGGTAGGGATGAGCTCGAGGGAGGTTCAGGTATGAAGCAGCAAAGCGTGCATCCCCTCGGGGTTCCGAGCATGCCGGACCGTCGCGCGGCAGCCACCGATGAGGGCGGGGCTGCGCGCGCCGCCAGAGTTACCGGTGCCGATCGTTTGCTGGTGAACCGGCTTGCAAAGGCCGTGGGTTTTCCACCTGTTTCGTTCGCATTGTGGGACGGCGTAGACGCGTATGCGCCGGGCGACGAAGTAGCAATCGTTGGCAGACTGACGTTCCGCGATCGTGCCGCGCTCATCTCCAGCATTGCGTCTCCGGAGCTCGGCTTTGGCGACGCTTATAGCGCCGGGCGCATCGACATCGACGGCGATATGGCGCAGGTGCTCTTCACCATCTACCGAACCATGGCCGCTGCCGGTCCCGGAGGCCGAAAACGCAGCCTGTTCGGTCGGCTTCCGAAGCCACAGGTGAACACGCGCGCCGGATCCAGGAAGCACATCCACCACCACTACGATTTGGGCAACGAGTTCTATCGTCTATGGTTGGATGAAAAGATGGTTTACACCTGCGCCTACTATTCCAACCGGAAAGCCAGCTTGGAAGAGGCGCAGTTGGCGAAAATGCATCACGTGTGCCGCAAGGTACGGCTGAGAACCGGGATGCAGGTCATCGAAGCAGGTTGCGGTTGGGGATCTCTCGCCATGCACATGGCGGAGCACTATGGGGTGCAGGTGAAGGCTTTCAACATCTCTCACCAACAAATTGCCTATGCACGCGAACAGGCCAAGGCCAGGGGGCTTGCCGGTCGCGTGGAATTCATCGAAGACGACTACCGGAACGTATCCGGCGAATTCGACGCGTTCGTGTCGGTGGGCATGCTCGAGCACGTTGGCAAGGACAATTACAAAACCCTGGGCGACATCATCCATCGTTCATTGAAGCGCGGCGGACTCGGCCTCATTCACAGTGTCGGTCGCAGCCGTACGGCACCCCCGAACGCATGGTTGGAGCAGCGCATCTTTCCCGGCAGCTATCCGCCGAGCCTGCGCGACATGATGGACATCTTCGAGGCTCACGAATTTTCCATTATCGACATCGAGAATCTCCGGCTTCATTATGCCGCGACCCTGATGGAGTGGCTGCGGCGCTTCGACGGCCACGCCGATGAAATCATGCGCATGTACGACGAGTCCTTCGTGCGCGCCTGGCGGCTCTATCTCGGCGGTTGCGCGGCGGCGTTTCTCGCCAGCACCATTCAACTTTTCCAAGTGGTGTTCGCGCATCCGGACGACAACCATATTCCCATGACGCGGGGACATGTGTACGGCACGGAAGGTCCCGACTGGGATCTCTGAGCTCGACGGATGCAGAACTACGATGCCCTGATCGTCGGTGGCGGGCCGGCAGGATCCGCGGTCGCGCGCAAGCTCGTGCAGGCCGGGCGCTGCGTAGCAGTGCTCGATCGCGAGGAATTCCCGCGTACCAAGCTGTGCGCCGGATGGGTCACGCCGGAGGCGGTGGCGGATCTGGAATTGGATGTGGGCGCCTATCCCCATCGCTTCAGTACTTTCGAGCACATCGTCGCGCACATCAAGGGGTTCACCATCAAGCTCAACACGCCCCAGCATTCGATTCGGCGGTTCGAATTCGATGACTATCTGCTCAAACGATCCGGCGCCGATGTCCACGTCCACAATGTCAAGAGCATTGAACGCAAGAATGGTGACTTCATCCTCGACGGTGAGTTTCGCGCGCCCTTTCTAATAGGCGCGGGCGGCACCCGTTGCCCCGTGTATCGTGCGCTGTTCCGTGATGCCAATCCCCGCGCCAGAGAGTTGCAGGCGGCCACCTACGAGCACGAGTTTCCCTACGCCTGGCACGACGCCAATTGTCATCTGTGGTTCTTCGACAAAGGCCTGCCCGGTTATGCCTGGTATGTGCCCAAGTCGGATGCCTTTTTGAACTGCGGCATCGGCGGTATGGCGGAAAAGCTCAAAGCTCGCGGCGACGATGTCAAGACGCACTGGCGGTATTTTACCGGCGTTCTCGAGAAGCGTGGGCTGGTCACAAACTTCGATTACGCGCCCAAGGGTTACAGCTACTATCTACGCGGCGATGTTCATGTGGCGCGTATCGACAATGCCTTCATCACAGGCGATGCGGTGGGTCTCGCTACTCGCGATCTATGTGAAGGTATCGGCCCGGCGATAAGAAGTGGGCACTTGGCGGCTGAATCCATTCTTACCGGCAGAGAGTATTCCCTGGATGCGATAAACGGTCTGAGCGCCGAGCATGCTATCGCACGAAAGCTTCTCGAGTTCATGTTCGTCAAACGCCGAACCCGCGCATCCAAGCATCTGTAGGAGCGAGATTGCTCGCGAATGCCGCCGGCGTCGGCCACACCAACAAGCAATGCTGAAACTCGAGAAAGTCGATCTGCTGCGCGGCGGCCGCAGGGTGCTCCGTGACGTCAACCTGGAAATCCACTCACGCAACAAGGTCGGTGTTACCGGCCGAAACGGTGCCGGCAAGAGCAGTCTGTTGCAACTGATAGCCGGAGATCTGCACGCGGATTCCGGCACTGTCTCCATTCCGAAGGGTTTACGTATCGCGCGAGTAGCACAGGATTTCCAGGTGACCGATCGTGTCGCCATCGAGTACGTGCTGGATGGTGATGGCGAGTTGCGGCGCCTGCAATCGGAGCTCGAGGCGGCGGAGCAGGCCGGCGACGGCCACCGTCAGGCGCTGGTTCACGGCAAGCTCGATGATGTGGACGCCTACTCGGCGCCGGCGCGGGCCGCGCAGATCATGCGTGGCCTCGGTTTCCAGCGCAGCGACGAGGGCGCACCGCTGGCTTCGTTGTCCGGGGGATGGCGTATGCGGCTGCACCTGGCCCAGGCGCTGATGTGGCGTTCAGATCTGCTGCTGCTCGATGAGCCCACCAATCATCTGGACCTGGACGCGGTCATCTGGCTCGAAGGATGGTTGCGTGGCTATGAAGGGATCTTGCTGCTGATCTCCCACGATCGAGAGTTCATGGACCCTCTAGTCGATCACATCGCCCATGTGGAAGGCGCCCGGGTACGGATCTACGCGGGCAACTACTCGTCATTCGAGCAGCACCGTGCCACCGAGCTTGCCCAACGCGAGGCCAATTACCGCAAGCAACAGCGCCAGGCGGCTCACATGCGTCGCTTCGTCGATCGCTTTCGCTACAAGGCGAGCAAGGCACGCCAGGCGCAGAGCCGCTTGAAGGCGCTGGCGCGTATGGAAATGATCACCATTGCGCACGTGGACTCTCCATTTCACTTCGGCTTCGCTGAGCCGGCGCACCTGCCGCAACCGCTGCTGAGGCTCGAGTCCGTGAACGCCGGCTACCATGGGCAAGCGGTGATCCAGAACGTGAACATCAGCCTGGCGCCGGGCGATCGAATCGCCTTGCTCGGTGCCAATGGCGCCGGCAAGTCGACACTCATGAAGGTGCTGGCGGGCGAGCTCTCGCCGTTGAGCGGCGAACGCCTGCCGGCGGCGCGCCTGAGCGTGGGCTACTTCGCCCAACATCGGGTCGAGCATCTGGACGCGGCGGGCAGTCCGTTGCTCCACATGCAGCGCCTGGACGCGGGTGCCGGCGAGCAGCGGCTACGGGATTTTCTCGGCGGTTTCGGTTTTCGCGACGAGTGCGTGCGCGAACCCGTATCGCGCCTGTCCGGCGGTGAGCAGGCGCGGCTCGCGTTGGCGATGATCCTGTTCCAGGGGCCCAATCTGTTGTTGCTCGACGAGCCCACCAACCACCTGGACCTGGAAATGCGCCACGCTCTGAGCCTCGCTCTGCTGGAATTCCCCGGCGCCGCCGTGCTGGTGTCCCACGATAGGCACTTGCTGCGCACCGTGGCCGAGCGTCTGTATCTGGTGGCCGAGGAGCGGATCACCGATTACGACGGTGATCTGGAAGACTATGCACGCTGGCTGACGGAGAGGCGGCGAGCGCCGGGCCAATGCGCGCCCGGGCGTAGGCCGCGTACCGGTGAAGGGGGCAGGGCGCGCCGGCAGGCGAGCGCCCAGCACCGCCAGAGACTCAAACCTCTGCGCCAGGAGCTCGCGCGCCTGGAGGCCGAGCTTGCACGGCTCGGCGGTCAACAGGCGGCGCTGGAGGAGGCCCTGGCCGATGCGGCCGTGTATCAGGACGACGCCAGGGATCGCCTCAAGAGCTTGCTTGTGGATCGCGGCCGCGTCGAGCGTGCTCTGGTGGAGGTGGAGGCCGGTTGGATGGCGGCCGGGGAGCGTCTGGAACGTATCCAGGCGGACAACGGAGAAGAGTAGGAGGGGACAGATTTGAAATCTGTCCCCTTGTTTGCAGCAACACCGCTTCAGCGGGGATAGAGAACGGGAAGATCGTCTCGCTCGGGCGGGTGCGGCGGCACAGGCCGCACCAGTCCTTTGCGCGCCTGTTGCCACAAGAGCTTTCCCCGCCACGGATCCTGATCCGATGCATAGAGCGCGCGGTCCAGGTGTGCCAGCTGCGCGCGCAGCTCGGCATTCTCCAGCTGTTTCGCCAGCTCCTGGAGACTGCGCGGCGCATTCTCCGGCCAGCTGGCTGCCGCCCACCGAAGCAGTGCCTGGCGGGCGGCTCGGGGCTGGTTCGAGAGGCAGGCGCGACGAAGCGTGGTGGCTGACACCTGTGGCGCTTCCAGGCCACGGTCTCCCTCGCGTGGCGCCGTTTGCGGTCGCGCGCGGGCGCGGCGCCAGGCAACAACAGTGACAAGCCAGAGGAATACCAGCAACACCGAGACGCCTTGCCACAGCAGTGGCCGTCGCCACGGTGGCGGTGCGGGTAGTGGTTCTGTTGTTACCCCGTCGCCGGCCGACGTCGAGATTGCACTATCTTGGGCGCCGGCCGCCACCCGCAGCACGCGCGCCGGGATGGTCGCCTGGCGCAACATATTGCGCTCGGTGTCCCACCAATCGATGCGGATCTCCGCAAGCGTGTAATTGCCTTCCCTGCCGGGCACCAGTGCCGTGCGTTGCTCGCGTACCCCGTGTACCCACTCGGTGTCCGTGGTCGTGCGGGTGATGGGCTGATCGCTGTATTCCTTCACGCCTTCGGTGACGGTGACGGAAATTTCCGGGAGCTGCTCGGCGCTCAATCCCACCGCTTGCAGATGCAGGGTGCGGGTCACCGGCTCGCCGGCGCGAAGACTATCCGGATCCTTCGACCATTCTTCGGTGAGCTGCAAATTCTTCGCCGGCAACCATGTCTGTCCCGGATAGTTCGCCGGTGGCGGACGCGCCCTGGCCCGCACCACGGGCGTGCGCAAATGCACGCGTTCGCCGCGGGCGAACAATCGGCTCAGGCCCGAGCCTGCCTTGCCCGGATCCACCACTTCACCCTCGAACTCCACCGGCGAAATCACCAGCTCGCCGCTGGCTTGGGGGAACAGAGCGTAGCGCCGCTCGAGCACACGATAGGATCGGCCATCCCGCGTTGTCGTATAGCTGATGTCGCGTCCGAGACGAAGCAGCACCGCATTGGTGACGCTGGGTTCGGTGAGTGTGCCGTCCATGACGTCGACGGAACGCAGCAGCCGCACTACGTAACGCATCTGTGCCTGCACGTAGGCCGGATCCGGCGAAACCTCCGCCTCCAGGAAGATGTCGGGATTGCCGGCTTGGCGGCTCTGCCGCGCCGGTAACACTTCCAGCGTCAGCTCGAGACTCTGGAACTGCCCCACGGCGATGGAGGGAATCGTGAGCACGCCTTCGCGCTTTGGCGTCAACTCGATGGTCCAGCGGGTGATGGCCGATTGCAGCCCCTGAACAAACTCGATCTGGGTGTTCGCCGATGTGCGAAGAATCTGAAAATCTTCGTGCAGTGGCGCCAGGTCCGGTTTGAGACCGCCGGCGGCGCGGCGCAGCTCGAGCACCAGGCGCACGCTTTCACCGGCATGTATGGGACTGCGTTCGACGCTGGCCTTCAGCGCCCCGGTTTGCGACTGGGCGGCGCCCGACAGTAACAGAGCGACGATCAGCAGAGCGACGGTTCTGCCCATCATGTTCTTCATGCGTTGTGCCCTATCCACGCCTCACAAAGCGCGAGCAGGGCACCCATATCCACCGTCGACTCGCGGGCGTAAGGAGCCGTCGCGAGGCAAGCGCCGACGCCGTTGGTGAAGCGGCGGCTATTGTCATCGCCATCCAGAAAGTTCAGCCAGTCGTTGCCTGTGAGCCCCGCCACCTGTGCGCGAGGATGCCGGTTCATGGCGGCGCGGCGTAGAAGTATCGCCAGATCGGCGGCCAGAACATCCGCTGCTTCGCCGCTGTGGTGGCGGCAGCGCAGCGCCTCCAGGGCACGGACCGCTGCCCGCCGTCCTCGACCGCGGCGCCACGCCTTACACGCAAAGCGCAGGCCGAACACCAGCGATGCGATGGCGACGATGGAGATAAGCCACCAACCCGGCGCGGGTGGCCACCAGGGCGGGGGCGGCGGCAGGTGAATATCGCGAAGCTCGCTGAGGGGATTCATGGGAAATTGCAACAGCAGACGCATGGCTGGTCACGCTAGCGCGCCAGGCGCGTCGTATCCAACGCCTCTGCCGACGCACCGCGGTGCAATGCTTCCGCCACGTCGTCGCCGGTGGCGATGGGCAACAACGGGATCGCCAATCTGCCCAGGGTCCCGCGCAGGGCTTCGATGCGGGCGCCAAAGCTCGCCGCGTAGCGCGCGCGAGCGCGGCTGCTGAGCGTGTCGAGGGTGGCCGTTTGCCAGCCGTCGGAGACCTGGTAGCGCCCGGGGGGTGGGGGCTCGATCTCCAGCCGGTCGTGGATCCAGCACGCCAGCATGTCGTTGTGCTGGCGCATGCGCGACAGATGCCCGGCGGCCTCCTGGTCGAGATCGTAAAAGTCGCTTATCACCACCAGCAGGCTGCCCGGGCGCGCCACATGCCGCGCCCGCAGCAGGCTGTCACAGAGCCTTATGCGCTGCTCTTCGTCACTGCTTGCCTGGCGGCTCAAGGCCGCCAGGGCCCGCAGCACACGCAGCACGCCGCGGCGGCCGGATACCGGTTCGAGTTCCAGGTGATGACTGCGCCCCGCCACCAGAGCGCCGATCCGATCGCCGCCGTGCATGGCCGCCCAGGCGATGAGCGCGGCGGCCTCCGCGGCGAGCACCGACTTGTAGGCCGTGCGGGTGCCGAAAAACATGCTGGCACCGAGATCCACCAGCAGGATCACGGGCCGCTCGCGCTCTTCCTGGAAGAGCTTGGTGTGGGTACGGCCGGTGCGTGCCGTCACCCGCCAATCGATGCTGCGCACGTCGTCGCCGGGTTGGTAGACGCGGGACTCGGCGAATTCCATGCCGCGTCCGCGAAAACGCGAGCCATGGGCCCCGATCATCGAGTGGCGGGCGCGCCGGGCGAGACCGAGCCCCAGGCGCTGGGCGCGAAAGCGCAGACCGATCAGATCGTCGACGCTCGCCTCGATCCCGGAAAGGCCCACCGCGCCATGGCCGCCGCCGGTCACGGCACGGGCACCAGCTCGAGCAGCTCGGAGATCACCGCGTCAGAATCCATGCCGTCGGCCTCCGCCTCGAAGGAAATCAATACCCGGTGGCGCAGAACATCGTGGGCGATGGCCTGCACGTCG
>PVMS01041908.1_pt1 | contig 14635 bp, 11 predicted proteins | sample 1853461 | NCBI WGS metagenome assembly PVMS01 (sample SAMN08582032, study PRJNA380276) | Marine sediment metagenome, whole genome shotgun sequencing project. | isolation source: ocean sediment barecode stripped | collected 2017 | reverse complement strand
TAAAGAACGTTCAACGTCAGAAACGAAGATTTTCAAAAAAAAAAAAAACAAAGAAAAGAGAGAAACGACTTAAATTTTTTTTTTAAAATTTAAAAATAAAAAATTAAGTCGTTTCTCGCTTCGCTTAGCTTTTTTTTTTTTTTGAAAATCTTCGTTTCTGACGTTGAACGTTCTTTAGACCCTGTCCGTGCAATGGGAAGAACGCCATTGTACTCAGCGGAGAATAGGACTGTTTGTTAGACCTTGATATTTGTCTCCGACGTTTGGGTGATTTTCTATTCTTTGAATATTTACGTTTACGATAATGAGAATTTCGGTGATGAGGCATTTACAAAAATGATGAATGTTTATTTTGAGGGTTCAGAAAAAAAAATGGAACATTCATCATTTTTGCAAATCTGGCACCCAAAAAATGTTCGAATTTCTTTGTCGGGCGCAACTGCTCTTTTTTAAACCAAGTTTTAAACCTCAAATTTTTGGTAAACTTCAAAATCTCGAAACAGTTTCCTATACGTGTTTAAAAAGAATTATGATTCTGATGCTGCTCTGTTTTTTTTTTGCACATTTTTATCAATAGATATTATAATTACTTTTTTGCGTCACTTTTCTTAAAAAAAATACTTTCCTATTATTAAAAGAAAGAAGCATGTCGAAAGGAAGAACATCATTTCAAGCTCCGTTTGAAGATTCATTGGATTGTTCAACTGGTGCTGACATTGTGCATTGCTGCAGACAAAAAGTGCTCCCACCGAACGATATCAACAGAACTTACGCATATTACAGCATACCAAATTATTGTTGCAGTAGTCTAAAGAACAGACCAATTTGTCCTCACAAAAATCAGAAATTTATTTCAAATTCCTACCTAAACTTCGATTACCCAGTATCTTCTCCTTATTCGGATAAAAAGTAAGCTACAATGTCTGCTGAAGAATTGTTTTGGTTTTGCAATGACAATTCTTTGTTTTCTAACCTACGTCAAAAAGAAAGAAATGCTAGCAGCTTGGAAGAAACGGTTGATGAAGCCACGCATTACATGATGAACGGAAAAGGTGGAGGTGTATTGATTGTGCCTGATTCGATGCACACCGAATTTTTGAAAATCTATGCAAGGGATATTCAGAATGGAGCCATTCATTATTTGATCGAAAAACGGACTCCATTGTTCCGATGGATGGCTGATTTAGATTTCAAAGGACCGAAAGAAATCGTTCGCGAGCAAATCATCATGTATGTGAAAAAAATCCAAAAAGTGATTCGATCTTTCTATCCCGATGTAAGTGGCATGAAAAACGAACATTGTTTTTTTGACGTCATTGTTCTGACAACGGAATTGGGAACACACGGGACCACCGGAGAAGTAAAAACCGGAATCCATTTGGTCATGCCCGATTTGCCAGTCACACAGGCAGAATGTTTGGACATGAGATTGACACTCATTGCGGAATTTGAGATGATGGGGAAAAAAACAAACACAGAGTTGCATGGCTGGAATCCGTGGGAGGACATCTTGGACGAGTGCGTATATAGAAGCAACGGACTACGAATGCCCGGAAGTCATAAAACTCTCCCGTGTCCCCTCTGTCAACGAGATCCCATCAAAAAAAAGTCTTGTAAAAAATGTGGAAGGAAAGGCTATTTAGATGGCAAAAGAGTGTACGCTCCCTCCATTTATGTGTCTCAAAACGGCACCTTGAACGAAGATAAATTGAAAAATCTTCAGCAATCAGATCCTTGGAAAATGGTAAAATACACGTCCATTCGTTTATGTTCGCCTTGTGAAAAACCCGAATGGGTTCTTCCCAAAAATGCTCCGAGCTACCCACATTCCACGAATGCGATTGAGTATGACGAACATGAAGAAACAGACATTATGTTTCTTCAAGGCGTGCGCGAAGTGAAGGGCAAGGCGGAACTCAATCCAAAAAAACGGAAACGCAATGCACAAAAAAAATCGACATCTGGCACCTCTCGATTCGAGGAAGATGATGATTCTCTCAAAACGTGGAAAAATAAAATCGTCTTGGACAACAATGGAGAGACCGTAAGCTTGATGCAACAATTCCTGCGCTCTTCGATCAATCCGGTATACGATCAGATTCAGATTCGCGAAATGTTTTCGTTACCGAACAAGCCCTTTTTTATCATCACGACTAAAGGTTACGGGAGTCAAAATTGTATGAATATGATTGGAAATGCCAAACACAATACGAATACGATTTATTTTTTGGTGACGGCCCGGGGAGTTTCGCAACGCTGTTTTTGCAAATGCACAGGAGCCGATAAATTGAAAGTTCGTCGAGAAGGACTTTGTAAAATCTATCGCAGTCCGAACATCGCATTGACCAAAGAATTGTTGCGAAAATTGTTCCCGACCAAATTGAATACGAATCCCTTATTGAGCACAATCGAAGTTTCTCGTTTTGAGAGCAATCCGAAAGGTTATCAGTCGGCGTTGAAACGAATTTTGGTAGAACAGGACGAAAAATTGTTCAAAAATGTCCCGGTACTTCCACCTTTGACGGAAGCCGATCTCGCACGTTTAGAAAAAGAAGGAATCAAGACACCGCCGATATTTTTGGAAGAAGAAGTCATTTCTGAAGAAAAATAAGGAATCAAGACACCGCCGACATTTTTGGAAGAAGAAGGAATCAGGACTCCGCCGACATAATCATTTGGAACGAAGTACAAGAACTAACTCGCTGCTAGCTAGCTAGACACGACCCTCAACTATGCGTTCTTTAATTTTCGATTTCTTTTTCTTTTCTTTTCTTTTTTATAGTAATAAAGAACTTCCTCAAACAAAAAAATGGGAAATTATTGGAGTGGTGCCTATCCTGATAACGCCCCCAAATATAGACTAGATTGGCGACCCGATCTACGCACGAATAACGACAATCGTTTGGTAATTCGATTCAGACGTTACGATATCCAAGCGGATCTATCAAAACAAGTTGATGGAGACAAGACCGATAAAAGCATTCGCAATTCTGTTCCATCGCAACCATTCGACAACTTGGCTACCATTACATATCATTGCGGAGCAGCGTACGCAGTGGCCCTAGCCTACACAATAGCATTGAAATGCTTAGACACGAAAAAAAAGCTCTCGGAATATACAGAAGAGATCATCAAACACGGAGCCTCTACGGCGTATTTGTATTGGAATGCGAGGGAATACGAAGGAATCGCGGAAGGAGCCGACGTCGGATGTTCAATTCGGTCTTGTTTGTATGCCATATTGGAAAAAGGAATGGTATCCGAAAAAGAATTTCCGTTGGATTACTATGGGGTGGCGAAGGATCCGTATTGGCTGCACAAAAAGGCAGCTGAAAACAAAGAAATTATCGGTAGCCCAGAAATCTTCCGTCTGACCAAGGATCCAAAAGCTATCATACAAGCTCTTCAAAATAAGAACCCAGTCATCATCGGATATACATTGCATGAAAAAATGTTCAATGAGAACTTTGAAAATTCGGATATTTTGAAATACAGTGAACAAGATAAAAAAGACGAAAGCAAGATCCGCGGAGGTTACGTGGGTGTCATCATCAAATATGAACCGGAAATTCGTCAATTTTTGGTTCATGGGACGCCCTATCCAGGTAGAGACAAAATGTTCGTTTCCTCCGAAACAATCCGAAGTACCTCAATAGGAGACATATGGTGCATCAAAATTGATTCTTCTCATGTTCATTCTCCAGAAACTAGAAAATAAATATTCGTAAATAAAAAAAAATAAACAATAAAAAAAATATATCTAATAAATTATAGAAGTGTAGTGTATCCTTATTTATTGGACAAAAAAGGAATTAAGGTTGAAATATTTTAATTTTCTTTCGCAATTAAGAAATAAAACAAAAAATTCATGACAAATTCAAATGTAGATGAAAAGTCTCTAATTTTATTCAATGATGAAACTTGGGAAATTGAAGATCAACGTTTGATGAGATATCGAAGAGCAGATAGAATTTCTGCTTATTTTTCTTTATTCGAGCATGGTTGCGCTTACGCAATCGACACGATCCATTGTCTCAGTCATTATTGGAAGCAGAGCGGAACTCATCTTCCCATTCCTTTCGCACTTCCGACGAAACAACCGTGTTATAGTCGACATTGTAATTTCGAAAATATTCATCCCAAAGGACTGATGGTCTTTCTTCACGGCTTACGATCTTCCTCGTGGCAATGGAGACACGTGGTGCCTTGGTTTATGAATGCTCCGGAATTTTCAGAATATAAATTTTGGGTTCCAGAGATCGAATGCAAAGGGAATTGTGATCTGTTGAGTGCAATTGAACCTTTGCAACCTGTTATTTCGGAATTTGCCCAAAAAAATCCAAATGGATTCATATATTTGATCGGAACATCCAATGGAGCGCGAATCGCCGCGATGTTAGAAACACAACTCAACGTGGAATTGTTTTGGAAAATACGATTGCGGGTTGTATCTATCGCAGGATTTTTCGGTACTTCGAATCTCGCAAAATATTTAGATTGTGTCGGTCTTTTGAAACCCTTGTGCTATTCTCCATGTGTCCGAGAGGCCCTAGTCGAAGATTCTCCTCATCAGGAATTACTGGATTCGTGGAATGAAAGACAAAGGGTATGGAAGGAAAATGATGTGGATGTGAAACATAAATTTTATTCTTCCATCGACGACGAACGATTGTATCCTGTCATTTCCAGTTTTCCCAAATTGGACTACACGAATCCAGAGGATTTTGTTTTGGTAAATGGTTGGGATCATTCCGGAATCGTAACAGGAATCAAAAATAGGTATTTATCCTGGTGCAAGTCGGAAAGTGTAGAAAAACATGGGAAAAAAAAAATTATATTTTCAACTATGTATTACATTTTGGCTGAATGTCACATGGCTTTGGATCAATTGAGTGAAATGCAGGAAACGTCTCGTCGAGAAAAAGAACATTGCAATTTATGCAAAAAATACATTTCGGAGAATGAACAAAATTTACAATGGTGCAAAGATTTTGTATTGTCCCAATTGGGACATGGCAGTTGTTTGGGAGAGTTATTATATCGAGCTCTTGCTTTTTCTGGAACAGGTGACAAACGAGCAGAATCCTTGCGCGATGCATTGATGGAGGACATTCGTGAATGGCTCCCTGCTCCCTGCTGAAGATGTCAAAAGGTGAGAATTCTTTTGAAGTCTGCCAAATCTTTGGTTCCCATTTCCAAATTGCAGCGTGCACAAATGATTTCCAAATTGTCGATATCGTTATTCCCGCCTTTCGCCACTGCCAAATTATGTCCGATTTGACACGAGTCAAAATCCAAATTACGTCCGCAGGTGTAACAATATCCTGAAATTTTGTTTCGCCCGATTTTGGCATTCCAGATGACTCTTCGTTGCGCTCGGGAAAATCCGACTCTACCTGAAGCAGCATTTGTCTCGTGATGTGGTTCTCTTGCGAAATGGGAATTTATTTCCGACATCCATTCGTAATTTTTACATAATCCCAAATAAAATTTTGTACTGATTGCTTTTTTTTGAGCAATTTTGATAATTTTTTCGACTTTTTCCAGAGTGTCTCCTGGATGAATGAATTGATGAATATTTTTTTCCTTTTCTATGGCGTCTCGAAATTTCGAATTCAAGTTTTCCAATTTTTCATACAAGACATGAGGATTTTCCCCCAGGGCAATGAGTTCCGCCAAGCGCTGCGAAAATTGATCGGCATTCACATTTGGTCTGCGTGGATGAAGAGAAGAAGAAAAAAAAGGATAATATTTATGTTGCAATATTTCCGTTATGTTTTTGGCAGCAATAAAATGGTCAGGATGATCTGGTAAATTTAATGGTTGACTGTCATTTATCATGCGACAAAACTGGAATATCTCTTCCTCCTTCTTTGCCGGAATTATGATTACCAAAATTTCAAAGTCGATTCCGAATTGCAGATGAAGTTTTTCGAAAGCTTTGAATCGATGTTGGCCATCGATGATCGAAAATCTATTTTCGAATTCTGCCAACACGATTCCGGTTTGCAGCAGCGGCATATTCTTCTCTTCCTTATGTGAGGAAAAGGATTTGAGCATACTTCGAAATAATCCTTCGATTCGATCTTCATTCAAAAATCTTTGCCATTCTGGAATTTGGATGTTCCATTTTTTTAATTCCGAAAGAGCCAAGGATAAAATCCGTTGTCCATTTTCCATAAAAAGCACATTCTCCCCAGACATCTTTATTTTATTGATTTTTTTTCCTCATCATATTTTTTTTTAGTTATGTGAACGTTTTTTTATTCTAGCAATTTATTTATTAAAATAAAAATTATCATGCAAAACTTCGAAATTTGTTCGGCTTTTTTTTTCCAATGACAATATATTCCAGATGAGGTCTCCGTCCATTTTTTCACTTGTGATGATAAAACGACCTAAAAATGGCGGAGGTCTTGTAGCATACCTAAAAGTGCAAAAATGTTGACATGTCTGTTCGTCTTTTATATCTATATATAATTTCTGACATTTACTCATATCTACATCAACCAACTCAGCTTTTGTATTTTCGGTAAAAGGTTCGCAAAACGAACAAATATACATGCAGACTCGGACGTCCGTGCCAGAAAAGACAGGTCGTCGCCAAGGACGATTTTGTTTGGCTGGTACAAATTCTTGGGTATTACGAAACGATATGGTTAAAGTTAATTACACTAATCAAAAATATCAAGGGTTAGTAAATAGTATTGACCGAGTTCCTATTCGTCAAACTACGATAGCTTCTCAAGATAATGGAGTTTACCAGGGAAATTTGGCTGCTTGTGGCAGTTTATTGTGTGGACTTCCTCAGTTGACCGGTCTCCTTCCTCCTGGCGTTGTGGCAAATCTTCGTGCCAGATTCGGTCAATCCCAGCAAATTTAAAATTTCTCATGCAATAAAATAGTTATTTATTTTTTTCAACATTTAAATTTGTTTAATATGTTGTGTAAATGTCGATAGTTTTTGTTTGTATCATCTCTTTAGCTTCCATCTGATTTATAGCTGTAAGTTTGTCATTTATGAGAATATAAACTTTCTTATTAGGTGATATGGTTGTTACATCATAACCAGTCCGAATAGTTTTGTTTTTGTTTACTTGAACATATCCTGAAGGTGATTTCGTACTAGTCAGATGCATATCACGTTTTTTGAATAACCCCACTTGATATATTTTTAAAGATGTTAACTTCTGTTTCAATTCAGAGGGAAGCTGATTTTTTTTTAATATGCGCCGGGTTTCAAAAAGCACTACTAATGACCCAATTTTAATATCTCGATTTGGCAACGCATTTTTCACAATGAAAAATTGATACTTTCTAATATAATCGGCCAATTCCTCCACACTATGTTTATTTAAGATATCGTGAATTTCCTTATCATTTAGTTTTGGATTCAGTAAACGAATGTGAATGAACAACAACGACCATGCCTCACAAAATCCATCAGTATAAAGTGGTTTTACTGTTTTTGTTTTTTTTGTTTTGTATGTGTGCTGAGTTTGGCTATATTTTTTAGATGCTATTTGTTTTGTTTGTAATCCTACAATTGGACAAAAATCAAACGGTTCATTGTATGTTTCGATATATTTCTTATTTGGATTATAAATCGAATTATCAATGATTTCAGTTATTATGTGGGAATTAACTTTGTCAGCACCAGGAAAACCAGAAAACATTCCGTGAGGTTCAAATCTTGTTAAAATTTTATATTTGAGGTCAATTATGATGGCATTTGCATGACTCTCATACGTGCCATCCTTTAAACCCAATATTCCCACGACGAATCGTTTCTTATTTCTTTTGCATTCTTTTAAATCGTTCCAAAAACCATCCCGCATTGCAAATCTATCCGTACTCGTATTATATGTGATCAACTTTATATGTAAGTTTTGTAACTTACAGACATTTGGAAGGTTGTCTGCTAAGAATTCGATGGTTTTTTTTTCATAAAACTGTACGCCTTCGAATTTTATCCAGTCTGACTCCAACTTTTCAGGTAACATTTCAGAAACTTCTGTAAATAATTTTACATATTTTTTTCTGTTCACAAACTCAACTCTTTTTATGTATTTTTCACGTTGTTCATGCCTTTTAGTGAACGCTTGAAATCGTTGTCTTTGCTGTTCCGTTTCTGGTTCCCGAAATTGAGGCAGACTTCGAGATGGTTGTTGTGCTGGAGATAATGAAAACGAATAAGAGTCTTGTTTTCCAGACGATCTCTTAGTTTTTTTTTGTGAATAAGAGTCTTGTTGCCTCTGTTTTTTCTTTTCTTGTTTTCCAGATGATCTCTTAGTTTTTTTTTGTGAATATTTTCTTGATTTTGCTCGTAATCTTTTGTGACATCCTGTTTTAGATTTCCAAACACATTTTTCATCATTAAATATGCACTCTTTTTGCTTTTCATAATCAGTGCATTCTAATGACATTTTGTTTAATATTACATATATAAAAAAATAGAGAAGTTCTTTTTCGTTCTTCTGGACTTTCTTTCATCTTTGTGTATTCAGAACAACATTTCTCCATCATGAGTGAGTGACTAATTGTGTTTAGGGGTTTTCGAAAAAAAGAATTTTGTGTTTCTGAAAAAAAGAAAGTTTATTTTGTAAAAATGTAAATCATTCTATTTTACGTTTTTTGGATTTTTCATATTCTTCTTGGCTCATACATTCTGGATACCAAACCTTTCCAATGTAAGTTTTTCGTTTCTTGCATCTCGTCAATGCGGTTGAAAGTGTAGATGCGTTTTCGTTGTTTGTGGCGCCTTGATTTCGTAAAAAATCGGAAGCATCATTCATTCCAAAAAATGTATGCATTTCGTTGGAATCCTTATGAGTCAATTTGTAATATTTACCCACTCCATGTAAATTTTGTTCGCTTTGTGTCATCCATTCTAAATTCTCGATGCGATTGTTTTGCGGATTTTTGTCCTTGTGATTCACAGTCATTTTCTCTTTTGGTGCAACGCCGAGGAATGCCGTGGCCACTAGTTTGTGAATAAAAAATGTTTTTCCCAACACTTTGACAACCATATATCCATTCGGCTGAGATGTACCATACCATTTGTTTGTATTGTCTCTGTGAATTCTCCCTTCATTCGATACATAATATTTGGCATTATTTCGTTCCGCAGTTGCGAAAATTTCTCCATCTTTTGATATAAAAATAGTTTTCCATATTTCTCCCTCCAAATCTGGATCTGGAACCCACGCAAATCTGCGAGTTTGATTGACATAGATTCCTTTTCCGCCCTCAGAATTTAGTTTCTTCACAATGACATGCCGATTTTTCACATATAAACTTTGGATCAATTTCCGCAAAGAACCAAACTCAGCAACACATTTGTCATCTTCGTCAAATTCGACAATCGTTTTTCCTTGAGTATTGCCTTGTTGAGTTCGATTTTGCACATTTTCAGCAGTTTTCCCTCTCTTTCGCAAAACTAAATTTGAGAAATTATATTTATCTTCGTCGGGCAATTTGGGATTTTCAAAACAAACATTCGTATCTTTCGGAACGAGTTCTCCTGTTACACATTCATAGCGAAATCTCCCCAAAGGGATGTGAAAATTTTTGGGCTTTTTTCCTTTTATGGACAAATAATTATTGGAAATTTGTGTTTTTTTTTCTTTCCAGGAGTTGTCATGTGTTGTTTTTCGAGAAAAGCATAGTATACCAACCAATGTGGTCCCATAAAATTTATGAATTGGATGAGGATTGATCTCAGTTGTTTCCATATTTCATATTTTTTTAGTTGGTTTTAATTTTTTTCATTTTCTTAAAAATATGTACTGTGTATGTGGAAATTACAAAAAATATATTCCAATTGATGAGTGGATGGGTTCGTCAAACGACTTTTTACCAAAAAAAATCTTGCCTTAAATAAAACAACATCTAACAAAACAAAACAAATCAAATCATGTCAGGACTCGGAAGTACTTGTGTGGGTTAAATTTACCGGTATAGCCCTAAAAAGCATCCTACCATGTGAATACGAGCAATTCACATGGGAAAATAGTTACTGACTCGTTATGCATGTTTTTTCATGCATAATTCAGAGATGCTAGTCTCAGTTGTTGTATTATTTTATGACAATGAGGCGACACCGTCGGATGCGGGAAATCCCTTAGAGCTCTTCACTACCACCTCTGTTTGGAAACTTGCAGAGGGAACACGGTTAATTGCCGTCCCCAATGGTAAAAAGGTGAGAGATTGGGTGATCCGCAGGTAGATTCCTAAGACTCGTTTTGGTAAGAGCTATGGAAATGCTTCAACGATCGCTAGGCGGTGCCTTCTTGATGATAGTTTAGCCAACTTGAAAGGGGGTAAGGTACGATCTGATCTCTGCTCGAAAGACAGAGTTAACATAAATGGCGACTGCCGGTGGAACACTTACAGAATTAATCGCGTTGGGTGCCGCTGACAGGTACTTGACAATGAACGCCACTATCACTTTCTGGCGATATCGTTACAACAAATACACTAACTTTGCTCTTGAGAGTATCGAACAACCATTTTCGTCAACTGTTGCCTTTGGTACTGATGTCCAGGTAACTCTCAATCGTACAGGTGATTTGATTTATTTTCAATATGTAGTGGTTGATTTGCCAGGTATCAAAGCAGTGACTCCAACACCCGGTGTTTGTGGTATTGGACAAAATCAATTTCCCTGTTGTGACCCATGTGACCCATGTGGTGATGGTCCAGCACCTGAGTGTGTGTGCTGTCCTCCTGCTTCTTCGCCTCAAGAAGAAGACCTCGACTTGCAGCAACTTGATGACATCGACACATGTACGGGACTCCAAAGACCTTGGGCTCACTGGGTCAATGCCATCGGACAGTTTATCGTAAAACGTGCTTGAACAAAAAAGAACAGGCGCCAAAAGCATTCCTGCCTCATGAACGAGGGACTCTTCATGAGGGAAAACAGTTGGCATTCCCTCTTCATATTCGGAAAAAATAACAAATATGAAATATGAAATATGCAGATGCTAGTGAAAAATGGTTTATTTCAAAAAACAACTATTTTTTGCAACATTGTCAAATTGCGGGAAACCCCTTAGAGCTTTTAGTACCACCCATTCGAGGAAACTCAGGATGGGGAACCCGGGTAATGACCGGCCACAATGGTAAAAACCTAAAAGATTGGGAAATCCGCAGCCAAGTCCTACGGCTCGTTTTTGGTAAGAGCTATGGATGCAGTTCAACGACTAAATGGCAATGGGTCCTAGGAGATTTAACCAATCCCCCAAAATGGGCTTAAGATATAGTCTCGTCTCTGCTCGAAAGACAGAGTTAAGATAACGTGTTTAGTTATTGGAGGTCAAGTGATTGACACTCTTTTTAATGATTACCTCTTCTTCTGGGAGGAACTGGCAGGACGCCCTGGCGCCAGGTTGACTGAGATGATCGGGAAGCGATTTACTCGTGCGCAGTTAGTCGCTGATTCTCAGGAAGATCGTCGCTTATACGTACCTTTGCCTTTCTTCTATACCCAGACTTCAGGCAACGCTCTTCCTTTGGTTTCTCTGCAATTTCACGGTGTTCAGATCCATTGCTGCTTCGAGGACTTGCAACGCTGTGTTCAGGTTTCTGACTGTGATGTTTTGGTTGTCAAATGTCGCGATTGTCAGCCTCTCAATGCTAACGACTTGCATGCTCGTTTGGACACTACTTACGTTTATTTGGATGTGGCAGAACGTGATCGATTCGCTGTTGGATCTTTCGAGCAGCTCATCACTCAGCTCCAATGCTATTCTATTTGCACCAAATCTTGCCAAATCCGCATGCAATTGAACTTCAACCACCCTGTTATTGAATTACTTTGGGCAGTTCGCAGAAAGTGCCAAGATGCTTGCAATAATCACTTCAATTATTCCGGCAAATGGGGTAAGGATCCGATCACATATGTTCACTTGAGGTTTAACAATCTTCCTAGGTTCACAGGTCGCGAAGCCAAGTACTTCCGTCTTGTCCAGCCTTACCAATATCACACCAACATCCCAGATTCCTTCATTTATTGTTATTCGTTCGCCCTTCACCCAGAGGACCCTCAACCCTCCGGTAGCGTCAATTTCTCCAGGATTGACAATGTCGAACTCGTTTTGGAGATCCAACCTCAACTTTCTGATGAAGAATTGCAGGTTATTACATTTGCCCGCAATTGGAATGTCTTTAGGTACAGGGAGGGATTGGGCGGAATCGCATTCTCAAATTAAATAGTGTGATACCACCACAAACAGTAAAAATAAATTAATAGTTCAAAAAATTAATTATCTGTAATAAAATTTTCTTAGAAAACAAAAAATAGTTTCATTTATTATTTTGATACCATAAACAAGACGAAAATGAGCGACAATAAGCCTGTTATTTATATGTCCTGGAAACCATCTTTCTCCAATCCTAAAGAATGGGATTTACATTTCACAGAAGACCGTTGCAAAATGTTTTTAAATTTCATTTCGAACATTGACGATAAAGAAAATCCCGAATTTTGTTCATCTACTTGCAACCTATGGAACGGAGCAACATCTCAACAGGGTGCTGGACATCAGCATGGCATGTTTTATGTGCAAGAAAAGACATCTGTTAATGTAAATCGATTAATGTTTATGCTTACTTACGGAATTCCCGTGGATCATGATATATCGCGTCATGATTATTGTCCTTGTGACAGCAAACAAAAGAAAACATATCAACGATGTTGCAGACCCGAAATTCGCCATCGCTGTATTGAAATGACTGGAGAAGATCACAAAGGTCTCTGTTTGAATCCTCTCCATCTCGTATTAGGCGATCATTCGTCCAATATGCACGATATTCGAGTTGATGGTACAGGAAAAGGACACATACATAAAGGCGATGAGCATCCGCGGTCTTCTATTTCAGAAGAAAAAGCTCGGGAAATTTGGAAAGACAAAGGAATATTAACGATGAAACAAATTGCGGAAAAACACGGAGTCAAGCACGGATTCGTCAAAGACATGGCATGTGGGCGAACTTGGAATGATGTCACCGGAATTTCGAATGCCAAAAGAGTCGAACATGTGAAACAACAACGCGATAAAAAATATTACGCAGAATGCATACGTCGAAAGGAAATGCTGGAATCAAAAGGATACGATTATTGGGGAGATTTTCCTCCTGTTCAAAAAGAGACAAAAGAAGAAAAAACGACGAACATTTGTAGTGGACTTCTCTGTGCTGCCAAGAAGAAGCCGAAAAGACGGACCAAACAAAGGATTGTTCTGATCCTCTTTTTTGAGTATTTCGAGTTCCCAATAAAAAATATAATCTTCCTAAAAACACTATGTCTTCATCACAACAAGTATCAAATGAAAATTGTTTCCCGGTGGCATGGAACGAATTTAAACGTCATCCGCTCAATGAACAAGAACTTCTGAGAGCAGGAGGACGACGTTTATCAAGTACGCGTCCTGTCCCCAAAAATAGATTCGAATTTTTAGGCAATGCATTGCTACTCTATAAATTAATCAATATTGAGTTTATTTTGCATATTTCGATGAGGATGATCAGAGTAGATGAAGAAATCAGGAAAACAATTGGCGCATTTTCATTCAATATTATAGAAAATTTGTCCGATTGCATCTATTTTATGAAAGATCTATTAGATGATGTAAACGGGGATTGGAAAGAAGATCTAAATTATTACGGATTGAAAAGTGAGGATTGTCAAGAGGCCATAGACGAGTTAAAGGTTATAGAAAACTACTCCGATGAGGAAACCTTTAACTTGTCAGGGAGATGTTCGAATAAAGCTTATAAGAAAAATGGCACGAAGCTTCTGATTGTTACTATTTTAGATACATTTCGTTATATTCTGGATCTGAAAAATTTCGAACGTCCTTTGGAATGGCTGTCTACAGTGATGACGAAACATTACGGAATGCAGTCTTTAATTCATGGAATCACTTCTGAATCCATTTTCCTGTGCAAGAACAAAATAAAAATGGGTCCCCTTTGGGTATGGCCCATTTATAACGATGATTACATAAATGATTGGGCACAACACGGTCAAATATATTTTTCCCCTTTGATACTGGATACTTGTATAATTGATTATCTCAAAGGGGGGATGAATCGTTCGATATTTGGTTCCGACAATTGGAACACATTGGATCTTCTGGAAAAAAAAGTGCCGAAACAATCTTTCAGAAAAAGGGAACAGATTGTTTTACTACCACTTTTTCATATTTCAGATACGATATTTGAGCCAATACCCATAAATAATTACATAAAATTATTGTCAATGGATGAAACATCGGTACCAGAATCCGATGTGAAGGAGTGCCAAAAAATCAAAAACAAATACGAAAAAAGCATAAAACAGAAAAAATCTCAACAAAGCATAAAACAGAAAAAATCTCAACAAAGCTAAGTCTTCCGAAGTAATAATGAAAGTCATTTTCTTTTTATTTTTACCAAAGCAACAGGCAAAAAAATAAATTCTTCATTGTGCAAAGAACCTACACATATTTCGTAATTTTATTTCCATTTTTTTTTTTGCTCTCTTCATCCTAGACAAAATTTAAAAGCCTCTTCCAAAAATACTAATTTCATTTTCGTAAGTTTTTTGAAAATGAAATTTTTTTCTGTAATTTTTTTTCCCCTTCTTCAT
>PVMS01032921.1_pt1 | contig 14639 bp, 14 predicted proteins | sample 1853461 | NCBI WGS metagenome assembly PVMS01 (sample SAMN08582032, study PRJNA380276) | Marine sediment metagenome, whole genome shotgun sequencing project. | isolation source: ocean sediment barecode stripped | collected 2017 | reverse complement strand
TCAGGTTGGAGAACACCTTCTGCAGGCCGAAGCCGAGACCGAGGCCGACCGCGCCGGAGAACACGGCGAGCGCCGTCAGGTCGATGCCCACGCTGTGGAGGGAGAGGAGGAAGGCGATAGTGAGCAGGGTGATCTTCAGCAGCTTTCCGAGCAGCACCTGGACCGACGGCGTCAGGTCGTGCCACGCCCTGATGCGCCGCTCGAGAAGGTTGGAGAGCGCTAGCGCGCCCCACAGCAGCACCGCCATCGAGATCACCCCTTCGATCACCACCAGCGCCGAGATGCGCAGGTCCCCGAGGGTGATGGCGAGCGAATCGAGCAGCGCCACGGTCGGATCGAGCAGTTCGGTGATGCTGAGCGCGGCGACGGTCCAAACGATGACCGCGATCGTCTTGCTCATCACCACATTGCTGATCAGCGACGAGCTGGCGCGGATCACCACCCAGGCCGTCACCAGGCTGAGCGCGATCCCCAGCAGGTAGCTGGCGCTCGGCCAGGTCGTTTGACGGAGCAGTCCGGTGACCAGCCACAACAGGAGGAGGAAGACGAGCGGCACCAACAGTTGGGCCAGGACCGTGAGCAACGGCCTGACCCGCGCGACCGGACCGGGCGAGGCCAAGCCCCGCTGGACAATGGGCGACAGGCGTCGGCCGATCAGCCGTGCGGCCAGATAAGTCGCGGCCAGCACGAGGAACTGCAGCGCCACGCGCCAGCTGAGGATGTTGGAATCGGCCCAATCCAAACCAGAATCTAGCAGGGATTGGAGGGTGGCCAGATCGAATGGTTGTTCCATCTGAGAGTCCGCCATGTGGTTGGGTGCAGGAAGGCGCTTCAGAGTGGGTCGATCGGCGGAGTCTGATCAAGGTTGGGCCCCAGTCCGTTCGGTCGACGGCAAGTTTCGCCATGACAAACAACCCGTCGGGCTTCCAAGATAGACCGCGCAAGGATGAAGGGGAGGGAGGCCGTTATGCCGATCCGCATGGAGACGAGGGATGCCGTGGCCTGGGCCACGATCGATCGGCCGGAAGTGCTGAACGCCTTCGACATCGAGCATCTTGAGCAGCTTCTGTCGGTCTTCCGGCAGGCAGGCGAAGACGAGCAGATCGCTGTCTTGGTGCTGACCGGGACCGGCCGGGCCTTCAGCGTCGGCGCCGACATCAAGGCGATGGACCGCATGGACGACCGTGAGTTCGCACACATGGCCAGCCTCTTTCAGGACTTGGTCCGCGCCGCACGCGGTCTCGACAAACCGGTGCTTGGCGCCATCAACGGCTTGACCATCGGCGGCGGGCTGGAAATTGCGTTGATGTGCGACCTGCGGATTGCCGCCCGCTCGGCCAGGTTCACTTTGCCCGACGCCCGGCTGGGCTTCAGCCCCACGGGCGGCCTCACTTACCTGCTGCCCCGGATCGTCGGCTTGGGCCGCGCCATGCATCTGCTGCTCACCTGCGAAAACCTGGAGGCCGCGGAGGCCGAGCGCATCGGCCTGGTCACGGAAGTGGTGGAGGACGAGGCCCTGGCCGACAGGGTGGCGCAGATCGCCGACCGCCTGACGGGCTGTCCGAGGCTCGGCCTCAGATCCATCAAGAGATCGCTGAACGCGGCCTGCGACGCCGCCTTCGAGGCGAGCCTGAGCCTGGAAGAGGCCTACGATGCGGGCAACCATGCCAACCCCGAAACCCGGGCCGGCCTGGCCGCGTTCCTGGACTCGCGGCGCAATCGTTGAGAGCAGGCAGCCTTGCCGCCGGTTCGGCTCTTGCATCCCTGTATGTGGGCTAAACTTTTGTTTTTCATATGGATTTCTCTTGTCTGGCGCCTCGAACAATGAAATTCCGCCCCTTGGTGCCGAGGGGTTGGCTTTCACGGGTCACTGGGAGTAGCTTCGTGCCGCCAGAGTCGCCGGGATGAAACATTCGGCGTCCGGCGGGGCCGACAAGGAACCATAGGCATGACAAGCAATTCCGAACTTCGGGCGCGGCGCGCATCGGCGGTGCCGCGTGGTATCGCCTCGATGACCGGCGTGTTCGCCGACCGTGCGGACAATGCCGAGATCTGGGACGTCGACGGCCAACGCTACGTCGATTTCGCCGGCGGTATCGCCGTGCTCAACACCGGTCACCGCCACCCCAAGGTGATGGCCGCCGTGGCCGAGCAGGAAAAGCGCTTCACCCACACGGCCTTTCAGGTGATGGCCTACGACAGCTATATCGAGCTGGCCGAGCGCTTGAACGGCCTGGTGCCGATCCCGAACGCCAAGACCTTGTTCATGAACTCCGGCGCCGAGGCGGTGGAGAACGCCGTCAAGATCGCCCGCGCCTATACCGGGCGCAGCGCCGTGATCGCCTTCAACGGCGCCTTTCACGGCCGCTCGCTTCTGACCATGGGGCTGACCGGCAAGATCCTGCCCTATAAGGCCCAGTTCGGGCCCTTCCCGAGCGACATCTACCACGCGCCGTTCCCCATCGAGCATCATGGGATCAGCGAGGAACAAAGCCTTTCCGCACTGGATTGGCTGTTCAAGAGCGACGTGGAGCCCAGCCGCGTGGCCGCCATCATCATCGAGCCGGTCCAGGGCGAAGGCGGTTTCTACGTGGCGCCGCAGAGCTTCCTTAAGTCCCTGCGCGACATCTGCGACGAGCACGGGATCCTCTTTATCTGCGACGAGGTCCAAACCGGATTTGGGCGGACCGGCAAGTATTTCGCCATCGAGCACTACGGTATCGAGCCGGACATGATCGCCATGGCCAAGTCGCTGGCCGGCGGCTTCCCGCTCTCGGCCATCACCGGTCGGGCCGAGATCATGGACGCGCCGGACCCCGGCGGGCTCGGCAGCACCTATGGCGGCAGCCCGTTGGGCTGCGCGGCCGGGCTCGCTGTCATCGACGTCATCGAGGAAGAGCAGCTTTGCGAACGCAGCCTTGCCCTGGGCGAGCGGATCCAGGCACGCATCACCCAATGGAAGAGGCGCAACGATACCCTGCCCATCGGCGATGTGCGGGGCCTCGGTGCCATGATCGCCTTCGAGCTGGTGACCGAGCGGGGCACCAACGAGCCGGATCCCAAGGCGACCGGCGCGCTGATCGCCAAAGCCGAGGAGAACGGCCTGGTGCTGCTCTCCTGTGGGGTGTTCGGCAACACGGTTCGGATTCTGGTGCCGCTCACCGCGTCGGACGAGATCGTCGACGAAGGGCTCGACATCATCGAGCGCTCGATGATCGAACTCTCCGGCGCGGCTTAGGGTGACCCCGCCATTTAGGCTCTTTGAACGTCTCTGATGTTCCTGTTTGTGCTGTGCTGTCGAATAAGAGGTGTCGAATGACCCCCTTCGCGATCGCCGGCGTGCAGATGCATGTCTCCGGCTTGTCGGAAAACGTCACCGCCATACGCCATCAGATCGATGTGCTGATGGGCATTCACCCCTGGGTCCAAATGGTTCTGTTCAGCGAGCTGGCGCCGTTCGGGCCGCTGCCTAAGAACGCCCAAAGCCTGCCCAACGCCACCGAGGAGTCGTTCCAGGAGTCGGCGGCGCGGCACGGCATATGGCTGATTCCCGGATCCATGTTCGAGCAGGTGGGAGAGGAGATCTACAACACGGCCAGCGTGATCAACCCGGCGGGCGAGGTGGTTGGGCGGTATCGCAAGATGTTTCCCTTCTATCCCTACGAGCACGGCATCAGCCCGGGTCAGGAATTCATGGTCTTCGACGTTCCCGAGGTAGGCCGTTTCGGCCTTTCGATCTGCTACGACACCTGGTTCCCGGAGACCACGCGGACCTTGACCTCCATGGGGGTCGAGGTGTTGCTCCATCCGGTGCTCACCGGCACCATCGACCGCGACGTGGAGCTCACCATATCCCGCGCCACGGCCGCCATGTTCCAGTGCTATGTCTTCGACATCAACGGCCTGGGCGCCGGGGGTAACGGCCGCTCCTGCGTCGTCGATCCCGCGGGGACGGTGCTTCATCAGGCCGGGGCGGAGACCGCCATGATCCCGATCGAGATCGACCTGGATCAGGTGCGCCGCCAGCGCGAGGTGGGCCTGCGTGGCCTGGGACAGCCCTTGAAGTCGTTCCGCGACCGGCAGGTCGATTTCTCGGTCTATCGGCCCGAGAGCTCCGAATCCCACTATTTGCACGGCCTGGGCCCGCTGGCGATGCCAGCCCGCGGATCGCGCGCCGGCCTGCGGGCCGCCGACCATAAACCGGTGCCCGAGGACGGCGCCGCACCCGCCCCCGAACCGCCCCCGGTGGCGGCCTACCGAAAGTGGGTCGAGGTGAAGCAGCACCGCCGCAAGGTGCGGTGAGCCGAAAAGCTCCCTGGTTTCCGGACACTTAATACCAAATCTCGATGATTATCGAGACTTGGTATAAGTCCTGGTGCGGCTGTGCTCAACGCGCGAATCGTTCGGCGTCGTGCCGCCTGGGCTTCGCCATTCATCTTATCCGGTTGAGCAGTTTTGCTAATAGACTCGCCGTTGCCCGGACGCCCCGTTACAACTGCCGGGAATGCAAATGCGGTGGCGCGAAATGGCCGTCGGGGCAGGGAATTTCGTGTCACGTGCAATGGAGGTCTGAAGACAGTGTCGAACGCATTTGACGTGGTCGTCGTTGGCGCCGGCGTGGTCGGCGCCTCGGCGGCTTTCCACCTGGCGAAACTGGGCGGTGGAAGGGTCTGCGTCGTCGACCGCGGCCCGGTCTGCGGCGGCGGGACCGCCAAGTCCTGCGCCATCGTGCGCAGCCACTATTCGATCGCCACGAACACCGAGTTCACCCTCGCCAGCCTGGAGATGTTCCGAAACTTCCAGGATTACCTGGGCGACGGCGAGATCGACGCCGGCTTCGTCAATTCCGGCTACCTGATCGTGGCCGGCGAGGGCGATGTGGCCGAGCGCCTCAAGGCCAACCTCGACATGCAGGCCGGCGTCGGCGCCGAGACCTACGAGGTCGACAAGACGGAGGCCAAGAGGCTCCACCCCGGCCTCCGCCTCAACGACTGGCGCTGATCGGCTACGAGCCGAAGTCCGGCTATGCCGATCCCTATCTGACCACGACCGGATTCATCAAGGCCGCCCGCAACCTCGGCGTCGAGCTGCGCACCGATTGCGAAGCGCAGCAGATTCTGATGGCGGGCGGCAAAATAACCGGCCTGCGCACCTCCCAGGGCGACATCCACGCGGGCCAGGTGCTGCTTGCCGTGGGCCCCTGGACCCGCGGCCTTGCGAACGGCGTTATTCCCGATCTGCCGCTCGAGGTCTCGCGCCACGTGGTATTGACCTTTCGCGGGGCCGCCCCCTACGAGCAGACCACCCCGATCGTCAAGGACCTGACCACCGCCAACAAGATGTACTTCCGCCCGGCCAGCGGCGGCGTGGTGCTGGTTGGCACCGGCGATCACGGCGATCCCGTGACCTCGCCCGACGCGATGGACGAGAACCCACCCGATGACCTGATCCTCCTGCAGGGCGGCCAGCTGTCCCGGCGGGTCGAGGGCTTCGAAGCCGCCGAACTGACGGCTTCCTGGATCGGGCCCTACGACATCACGCCGGACTGGAACCCGGTGCTCGGACCGGTCGAGGCCGTGCCCGGCCTCAGCATCGCCTACGGTTTCTCCGGCCACGGCTTCAAGCTGGCGCCGGCCGTTGGCAAAGCCCTGGCCCAGTCCATGCTCGGCCAGGCCACCGTGGTGCCGCTCGAGGGCTACCGTCTCGGCCGCTTCGCCGATAACGAGCTGTTGCGCGGCGCCTACGGCATTGGCTCGATCTCCTGAGGACTCGGTAGCGATGCGCGGGGAGCCGCCGACCTTCGTCACCCACCTGGAATGCTCGGCAGATGGCGCCCGTTACGAGGCTGATCGGGCGCATGGCCTATCCGAGGCCGGCAAACCTCTCCTGGTGCACTACACCCTGGATTACAATATCGGCAACTTCCTGCGGACACTGGCCCTGCCGAAGGCTGCGTAGCAGCGGCCGGAGGCCAGGAGCGCTGGTCGTTGACGACACTCCGCGACAAGCTCATCAAGATCGGCGCCAAGATCATACGTCATGGTCGCTACGTCACATTCCAGCTTGCGGAGGTCGCTGTCCCCAAGGCCTTGTTCGCTGAGATACTGCGGCGGATCGACGGGCTGCGGCCGGGCCCCGTGCCGCCATGACGGGCCTCGGTTCAGAAGCACACAGACGGCCCCGCACGAAGGCTATGTCGGGCGAGGGTCGAAGTGCGCCCCCACTACGCGAGATTTACGGTGCATGACCGTTCAATCGCCAAATCAGCCCAACAAACCCAGAAAGTCGCCATGCAATGTCCCGACCAGAACCCAAATGGACTTCGTCAGGGGGGTCTGCTAGCGTTTCGGCCAGAGGGAGATGCTATCTGGGGAATCTCGGTTGAGAGTGCCCCCGCGACAAAGACAGCCAAAATAAGATCAGCCACAGTAAGATTGGGCGACGATTTGTGGCGGCGCGTTCAGGAATTGGAAAAAAATGAATCCCAAGGCTACCGATATAGCAAACAAAGAGAAGATTTCACCTTCATGTCTGTAGTGAACATTTCAGTTCTGCAAAGCGCGTGCACCCTCGGCCGGCCGGACTTACAGCTCGAACATCTTCGGACTGTTTTCGCAGAAACTGAAAGGTCTACAGATCTCCTGATCTGCCCAGAGTTGTTCATGACTGGATACAATATTCCCGATAGGCTGCCGGGTCTGGCAGAACCGCTCGGCGGTCCTTTCATGTCCAATGTTGCCGCGCTCTGCGCAGAGCATCACCTTGCCATCGTTTATGGCTATCCGGAGAAGGTGGATAGGGGAATCGCCAATTCGGCCGTATGCCTGGGCAAGGATGGAGCCATCGTTGCCAATCACCGAAAACTCCACCGCGCGCCAGGATTCGAAGCCGCAACCTTTATCGCGGGAGAAAAATTGACGTTCTTCGAGATTGGTGGCGTCCGGGCAGCCATCTTGATCTGCTACGACGTGGAGTTTCCCGAATCCGTGCGCGCGGCGGCGCTGGGCGGTGCGGAGCTCATCGTTGTACCCACGTCACTGCGAGCAGAATACTCACATGTCGCGACGGCCATGATACCGATGCGCGCATTCGAGAATGGTGTTTTCGTGGCCTATGCCAACTCGGTCGGTGGTCGAGATGACTGGATCACCAATGGGCTAAGCTGCATTGTCGATCCGCATGGGCATGATCTCGCCCGTGCCGGAACAGGGGTCGAAGTGCTAAAAGCCAGAATCGACACAACCGAGGTTGGATCAGCGCGTGCGGCCATTCCTTACCTGCGCGATCGCCGCGTCGACTATGAATTGTTGCGATAGCGTCGCGTCTTTTCCCGCGACCGATGCCGTTCAAACCAGCCCTGCTCATCACCAGTACGGATCTGCCTTATCACGCCTCCTTGCCCACGAGACTTGATTCCAACATCACCGAAACAGAACCCTCCCAGATTAACTGTAGATACTAGGGCAATGTCTGAGACGCGGCCGAAATACACCAAGACTTACGGCATTTATGTTGTGCCTGGCTTCGCCATGATGGCCTTCTCGGCGGTGCTTGAGCCTTTGCGCGCGGCTAATCTGATAAGCAATGAGACCCTCTACCGGTGGCATCTGGTGAGCCGGGACGGAGGATTTATTGCGCCGTCGACAGGCCTCAAAATGGTTGCGGACCACTCGATCGACAACCACCTGCGCTACGACCGCATCGTGGTATGTACCGGCGGATCTGCTCATCTCTTTGACGATGCGCGGACCTTTGCGTGGCTGCGACGCGCGGCCCGTTCGGGCACTGAACTAGGTGCCGTTGCCGACGGAAGTTTCGTACTTGCACATGCTGGTCTTTTGGACGGCTACGACTGCGCGATCCACTGGCAATGTCATCCCGGCTTTCATGAGACATTTCCGCACATTCCCCTTAGCGGAAATCTGTACGTCATCGATCGCGATCGCTTTACCTGTGCCGGGGGTGTGGGTGCCTTCGACATGATGCTCGATGTTATTGATCGAGATCACGGCCGCGCATTGGCTAGGCATGTGGCGAAGTGGTTTGTCCATGATCGGATGCGCGCGGACACGGACCGTGAACGGCTGGCGTTGCGCGTACGGATCGGCGTAACCCATCCCACCGTGCTTTCGGCTATTGCGTTAATGGAAGAGAGCATTGAAGAACCGATCAAGATTTCTCGGTTGGCCGAGCTTAGCGGTGTTTCATTGGGACGCCTCGAGCGGCTGTTTCGATCTTACGCCGGGATGAAGCCAACAGAATACTACATGCAGATTCGTCTGGAGCGCGCCCACGCGCTTATCGCCGGCACTGCGCTGTCGGTCCAAGAGGTCAGTCTGGCCTGCGGCTTCGTATCCGTGTCTCATTTTGGAAGGCGTTATCAACAATTTTTCCACCAAACCCCTGGGACTACCCGAAGGGGTATTATCGCTCCCGTCAAGGCAATGTCGAGCAATGGGAGAATTCAGGATCACCTCATTCGAACACCGCAAGTCGCACCTGGTCGACTCTCCGTTGGTGCGAAATCCTAACCCTCGTGTCGATCGGCCGATCAGCCGCCGAAATACGATCGATTGTCGAAATCCACCACACGCAGAATGAATGCCGGCAAGAATGCGATTCTGGGCTATTTCCTGCAGATTCCAGAGCATTTTGGGTGGGGCCGGGCTGGCACAATGGAATGGCATCGGTCGGTCGACTACTAGCGACTGGGGAGGTCGCAAATGGGTAATAACTCACAAGAAAACGGCACTATTCGGGTATATCCCAGCATTAGGGAGCTGCGGGAACGCCTAAGAAAGGGCGTTATCTCGCGCCGCAAATTTCTTTCACAAGCGACCGCCCTTGGACTCACGGCGACCGTGGTCAATGCCATTTGGAGCAACGATGCCAAGGCCGACACCCCGAAACGCGGCGGCCATTTCCGGATCGGCATGCAGGATGGAAACACTACGGATTCTCTTGACCCAGGAACGACAGAATCAACTTTTATGATCGACCTGAACCACGGGGTCCGGAGCTATCTGACAGAAATCACCGAGGGCAATGTGGTGGGCCCGGATGTCGCCGAGAGCTGGGAGGCCTCGGATGACGCTTCGGTTTGGACGTTCAAGTTGTTCAAGGGCGTGGAGTTCCACAACGGCACGACGTTCACGGCCGAGGATGCGCGGGACTCGCTAAACTACCACCGGGCGGAAAACACGAAGTCAGCCGCCAAGCCGCTGCTGGATTCGGTGGAGGAAATTGTCGCTGACGACGACCAAACTCTGACTGTTCGGCTGCAATCCGGCAGCGCCGACTTCCCTTACGTGCTCACCGACTATCACTTGGTGATGATGCCTTCGGACGGCGAAGGAAATGTGGATTTTGCGAGCGGCGTTGGTACCGGCGGTTACGCCATCGAGACGCACGATCCGGGCGTGCGATCCACATTCAAGAGGCACGAGAATTTCTTCAAGGACGGCCATGCCTGGTTCGATTCTGTGGAGATCCTGGCGATACCCGATTCGAACGCGCGTATGACGGCGATCACGACCGGCGAGGTAGACGCGATCACCAATGCGGACTTGAAGACCGCGCACATGCTGGCGAAGGATCCGAACGTGAGGGTGCTGGACATCCCCAGCGGTGCTCATGCCACCATGCCCATGCATATGGATGTGCCGCCGTTCGACAGCAACGATGTCCGTCTCGCGCTGAAATACGCGATCGACCGTGAAGACATCCTGCAAAAGGTTCTTCGCGGCCACGGAACGGTTGGGAACGATCATCCGGATCTTTCGAACTGGTCTACTAAATCTGAGCAAGACGACACAACGGAAGTTCGTTGACTTGGGAAATTCGAAACATAGGTGTGGCAAAATCGACGCTTCGTGCGCTATCAATCCGCCAACCACAACTTGTTCAAGAATGACGTTTTACTCACCGCTTTTTTCGTCGAGCGCGTAACCGGTGCCCCGCACGGTTCGGATGAGATCCCGGCCGCCATGGGCGTTTAACGCTTTGCGCAGGCGGCGGATATGGACATCCACGGTGCGCGGCTCGATAAACACGTCGCCGCCCCAGACCCGGCTGAGAAGCCTTTCCCGCGAATAGACGAAGCCCGGGCGCTCCATCAGCGTCTCCAGGAGCTTGTACCCTGTCGGGCTAAGGTGCACGGCGGCGGCGTCCCGGGTCACCCGGTGGCTCTCCAAGTCCATGGCGATCCCGGCGTGTTCCAGCACCTCGTCCTCGTTGCGCACTTGGCTACGCCGCAGCAGGGCCTTGACCCGGGCGACCATCTCCCGGGGTGAATAGGGTTTGACAACGTAGTCGTCGGCGCCCGCGTCGAGGCCGAGAATCCGGTCGCCCTCCTCGCCACGCGCGGTAAGCATGATGATCGGCAGGCGCTTGGTCTCGGTGCGGGCGCGCAACCGCCGGCAGACGTCGATGCCGGAGCGATCCGGCAACATCCAGTCGACCACCACCAGATCGGGGACCTCCAGCTCGACCCGGGACAGCGCGTCTTCTCCGGACAACGCGACCACAACACGGAACCCCTCTTTCTCGAGGTTATAGCGAAGCATTTCTGCTTGCGGCGCTTCGTCTTCAACGATGAGGATCAGGGTGTCCATCTATGGTTCGATCGATCTCATCCAATCCGCCCCATCACGTAGTCGCGTGTGCGAGGGTCCCCGGGGTCGGCGAAGAACCGTTCCGTGATGCCGTTCTCGATCAGATGGCCGAGGTGAAAGAACGCGGTCCTCTGGGAGATGCGCGCCGCCTGCTGCATCGAGTGGGTGACGATAACGATGGTATAGCGCGTCTTCAACTCGTCAATCAGCTTCTCGATCCGCGCCGCGGCGATGGGATCGAGCGCCGAGCACGGCTCGTCCATCAAGATCACCTCGGGCGCGACCGCGATGGCGCGGGCAATGCAAAGGCGCTGCTGCTGACCCCCGGAGAGACTGGTGCCTGGCGCCTGCAACCGGTCCCGCACCTCATCCAGCAAACCGGCGCGATCCAGGCTTTCGAACACGATGGCGTTGAGTTCATCGCGATCCGCGGCGAGGCCGTGGATGCGTGGCCCATAGGCGACGTTGTCATAAATCGACTTGGGAAAGGGGTTGGGCTTCTGGAACACCATGCCGACCCGGGTCCTGAGCCGCACCACATCCTGTCCGGGCGCGTAAATGTCGGCGCCGTCGAGGAATACCGTCCCCTCTATCCGGCAGCCCTCAATGACATCGTTCATGCGGTTGAGGCAGCGGATGAATGTTGACTTGCCGCAACCCGAGGGCCCGATCAGAGCGGTCACCTGGTTGCGCTGTAGTTCCAGGTCGACGTCATGCAGCGCCGGCTTGTCACCGTAGAGGACCGTGAGTCCGCGGACCGTGATCTTGGGCGGCGCTGCCTCTTCCAGAGCTATCGTTTCGACCGGCGGCCTCATGGCGAAAACGGTCACGTGGGGATCCTCCCTTATCAGCGAACTTCAAAGCGCCGCCGCAGCACGACCGCCAAGAGGTTCATCATGAATGTGAATGCCAGCAGCACGACGATGGCCGCGGCGGTGCGTTCCTCGAAGGCCCGCTCCGGGCTGTCGGCCCAGAGGAAGACCTGCACCGGCAGCGCGGTTGCCGGCGAGAGGATGTTTTCGGGCACGTCGACGATGAAGGCGACCATGCCGACCATGAGCAGCGGCGCGGTCTCGCCCAGTGCCCGGGCGGTGCCGATGATAGTGCCGGTCAGCACCCCCGGCATGGCCAGCGGAAGGACGTGATGGAAGACCGTCTGAATCGGGCTTGCCCCGATTGCCAGCGCCGCCTCCCGGATCGACGGTGGCACCGACTTGAGCGCCGCGCGCCCGGCGATGATGATGGTCGGCAGCGTCATCAGCGCCAGCACCATGCCACCGACCAGGGGCGCCGAGCGCGGTAGCTGGAAGAAGTTGAGGAAGACCGCGAGCCCCAGCAGCCCGAAAACGATCGACGGCACCGCCGCCAGGTTGTTGATGTTGACCTCGACGAACTCGGTCCAGCGAGTCCGCGGTGCAAATTCCTCGAGGTAGATCGCGGTCAGCACTCCTAGGGGGAACGACAGCGCCAGGCAGACCATGAGGCTGAACAGGGAGCCCACGGCGGCAACCGCGATCCCAGCCAACTCCGGCTCACGCGAGTCGCCGTTGAGGAAGAAGGCGCGGTTGAAGCGGGTCTCGATCCGGCCCTCGGCCTCCAGCGCCTCGACCCAGGCGAGCTGGCGGTCGCTCAGCCGGCGCTCTTCGGGTGGCGCCAGGCGCGCGGCAGGGGTCTTGACTAGCCGGTCGACCTCGTCGGAGGCGGTCAACCAGACCGACAGTGGCCGCCCCGCCAAATTCGGGTCGGCCAAGACCTGCTCGCGCAGCGCGAAGCCGGCGCCTGGGGTGATCAAGCGATTGAGCTCACGCCTTTCCCGCCTGGTAGTCGCATCGGGGAATGCTTCCCGCAGCGCCTGCTTTACCAAGTCCTGATAATCGAGACGTGACAGCGCCTCCGCGTCGTTGGGCGCCGCGATTTCGAGGTCGAGCTTTATCGCGGTCTGCTTGAAGGCGCTCGCGCCCGAGATCAGGATCGTGGCGAACAACACGGCCAAAAAGCCGAGGCCGATCGCGATCGCCGACGCGCTGAGGGCACGGAAGCGCCGTTCCGCGCGATGCCGCTTGCGCAGTCGCGCGGCGCCGCGCGCCGCGCTGTCGTTGGGTTCAGTCATATCGTTCCCGGTGCGTCTTGACGAACCTTAGCGCCAGCACGTTGAGGACCAGGGTGATGAGGAACAGCAGCAGGCCGAGGGCGAATGCGGACAGCGTCTTGGCGCTGTCGAACTCCTGATCGCCGGTCAACAGGGTGACGATCTGCACGGTCACAGTGGTCACCGCTTCCAGGGGATTGAGCGTCAGCCGGGCACTGAGGCCGGCCGCCATGACCACGATCATGGTCTCGCCGATGACCCGCGAGGCGGCCAGCATCAGCCCGCTAGCGATGCCCGGCAGGGCGGCCGGCAGCACCACCTGGCGGATACCCTCGGAGCGGGTCGAACCCAGGGCCAGCGCAGCTTCCTTCAGCGAACGCGGCACAGCGATAATGGCGTCGTCCGCGATCGAGGAAATGAAGGGGATAGTCATGATGCCCATGACCAGCCCGGCGGCCAGCGCGCTCTCTGAGGACACCGCGAAGCCCGCCGCCTCGCCGGCCCGCCGCAGCAGCGGCGCGACCACCAGGACCGCGAAGAAGCCGTAGACCACGGTCGGGATGCTGGCTAGGACCTCGAGGGTCGGCTTGACAAGGCTGCGCTGGCGCGGTGAGGCGTACTCCGCGAGATAGACCGCGGAATACAGGCCGAGCGGCCCCGAGATGCTGATCGCGACGGCAGAGATCAGGAAGGTGCCGACGAGGAGCGGGACCGCTCCGAAGGCGCCGCTGGCGGCCACTTGATCGGCGCGGATCGCGGTCTGGGGCGACCACCTCAAGCCGAAGAGAAAATCCGCGACCGGGACTAGGCGAAAGAACTGGATCGATTCGAACACTAGGGAGAGCACGATCCCGATAGTAGTGAGAACGGCGACCGTGGAACCGGCGATCATGATGGCCATGATCATCCGCTCCACGGGTACCCGCCGGCTTGCGGTCGGCCCCGCGGCCATGGTCGACGTGACGAACAACCGGTCTCCGTCGACCTCGGCCGCGACGGTCGGGGGATTACAGGACCAGGTCGGCAAGGGCTTCGACCCGCTTGGCCCAAATGGCGCGTTCCTCGTCCGACATCGGGATCATGCCCTTGTCGGCCAGATAACCTTCAGGACCCCAGGCGCGTTCGCTGGTGAACTCGGCCATGTATTCGCGGATGCCGGGCACCGTTCCCAGGTGGGCCTTCTTGACGTAGAAGAACAGCGGTCGCGAGATCGGATATTTGCCGCTGGCGATGTTTTCGAAGCTCGGCGCCGTACCATCGATCACGCTGCCTTGGATTCGGCCGGCGTTCTGATCGAGGAAACTGTAGCCGAAGATGCCCAGCGCTTTCGGATTGGCGTCCAGCTTCTTGACGATCAGGTTGTCGTTCTCGCCGGCTTCTATGTAAGCGCCGTCCTCGCGGATCGTGTGGCAGAGCGCCTTGTAGGCCGGCTTATCTGCCTTCATCAGGGCCTTGACCGCCGCGAAGCTCTTGCAGCCGCCTTCCATGGCCAACTCGACGAAAGCGTCCCGGGTGCCCGAGGTGGGCGGCGGCCCGAGCACCTCGATCCGCGTCTCGGGCAGGGCCGGGTTCACGTCGTGCCAGGTGACGTGGGGGTTCGGGACCGTCCCGCTGTCCTCAGAGGGCACGTTCATGGCCAGGGCGAGATAGACCTCGCGCAGGCTCAGGCGGAAGAGCTCAGATTTCCTTGAGTTGGCTAGTACGATGCCGTCGTAGCCGAGTTTGACCTCAACAATTTCGGTAACGCCATTGTCGGCGCAGCGCTTGACCTCGGAGTCCTTGATCCGGCGCGAGGCGTTGGCGATGTCGGGGTGCTGGTCGCCGACACCGGCGCAGAACAGCTTCAACCCGCCGCCCGAACTGGTGGATTCGACCTTGGGCGTCTTGAAGTCGGTGCTCTTGCCGAACTGTTCGGCCACCACCGTGGCGAACGGATA
>PVMS01064853.1_pt1 | contig 14641 bp, 12 predicted proteins | sample 1853461 | NCBI WGS metagenome assembly PVMS01 (sample SAMN08582032, study PRJNA380276) | Marine sediment metagenome, whole genome shotgun sequencing project. | isolation source: ocean sediment barecode stripped | collected 2017 | reverse complement strand
CCCTATCAAACTAATTGCTACAGGGATCATGCGCAAGACAGTAAGACTGAGTAAAGAAAAAATCAGGACACTTAGGTCCCAGTATTCAATAGTAGCAGGAATAAAAGAAATTCCAAAAACAAGAAAACTGATCATGATCAACAACTCACCTTCACTTTCTACAAAATTTGCAACATGACCCCGTAATTCCTCGTTATAATTTCCAAGGAATAATCCCGAAAAAAATGCAGCGATGAATCCATTACCCCCGAAATACTCCGCCACATAATAAGAAAATATTGCCAAAGCAATTGGGACGAGATTTTCATAGTTATTATCCATCCATTTTTTTTTGATGACCCAAGTTGAAATTTTAGCACCAAGATAACCTACAATTGCACCAACTATAGCGCCAAATCCTATTTGCTGAGCAACATAGATCAGCGATTCATTTACCTTCCCAACAGTTGCAGCATCACTAATCAATATTACAATGACTGTTAACAGTACAGGTAAAACAAAACCATCATTAAGACCGCTTTCAACACTGATCGAAGATCTGATGTTTTCAGGAATCTTCTTGTCGGTAACAACAGCTTTGCCAAGGGCGGCATCGGTAGGTGCAAGGACAAGTGCTAGTAATAAGAGATAAATCATCGATTCTTCGGGAAAAAATAATTTTGCTGTGAATGTTGTAAAGACAATAGTAATTGGTAGCCCAATAATAAGAAGTCGCGCAGGCATTTCCCATTGTTTCTTTACCCTCTTCAGATTTAAAGCTGATGCATCACCAAAGAGAACAAGGATCAGAGTAACTTCAGCAATGATCTGAACTAGCTCCCCCTCAATATTTACAGCTCCGAATCCAAAAACCAAGGGTGATATTAAAATTCCCAAAGTTGTGAATACCATTGGGCCTGAAATATTGTATTGAGATAAGATCTTAGAAAAATACCCATAGCCTAAAATTATCAGAACGATAGCCAATATTGTCATGTTTTCATGCATACTTATTTTCCAAAAATTAATATAAGTTATCGCAGATATAGTGGTCCTAATCCAATAATAAAACCATTTACAATAAGATTATAGGTCCTAATTTTTTTTTAACTTAAATGGTCAATTTACAGCTTTTATTGTTGTATTTTTAATTGTTATCACATTCCAAATTCAAAGATAATAGTTTACATATAGTTTTATCTATAAAAATAAGTATTGGTATTTTGATTTTAATTCAGAACAAAATAACAAATCATATCACGATGGATTCCCTTTAACCAGTCAAACTGGTCACATGTTTCAAGGGAATGACACAAAGACCGAATAGTCATTCTTGATCCAAGCATATCTTGTATCGTCCTGAAACAGCTTGACTATAACGATTAAAAAAGTCAACTAAAATAAAGACGGCACAAGAAAGGGTGGCTCCATTGCAAATGGAGACCTTTAGGTTTGTATTGTAAAGTAGATTAAATAAATTGTATGATGATAATGATGTAGGAGGTTTCTTTTCAAAAAATAAAATCTGGAAATATTAAATCTCTCTTAAATATTTTTAAACAGTCTTTTTTTATTGCATTATTTGGTTATTTTTGCCAAAAAATTAAAATGACAAATATATTTAGAATTGTAAGTTATCTGGAAGGAATATCTTATCTATTACTTTTATTCATCGGGGTACCTTTAAAATATTTTGGAGGAAACGAAATATTGGTCAAAACATTAGGAATGCCTCATGGTCTGCTTTTTATTGCTTATATATTATTGGCATTTTTTATAAAGCCTGAATTTAAATGGAGTAACAAGGACTTTGCACTTATTCTTCTCGCATCTGTTATTCCTTTAGGTACGTTTTATGTGGATAGAAAATTTTTGAAAAGCCGGGTAACTATTAAGAGCTAATAAAGCTTTTAAAAATCTCTTTCGCGAAGACATCCCCCTTAGGGCAGATTCTATTAATCAGACAATTAGTCAGAATGTAATAATTTAAACGGTCATTTTGACTGCTATTCTTTGGTCATTGATATTGGAACATATTTTGATTCACTTATTCTGAATTAAAAACGATATACAATGAATTTTAATAATTTCACTATAAAATCACAGGAGGCCGTGCAAAAGGCACAGCAAATTGCACAAGGCCATACAAATCAGCAAATTGAAAACGCCCATATTTTAAAAGGTATTTTTGAAGTTGATGAAAATGTAACACCATTTATTTTAAATAAATTGGGTGTTAATATTGATCTCTTTAAACAAACTTTAGACAATATCATTCTAAGTTTCCCTAAAGTGGAAGGTGGCGAAATAATGCTTTCAAAAACGACCAACAAAATGTTGATCGATGCAAGCAATATTGCCAAGAAAATGAAAGACGAATACGTTTCCTTAGAACATTTAATTTTAGCGATATTAGACTCTAAGGGCGCTACCACACAACTTTTAAAAGATAATGGCATCAATAAGAAAGATCTTGAAAGCGCCATTTCAGAGTTACGAAAAGGATCAAATGTAACCTCGCAGAGTGCTGAAGAAACCTATAATTCCTTAAGCAAATACGCTAAAAATTTAAATCAACTTGCCAATGACGGTAAGCTGGACCCGGTAATTGGCCGGGATGAAGAGATCCGACGTATTTTACAAATTTTATCCAGACGTACTAAGAATAATCCAATACTAATTGGAGAACCTGGTACGGGAAAAACAGCTATAGCTGAAGGTTTGGCGCATAGAATTGTTAAAGGCGATGTACCGGAAAACCTACAAAATAAAGTGGTCTATTCTTTGGATATGGGCGCATTAATTGCCGGAGCCAAATACAAGGGAGAATTTGAAGAGAGATTAAAAGCAGTTATAAAAGAAGTCACTTCATCAGATGGAGAGGTCGTACTCTTTATTGACGAAATTCATACTTTAGTGGGTGCCGGTGGTGGTCAGGGAGCGATGGATGCAGCAAATATTTTAAAACCTGCTTTGGCCCGTGGCGAATTACGTGCTATAGGAGCAACTACTTTAGATGAGTACCAAAAGTATTTTGAAAAAGACAAAGCCCTTGAACGTCGTTTTCAAAAGGTTAATGTAGATGAACCCGATACAGAAAGTGCTATTTCAATTTTACGTGGTATCAAAGACAAATATGAAACGCATCACAAAGTGCAAATCAAAGATAGTGCTATCATATCTGCTGTAGAGCTATCACAACGATATATTTCAGACAGGTTTCTACCGGATAAAGCCATTGATCTAATGGATGAAGCGGCGGCGAAGTTGAGAATGGAAATAAATTCAAAACCAGAGGAATTGGACGTTTTGGATCGGAAAATTATGCAGTTAGAAATTGAAATAGAAGCAATTAAGCGTGAAAACGACAAGAAAAAGGTGAAATCTTTAAAAGAAGAGTTGGCTAATTTTAAAGAGGAACGTAATGAAATTAATGCCAAATGGATAAATGAAAAAGAAGTTGTGGATAATGTACAAGCTGCCAAAGACAATATTGAAAATTATAAATTAGAAGCTGAAAAAGCAGAAAGAGAAGGAAACTATGGTTTGGTGGCAGAAATAAGATATGGGAAAATAAAGAAAGAAGAAGAAAAATTAGAACAATTACAAAATGATCTGGAAAAAAATCAGGAAAATTCCCTGATCAAAGAAGAGGTAACAAGTGAAGATATTGCTGAGGTAGTTGCAAAATGGACTGGTATTCCAGTACAAAAGATGTTACAAAGTGAGCGGGTAAAGCTGCTGCATTTAGAAGATGAGTTACATAAACGTGTTGTGGGACAGGAGGAAGCTATTATAGCAGTTTCTGATGCTGTAAGAAGGTCTCGCGCAGGTTTGCAGGATAGCAAGAAACCCATTGGTTCTTTTTTATTCCTGGGAACTACGGGTGTTGGAAAAACGGAACTCGGTAAAGCATTGGCAGATTATTTATTTGATGACGAAAATGCAATGACGCGAATTGATATGAGTGAATATCAGGAACGACATGCGGTAAGCAGATTGATTGGCGCCCCTCCGGGATATGTTGGATATGATGAAGGCGGACAGCTCACAGAAGCGGTAAGAAGGAAGCCTTATTCTGTAATATTGCTTGATGAAATTGAAAAAGCCCATCCGGACACCTTCAATATTTTATTACAGGTTTTGGATGAAGGAAGATTGACGGATAATAAAGGAAGGGTTGCAGATTTTAGAAATTCTATTATAATTATGACATCAAACATGGGTGCTTCGATCATACAGGAAAATTTTGAGAATATGGATATGGGAAATAGGGATGCTATAACGGAATCAACGAAAATAGAAGTGATTGGTCTGTTAAAGAAAACCATCCGACCGGAATTTCTAAATCGAATTGATGAGATCATCATGTTTACACCATTGAATCGAGAAGAAGTGACGCAAATAGTTCGTTTACAACTAAATGCATTAACAAAAATGTTGAAAGGTAAAAATATTAATTTTTCTACCACTGAGGATGCTGTTGAGAGTTTATCCAAAAAAGGATACAACCCCCAATATGGTGCAAGACCAATTAAAAGAGTCATTCAAAGAGAAGTGCTCAATGAATTATCGAAGGAAATTTTGGCCGGTAAGGTCACTCCTGAGGATAATATTTTGTTGGATGCTTTTGATGATCAATTGGTTTTCAGGGACAAATAAATGTCATATATAGAATTTATTAATTAAATCAGAACTGCTAAAATGAATTTTTAGCAGTTTTTTTTATATCTATTTCGGAATAGACATTTTTTTAAACATTTTTTATTAAGTCGTTAATTCTAACAACATAATTTATAATGTCATTATATCTTTTTAAATTTGCTATCCTTTAAATAATTAAAATTAATGAGCACACAACCCAAGTTAAAACGATTTAACCAAAATATTTTAACCAAATATCAAATATACAATAGTATTTTTATCACTTTACCCTTTGACAATATTAGAAAAACAGGGGTGTTATTACCACTATTTAATGATGTTTGTAAAAACGGTTTCGAGAGTGGTAAATCCCCAACAGAAATAGTAGATTATTTTTTTAATAAATACCTTGACAGTCCATCAGATAAGGAAAAATTCGATCTGTTATTTCAATTCATTCAATATATTGAACGTCAGGTTGTGTTATTTGATGCCATTGAAGATGCAGGTTTTCCTATCATTCATAATATGGATGGAAAAGGTACACTAAGATATACCAAGGAAGAGGCGTTTGCTCAAAATAAAAAAGAATCTCTTCAAGAGTATCTCGAAGATTTTAAGGTAAGAATTGTTCTAACAGCACATCCAACACAATTTTACCCCGGATCTGTCCTTGGTATTATAACCGATCTAACTACGGCCATTGTTGAAAATGACCTGATCAATATTAAAAAATTATTGGCTCAGTTAGGTATCACTCCATTTCTAAAAGAGGCGAAACCAACTCCTTTTGACGAGGCGGTAAATTTAATATGGTACCTTGAAAATGTGTTCTATCATTCTGCAAGTCAAATATATAATTATATATCTGGCAACATTTATGATAACAAGATCACAGATAATGAGATTGTGAATTTAGGATTTTGGCCCGGCGGGGATAGAGATGGGAATCCATTTGTAACGACAGAAATTACATTAAAGGTTGCAGAAAGGTTACGACAAGCAATAATCAGAAATTACTATAGGGATATTAGAAAATTAAGAAGGAAACTGACTTTTAAAAACGTGTCGAATATTATTCTTGATATTGAGAGTAAGCTTTATCAAAGCTTTATCAATCCGGAAGACATAGTAATTTCCCTGGATTATCTCGAAAGTAATCTTTTAGAGATTAGACGTCTTCTTATTGATAATTACCAGGCCTTGTATTTGTCTGAACTGAATGATCTGATCCATAAGGTAAAAATATTTGGTTTCTATTTTGCAACCTTGGATATCCGTCAGGATAGCAGAATTCATCATCATGTTTTCTCTCAAATTGTTGAAGTATCCAATAAAAAAGGGTTGAACCTGTTTCCAAACAACTATGAGGATTTATCAGAAACTAAGAAGTTAGAAATTTTAGCAAATACCAGGGGCAAAATTAACATAGAAGATTTTTCGGATGAACTTGTTGTTAAAACCCTCGGTTCTATGAAGGCAATAAAAACGATTCAAAAAAATAATGGAGAGAAGGGAGCGAACAGGTACATCATAAGCAATAATCAAAGTGCGCTGAACGTGATGGAAGTTTTCTCCATGTTAAAACTAACGGCTTTCTCAAACGAACTATCTGTGGATATTGTTCCTTTGTTTGAAACTATTGATGATTTAGAGAACGCTAGAAACATTATGAAGCATTTATATGAGAATAGCACCTATATGAAGCATTTAGAAAGTAGAGGAAAGCAACAAACCGTGATGCTGGGCTTTTCTGATGGAACAAAAGATGGTGGTTATTTGATGGCGAATTGGTCAATTTATAGAGCAAAGGAAAAGCTGACCGAAATCTCCAGAAAATTTAATATAAAAGTCATATTCTTTGACGGGCGTGGTGGTCCTCCAGCTCGAGGAGGTGGCAAAACACATCAATTTTATGCCTCTTTAGGACCAACCATTGAAAATCAAGAGGTGCAATTGACAGTTCAGGGGCAAACAATAAGCTCAAACTTTGGGACAATTGAATCATCACAGTACAACTTAGAACAATTGATAAGTTCAGGAGTAGCCAATCAATTTTTTGACAGTGCAAAAAACCAAATGAATGACGAACAGAAATCATTGATGAACAATTTGGCAGATTTAAGTTATAGCGCTTACAACGAATTTAAGAATCATCCCAAGTTTTTGTCCTTTTTGGAGAACATGACTACGCTAAAATATTATTCAAAAACCAATATCGGGAGTCGCCCATCGAAAAGAAGCAGTGCCAAGGAATTAAATTTTAGTGATTTAAGGGCGATTCCATTTGTGGGTTCCTGGAGTCAGCTTAAACAAAATGTCCCGGGATTTTATGGCGTGGGAGCTGCTCTTAAAGTCTATGAAGACAATGGAGAGTTTGACAGGGTCATTTCATTTTTTAATAATTCTAAATTTTTCAGAAGTCTAATTGAGAATAGTATGATGGCTATGAAAAAATCATTTTTTGCTTTAACGAAATATATGGAAACGGACAAAGAATATGGAGAATTCTGGTCGGTCATTCATGATGAATTTGTGTTAACTAAACGATTAGTATTAAAATTGGCGAACCAAAAGGAATTGATGCAAAACTACCCGCAAGGAAAAGCATCAATCGAAGTTAGGGAAGGCATTGTTTTACCTTTATTGGCCATTCAACAATTTGCTCTCAAAAAAGTACATGAAATTAGAGAACAAAAAAATCCAAATAAGGAGTACCTGGAAATTTATGAAAAAATAATTACACGGTCTTTATTTGGAAATATTAATGCCAGCAGAAACTCGGCATAATTAACAGCCGGTATTTTTATTATTAATTTATTTAAGCTCATTTACACAAATAATAATCGAAAAAAAATTCCTCTGCATAAAATAAAACCCTTATGCTTAGCGTTGTATATTTATACAATAACAATTGCTAGTTGAATGGGTATGAAAAAGTTAAATAGAATCTTACTAAGTGCATTATTTTCTCTAATCGTCCTTTCGTGTACATCTTTTGAGGATGTAAAAGAAATTTCAGGAACTTTAATTTTTAACGAAATTGGGACACATAGTTTCAGTATCAACGCCGAAAATATTGAAGCAACGATAACAATGGTTGGTCCTAATAAAGGCGAAACCTTTATTTTTGAACATGTAAAGCTTTCCAGAACCGCAAATTATACCGCAAAAATTGGAGTGAATAAAAGTTCCAATGTCAAAACGGAGTTATTCAATAACTTAGTGGTTATGTATGAGGCCAGATCCGGCAGTAATATTCAAAATATATCCGACAGTGGATATGTAAAAATTGATTGGAAAGGGTTTGATTAATTAGCTCTCCATCCTCTTTTATATACTTCTCTAAATGTATCTTAAATTCTTCTCTGGGGTTCGATAATTCTACAATTTTGACCGAAAAGCATTATTATTATTTTACTATTTCATTAGCAAAATCTATCAATTAATGGTTACTTTGTCCAATGCAAAAAAACATTAATATTCGGAATAAAAAAGCCAGATTCGAGTATGTATTTATTAATAAGTACATTGCAGGTATTCAGCTTACGGGTACAGAAATAAAATCCATTCGGGAGAGTAAGGCTCGTATCACAGAAAGTTTTTGTGAATTTAATGAAAAAGGTGAACTTTTTGTAATCAACATGTTCATTGAAGAATATAGTCATGGGGGTTCGTACAATCACAAAAGTAAAAGTGAGCGCAAATTATTACTGACGAAACAAGAGCTGAAAAAATTACGAAAGGATGTCCAAAATGTCGGATTAACAATAATTCCCTTAAAATTATTTATCACGGACAAAGGATGGGCAAAATTACAAATTGCTTTATGTAAAGGGAAAAAACTTTATGATAAACGACAAGTGATAAAAGATAGAGATAATAAAAAAGACTTGGCACGATTAAAGAAAAATTACTAATGCAACTAAAAGACTATTTTATATTTTTTCGGGTAAAAAACTTATTGATGATTATACTCATCCAATACCTTATAAAATATTTTTTCTTTAATAAATTTAATTTAACGCTCGCACTGGACAATTTTCACTTTTTTGTATTGGTCTTATCTACGGTACTAATTGCATTAGGAGGTTATATAATCAATGACCTAAATGATGTCAAAACAGATAAAATTAACAAGCCTCTTAAAGTTTTTGTTGGCAGGAAATTGACCAGGCAAAAAGCAGACAACTTGTTTTTGATATTCAATTTTACTGGACTGCTCTTGGGCTATTACCTTTCTTATTCTATTGATAAAATTTCGTTTTTTTCCGTCTTCATTATTGCTTCCTTACTTTCTTACCTCTATTCAATCAAACTAAAAAAGATGTTTTTGATCAAAAATTTAATAGTGTCATTTTTAGTTTTTCTAAGCATATTTATAGTAGGTCTCTATGATATCGTTCCCGCTACTAGTGCCTACAATAACGAAGGACAACTGTATATTTTTAATCTTCTTTTAAAAATATCAATTTTCGCATTCTTATTGACCTTATTAAGAGAAATAGTCAAGGATATTGAAGATATGGAAGGCGATAAAAAGAGTGGCATAAGATCTTTACCACTTGTCCTCTCCATCAGCAAGACAAAAATAATTATTTATATAATTGCACTTTTAACCCTTTTTTCTATAGACTATTTTGCATTTGATCTATATGAAACAAATTTCATCGCTAGTCTTTATCTGTTAATTATAGTTTCTATTCCTCTACTCTATTTCATGGCCAAACTTTACAGGTCCAAATCAAAACTTGAATTCAATAAATTGAGTAATCTCTTGAAAATAATTATGTTTCTGGGTATCTTAACAATCCTGGTCTTATAAAAATGTTGGTTCAAAAATTAAAAAACAGACATCTTATTTTAGCTTCAGGTTCACCAAGAAGACAAAATTTTTTAAAAGATCTTGGTTTGGAATTTGAGATTCGTCTTAAAGAAGTTGATGAAAAATATCCGCCTCATCTAAAAGGCTCAGAGATCACAGAATATTTATCAAAATTAAAGGCTGCCCCGTTTCTAACAGAATTAAAAGATGACGATATATTGATCACGGCAGATACTATAGTATGGTTGGAGGGTCAGGCAATTGGAAAACCTAAAAATTCAGAAGATGCTTTAAACATGTTAAAGAATCTTTCTGGTAAGACACACGAGGTTATAAGTTCTTTTTGCATAAGTACGAAAAGCCAACAAATAGTTGTGAGCGACATCTCTAAAGTCCGCTTTGTAAAACTACATCCCCGGGAAATTGATTATTATATTGCAAATTACAAGCCTTTTGACAAAGCAGGAAGTTATGGGATCCAGGAATGGATAGGTTATATTGGCATTGACAAAATTGAAGGCAGTTATTTTAATGTAATGGGCTTTCCAATACATAAGTTTTATCGAGAAATGATGAAACTTTAATTATGTTAATTTTTAATCATAGAAGTTGAAAAATGAGATATTTAATTCTATAAATTCCTATTTTTGTATTACTAATAAAATTTAAGAAGTTCAGTTTAAAAAGCAAAATGAAAAAAATAATTCTTATCTGTATTTTTTTAGGTATTGTCTCCTCGGCTAATTCCCAACTTTTTAATGTTGGTCTCAAAGCTGGTCTCAATTATAATACGAATGGAGATTTAATTGCTAATTCATTTGGTGATTATTATAAAAGCACTTCAAATGGAGATTATGGATATCATTTTGGAGCTTTTGCTGAGCTTAAATTACCCTTCTTGCTTTACATTCGTCCCGAACTGGTCTATACACATACAGAAAGTTATTATCAAGGGATTTTGGATAATGATCCAAAACTGAGTATAAATAAAATGGACATTCCGGTGCTACTAGGGTTTAGGATCATTAAGATCGTCAGGGTTTTTATAGGACCTTCATTTCAATATATTATAAATGCAAAATTTGATGACGTGAAATCGACAAATTATGACGATTTTACTGTAGGTATTCAGGTAGGAGCAGGATTAGAATTTGGCAGGTTGGGTTTTGATGTGCGATGGGAACGAGGCATATCAGATTCGGTGGCTTATTTTGCAAATGGAGTTCTGCCAGCTGATACACAGATTCTAATAGATACAAGACCAAGTCAAATTATTTTTGGTGTTTACTGGAAGTTTTTTAAACGGAGAAAGTAATAATTACTCTTTATTCTTAATAGATCAATTCAAAATCGTCTACCTCCAAAACACTCCCAATTGCTCCTGTGAAGAAGTCTCCTAAAGCACTTGAAGAGAATACAACAGTAATGTGAGTAGGTTTGCTTCCTTCTGGAGCATATCCATCAGCAGGTTTCATATAATCAGGGTCAGAATTCGACAATTCACCATAAGTGAACGTTAAATTCAAATCAGTCCAATCAGAAATTACATCTGAGCTCCTGTGCCATGCGGTACCAACTCTCCTCTTGATCGTTGAACTTCCCTGTTCCCATACTTCAAGTAAAACGTAAATATCGCAAGCGTCAGATCCCGGTAATGGATTTCCATCTGCATCTTCATAACTTTCACCTGGGTTATATTTATACATCACTTTAAAACCTTTTGGAACAGATGTATATGGTGTTCCAAAATCGATATTAGATCTCGGGTCTTCAATACTGGGAAATCCATCAGTAAAAGTCCCTGTAAATAAAGTGGCTGCCGCAATGCGGACAATAGCAGGGGCTTGAATGGTTGTCATTTTAGCGTAGAATCCATTATTTTCATCAGGAACCGGCTCTGTATTAAAGTTTCCAACCAAGCTCAAAGCCTTATTTGCTGTTCCCCAAATGGATGCCGTACTGCCATCTCCGGGTTCAGGATAACCACCGGCATCATACCAGAGATTAAAGTCAGAATTGGGGAGTTGCACTTCTGACTGTTGTATTTTTAAAGAAACAGCCCATTCTGCAATACTTTTATCTTCAGCTGTTACTAAATAAACAATAGCTCCTTCAGAAAAATCCTGTGTCTCCCCTTGCCCCGGAATACTATTTGCCATATTAGATAAAACAATTTTAGAAGGTGTTACAGAAGATTGATCATAATCAAAACTTACAGGAATAACAACTGAAAGACTGTCCATATTTATTACACTAACCCCTGCCTGACCCGGAATCTCAAATTCCTTTATCTCTTTTCGTGTAGAAAGACCAAATTTGTCATCCGGTATACAGCTTACGGATAGAAACACAAAAATAAGAAGTATATATTTCATCATTTTTTCTTATTAATTTGATCCAGGTAAATACCAATTCCAATATGAAGTGTCAATATATCTACACTAAAACTAACATCATTTTTAGTCACTTTACTTTTTTCATCCTCATTATCATTAATTGTAGATTCTATAATTGATGATTCCCAACCAAGCAATTTTAAACTTGCTTCAACAGCAACAATATCACTCACAAAAAAAGCCAGACCCGGTTGTATACCAATTCCGAAATTTAACTCTTTAGTTCTGATCTTATCTTCGTCATCCTCTCTATACACTCTTTTCAATTCTTCTCCATAAGAATAATTAATATTTGTTTGGTTAAATATTTTTAATTTGCCCAGACCAAAGTAATTTCTAATATTAGGGGAAAATGTTATGCTTTGACCGTTTGATCTTTCAGTGATTTCTTTGCTGTCAGCCACATAGGTAATATCTTCTTTGGAAAACTGGTAAGAAAGTTGCGCTCCAACACTAAAGTTGTCTTTTATAAAATATCCAACATTTATGTCTATATCCCATTCCAACCTGTTCTGATCCTCAACAAATCGCAATAGTTGATCCTCATTTACAGCGGTTTTATTACTTACTGAAAATGTTGGACTAATAAATAACCTTCCTTTACTTAAAAAGTATGTACTATCCTTTTCAGACTGAGCTAATAAGAAGCTATAACTTCCAAAAAACAAAAAAATCCCAAAGAAAAATGCTTTATTGATACAATTCATACAAGACAAAAATAACAAAAAAGTAAGAATAAAATTTAAATAAAATTCAAAGTGCTTTTATTCTTATTTACTAGTAGTTTAATTGCACTCACAATAACGAATAACAATGCAACAGCTAAAATGATAAATTTCATAATTGCAAAATAATATGCCACAGAACTCCAAATTTGCTCAATACTCCCTCTTAGAAGAAGGATAAGAGAAATATTTTCTATGATATCAAAAAAACTTGCTAAAAAAACAAGATAGATCATTACAGTTCCCAGCGAATGAAAACTTGATCTGCTCCATACTCTGTTCAATTTATGGATCATTAAACCTATAAACAAGCCATACACGATCAAAAATAAAAAATCGAACGCCATGCTCCATTTAGCAGACGTCTTTGCAATAGTATCCCACGAATCAATGATCGCTACTGATCTATCCACATCCTTCGCCAACTCAAATGACACAATGCCCTGAGGACTTATTTCATTTTTTAGGGGTGCATCTAAAAATCGCATAATTACAACCATAACAACCACTAAGCCAAATAGTAGTAGACTTAATTTTCTTTCTGCCGGTTTTGACAAAAATTGGAAAGGTGAAACTATCATTGTTTATTTCAAGATTTAAATCTGTACATGCCATCATCAGGGAATCGCAGAAATGGTAAAAAATCAAATTTAGCAATATTTAAGTAGAAAAATGCATCAGCATGATTTATATCGGAGATGAAAAACTCTTGCTTTTAGAATTGCTTGCTTTCGTTTGATGGTTTAAAGTTGGAATCCATATTCCTTTGAATATAAAGGCAATTAATGCTAAAAACATAAAAGAAAAGAATAAAGTATTCTCAAATACGGACTATCTCATATATCAGGTCTACTGTTAAACTCAGAAAGTCAAGACGATATAAGAATTTTTAAATTTTTGTCACGTACTTAGGAAAAGTAGATAAATTTAATCTATAATGAGAAATATTAGCTATTTTAGTCAGCTTTAAAATATGATAGAACAACCTATAATAATTGATTAGACTTATGCTGAAAAATTTCATAAAAATATTATTGATTTTATTAATAGTGAGTTGCCAACAAGAAGGTGTTCAGTTCAAGAATGAAATTAAACCGGATAAAAAATACACAAAACATTTATCGATTTCATCAATCTCTGAAGTCAATTTTATTGCTGATCAGGAAACATTGGATTTGATAGAATCTCAAGGGTTCAAATTACCAATTAATACAGAAATGGCATCAGAAATGACAACCGAAATTATAACTGGTAATCGAGTAAATAAGGGTGAGATCATCACTGCAAAAAATTATGGAGAAATGTCTTCATATACAATAGTTAACGGGAATAAAAATATTGAAAAAAGCCCCTATTCCAGAACAAAGATTTTAGGCAAATACGATAAGCACAACAACTTTTTAATTGACTCCATCATTGGACAAAGGTTATCACCTCAAATGAGATATTTTTATACCCAAACGTTAGTAGGATTAGAAAAGAAAATTAAATTTCCACAAAATATTATAAAAGTAGGGGATACTATTGAAAATGAGATGCCATTAAATATTCCAATTCAAGGAATGGATCCGGTTAAGGCTATTATAAAAATAAACTATATTCTAAAAGAGATCAAGGGAAATAAAGCCGTTTTTGAAATTGATCAAATCGTTAGTTTGGATCCTATCTGGGGTCAGGATAATATCAATTTAATCGGTGTGGGTAAAGGCCATTCTGAATATGATATTGATGAAAACCAATTGACAAAATATACTTCTGAAATCCCTATGGAGTTGACCATAAAGATCAATGAAAAAATGACTGCAAAAATTAAAATTTCAATGCATCATGATCAATATGTTACAATTGATTAACTAACCTGCTTGAATTCTGTTTGTAAGTTTAGATATCAATCCATTTGATAACTCATAAATCGGGCTAAACAATTGAATATCACGCTACATACTATGAAATTCAATTAAATTCGCCTCATAATAATGAGGACCTAATTTATTCAACAAATTATTGATAATATTATTATCGCCTTCCACCGCCAGGGCAGAATACCCTATTTTATTTCTTTTACCCAATCT
>PVMS01132410.1_pt1 | contig 14643 bp, 13 predicted proteins | sample 1853461 | NCBI WGS metagenome assembly PVMS01 (sample SAMN08582032, study PRJNA380276) | Marine sediment metagenome, whole genome shotgun sequencing project. | isolation source: ocean sediment barecode stripped | collected 2017 | reverse complement strand
ACGGATACGTGATCGCCGACGGCAACCATGACCTCGACGATCCGACCTCGTCGAAATCACCGAGATCCGGAACCCGAACTTCGTGAAGACTCGCCATTATTTCTCTTGCTTGTACCTCTGAATCCAAAATATTCGACACCCGGCCTACCTAACAGGTTACCGGATTCGGTTTGTCACTATCGATCTCTAATTTCTCGATTGCGGCTTCGACGTCGGCTGCCTCGATCTGCCCTTCATCTTTCAATGCCTTCAGTGCTGCCAGCACGATATGACGTGCATTGACCTCAAAGAAATCACGTAACGCACGGCGCGAATCACTGCGTCCATAACCGTCCGTACCCAGCACGACATAGTGACCGGGAACCCACGACCGTATCTGGTCAGCGACAATTCGCATGTAATCGGTCGCCGCGATAAACGGCCCGGATCGTGCGACCAGGCATTGCGTGACATATGAATTACGGGGTGTTTCACCCGGATGCCGTGTATTCCAGCGATCACACTCCATGCCGTCGCGACGCAGTTCGGTGAAACTCGTAACGCTCCAGACGTCAGCCTGCACGCCATAGTCCTGCGCCAGGATGTCTGCCGCACTCAGCACCTCGCGCAAGATCGTACCGGCGCCAAACAACTGGACGCGCAGCTTGCCTTGCCCGCCGACACGCAGTTGATACAGGCCGCGCACGATGCCGTCCTTGACGCCCGGCGGCATTGCCGGCTGGACGTAATTCTCATTCATGCAGGTGATGTAATAAAAGATCCGCTCTTCTTCCTGGTACATGCGCCGCATGCCGTCCTGGATGATGACGGCCAGTTCATACGCATATGCCGGATCGTAAGCAAGGCAATTTGGAATGGTCGACGCAGCCAGCAAGCTGTGGCCATCCTGATGCTGCAGGCCTTCGCCGGCCAGCGTCGTTCTGCCGGCCGTGCCGCCGATCAGAAAACCCTGCGCCTGCATGTCTCCGGCGGCCCAGATGAAATCACCGACACGCTGGAAGCCGAACATCGAATAATAGATATAGAACGGTATCGAGTGCACGCCGTGATTCGCGTAGCTCGTCGCGGCCGCCGTCCACGAACAGAAAGCGCCGCCTTCGTTGATGCCTTCCTCGAGAATCTGCCCCTGCTTGTCCTCGCGGTAATACATCAGTTGCTCGGAATCCTGTGGCGTATACAACTGGCCCATCGATGAATAGATTCCAATCTGCCGGAACATACCTTCCATACCGAACGTCCGCGCCTCATCTGGTACGATCGGCACGATATGTTTGCCGATGTTTTTATCGCGTATCAGCGTCGTCAGGATACGCACAAGCGCCATCGTGGTCGAAATCTCGCGATCACCGGATCCATCGAGCTGTTTCTGAAACGCGTCGAGCGACGGCACCGTCAACTGATCGGCCTTTACCGTGCGCACTGGCAGGTATCCGCCGAGCGCGGCGCGGCGCTCGTGCAGATAACGTATTTCTGCGCTGTCCTCGGCGGGACGACAGAACGGAACGTCCTCGATTTCGGCATCGGAGACCGGGATGTCAAAACGATCACGAAATGTCTTGAGGTCATCGATGGTCAGCTTCTTCGTCTGGTGTGCAGTCATCTTGCCTTCACCGGCAGAACCCATACCGAAACCCTTGACGGTTTTGGCCAGAATCACGACCGGTCGATCCTCGTGCCTGACGGCGCGATCATAGGCTGCGTAAACTTTCAGCGCATCGAGACCGCCGCGTTTGAGTCGCCAGATTTCGTCATCCGACATATTGGCAACCATCTCCGTCAACTCGGGGTAACGGCCGAAGAAGTGTTCGCGAACGTAGGCGCCATCACGTGACTTGAAGGTCTGGTAGTCGCCGTCAACGCACTCTTCCATCAGCCGATGCAGCAGGCCCTTGTCGTCGCGGGCCAGTAATGAATCCCAGCGCGATCCCCAGACGACCTTGATAACCGCCCAGCCGGCGCCGCGGAACGCGGCCTCCAGTTCCTGGATGATCTTGCCGTTGCCGCGCACCGGTCCGTCGAGACGCTGCAGGTTGCAGTTGATGACGAACACCAGGTTATCGAGCTTCTCGCGGACGGGCATCGTGATCGCGCCCATTGATTCAGGTTCATCCATCTCGCCGTCGCCGAGAAATGCCCAGACCTTGCGGCCCTTGGTATCGGCCAACCCGCGATGCTCGAGATAACGCATGTAACGCGCCTGATAGATCGCAAACATCGGCCCGAGACCCATCGACACGGTCGGGAACTGCCAGAAATTCGGCATCAACCACGGATGCGGGTACGACGACAGGCCCCGCCCCCCGACCTCGCGACGAAAATGCGTCAACTGGTCCTCACTCAGGCGGCCTTCGAGGAACGCACGCGCATAGATACCTGGCGATGCATGTCCCTGAAAATAAACAAGGTCATCACCATGATGATCGCCCTGCCCGCGCCAGAAGTGATTGAAGCCGACTTCGTACAGAGTCGCCGACGAAGCGTAGGTTGCAATATGACCACCGTACTCGGGACTGCGGCGGTTTGCCTGCACGACCATCGCCATGGCATTCCAGCGAATATACGCCTCGATGCGCCGTTCGAGGGCCCGATCGCCAGGGTATTCGGGCTGCTGGGCAACCGGGATCGTATTCAGGTAAGCCGTCGTCGCGCTATACGGCAAATAGGCGCCTGACCGACGTGCGTGGTCGATCATGCTGTTGAGTAGAAAATGCGCACGATCCGGGCCATGGGCCTGCAACACAGAATCGATGGACTCCATCCACTCCTGTGTTTCTGCGGGATCTACGTCATCGAAGCGGTTAAAGTCGACCACTAAACCTCTGATTAAATTAATTGACTGCGCGAGCTGCCGGTTATTTTATAATCTTTGTGTAACAACGGGTCGCATGTGTGCGACCCGGTCTGCAAAGCCCCGGTATGATCGGGGTTTCCCTCATTATGGTCAAGCGAACCGGCTATGTCCGATCTACTACCGATAAATAAGAATCTCCATATTATTCAGGCTGTTGAGGTTATCGCCGGCGCCGCGCCCACAATGCCTGGCCAGATTCCCGCACGGCTATGGCAGCAGGTTCCCGGGCCATGAGCCAGCCAAACCTGATCGCCTCGCGTTTCCGGGGGTTCCTGCCCGTCGTCATCGATGTCGAAACCGGTGGATTCAACCCGTTTACCGACGCGCTGCTCGAGATTGCGGCCGTCATTCTCGCATTCGATGAGAACGGTAACCTCACACGCACCGAAACAACCCGTTTTCATATCCTGCCGTTCGAGAACGCAAATCTGGAGGCAGCGTCACTCGAGGTCAACCGCATCGACCCGCACCATCCGCTGCGACCGGCCATATCGGAACGCGACGCGTTACAGAGAGTCTTTCGCGACGTTCGTGCCGCATTACGCGCGAGCGAATGCACGCGCGCAATCCTCGTCGGCCACAACGCGCACTTCGACCTGAGTTTCCTGAACGAGGCCGTTAAGCGCACGGGCATCAAGCGCAACCCGTTTCATCCGTTCAGCGTATTTGACACGGCGACGCTGGGCGGCGTTGCATTGGGACAAACCGTATTGGCCCGTGCGGTCAAGGCGGCCGGAATGGCCTGGGATCCAGATTCCGCACATTCAGCCGCGTATGATGCCGAACTCACGGCCGACCTGTTCTGCAACATCGTCAATCGTTTCAGGCCGATTTACGAAAATGGACAGCAGGCGCCAAATGATAATGATTCTCGTTGAATTATCCCGGAGCCTCACCTATCCTTCGATTCAGCGCTTAGCACATTGGCAACAGCCATAAATTGAACTGCTCTCAGGGGGGCTACGTCATCATGAACCCATTAAATACTATTTGGGGCACGATCATTGCCGGACTCGTGATCGCCGCCGTCATCGCATTCGCCGCCACCTCCGTTGGCATGGCAGATAGCGGCGCTATCATAATTTTGCTTCATGTCGCGGTCGGCATCACCTGGGTTGGCCTGCTGTACTACTTCAATTTTGTCCAGGTACCGGGACTGGGTGAAGCAGCCGCGGATGAAGGCGGACCCGGCGGCGCCGGCATCTCGAAATACATCGCACCGCGTGCACTGCTGTGGTTCCGCTGGTCTGCAGTGGCTACCTGGGTAACGGGTGCGATCTTCCTGCTCGAAAGAGGAGAATTCCTCAACGCTTTCATGCTCGGCGGTGCTGGCGGGGATACCGACCCGGTCTACGGCATGACGATCGGCGTCGGCGCGTGGCTGGGCACGATCATGCTGTTTAACGTCTGGATCCTGATCTGGCCCAACCAGAAGAAAGTACTCGGTATCGTCGAAGCCGGCGCCGACGAAATCACCAAAGGCAAGCGCATTGCATTCCTGGCCTCACGAACTAATACGATGCTGTCGATTCCGATGATGATGAGCATGGTCGGTGCGCATCACGGTTTCTTTCTATAAAAGTACCGCGTTACCGAAATGAAAAAGGCCGGCTCGATGCCGGCCTTTTTCATGGGCTGGGGTCAAAGCCCTTTCGCGTTATCATTGCGACATGTTTTACGGGAGATCGACATGACCCCACAGGAGCGATACGAATTCGCCGACTATGTCGCCGGAACGACCCACATTGCACTGGCCGAGGATGTCGGGCCGGGTGATCTGACGGCGGCATTGGTGCCGGCCGGACAGCAGGTGCAGGCTCGTGTCTTTGCCCGCGAAGCCTGCATCCTGTGCGGTCGACCGTGGTTCGATGAAGTCTTTGGGCAACTCGATAAATCGATTGCGATCGACTGGCATGTCGATGAAGGCAGTCGCGCTGATGTGGATCAGTTGATCTGTACTGTCAGCGGATCGGCACGCAGTGTACTGACCGGTGAACGCACAGCGCTGAACTTCCTGCAACTACTGTCGGCGACCGCCACCAAAGTCCATGCGTATGTCGATGCAATCACCGACACACCGGCGACGATTCTCGATACGCGAAAAACAATCCCGGGCCTGCGTCTCGCACAGAAATATGCCGTCCGGATCGGCGGTGCGCAAAACCACCGCATCGGCCTGTACGATGCGATACTGATCAAGGAAAATCACATTACATCGGGCGGGGGCATACGCAAGACACTCGAAACCGCATTAAAGCTCAGCGAAAACATACTCGTCGAAATCGAGGTCGAGACACTCGACGAAGCAGGCGAGGCGCTAAAAGCCGGTGCGCATCGCTTGCTGCTCGATAATTTCTCGACTGACGGCCTTGCCGCGGCCGTTCTGCTTCGCGACGATATCGCACCGGACATCACCCTGGAGGCCTCGGGCGGCATTACACTCGACAACATACGCGCGGTCGCCGAGACCGGCGTGGATTACATCTCGATCGGCGCACTGACCAAGGATGTCAATGCTATCGACCTGTCGATGCAGTTTGATTTATAAAGCTAAAATCGACCGCCCGGAAGTTAAAGGTTCTCAATCAGAAGTGCGGGTTGCCCATTGAACAGACGCTCGATAAGCTTGCGCCAAGACCAAACAGACACGGATTTTCTTGCAGCAGATCAAAAATTTTGTCCGTGATGCACTCGGCATTCCACCCGCCGCCGCACTGTTTGCGGCCGGTTGTGTCGCCCATCTGGCGCTCAATGCGCTGTTGCGCAAATCGCCTGCTTCGCCCTGGGGTTTATTGTCTCCGCTGGTGCTCGGCGCGGCTCTCGAGGCCTGGGAGATCTGGGAACATTACCAAGCGATTGGCCTGACTGCACCCGGCAACGACCCTCTCGCCGTCATTCTCGTGCGCCATGGACTCGACGTGGGTATCGGTCTCAGCGGACCCTTGTTACTGGTCGGGATTTCCTGGTTGTCGACTCGCTTACACATTAGCTAGGATCGACTTTAAATGATGCTCCTGCGGGCAGCAGCAAAAATGCAGGCATCAGGCAGTACGCCCGTAAACCAGCACAGCTCTCAGGCATTGACGACCATCTGAATGCGCTGCGGTTCTGACACGCCGTAGCCCTGAGCATAGTCTATACCCATGCCCTTGAGCATCGTGATGATTTCCGCATTCTCGGCGAATTCGGCAATCGTTTGCTTGCCGGTCAGGTGCCCTATTTCGTTGATCGAACGAACCATTTCCCGATCGATCGGATCATGCAGGATTTCCTTGACGAAGCTGCCGTCGATCTTCAGGAAGTCAACCGGGAAGTGTTTCAGATAACCGAACGACGACAGGCCGGTGCCAAAGTCATCGAGCGCAAATTTACAGCCGAGCTCCTTCAATGCATTGATAAAACGACTCGCCTGCGCGTAACTTGCGATGGCAGCCGTCTCGGTGATCTCGAAACAGATCTTCTCGGCATCGATGCCACTGCGCTGAAACTGCTGGATCACAAAAGGCAGGAACCCATCGTCAGTCAGGCTTTGCCCGGACAGGTTGATCGAGCACATCGCCAGACGCTCGCGCTCATCCGCCTCGGACACCAGCCAGCGCAGCGCGTGCTCGACAACCCAACGATCAATATTCGGTGTAATGCCGTAGCGTTCTGCAGCCGCGATAAACAGGTCGGGTGATACGAGCGCACCATTCTCATCGCGCATTCGCAGCAGCAACTCGTAATGCGCGCCGGACTCCGGTTTCTGCAATGGCTGAATTGTCTGACGGAACAACTCGAACCGCGAGTCCTCGAGGGCATTGTTGATTCGCGCCGCCCATTGCATCTCCCGGCGCCGGCGCATCAGGTCAATGTCATGCTCTTGGTAACTATAGACCCGGTTTCGACCCGCCTCTTTCGCGGCCTGCGAGGCACTGTCGGCGGCGGTCAGCAAGGTGGCGACATCCTGATTCTCGGACGTGATCGGTACGACTCCGATGCTGACGCCGAGACTAAAGTTGCGCTCGTCCCAGGTGAACTTATGCTCGCGTATTGTCTCACGCAGCATTTCGGCCGTACTCATCGCCTCCTCGAGCGTGCAACTTTCCAGCAACAAGCCAAATTCATCGCCACCGAGACGTGCGAGCGTATCGCGCCAGCGAATCTTGGATTTAAGCAATGCGCCGAACTGACTCAATAATGCATCACCGGCGTTATGTCCGTAACTGTCGTTGATGATCTTGAACTGGTCGAGATCCAGGTAACACAATGCGTAGGATGTCTCACGCGCCTTCGCGCTCTTCAGCGCCCGCTCGAGGCAGTTCTCAAACTCACGCCGATTGACCAGCCCGGTCAGGATATCGTGACTTGCGTGATAACTCAGGCGTCGATTCAGTTCGCGTGCCTCGCTGACGTCATGAAACACGAGTGCGCCGCCTGATACGTCGCCGCGATCATTGCGAATCGGTGATGCCGTACTCTCAATATAGAGTTCATTGCCGTCCCTGCGGATCAGCAACGTCGGACGCACTGACTTGATCGACCGGTTGCGGCGGATTGATACGGACAAGGGGTTCTCTAGCGGTTCACAGGTTTCCTCATGGAAGCCGCGGAATACCTCGTCAATCGGGCAACCGGTCGCATCGTCAACCGTCCAGCCGGTCAGTTCTTCCGCAATAGGGTTCATATACTCGATATTGCAATCCGCATCCGTCGTGACGACGCCGTCACCGATCGACTGCAGCGTGATCTGGGCGCTCTCCTTCTCGCGGAACAGTGCCTCCTCGTATACTTTCTGTTCGGTGATATCGGTCTCGACACCGACCAGCCGACGCAAGCGCCCTTTGTCGTCGAGCAGGCCCTTTGCGCGACACTGCATCCAGCGCCATTGACCATCGCGACGCCGCATTCGGTGCACACTCTCGAATAATTCAGTCGTACCGGCCAGATGCTCGCGCAACTTCATCTGCACCCGCGCCAGATCATCCATATGCACGAGTTTTTTCCAGTCCGGTGCCTCGCGCTCGATCTCTTCCTGCGTAAAACCCATGATCGATCGCCAACGTGGCGAATAATGCATGACGTTATTAATCGCATCGAAATCCCACGTACCGTCGTTAGCCGTGCAGTTCAGCAGCGCATCACGCTCCTCGACATCGGCGAGACTCGCGGCCGTGCGCAACTGCGCCAGACCCGATGCAAAACTCGTGCTGACCAACTTGAGCAACAACTGGTGTTCGACGTTCCAGTTGACCTGCGGCTGGCCATAGAAAAAAGCCATGAAACCGGCCTTTCGTCCACGCACATCGAAGCCAACGAGCATCACCGCACCGATGTGCAGACCCGCGAAGACTTCCGCATCGTTTTCCTGGCCCGGACCCGGCGCAGTGGTATCAGCCATGCTGAACAGGCGCAAATGGTCCAGATGACTGCCCAGCCACGGCAGGTCATCGAGCAGCAGGCCCTGGAGAACTTCGGGATTACACGCAGAGAATGCCGCTCGAGAAGCGAATACGCGCTCCAGCGTTACGGCATCCGGGTCGAACAGGCCAATACAGACGGCGTCACAGTCGATGACCTCACGCAGCGTTTCGAGACAGGCAGGAATCTTGGACTCGGCCGTTTCTTCACTGAGCGTTTGCAGATCGACGGCCAGTTTTGTGGCAACAACATCCAACGCGCCTTCTTTACGGCTGCCTTGCAGTGCCTTCTGGAGGCCGGTCAAAGTCGACGATTGATTCAAGTCAATATCGCCTCCCACTGCGATAACGGCTTGTGACCGGGAATGCCGGTTATGCGCTGGGCCGGTATTCCCTTCATATTAAGAGCGCGACAGACCATATTCTGCCATGAATTACCCGGAATACAAGATAACCTCATGAATCGGATGAAAATTACCAATAAGTTCAACCGAACGTGTCAAGCACGGCCCGCGACACTCGTTGAACCGGACATTGAGGGGGGGCAGAACAACGAATCTGGTTCAATCGCGAACCGCTCGGGGGATCAGCTTCGCAAGCGCCAGGACATTATTCGTCGTCCAGTACAGCACCATGCCGGCGGGGAATGTATAGAACAGCAGGAAGAACGCTCCCGCCATCCAGAATAATCGCGACCGCTGCTGACGGATCAATTCGGGCGTTAGTGCTGCTTCTTTTTGCAGCCATGACGTCAGCAGCGTAAATGCCGTCATCAGGCACGGCAGCAGGTTCAGATGTCCACCAAAAAACGGCAGGGTGAACGGCAGCGCGAGCCATTGGTCGGGCTTGGCCAGATCTGCGATCCACAAAAATGTTGCCTCGTCCAACGCAATGTTCTCGCCGAGCATGTCGAAGGCGGCAATAAATATTGGGATCTGAAGCAGGAATCCGGCCAGGCTCTTCATCGTGTACAACGGATGCACATCGTGCTTCTTATAAACAGCAAGGACCCGGTTGTGCGCTTCCTCACCCTTATATTCGCGCTTGATCGCATCGAGCTCGGGCTGCAGCCGGGCAGCAATTTCGTTAACCGATGCCTGCAACCTGTCCGCGGCCTTGGTCAGCGGCGTCATCAGGATCTTGACGGCGAGCGATAATAGAATAATCGACAGCCCGATATTACCAACGACACTGTCAATTATTGTCAGCAACCACAACATGCCGAAACAAAGCCAGCGCAACCAGTCCCATAACGCGGCGAACAACATCTTGGTCAGGACCGGGTCCGCTGCACGCAACGCGGCCTGCTCAACCGGCCCTGCATACAGCCTGAATGAAATGCTCGGCTCGCCCGGTGCGGGCATGATCAATACACGCGGCTCGTTTTCACGTTCGATATCAACAATGATCCGGCCGGCCACTATGGCCGATAGCACAACGGTATTAAATCGATTGCGAATTCCAACCCACCGCCCATCAAAGTCGATCTCACCGCCTTCGAGAGATTGTTGACCGTTGTCGTCGATAGCTACCGGCCAGACATTGCCATATGCCGCACCGACCCCAGGCAACGGCTCGGGAATAAAGGTGGGCTCGCTGATCAGTTCAAGGGTCGCACCATCCGGAACAGTGAATCTGAACTCGGTCACGACACCATCGGCTGCAATCACGATATCTTTTTGTAGAGCCTGTAAACGGGCGGTCGCCGCATCGGCACCGGCGATACGCCAGCGAAACCGTACGCCGCCGTCGAACATGGCCGGCAAACCGCCTGAAGAGTCAGCATGATCAGCGCGAACCGGTACCGCATCCTGCGCAAACGATACCGACCAGGACAGGCATAACAGGATGAATCCTGAGAGGATTAACCCTGAGAGATTGAGCCCTGAGAAATTGAACCCTGAGAGATTGAATAATATCCGCCGCATCATTTCAGGAACCGGCGCTGCGCCTCGAGTGAATCCTGGATCAGTTGCGCATTCAGCGTCTTGTCCTGCGCCGGTCGATAATCGCTGCCCATGACCTCGACGAACCCCCCGGGGTGCGACACGATGACGCGCCCGGGTTCGACGATCGCATGCGATGTATAACTTCCGGCCATCATCCAGTCCCACGATTCACCGGAAAAAAGATTGCGCCCGACGCTGTAATCACTCGGCGGATTCTCGCAGCCGAACACATCCTGCAACAGTGTGACCGGCAGATCATGATGCGTCGTCCGGTAATCGATCGCACGGGCCGATTTACCCGGCCAGTGCATCATCAGCGTGGCGCGCAACTGCACCGTGCTGAAATTACTCGCGTGTCCGTAATGCCCGATACCGTTATCGTCGAACTCATAACCGTGATCACTGGTAACAATGACGATCGTGTCATCGAGCAGATTACGCTCACGTAATGAATCAAGTACGGTCCGTACTTCACCGTCAAGCATGCGAATAGACAATCGGTATTGCCGCCAGAGTTTACGTGCCTTGTCGTTGTGCGTGAAACGGTCATCCATCGGCAACGGTTCGCTGGGATCCGTTGTCATGTCGTTTGCCGGCGGATCGTAATATACAAATCCAAAAATAGGCCTGTCGCCGGACTGTTTACTCAGCCATCGCAACCATTCTGCTGTAGCCAGCTTGTTTCGATCGGTTCCGGATAAATCATCCCGCTTTTCCGTCAGATTCGGCCAGCCCGCGAATGCGGTCCGGTCGATCAACGCCGGACTGCCAAAACCGACCGCACTGAACAGACCGACGTCGTATTGACGTGCCTTGATCTCGTCCATCAGAACCGGTGCGCGTTGCACATCGTAGAACGCCTGCCAATAGGTGCTTGGCAGGCCGTAAAACATCGAGAACAGCCCCATGCGCGACGAATTACCACCGCTGTACTGCTGGTTGAAACGCAATCCATCGGCGCGAAATGCAGCAAGTGTGGGAGTCAGCTCCGGATCAATCGAGTCCGGCCGCAATGCGTCGATCAGGATTATTACGATATTGGGCAGGCCGGCATCTGCGGCCTTACAGTTAAGCGGGTTCAGTGGGTAATTCAACTGCCCGTCGGCCGTGTCGAGACTGCCACGCAACATACGCTGCCGGCGCACCGTTTCCGGATCAACCCAACCGAGTCGCGCCAGGTCCCGTTTTGCGTGGATCGGATAATACAGCGGCATGAAGCGTGTGAACTGCGTAACCGGCGTGTGCCCGACGGCATCACCCCAGATATGGATTGCCTGGCTGGCGAGCCAGCAGCCGATCAATACGATGGCCAGCATCCGGCCGTGCTGCGGTCGGTCGGCTAACGCAAAATTCCGCCAGACTATACCGGCCAATATCGCCTCGAACGCAACGAAGATCACGAACAGGATGCCTACAAATACCCAGGTCGATAACTCGAACAAACTGGCCGTCAACGCGCCGAGATGGAAACGATGCTCGGCAAATACGTTCGTGTCGAGAAACAGCAGGCTCAACCCACATGCTGCGATGACGACGCCAAGTGCCTGTACAAGACGCTGCGAGCGCAACGCGACAACGAAGGGTGTCAGCACGATAAACATCGGCACCACCGACAGCAACGCGAAGTGCCCGACGAATGTCAGTGCTGCATAAACAATGCCGATGCCGTCATTCGGGAAGTTATAGATCCACAGGTAGCGTTGCGCAACAAGTGCGAACAACATGACGTTGATGGCGCCGAACCAGCCGATCCAGCGAAACAACCGACGACGGGTTGGACGTACCTCGGTCATGCCGTCATGCGCCGGCCAATTCGTCTGCAATCTTTACAATCGCCTCGGCAGCCACTGCCGAGCTCGAGCCGAGGTTGAAGACAGATTCTTCCCGTACGGCGACAATCTGTTCACGGAACCGGTCCGGGTCAGCCAACAGCCGACGAATCTCGTCCGGCACATCGGCGAGGTGATCCGGCGCCACGACAGCACCGATCTTCGCCCGCACCGATATCTCGAACGGTTCCAGGCCGAGTTCCCGCCACGTGTCATTACGTGACTTGGGCGGGACGTCGATATACAACACCGGTTTCTCGAGCCCGAGCCCGTAATCCATGCCGGCACCGGACCAGTCGGTGATCATGACATGCGAGTCATATAAAGAATCGCTCTCCCCCATCTGCTCGATGAGACGGAACTGCGGGTGATCGCCGTACCGATCGATGATGGCATCGAGGACCTCGGGCGTCTTCCAGCGGGTCTGAAAATGCGGCCGTAATGTCAGCGTGAACCCGGCGTCGAGCAGGATCCCGGTCAACTCCAGGCCGAACAGATTCAGGATCGTATCCTCACCCCACGATGGCGCCAGTAGCACATGGATTGCCTGCGATTTAGCCGCTGGATCGCCAACCGGAGGAGCATCCCGGCGCTCGGCCAGCAGTTGCTCGAGACGATAATAGCCGTGTGGCACGAGCTGCTTCGGTTTCAGGCCCTGCATCGTTTCGCGCTTGCGTATCTCATCCCCCTGGTGAGGACCGGCGCACAAAATTGTATCGTAATGATCGAATGAATCTTCATGATCGGCCATATGCGTGCTGATCAGCGAATGAAACATGTAGACGTAGTGTACCGGGTGTACGGATCGTTTGAGATCCTTGTTATCAAGATCCAGCAACTGCGTGACCAACATGTCTGCCTGCAGCGTCTGGAAAAACACAATGCGAAAAAACCCGTCACCGATGCAGATCGGGTGAATTTTCGGATTATCCTGGTACAGACCCGGATCGGTCGGATCGGATGCAACGTAGCAGATTGACCGGCCCAATCGGCCGGTCAATTCATCGATGATGGTCGCGTGATGGTGCCAGTCCTGCGCGCTCTCGGAAAAGATGACCATCCTTCGCTCGTCGCGCGGGAGTCGCTTGAAGGCCCGATACTGCCCCCAGTTCGAGACGAATCGGCCGATTCCACCGATCCCGCTCAATGGTCCGCCGGGTTCTCCGCATCCATGGGCGTACTGTCACCGGTCGGCAGATCCGTCGTATCCTTGCGAAAGAATGCCTTGATCTTGTACCAGTAAGTCTTGACCGCAAGCCCAACCGTCGCTAACAACCCGACGACGGCTGAAATAATCATACTGCCGGTACCCGGGTCGAGGTACGCCCAAGCCGGCTGGGCGAGCATGGTGAGGAACAGGGCGGCTGTGGCGAGCGTCCAGCGACCGACGTGTGTGTATTGGCTGTGTTTCATGATCAAGTCCCGACTGATGCTGGTAGCTATTCTACAACGGGTGCGGTGGGTTTTTTTAGCTGCTTGCGTCAGGAAATTGTCCTTTCCCGACGTCGTGGTGCTGGACGGCGTCGGCCACTATCCACAGGTGGAAGCGCCCGGCAGGGTATTGGAAGCGTTGCTTGCGTTCGTGGACAAGGTAATCTGAAAAGATACCGGCGCCATGCGTTGGCGATATGGCTACTTAAACCCGTCCTCAATAGCCTTCATTAAGGTGATTATGCGAACCCGGGTACGAAAAATTGTTCTTTGTATCGTGCCCTGATTGGCAAGGTGACCATCAAGTCCGCGCTTCGCCACCGTACGCGCCAGTTCCTGCAACCCGGTCAGCGGGCGAATCCAGACTTTCATCTGCACCACCCTGCCGTCGTCATTGAGCCGAAAACGGTCAATCCCCTGCAGTGTATATTCCCCTACCCGTGTCTCGAACTCGAACATGACTTCGTTGCCCTTTATCCAGGTGTCGGTAACACGGTAGTCCTCGAAAATGTCGAATACGACACTGAGCAGTTCGAACACCTCCGTCTTGCCGTGTTTCGGTGCAAAAATTGCAGGCGAGTAAAATTCAATATCGTCATCGATCAACGGCACGATCAGACCGGGATCGTTCTGCTCAAAAACCCGATGCCACTGCTCGATGAACGTCTGTAATCGAGTTGAATTCATAACAGGTTGATACCATCAAGCGAAGCCACGGGAAAGGCCGCCGCCGCAGACACGGGACTTGATCGCCGCGCTGCTCATCGAGGACAGCCTCTAATCCACTTGCACAATACGGGGGTAGATCTGCTCGCGGGCGCGATGCAAATGGCCCGGGTCGTCGATCTCCGCCCAGACGAGGTCCGGCACGAGCGGGCAGCGGATCGACCTCCTCGCCCCGGCTGCGACTAGACAGTCCGTTTCGTAGTCATAGCGTAACGACGTCTCAAATGCCCGGTCAGCAATCTCCTGCATCAGCGTGAACAGTTCGGCGGAGATTTTTGAAATACCGACGAGTTCGCCAGCCACGTATCCCGTCAACTCCTCGCGATCCTTCGTCATCGCAACGAGATTATCGTCGCGCGTCTCGACCCAGACCTCATCGCCGGCGCCGGTCGGACCGGACAACAGGATCGCGTCGGCGGCCGGCTCGACCAGCAATTCAGTCAGGGCACGCGGTTCGT
>PVMS01040145.1_pt1 | contig 14644 bp, 11 predicted proteins | sample 1853461 | NCBI WGS metagenome assembly PVMS01 (sample SAMN08582032, study PRJNA380276) | Marine sediment metagenome, whole genome shotgun sequencing project. | isolation source: ocean sediment barecode stripped | collected 2017 | reverse complement strand
GCCAAAGAAGCTTTTACCTGCGATGCTGAAACTGACACCTTTACCTGTCCGGCCGGCGAAACCCTGAAAAGACGCAAGTTTTTTTTTATAAAGCGTCAACACTATGAATACATTGCTTCTGCGGGCACATGTAACAGTTGTCAACTTAAAGACCAGTGTACCAAAGCCAAATCCGGTCGAACCCTTAAGCGGCGTCTAAGACAAAATGATTTAGATCATATGGTCGAGAAAGCAAATAGCCCAGAAGCTAAAAAGGATATCAGAACCCGCCAGCATCTAATGGAAAGATCATTTGCGCAAGGCACGCGTTATGGATATCAGCGCGCACGCTGGCGAAGGCTGTGGCGAGTTCAAATTCAGGAATACCTGACTGCGGCGATCCAAAACATCAAGATACTGGTCAAAGATGTCAAAGCGCCTGCTGTTGCGATGCAGATGCGGGCGGCAACGAAAGTTAGTGGTCGGACAAGTAAAATATTGCCCAGCCCGCTGACCCATCTATTTAATCCGCAATGGGGCATAATCGCTGAGTTTTGTCGCACTCTGAAAGAGAATTTTACCCGCCACCCTACTGAGAAAATCGGCTTGAGCGGTAATTAGACCCAGTTCAGAAGATACGAAGTATTCATCGTAATTTTTGCTCATAAAAAAATCGATTTAGGCAACAAACCGCAAAGATATGACACTAAATCAATTGCCGTGGGATCAACTTGATTTAAGCAAAGAACAAACCGATCAAATCGCAAAGGGTGAAATGATTTGACTCGGGATTTCATCGTAGACAATATGGAGTGAATGATGTCACCATTGTCCGGCAAACTCAATAAAATGGACTTAAGATCCACTGTTTTGGTGGAAAAAGTATCTAAAATCCTTACAGAAGCCATCGTGGATGGCACTCTAAACGGCGGCGATCAACTCGTAGAAGCCGATATCCAAAAACGATTCAGCATCAGCCGTTCTCCGATTCGAGAGGCCTTCAGGGACCTAGAGAAAAAAGGTCTAGTCGAAATTATACCGCGCAAAGGTACTTTCGTCAAAAGGATTACCCGCAGAGATATAAAAGAACATTTCCCTGTGCGTTCGGTCCTCGAGGGGCTAGCCGCCAGAGAAGCGTATCAAAGAATAACCGAACAAGAACTTGAAGCGATGGCCGATGCATTCGAGAATATGAAAAAAGGTGCATCACAAAATGATGGCAAATTTTTTTGGGAACATCACCAGCTTTTTCATGAGTTGTTCATAAATGCCTCCCGAAACAATATTTTGATTACTCTATTGAAAACATTGCGTATGCACAGCATTTGGTATCGGTTTTCTTATCAATACTATAAGGAAGATTTCAATAAATCCTTAGTAGTTCATGAAAAAAATTCTGAACCTCTTAAAAGACCCCAAAGCAAAAGAAAAAGAAATACAGGATGTAGTAGGAAATCATATAGCAGTCGCCTTGGGCAGATTCTTAGCCTATCTGGAAACGCAAAATGAATCGAGTATAAAAAGTAACAAAAGCTAATAGAGGTCCTCAGTTCGTTTAGATTAGAAAAAAAGCAGCATCACATCTGGAATGATGGCTTTAAGGAAAAAACCCAATGATCACGAAATTAGTCAAAACGGGATTTGAGACACCGATCATCTCAATGCTCGAAAAAATTCCCATAATATCTTTTTATGCCAAAACGAGAGGGTGGCCCTTTGTGTTAAGCTGGGGCCACCGGCTTGCGGGTATTTTAGTGGTGCTTTTTGTCTGGTTTCACATTTATTCTCTTGCCTCTCTCCATACACCAAGCGTTTACGATGATAAAATGCAGGTATTTAGATTATCCTTTTTCACCTTCTTGGAATGGGCATTAGCCATTCCGGTGATTTTCCACGCATTTAATGGAGCGCGCTTGATCCTATATGAAAGCTTCGCATTCAGAGATGATGAAAAAATGATTCGCTGGATGTTTGCTCTTGTCTTTATTTACGTGGCGTTGTTAGGTCTACTAATGTTAATTGGAAACCAGGATGTATCCCCATTTTTCTTTTGGCTGATTATGCTTGCCACTGCATTGGTTTTAGGCTATGGGATCATAGGCAAGATCAGGAATACTGATCACTCTATATTTTGGAAGCTTCAAAGGGTTAGCGGTGCTTTCTTACTAATAATGGTACCTGCCCATTTTCTATTCATGCACCTTAACCCCTCGATAGGCAAAGACGCAAACTCCGTCCTAATCCGGATGCAAAGCTACTATGTAAAAGGTATAGATTTGACGCTTATCTTGGGAGTGCTTTACCATGGGGGCTACGGGTTGTTTTCTGTCATTAGGGACTACCTTACCTCTCGAGTCACTCGAATGGGATTAACTCTCTTGGTCAGCTTCGTTATGGTGATTTTCGCCTGGGTTGGCATCAAATTGATCCTCGTTATCTGAGAAAGACCATCTTCGAAACCGTGTTTTCTAAGCCGTTTCGCGCTTTCTCGAAGAGGGGCGTCATTAACTCAGGCCCACTGCTTGTATCACATGCATTTCCGGACCGGTGACGAAGATCGAAGAATTGCCTTGGTTCCAAATAGCTGCAAAGGAATGGATAGTAGCTAAAGCCCGCCTTTCCTGATGATATTGAACTCGGCAGGTGCACGTTTTGCATGTTTTCCGTATTGAGCACATGGCCGTCGAAGTTCAATTTTAATCGATGCAGTTCTTTGCTTTCAAATCCTTGGACAACCAGGGGACAAGATAGTTTAAGTTCCACCTGCAAAAGGTTGCGAGAGATTAAGGAAATTTCAGTAAGCGTACTTAACGCGAATAAACGAAAAACCAAGGGACCGTCACGGTAGTAACCGACCTCCCGCAGACGTCAAAACCAGACAGAAAATGAGCACCGTCAGTAACAGCACGACCAGATGGTTCTCGGATATGGGAGATATTTGTGATCAAAGCATTTCATCAGGTGTTATTCGGGGTTCACACGCGCAAACATTGCCGAAATTCGAACCGAAACACTGAGATATTGTGAAATTTAGCGTGGCCTAGTGGTTTACTTGGTTTTACTTGGGGTGGGCTCTCGGATCGTGGGTTTTATTATTTCGTAAACTCATTCTTCCCAGTCTCCATAGACTCCGCAAGTTTTTTAACTCTTCCAGAGTTCATTTTTGAGGTAACAAACGTTCTGTTATTAGGAGTATTTCTGATGTTAAATGATTTGAGGATTTCTTCAACCCTACGATGTGATGTATTGATCATCGGGGCCGGTGGAGCCGGTCTTCGATGTGCGGCGGAGGTTCTCCAAGAAAAACCAGATACTAACATCATAGCTGTCACCAAGGTCTCACATTCTCAGAAGTCCCATACCAGTACCGCCCAAGGCGGGCTGGCTGCAGTGGACCCAAAAGACCCTTTTGACAAACTCCTTTATCATATGTTCGATACCTGGAAAGGCTCCGACTGCATGGCCGATCAGAATGTCATCAAAAAAATTATCGAGTCGGCGTGGGAACAAATTATATGGTTGGAAAATCACGGCATGCATTTTAGCCGGGATGAAGATGGGAAACTCAGTAAAAGAACCTTTGGCGGTCACACAGTCAACTTTGGAGAGGCTTCCGCATTCAGAGCCGTATTTGAAGCAGACAGAACTGGAAAAGGTATCATAGATATCGTTTGGGGAGAAGTGCTGAGGGCAGGCATCTCTTTCCTAAATCAAGCCATCGTCACTGAGTTACTCTTCAAAGATCAACGATGCGTCGGCGCCCTCATATTCAAGCAAAAAGAAGGTGTCTTTGCTGCAGTCTTAGCTGAAGCAACGGTCTTGGCAACAGGAGGCAACGGCCAGGTCTTCCAAGTCACTACAAATTGTCGTCAGAACACAGGAGACGCACTTGTCATTCTTCTAAAAGCAGGGCTCCCTGTGATGGATCCTGAAGCAATACAATTCCATCCCACAGGAATAGTTGGTCCTGGCATTCTCGCCAGCGAGACATTGCGATCAGTGGGAGGGATATTGCGCAACAAGGATTTGGAACCATTTATGGAACGTTATGCACCCAAGATGAAAGAACTGGCTCCCCGTGATCTAGTAGCGCGCGCTATAGAAAACGAAATTCGAGAGGGAAGAGGCATCCTGAATCCTGATCATAATATCGAACATGTATGGATCGATTTGCGCCATCTTCCAGCATATATACATGAGGTACAGATACCAGAGGTTGCAAGTTTTTTCAAGAAGTTCCTTAATCTTGACCCCAAGAATGATCTTTGTCCAGTCCGTCCTAGCAATCATTACCAAATGGGTGGAATTCCGACCGATGAGTTCGGTCAAGTCCAGAAGAATCCTCAGGATTTAATTACCGGCCTTTTTGCAGTGGGTGAGTGTGCAGCAGCCAGTTTTCATGGGTTTAATCGTCTAGGGACTAACTCAATATTAGAATTAATCACTATGGGAAAATTTATTGGAGAAAAAGTTGCAAGTTTTATTGGAAATGACTCTGTTGAATTGCCGGCAGATGCGGGTGAACTGACCTTCGTCCAATTTCATAAATTCCTAGAAGCAAAAAACAAGGAAAGTCTTGTCCAAATTCGTGAGGATATCCAGGCGCTTATGACCAAAAAGGTAGGTGTGTTTCGGGTAGAGGAGGCACTCATTAGTGCAGTCGACGAATTAAAGGAACTCAAAGTGCGTGCTGATAAGGCTTCTTTGTCTACCAAAAGCCTCACTATGAATCAGGAGCTCATTCAACGATGGGAGATCGAAAACCTTCTGGCTAATGCTATCGTTATAGCTCAAGCTGCGTTACGCAGACGGGAGTCTCGGGGAGGCCATTTTCGTGATGATTTCCCAGAAAGAAAGGATGAATTTAACCATCATACTTTGGCCTATATGCCGAAGTTTGGAGAAGTTGATTTTGGAAAACGCCCAGTAGATATGACTCTATACAACGCAAGAAATAGCTCTTATGAAAAGTTTGGTATTATCGAAAGAAAATACTAGCAATGCGCCTTACTTCAGTTCTTATCGGCACAGTGTTTGGCACGATAGATAAAGAAAAAAAGCTCTTTTGCCTTCTTTGAACATGTACTGTGCTCTTATACTAAATATCCTATGAAATTAGAAGCCGAGTAGGGGCTGGGAGAATACGATGGAAGAGACTTACAAAATTTCATTGAAGATTAAACGCTATGATCCGGACAGTAAAAGATCCTGGTTACAACATTATCAGTTAGAGGCTGGCAGGATCATTCGATTTGTCGATGTGTTCCGAAAAATCAATAATGAACTGGACCCCACTCTAGCATGGAATTCAGCTTGTGAACATGGTCAATGTGGAACATGTGCGGTAAAGGTAAACGGAAAGCCGTTGCTTGCCTGCGAGCTTCTTGTTGAAAATGCTGTGGCCGATTTCGGAACCACGATTTTCAAGATCGAACCAATTACTGCAGCCCCCGTGATACGTGACCTTATTGTGGATTTAGAGCAAGCCTACAAACGGGTCGAAAAAGTCAAGCCCTATATCATTGAGCACACACCAAAGCCAGATACTGCTAATGAATACAAAATCTCTCCACGCGAGCTCGAACGGTATGTGGATGCAACTCGGTGCATTAACTGTTTCTGCTGCGCTACTGCCTGCATTAGCAGCCACAAAGGCTTTCTGGGACCAAATGCAGTCTTGGCCAGCATCGTTAGACTTATGGATCCGCGGGAACAAGCCAAAGAGGAGAGATTGGGCATACTTTACAGCGAAGAAGGCGTCTACCGCTGCCACACTTCAAGGGCGTGTTCTTTTGTTTGCCCTAAAGAAATCGATGTGGCCCATTTTATCGCTCTGGCCAAAGAGGGAGCGTTTAAATCCGAATCCAAAAAGTGATCGAAAAAAGTTAAGATTCGGCCTATGCCGATAGGAGCTTTCCAAATATCCAATAGATTTTCAGAATCGGGTCATCAAAAAGTGGTGGTTTTTCATCTGGCCTTTTTGCTTATTGAAATGTTGTCTATCCAATTTTAGACTTTTCTGTATCTCTTTTTTCCATCCGTGTACAAGTCATTGCCGTATATATCGTTTACTACAATAACGGGAAAATCCTCAACCACCATCTCCCTTACAGCCTCAGGGCCTAAATCTTCGTAGGCCAGCACTCTCGCCATTTTGATCACCTTGGAAATGAGAGCACCTGCCCCACCCGTTGCCGCGAAATATACGGCTTTATGTTTTTTCATTGCATTTATTACTTCTTTTCCCCTAGATCCCTTTCCAATCATACCTTTTAGACCTTTTGCTATTAGAATTGGAGCATAAGAATCCATCCTGTAGCTGCTGGTAGGGCCAGCAGAGCCTATTGGCAGACCAGGTCTCGGTGGCGTCGGTCCCACATAGTATATGACCTGGCCTGATATATCAAAAGGAAGTTTCTTCCCTTTATTCACTAGCTCAACTAGACGTTTATGCGCTGCATCCCGGGCCGAATAAATTACACCGTTGAGTAAAATTTTGTCTCCCGCCTTGAGGTTTTCTAGGACTAAATCGGTGAGAGGTGTACTAATAGAAATCGCTTTAGACATTATGAACCTCCTTTGGTTACTAAAGAACAGCCTCCTTGTGCCTCCCACAATGACATTGAATGTTTACTGCCACCGGTAAACTGCCGATATGTGTGGGGTACGTTTCAATGTGTACATCCAACGCTGTAATGGTGCCTCCCAGGCCCTGTGGGCCGATCCCAAGCTTATTAATATCCTCCAAAAGCTCCAGCTCCAGCTTAGAGATATCAGAATTAGCGTGTCTATCACCTACCGGTCTAAGCAGTGACTTTTTGGCAATGAGAGCTGCCTTCTCCAAAGTACCTCCTATTCCCACCCCGACGACCAATGGTGGGCAAGGATTGGGTCCAGATTCCTCAACTCTCTGAATGATATATTCCTTTACTCCCTCGACACCGACTGCAGGTGGGAATAAGACCACTCGGCTCATATTTTCGCTTCCAAAACCCTTAGGAGCCACTATCAATTTCAGTTTGTCACCAGGCACAATTTCTGTGTGAATTATAGCAGGGGTATTATCACCGAAGTTCTTCCTATTCAAGGGATCGAGGGAGGAAGGTCGAAAATAGCCCTCTTTGTAACCTTGTCGTACCCCTTCGTTGATAGCTGTGTTCAGGTCATCTCCTACCACATGAACGTCCTGCCCCACTCCCACAAATACTACGGCCAAACCAGTGTCCTGGCATAGTGCAATTCCCTCTTCTTTTGCTATTCTCGCATTTTCCATTAACTGGCGTAGTATATCCCGTCCCAGCGGAGATTCTTCTTTTTCATAACTATCCTTAAAGGCTTGAATGACATCCTCCCCCAGAATCGTATTGGCCTCGATACATAAACGCTTGACAGTTTTGGTGATTTCTCCTGCCGGTAATTCCCTCACTCCCATATTTAACTCCTTTTTAACTTGCTAACGCGAAAACCGAGCCGAGTAAAACATCACAGCCTAATTTTATATCTTCATAATTCGTTGATTCTTCCGGAACATGGCTCCGTCCATTGATACTGGGAACAAAAATCATACCCACATCGGTGATTCCTGCAAGCAAACATGAATCATGAACTGCGCCACTATTCATTTTCTTATACGTCATGTTGCTTTGTTGAGCAACATTTTCGATTATCTCGATAACCTTAGCAGGAAGTTTTATGGAGTCCAACTCTCCCATCAATTTAACACCCGCTTTCAATCCATAGATGTCCGCGACCTCCTTTATCTTTCTTTCTACTGCTTTAGCTGCAGTGCTCATGCCTTCAGGATTAACATCTCTCACATCGAGGGTAAATGTGACTCTTTGAGGTATGACATTTGGTAGATTGGGGCTGCAAAGCACTTTTCCAACCGTACCGACGGTCGTAGGAAATGCCTCATCCCTGACTATGCGATCAACCGCAGAGATTACGAGTGCGGCATCCCACCGCCAACCTCACGATCGACAATGGCCTTGGAGTTCGCGATCTCAAGTGAAACCACTTCCGTGACAACCGGCATATTGAAAGCCCTGGCCAATCGGTACTGTGTCTGCATCCCCTCGCTGTCCACCGATTGCTTGCCGGTAAAAATCAAATCGGGTGATCCATCAGCTTCTATGGACCTTTTTAATGCCTGGCTGGTAATGGCACTATCGCGAAACTGTTCATCAGTTCTTACCAAAATCCCTCGGGCCGCTCCCATGGCTAAAGCGGACCTAATGGCAGTGACAGCAGTTTCCTTACCTACCGTCACGATGACGACTTCTCCGCCTGTTTGTTCGGCGATTTGAACCGCCTCTTCTACACCATACTTGTCATAAGGGTTTACAACAAATTTAATCGACTCATTGAATTCAGCAGGCCCCGTCACCTTAATATTTGCTGCCGTGTCCGGCACATTCTTTATACAAACATAAATCTGCATAATCCCTCTCTTTTTCTATAGACTGCTTGTGTGGCTCTCATCAAATTTCATGTAAGGCATTAACTTTTTGAAAGACCAACTGCTCTTTTTCCGCTTCGGTTCGGTAGCCGGCTACATCCGGACCCTACGATTCTTGGGGTCATAGATCGGTTCGAGATGGATCTCAATCGGATACAGCTTTCCGGCAACATTGATTTCGTACTTTCCCGCCATAATCCACTCGTCATCGATACCATCGGGATGCTTCAGATAACACATTCCGATTGAGCACCCGTACACGTGTGAATATGCTCCATGCGTATTTTCGCCGACCAGTTTCCCATCGCGATAAATGGGTTCATCGTGGTAGACTAGAGGTTCGGGATCTTTTATGGAAAACATGACCAGCTTACGTTTCAAACCGGATGATTTTTGCCGGGATAGGGCTTCCTTACCGAGAAATGATGTTTTTTCCATTTTGACACAGAATCCCAACCCGGCCTCGAAGGGTGTCTGATCCGGTGTGATGTCGGCACTCCAGTGTTTGTAACCCTTCTCCAGGCGCAATGAATCGATAGCGTGCAGACCGACCAACTTGAGATTGAATTTTTCCCCTTCCGTCATCAATGCATCAAATACATTATTCGAAAACTCGGTTGGAATGTATAACTCCCACCCCAATTCCCCAACAAACGACATTCGAAGCACCAGGAGTCTGGCATAGGCGACATCAATCTCCTGAGTGGTAGAATATGGGAAGGCTTCGTTGGAAAGGTCGGCATCCGTCAGTTTCCCCAGAAGTTCCCTCGATTTGGGCCCTACAATGGCCAGCAGGGTATATCCGGAGGTCACCTCGGTCAGGGTCACAAAATCTTTGTCCTCGATATGACGGTTGATGTAGTCAAAGTCCCGAACACCACAAGCTCCGGGGCTGATGATAAAAAATTTGTCTTCGGATAGACGAGTGACCGTAATGTCTGCTTCGATTCCGCCACGCTCATTCAGTATCTGTGTATAGACCACTTTCCCGACCGACACATCCATATTATTGCAGCACACGTATTGCAATGTCTTTAGGGCATCTCGACCTTGAACCAGAAATTTTGCCATTGAAGATAGATCATACATACCGACATTCTCACGGACCGCCATATGTTCTGCAGCGGAATACTCAAACCAGTTCTGACGTCCCCAGCTATATTCGTATTCGGCTTTTACACCTTTAGGAGCAAACCAGTTGGCCCGCTCCCAACCGGCAACCACCCCAAAACAGGCACCGCGTTCAGCCAACCGATCATGAAACGGTGTGCGGCGGACATTGCGGGCGCTCTCGGGCTGTTTAAAGGGCCAGTGATCCGCATATAGATTGCCCACGGTTTCCATGACGCGGTCATGCAAATATAGATAATTTTGCTGCCATCCGTAATAACGCCTAACATCCACTGCCCACAAATCTTCATCAGGATAGCCCTGATCCATCCATTGTGCCAAAGCCCGACCTGCTCCAGCGGCACTGGTGATCCCCATCGAGTTCATGCCGGCCGCGATAAAAAATTTCCTGATGCCGGGGATTTCTCCCAGCATATAAGCAGTATCTGGTGTAAAACTCTCCGGTACCGTTGTCACACTATTGATCTCCGCATCTTCAAATGCAGGTACCCGCTTAATTGCGCTTGTCATGAATATTTCAAGTTGATCCCAATCTTCCTGTAGCTGTGTATATTGAAAATCTTCAGAAATACCCTTCATCCCCCAGGGTTTTGCTACCGGTTCGAAACCACCCATAAGCAAGCCACCCATTTCCTCTTTTATATAGATGTATCCATCCATATCACGCAGGTAAGGCATCCCTTTATAAGGACCCTCAATCGGATTTGTAGTCACATGCATGTGCTCAGCCGCATGTAAAGGGATACTGATATTGACCATTTTTCCTACTTCCCGCGCCCACATACCGGCACAATTGACAAGGTACTCACAATTTATGTTACCTTGGTCCGTCGATACACTCTGGACGGTTTTTACACGGGAACTGATAGCATGATTCAATTGGATGCCCGTTACCCTGACATTTTCTATGATTTTCGCCCCACCTGCTTTCGCACCTTTCGCCAGCGCCTGGGTGGTGTCCTCCGGATTGGTGTGACCATCATTGGGTTGAAACCAAGCAGCCACGAGATCGTCGGTATTCAATAAGGGAAACATCTTTTTGGCTTCAGCGAGGCTGATTTCTTCCATCTCGATACCAAAAGATCGCGCCATTTGCATGGAACGAGAATATTCTTCTTTGCGATGCTCCGTTTGGGCGACTCGTATGGATCCAGATCTCAGATATCCTGTTGGTTGACCGGTTTCATCCTCCAGACGGGAGTAAAGGTCAGCTCCATAAACAGCAAGTTTCGTTAAGGCGGCATCCGACCATAGCTGCCCTAGCAAACCTGCTGCCGCCCAGGTAGTTCCGGATGCAATGGTCTTTCGATCCAACACCACCACATCTGTCCAGCCCAATTTAGTAAGATGATAGGCAACGCTGCAGCCTATAATGCCGCCGCCAATAATAACTACTTGAGCACATGACGGTAGCTGATTCACATTCGAACTCACCTTTTCCCTCTCCTCATATCTTATTTCAGGTATATAACACATTGATGATATCCCCTTCAGCTCAAATAAAGTATGAAAATTTGGGACTTAAAATTTAGAAGTGCTGCTATTGTACCGCTGTCTATCCGTAATCCCAATGTTTCAATAGTACTTAATTGACAGGTATATTTAGTCCTGTTTTCCTCATTGTTGTGATCATCAATATCCATTTGCGGTCATGATCATTCACGCACAATTGTAATAGCCTCTTCACCACAAAACATGGCACAAAATCCACATCCGGTGCATTTCTCTTCGTTGTTCACTGCTAAATCTTCTTTAAGGTCCATAGCTTTACAAAGGATTCTAGTGCATATTCCGCATCCAGTGCAAAGAGTTGAATCGATCATTGCATGGGCTTTTCCAAAATCCACTTCGCTCAATGGCACAATATTCTCAAGGGCAGCACCTCGTATTGAATCCATGTCTTCGTACCCCTGGTCGTTCATCAATCTTTCTAGAAATTTGATATTCTTCTTAATTATGTTCGAACCCCTCCAAAGGACTGCAGAGGAAAGTTGAACGGTTGTAGCTCCTAACATGAGAAACTCAACAGAATGTTCTGGATCAACATTTCCTCCCACCGCACTGATGCCTATATCTTTAAAATTCATTGCTAAGGATGTTATGAACTTGTAGGTCAAAAAGCGGTCCCAAGGACCATAAGCTCCCCCAAAAGTATATTTTTCTACTCCCTGAAACTGTGGCTTGCCATGATTATAAATGTCAGGTGGCGCAATCGAGATCGGTGCATTTATTGCAGTAATCCCGCTAGCTCCCCCTTCGATGATCTTTTGAGCCACTAGTAAGAGCATCGGATAACCAACCTCTGGAGTCATCTTTACAAGGACTGGGATATTTACGGCATCAACAACAGCCTTAGTAACTTGTTTGGTCATCTCGGGCAATTGCCCAAGCATAACCCCTGCGTCTTTGGGCAATTCTTCTGTCCAAGATTCCATTCCATGTGGGATGTCAACGACCGGGCAGGATACGTTTAGTTCGAGCAAACTTGCACCTGCCTCTTCAAATATTTTACCCAACTTTGCCCAACCGACACCGTCAGCACCAGGTCCGACAATATTCCCAATAATAGGTACGTCTATTTGTTTTTTAAGGTGATGAATCAACTCCAGCGTTTCATCTAGATAGCTGATGATATCGTAAGTGCTACAAATTAGAAAAAAGCCTTCCTTACCGAATGGAGGCTTACTTTTTGCGTACAAAGTCCTTCCGCGTGGTACGCTATCAAGAGGCCGTTCTTTTGTAATGGTAGTGTATGCAGTACTTACAGCGGCAGCTCCTTTTTCCACATACTTCGTTAGTTGGTCAGCGTGCTCTTTCGGATTTAGGTTTGCAATCGTGGCATGAGAAGCAACGTGAAATGGATTCTTTAAGCTGATGCCACCTAATTTGGTTTTTAAGTTTGCCATATTAGCTTCCTCCTTTTTTCAGATGAAAAAGATAGGATGGGTATATTGGTGCATCCGTCTTCCAATCTGAAGAACAGTGAATCGTGTGTCAGTACCATATTCGCTTATTGGGTATTTCCATCTTAATATTTAATAGTGAAACATTGTAAATGTCTTATTGGAAATATAGTTTCCTATATTACCAAGTGAGTTGTGCCGGCCCGCTGCCGCAGAATTTGAAGCGCGATTTATTTGAGGGGTCGGGGAGCTTCATTTTGCTCTAACAAATTTTCCAAACCCTTCTTTTCCTTGAACCTGTCCGTCCTCCATAACAATTTCACCTCTTAATATTGTCGTTACAGGCCACCCTTTCAGTTCCCATCCCTCCCATGGTGAGTAATCACAAGCTGAGTAAAGCTCAGCAGAATTCACCTTTTTCTTCAGATTCAAGTCTACTATAACAAAGTCTGCATCAGAACCAGGATGGATGGAGCCTTTTTGGGGATGAATTCCTAGTATTTTGGCAGGATTTGTACTTAATATTTCTGCTGCCCTTTCTATGGTTATCAAACCTTTATTGACCCCCTCACTCAGTATAAGCGGAAGCCTGGTAGCCATGCCGGGAAAACCTGCCATAGCTGTCCAGATATCTTTGCCATCACCCCTTTTGTTCTCCCACATATTTGTGCAGTGGTCTGTTCCGATCGTTTGTATCGAGCCGTCAGCGATTCCAGACCAGAGTCTATCACTGTCCTCTTTAGTTTTAACAGGTGGCATTACCTTGATAGCAAAAGGCTCTTTGAGGTTTTTTCCGGTCATGTCAACAGTCAGATAATGAGGGCCAGTTTCAAGGTATACAGTGTTTCCTCTGCGTCTAAAATCTTCAACAATTTTAATTCCGCCGCTATAAGCCAAGTGAACTATATAAAGGGGGCATTCAGCTAATTCTGCGATACGGCAGGCAGTTCGAATATCAAGATCTTCAGCTTGCCAAGGTCGCCCTAAACTAAAAGCAGAAAGATCCTTCTGGTCTTTATACTTTTCTTGCCACTTCAAATATACTCCTTGGCATTCCGCATGCACCATTGGAAGCGCACCATGTTTTGACATCTTGGTAAAGCCTTCTAAAAGAGTACCTTCGTCTGAACCAAATAGATTAAGGACCTTACCTTCATCACCCTTATAGGCCATAAAAAATTTGAAGGCTTTGATACCTTCATCCATTAAGTATTCGATTTCAGACAAATGATCCGGACTGTTAATCACAGCATTAAAGGCCATGTCGACACAAGATAGCTGTTCTACTTTACTGACCATATCATCTAGAGTATCTTTATATGATTCATTTGTCTGGGCGAAATGGAATACAGTTGTTACTCCTCCCTTCGCCGCTGACATAGTCTCACTCACAAGATCGTTCTCGTATCCCAAGTAGAGTCCAATATGAGTATGTGGCTCAACACCGCCAGGAAGAACATACTTGCCGTCTGCATCAATAAATTTTTTAGCTTCTAACCCCTCGCTATCAGAAGTCATACCGACAATTATACCATCTTTTACCAACACAGATAATTCAGAAACACCATTCGGTGTGACTACTTTCCCGTTTTGAATTATTAAATCAAAATTCATGGATCTTACCTCCTTTCAACCTTTTTTGCATTGCATGTATGATTCGTGAGTCTCAAAAGCATAAGACATATCTTAACTTTGAAAGGTTATGGATGCCACATATCAAAAGCGCCCATTGATAAAGTTATACTATTGTCCGAGAACCCTTTTGCAAGACAAGAGATATGGCATTCTCGGTTTCCTACATAATATGCACATTACAAAATCTCTATTAGTTTTCGCTATCCCATAAAGTTAAACTTTTTTTATTCTAAATTGAGCGATTTTTTGCTTGATTTAGAAAGAACTCCTGCCCACCAAGGCTCTGAAATAATAATCAGCATAACCAGCTGTACGCCTGACAGTTTTACAATTCCCCATGCATCAATATCCCTGTACAGCTCCTCGTAAAAAATCGTTCAATTTAGGTTTATTACATTTTTTAATACCCCGTCCGCTTGCGGCGGGGTAAAAGGCGGTGTTATAATCCGCCATTATGGAATTAGGCAAAACCTCACATAGTGTATATAAAATACGCTATCATATGGTGGCGGCGGTTAAATACCGCAAGGCTTTGCTC
>PVMS01045984.1_pt1 | contig 14645 bp, 31 predicted proteins | sample 1853461 | NCBI WGS metagenome assembly PVMS01 (sample SAMN08582032, study PRJNA380276) | Marine sediment metagenome, whole genome shotgun sequencing project. | isolation source: ocean sediment barecode stripped | collected 2017 | reverse complement strand
CGCTCGTCATCCCTGCGAACCTCTTCCCGCTTCCGAATCGGCGCGAAGGCGCGGCCCATAGCCCAATCGATGTGTTCCAGGCACACCTCAGCTCCGTTGATACTCGCACCGGAGGATTCCTTCTCACAATCGGGGTGCACGCACTGTGCGTCGCAGCTCGGACATCGTTCCTCAGCGATGCGGTTGTAGGAGCACGCATGTGGAATAAAGAGGGTACGACGATCAAGCTGTGCTACGGCTGTGCCTACGGTCGAGCGGGGTGGGAGTAGTCCCGCTCCATTGGTGCGATTGGCGCTACCCGTGTCATATTTGTGAGGCGATAATGAGCGAGCATCCTATAGAGACACTGCACGGGCATGAGTTTTCAACCATGCTGATCACGGAGCGCATTCCTTTTCGCACCACATACGACGAGTATTTGACGTGGTTTCACATCGAGCAAGAGCACCTGAAAGCAGCACTGGATCTGATGATGAAATTGCGAGGGAGCAAGCTATGAGCGATTGTCCCGGTGCGGACGGACTGAGCTGCATCGATGGTTGGCTGTACTCGTCGGTCAACATGATGATCTTCCCGGCGAACAAGCGCTGTCCAACCTGCGCTGCTGTGGATCCGGACGATGCGTGCGTGCGCGATGCCAACAAGGTGTGCGAGTGCTGGGTGCGCCTCGCCAACGGTGTGCACTGTCCGCTTGCTCCGGATCCAGCTAACGTGATCAACGCCGCACCCGTGATGTCGTTCCAGTGCCCGAAGTGCGATATGGTCATGATGCGCGGGGACGGAAACACCTACCACTGCATCACCCTCACCTGCGATGGGTTCAACATCCAGTACCGACCTGTGCCGTGGGAAATGGAGCGCGTCGATGGGTGACATGGCAGACATGCTGATCGAACAGGGTCTTCAAGCTCTGATCGATGGGATTGAAGATGGGGAACCCTTCACCCGCGCCTGCAAGTTTTGCGACGAGCGCGATCTGCATTGGCGGCAGCTCGCTGAAGGTTGGCGGCTATTCAATGATCAGGGCGAGATGCATTCGTGCAAGGAGTACCGATGAGCGATGGAATTCTCGTACCGTGCAGTGTGTGCGACAAGTTGCGCATATGCGTCGGTGGAGTTTGCGCGGAATGCGCTCCCGAGAAACCATGGAACCAGCATGAGGATCCGCCCATCCTGATCAACGCTGAGTACTTTGAGCGCATGCCCGTCGATACGCCGAGCGAAGTGGAAGAGATGAAGCGGTTCGTCGTGATGTACGTGCAACGCTCAGAAGAACACGTCGAGCACTTGGTACGCCTGCTCGCGACTCAAGGCATCGAATGCCAGTGCACCGAGATGAAGGCGAGCCCGCAGTGCATGATCCATGTGCGGGACAACCTGCCCGATGACTAATCGCTGGGGACTGACCATCGAGGAGCGCGACGCTGAGGTGTTAGAGTCGCTCCGTGATGTCGGTTGGGTGAAGCCTATCGATATCGGCGGGCAGGATTGCAGCCACCACTCCAGCACGCTCAACCGACTGATCAGGAAAGGACTGGTCGAGCGAAAGGTCTGGGGCGGCTATATGCGCCTGAATTACCAGTATCGTCTGAGGGGTTGCACGGGAGCATAGCTGTGTTATGGTTCGAGAAGTCCTCCTGAGGGACCATGAAAAAGGAAGAGACAGATGAACTGCATGGGCTACTGCGAAGAACCTCGCCTTGCTCTCTATCACGATCCGAAAACGCCCCCAATGAGTGTTGAGAAGTGCCTGTGTGCAGAGTGTTGCTTTGCGCACTGCGATGAGGTGCTCGAAGAGCTGGAAGAGCAGATCGAAGAGATCCAGAAGTTGAGGGACTCAGTAAAGTGACACCTGAACGATACGACAAGCTCAAGTTCGATCTGTGGATGGCACTGAACGCTGTCCGTCATGCTGATTGGTTCACTGCACAGTTGTTCCGCCTATTTAGCAAAGCTGATTCGATCAATCGTCGTAAGTTCATGCACAGCTTCCCCGACGAGTATCAGGTCTTCATGGACTGGCACGGATCACCCAATGAGAGAGATTTCTACGGCGCGGATCTGATTGCACGCGGTGAGAAGGAACGTACTGACATGCAGGATCCTCGCACGTGACGCCGCACGAGACGAAAGGTCGGCACGTGGAATTGCATCGCAGCCTCGACGAGCTGCTCGCGTGCTTCTTCTCTGAGACTGAAAAGCTCCCGAGCGACACGCCGATTATGGATCTGATTAAGTGGTCGCACGAGATGACCATCAACCCAACCTGCGTAGATAAGAATGGCTGAGCCTACTTACTTGCCGGGAAAGAACTGTCCGAAATGCAATGAGTCCATCACAGGGGCGAGTGCTGTGTTCGGAGAGCAGGTGGATCCCGTCTCAGGTGATCTCAGCATCTGTGCACACTGTCTCACCACGCTCACCTACAACGATGATCTGACATCGAGAGTGTTGACCCCGGAAGAATTTTTGGATCTGCCAGACGACTCCCGTCTGGACCTAACGCGTGCACTCGGCGCATTGATTAAGGTGCAACAAAGTGGCGATACCTAAAGACACCTTCCACTGGCAGATGGATCCGCGAGCGAAGCCTCCGGAGCCGCCCAGTGACGACATGATCAGCATGATGGAAATGCGCTACGAGCGCGTGCTGAACCAAAGCATGCTGAATTTGAATCAGAATGCGGAGGGGCTGTATCACCATGCCACCTACAGCACGCGCACTCACAACACGACACCGCAGTCGCCCATTGAGAACGTCGTCAGTCGGTTGAGCTACAAGCCGAACGCGAAGCTGTGGGTGGAAGGTAACCACATGCTTGTTATCGCCATTGACTGTCCTGAGAGGAACAATGCCAGGGAGACGATTCCCGTGGTCTCTCGTCAGCAGATTCCTCCGGGGATGGTGACTGGACACGATTCGACCGAGACCATGGTGGGCTGGGTACGAGATTGCATCCGTCAGCTCGAAGAGCATGAGATGGATGAGTGGCTCAGGCTCGACAAGAAGCTGTGGCACGATCCACACGCTGCTGAGATCCGAATTCCCAAGTGGGACTGCGATCAGTGAGCGTTGAACTAATTGGGCACGCCAAGATGTGTGTGCGCATGAAGTTGCGAAAGGATGAACGCGATTTCCAAAGGCGCGGTGAGAAAATCACCGTAGAGCAGGCTGCGAATCACATGGCGCGGATCGAACGCGGTCAGCGAGTGATAGCGTGGCTGAAACGATTGGAGAAGCAAGATGCCAACGAACGGCAAGCGTGATATTTGCTGCATCCCTGATTGCGACGAAGAGGTTAAGTACGTCCATCTGCAAGTGTGCAGCGCGTGCTATTCCGGTTTGGCGCGTTGGAGAGGCAGACCTATGGCTGAGAAACGTCGAAGGTTGGAAATCAACCACCGACTTGTTAGCCGCATGGGCTTTGTGATGGATAATCCGAAGCATCACCCGAAGAAGATGGTCCGACGTGACGATCTGGACCATGGTAGCCGCAGGACGGCAAAACGGTGAGTTGGTGGAAGTTTTGGGAGCGCACCACCGAGCCTAAAAAACCCAGGACACTGCCTGAGAACTGGCGTGAGCTGCCTGACCACGAGAAGTTCGATCTGATCGCTAAGTTCGGCTGTCTGGTGTGTGAGAGTAATCCCGAGTTCCTGACCTACGAAGGTCCGTCGGGCGGCATGTCACAAAACATGTGGTGCGCCACCTGCGGCACTCGTTGGAACATGGCTGTGATGCCCGGACCCGGACGTCAGACTGCAGGCATAGCCGAGCTGGTCACCGAGCGCGAACGCGAGATTGAGTTCAAAGATCGCGACGATGGATAAGCTCACTGGGGAGCGCATCGCCAAGCTCGAAGAGCAGGTGATGGTGCTGCACGACACGTTAGCAAGCTGGCGGCAGAGCGGGATACCAGAGAAGACACTGGTCATCCTGCTCAGCCACTACACCAAGGTGCCTCAAGGTGTGATCCGTCGAGTGATCGAAGGGTTCGACAACCTGTACGAGGAATATTTTGAATCTGATGAGGAGGAGCCATGAGCTTCCAAGTGACAATCTCAAACGTACCCGACAAAGACCTGGGACCACTGATCGCACGACTGAATCTCCCGCGTGGAGCTAAGGTTGAGCAGAAGTACACAGCTGACTTTGCTGGGTTGCTCACAGGACCGAAAAAGCGTCGAATGCCCGCGTCTACGAAGTTGACGATGACGGGTGCGACACCGCAGCAAGGAACGAAGCTTTTGTTCGCACTGCAAGCGTTCGAGAAGCTCGAAGGAAAACAAGGCATCGGAGGAGTCTCGATGGAAGACTTGATCCGGAATTTAAAAACCAAAAAGCAGAATGAGAAGCTCGCACAGCGGCTACTCAAAGCTGGATTTGTGGAGTATCTAGAATGAACGACGGACAGGACGAAGCGCAGGCAGAAGTTGCACAGGAGTCACCTGATCGAGCGCAGGAAGGGGACATGGCTGAAACAGACGGACCCCGAATGCTGGTTGGAAATGCTGCTGCAGGAGGTGCCCGACTGGCAACACGAGCGGAGGAACCCGGCGAAATCCGCCAGCGCAGGGGGGAGGGTCGGCGCATCAACCTGAGGCGCAGCACCGACGGCTCGTACTCGCTCTGGATGGGTGGGCGTTTGATCCAGAGCTTCTGCTCAGAGTGGGAGGACGTCACCCGCTTCCAGTTGCCTGAGGGCATCCAGCAGCAGGTTAGGGTCAATGTGCAATCATTGGGCGAGGCTCGCGAGTGGGATGGGCGAGAGGTGAGTGGTCAGGATCGTGTTGAAGAGGTGCGTCCGGATGACGGAGTCGCACTCAGGAGCATCGCGCACCCGAACAACCCGATGGCACGGGAAGACATCACCGACGATCTGATCGGAATGTTCAACGCACTGCCCCGGCATAACCAGTCGGTGATTGCAGGGCAGATCCGGGCGAACTACGCGGAAGTACCGACTGAGGAGAACCTCAATGAGCTGCGTGCAGCTGTTGAGGTACAGCAGCGGTTGCGTCATCACCCTGCGCCACCAGTTCCGGAAGGGGGCGACGTCTGGGAGCACATCCTGGGTTTGCTCCATGACGAGGTGCAGCGAGTGCACCAGCTGATGGGTACAGTCGAAGCGATGCGCCAACGCTAATGGACTGGACCACTGTACTGGATCTATGTGTGTTGGGCTTCACCGTGATGGCTATCCTCATCATGTATCGAGACCAGAAGATTCACCTGCGCAGGCTGCATATCCAGAGCCAGAAGACGTGGAACCGGATCGCGGAGACGCACAGCCATATCGAAGGGCTCCACGACAAGTACGCGAAGCTGTATGATCGCGTTACTGAGTTGGAGAAGACCCATGAAGTTCACCGTTGAAATCCCTGATGATACGTTCAGCTGGGCCAATGCTGAAGCTGTCAACCGTCAGACGGTTGCTAAATTCATGCGTGAGGAGCTGCGGAAGATCGGCTCTCGGTATGGGCACAGCCCTGAGCTGGGGAGACCCCAAATACCCGGTAGAAGTCATGAGTGGCGGGCGTTTATTTTCAACGATGCGAGGGTGCTGGCTCAAAAGAGCCGACAGCCGACGCTTGACAGTGTGATTACAGGTTAATAGGGTTGCGCTTGCGTGGGGTAACGTTTCTTCATCTGTCTCGTTCCTTCCCCACACACCGGGGGGCTCAAGGATTAGCCCCCTGACTTAATTCCGCTAACAGCTCCCTGAAGGAGGAAGCCATGGCACTAGAGCAAGAAATTCGAGACGCTATCGACTCGGACCTACCCAACCAGATCGGCCAGAGACTCAAGACTCGACTAGAGCGAGCTGAGGCTGACGCACTCGCCCTGAAAGCCGCAACTGAAGAACTCAAAAGCGTGCAAGCTGAGAACGAGATGCTGCGCGAGCGTGAGCGTCAGATGGAGAACCTCGAAGCCCGAGTAGAGGCGGCTGCAGCTGCAGAGCGTGAGCACCTTCAACGTGAGGCAGTCCTGACGGTGAAGGAGGAGTACGCTGACAAGGGTCGAGCTGACATGTTCAACCTCCTGCAGGCAGTGTTCAACGGTCCAGTGTCCGCACCGCTCGCCTTCAAAGCCAACCTCTACGGCAACTACACCGACCAACAAGGCATGAGCCGCAACGCGAACTTGAGTGGCGATGCGGAGCAGTCGGGTGGCTGACGCACAGATTCCTGAAGATCTCCGCGAGATGATGCAAGGCATCGGGCACACGCTCGATAACGTGATCAATGCAGCCGTGGATCGACCGATGGGATTCATCCTGCTCGCGTTCGACATCGGGGACGCAGGCACGACGAGCTACATCTCAAACTGCGACCGTGAAGACTGCGTCAAGCTGATGCGCGAGTTCGTGGAGAGACAGGGATGACGGGCGACTGGATCATCGTCTTCAATTTCAGCGGATCGCGACGACGCGTGCAGACTCCGATTGAATCCCAGTACGAGTTCAAAGAGGTGCGCGATGGCTTCTGGATCGACGAGCAGCACCAGCTGGTCAGAGAGAACCGTGGCAAGTATTGGATCCCCGCATCGCAGATCGAAGTGATCGAGAAGATGTCATGACGCAGTGTAGCTCTGGGGAGAGCGACGGGGTTTCAACCCTGGAGGAGATGGGTTCGACTCCCTCCACTGCGTCCACCTGCTCGAAGTGCGGGACTGAGCTAGAAGAGCGAGAGCGAATGTTCCACTGGCGTGGTACGTTCCTCCCCGGTCACGTCTGCGTGCCTTGCAACGCGCTGTACGAGATCGATAACAACTTCACCAACCATGTGAGGGATCACCAATGACATGAATGCAAGATTAGAGCGCCCCCATGCGCTGATTAGATCAATGAAACGAACTAATCAGTTATTGAGGAAAATTTTCATGTCTATAGAACTAAAAGTGAAGGTGAAGAGCCTTGCCGCAGAAGCCAAAATCATTCGACTTGAAGAGCATCGTGCCAAAACGCCTGACGCCCGAGCAAGTCTCCATCAGCATCGAGTCGGGGTCGTACGACTTTCTGCCCGGAACACGTTACTTGCTTACGGCTATCTTAGAGGTAGATCCTACCGACAGATCGAAAGTACGTGTAAGCGTCCCCCGGATTGGTCCGTTGTAGAAAAGATGGTGATGAAGTACGGACCACCAGCACACAACGTGAGCTTTGAAGCATGGAAGGAAAGTACCTGCGCATTGCGCATTTCTGCCGCTGGGCAGTAGAACTGCTCATCATCTGGGGACTGGTGGTCGATGAAACTGGGATCTGGACTGCAGTGGTCTTGACACTGATAACAGCCGGAATCGAGTTCGATCACCTCCGTCCCCGCGATTGGGCCAAAAACTAAAACCTACCGTTCGTCGGATCGAGGACATGCGGGCTCCAGCCCGTTTCGTCCTCGTAAGTCATTGATGTAACAAGCCCCTCAACGGGGTCGTTTCTCGACTGTGATATAATAGCGCTACCGTGCATTATTGTACGGCTTGCTCTTTAACAGATGGAGAAACACAATCATGGCAACAGCCAATGATTACAACCGTATCATGCATAAGGCATGGCAGGGTGTTCCGGTCGAGCAGGTGTTCAACGTGTGGGAGTCCCACGCAGCGAGTTACTGCAAAGCAATGTGGAAGAAGGCAACGGGCAGGAAGCTCACAGCCAAGATCCGCTTCGGAACTGGGAACCGATACACATGGATTCGTAGAGGCGTGCTCACGGTCAACCCCAGCGCAGGCTGGAAGGAGATCAACCACGACTTCACCCATTGCATCGAGAGGCGCACGACTGGAGACGCGCACTCAGATAAGCACTTGGAGCGGGAGCGGTACGGAGCCGAGATGATCAGGAAGAAATTCCTGACGGAGGAACCGCAGCCCGAGAAGCCGAAGCCGACCACGCAGGAACTGCAGCGAAAGCGTGCAGCCAGCGTCGAGACTCGGATAGTGACGTGGGAGCGCAAGGCGAAAAGAGCCCAAACTGCATTGTCGAAATTGCGCAAGCAAAAGCGGTACTATGAGAAGACTCTCTCGGCATGAGAGATGTGTCCTTCCTGGGGCTCCTTGCGAGCCCCTTTTTTTTGACCTACTCTCCCGCCTCATGAAAAAGGACGTTCCACGCTGGGCGCAGATGCGCTGGTATGACTGGTTGTTACTGGCCTGCTTCAGCGTCGTCGTGGCACTGGCATGGACAGACCTTGGGTGCTGGTTAGGGATTGACACGTGGGACAGATAATCTCTGTCAACTTCGGACTGGTACACACCCCACCTCACTTCGACTACGAATTCGACTTCGACGATCTCGACGAAGAGATCAAAGAGCAGCTCCCCGAGAACACGGCTGAAGTACTCCAGCTGTTCAGCGACGAGGACATGCACTACCTGCGCTGGCGTATCTGCTGGCAGCGAATGGCGCGTGAGAAGCAGCTGCCCCCTGCCGAGTTCCTCTCCATGGAGAAGAACGTCTGGATGATCCGGTCGGGTCGCGGGTACGGCAAGACACTGACTGGAGCGAACTGGATAGGTGAGCAGGCATGGCTCTACCCAAGTTTCTATGCGGTCGTCTCACCGACACATGACGACGTCCGCTACACCTGTTTCGAGGGACCGACAGGTCTCCTCTCCGTAATTCCCCCGCAGCTCATTCTGGATAGGAACCAAGCACTTCCATCAATCACTTTGAAGAACGGATCCATTATCCGTGGGTTCGCGGGGGATACTCCTGAGCGGTTGCGTGGTCCTCAGCATGCAGCCATCTGGTGCGATGAGATCGCATCGTGGAAGTACCCGGACGATGCATGGGACAACATCATGTTCGGGCTGAGATTGGGTGACACGCCACGCATCTGTGTGACAGGTACGCCGAAGCCGACACCATTCGTTCGTAGGCTGCAGAGCGACAAGAAGACGGCAGACGTCGTTGGTGCGACCTATGAGAACCGAGAGAACCTGACCGACTACTTCTTTGAGTCGATTGCCAAGTACGAGGGCACCCGAGTCGGTCGGCAAGAGATCTGGGGTGAGGTGCTGGACCCGGAGGAGGAAGGGTTCGTCAAGCGATCCCAGTGGGGTGTCTGGCCTTGCAACAAGCCCCTGCCGAAGTTCAACTACGTGGTGCTCTCACTGGACCCGGCATTCACCGAGCGCAACTTCGATAAGCGGCGTCAAGAGAACGATCCGACTGCCTGCTCCGTGTGGGGCATCTTCGACGTTCTGCGTCAAGGCAAGCCGTCACTGCCGAACGTCATGCTGCTCGACTGTTGGGAGGACTGGCTGGGATTTCCAAATTTGTTGCGACGAGTTAAGAAAGAAAAAGAGTACACCTACGGCGACATGGACGAGCCACTTCTGAGACCCCAGATTGTCCAGAAACGCCAGCGTGCTAGGCATCAGGGACGTTGCCCCGACATCATTCTGATCGAAGAGAAGGCGTCAGGAATCAGCCTTCGACAACAGCTCGCTGAAGAGAACGTCTTGACTCACGGATACAATCCGGGTAATGAGGACAAGCTAACGCGACTACACTACGTGTCGCCCATGTTCGCAGCCGGGAGGGTGTGGGCCGTTGAATCGGAGATCAACGCTGGACAATTCAAAACGTGGGCCGATCCGCTCATATCTCAAGTCTGCTCCTATGTTGGGCCAGGGTCCGTGGAGCGGGACGATCTCCTCGACACTACAACTCAGGCTCTGCGCCTTCTCATGGACAAGTTCTTCGGTCCATTCACTATTGTCGAAAGCGTTGAAGCGCGTGAGCAAGCACGTGCTCGCGAGATCGCTGAGCGTCGCTTGAAGAAGAAGAAGGGGAATCCGTACAGTGCCTAATGTCACCATCGACACGCCCCAGATCATCGTGACCGAGCCGGTCAATAACCAACGTGTGATCAAGTGGTGCGACGGTCACTGGTCAGAGATGATGTTCGCTCTCAGGGATCGCGGACTCGGTGCGGACATTGCTCAGGATGCTGATGCTCTCAACGAGAAGTTCATGAAGGGTGAGAGCGACCCTTGCTGGGATGCAGCTCAACGAGTCAACATGGGTGCGTTTGATATCTTCGGTCCGGATAAGATTGTCAAAGAGAACAACGGTTGTCCTGTCTGCGCCTTCGCCAACATCGTTCAGCACGCCGCTGATCTCACCGCGATCCACTACAACAAGGTCCAGTAATGGCAGAAGCTGAAGGCACAGTCGAAGAATATGATGCCACCCCTGATGATGTGGTGACGGACACCGATGACGGTGGTGCCATCATTCAGGTAGGTCCGGACACAGAGCGTCCGAACCGCGAGTGGTACGAGAACATCGTCGAGGACTTCCAAGACCCTGAACTGCAGAAGATTTCCACCCGGCTCATGCAGGACATCGAGCGTGACCGGAAGGCTCGTGAGAAACGGGACAAAGAGTATGAAGAGGCAATCAAGCGCACGGGCTTGGGCAAGGAGACACCGGGAGGAGCAGACTTCGAGGGCGCGTCGAAGGCAGTACATCCAATGCTCACCGAAGCAACGGTTGACTTCGCCGCGAGGGCGATCAAGGAGCTGATGCCACCCAACGGACCCGTCAAGGTGTTCGTACCCGGAAACAATCCAGAGCCTGACCGCTTCACCAAAGGCGAGCGCGTCAAGACCTACATGAACTGGCAGTTCTTGATCCAGATGCCTGACTTCCGATCAGAGCTGGAGCAGCTGCTCACCCAACTTCCTCTCGGCGGCTCACAGTACCTGCGCATGGTCTATGACGCGCAGCGGAAGCGCCCAGTGCCGACCTACTGGCCCAGCGACGATGTGTACGTGCCCTACGCAGCATCGAACTTCTACAGCGCTGAGAGACTGACCTTCGTCGAGCACATCACTGAGTTCGAGTTCGAGCAGCGTGTGAAGAGCGGCATGTACCGGGATCTCGGTCCCGGTGGTGCTACTGCTCAACCTGAGGAGCAGAGTGACCCTGAGAAGGCGACGAACGCTGTCGAAGGCAAGGAGCAGATCGCACCTTATAACGAGGACGGACTGCGCAACGAATACGAGATCATGTGCTACTGCGAGCTGGAGGATGATCACGGCTACGCTCCCTACCGCATTACCATCGACGGAGCGCATCGGAAGATCGCTGCCGTCAACCGCAACTGGGAAGAGCATGACGAGACTAAGCAACCCCTGTACTGGACGGTAGAATTCCCGTTCGTTCCATGGCGCGGTGCTTACAGCATCGGTCTGGGACAGATGATCGGGTCGCTCTCAGGGGCTGCGACTGGAGCACTGCGAGCCCTCCTTGACTCGGCTCACATCAATAATCTCCCCACGCTCCTGCGTCTCAAAGGCGCGAACTTCAGCGGTCAGTCCAAAGAGCTGAACATCGCTGAGGTGACCGAGATCGAGGGGGGTATCGCAGGCGACGACATCCGCAAGCTCATCATGCCGGTGCCGTTCAATCAGCCGTCGAGTGTCTTGTTAGAGCTGCTAGGTGTCCTGACCGATGCCGGTCGAGGCATGGTCCAGACGACCTTCGAGAAGCTGGGCGAGCAGAAGACCGACATGCCGGTTGGCACGACGCTGGCGTTGATCGAAGAAGGCATGACCGTCTTCAGTGCGATCCACCTGCGCCTATTCCAGGCGATGAACCACGTCATCAAGATCCTCATGCGCATCAACCGGATGTACGCGGAGGAAGAGGATCAGAAGGACGACGTCGGAGAGGTACTTGCCAAGCGTAGCGACTTCGATCCGCCACACGACATCATGCCGGTGGCTGACCCGGAGATCTTCTCCGACGTTCAGCGCATGGCGCAGCTTCAGGTCATTGCAGACCGTGCATCTCAGATGCCTGAGATCTACAACCAGAAAGAGGTTGAGAAGCGCATCCTCGAACGTACGAAGATCCCGAGCCCAGACGAGCTGCTCTTACCAGACGACACCCCTGAGGAGCAGAACGCAGTCAACGAGAACGCAGCGATGACCATGGGCAGGCCTGTGTCAGCGTTCCCCGAACAGAATCACCTTGCGCACCTGCAGGTGCACCTCGATTATCTGAAGTCACCATCACTGGGGTCTTTCCCACTGATCGCAGGAACGTACATCCCGATGGCGATGCAACACGTTGTCGAACACATGGCGCTTTACTATGTGCAGTTCAACATCGAGCTGCTCCAAGCCTCAGCTAACATGTCAGACGAAGAGCTGAGCGAGATGATGCGTCTGCAAGATCCAGAGGTGCGCAAGCAGCTCGACGTGAACCTCGCACAGCAATCCCAGCAGGTCGTGCCTGCCATCGATGGAGTGCTGTCAGGGATGCACCCGATTATCCAGCAGGCTCAGGAGCTACTGCAGTCAATGCAGCCTGAGCCCGAGACACCCCCAGCGGATCCGAACGCTATGGCTGCGATTGAGCAGGAGCGAGAATCTGATGAGATGCGAGATGCGCGGGAGCGTGAGAAGACAGAGCTGACCCTCGTGGACAAGCAAGAGGCGCGAGACCACGAAGGTGAAATGAAGTTTATGGAGCTTGACCATCAGGCCAGAGAAAATGCCCTTCGCGGTGCACGTGAAGACGCTCGTAAAGCTCAGGAGCACGCTGCTCGTCTCGAAGAGCTTATGGAGAAGTCGGAATCGAGCATGGAAGAGACCGAACTGGAAACTGAGTCCCGCGAGCTGATAAACGCCGAAGACAATGCTACGGCGCTAACGATTTCGGGGGTCGAGGCAGAAACCAAACGCGAGACCAGTATCACGACCGGAGAGGGTAAAACCAACCCCCGGCCTCGCACGGATACTTGAATGAGTTGATCCGAGAAGCAGACGCTGGCTCTTGGAGAATGTTCCGCAAGGACTCCATAATTAACAGGAGAACGAACATGGGTAAGAACATAGGCTACTACCCGAAAGGCCCGATCAATCAGCACAAATCGCTGGCGACGGGTGCAGGCCTGAGGAAGGGGAACACGTCGAACAAAGAGACGGTTCCGAGTCCGTGGGGTCAGGGTCAGAGCGCTGCTGAAGGTCGGACGAACATCAAGTCTGGCACCAGCACAGGTAGCGGAGCGGGCAAGGGTACGCCAAAAAGTACGATGACACCCGCCTAGCAGGGAGTTAGGATGCCTGCCGACGTTGACCAAATTTTGAAAAAGTTCCTTCAGCGACTCAAGGATGAGCAGATCGAGTGCATTGCATTGCTGGCGACACCGAAAGACAAAACAGCTTTTGGATACGGACAAGCAAGCGGGCACTTCTTAGGTCTGCATCGCGCCGAGCAGCTGTTCGAGGAAGTAATTGGCGAAGAAGATGACAGGACGTAATGGCTGAGAGTAAACGAGTAGAACTGGACTATGACGGGATTGAGCATGCCTTCCCGGTGGTGGACCCCGGTCTCCTGCCCTACGGTTCTCGGATCCTTGTGCAGATCAGGTCTCCTCGTACAGTCACGAAAGGCGGCATCATTGTTCCAGATGAGAGCCGAGACACTGAGTTTTGGAACACTCAAGTGGCTAAAGTCATCAAGCTTGGTCCACTCGCTTTTAAGAACCGCGATACCAAAGAGGAGTGGCCTGAAGGAGCTTGGTGCCGGGAGGGAACGTTTGTACGTGTGCCAAACTTCGGCGGCGACAAATGGTTCGTAGACCTCCCTGGTGCCGAGTCTAAACGTGTGGGAGTGGACAGGGCGTTGTTCGTCTTGTTCAACGATCTCGACATGATCGGAGAGGTCACGGTCGATCCCATGGAGGTAATCGCATACCTGTAAGGAGGTGAGCATGTCTCAGGTCGAATATGACGTCGATCAAGGGAAGGAAGACAAGGATAGCGAAGACGAACAATTCGTAGCCGTCGAGGACGAGCCTGAGGGTAAGACCACCGACGCAGACGAAGGCAAGGACGGCGACGAAGAAGAAGAAGAGGATGAAGCTCGACTCGGTGGTGGTCGCGAAGAGGACGACGACGATCAGAAAGACCAGCGTCGCCTGGAGAACAAAACACGTCGTGCACGGCAACGTGATGCCCGTGATCGCGACAAGCGGGAACTGGGCTTCCTGCGCAAACGCAACGAAGACCTAGAGCGACGGTTCAGCTCATTTGAGCAAGAGACCGACGCTCGCATAACAGGTAGCGAAGTCGCAACCATTGATCAATCGCTCAACAAAGCGAGAGGTGATCTAGCGCTCGCCAATCAGGTCATCGAGCAAGCCATCGACGCGAACGATGGCAAGAACGTCACGGAGGCGATGAATCATCGAGACGCAATCCGTGACAACCTGCGAGACCTAGAACAGGCGAAAGAGTACCTGTCGCAGGAACGTCAAGCACCCCCGCAGCCAGATTTAGATCCACGACACGTTGCACATGCGCAGTCGTTCATGATCGAACATGACTGGTGGGATCCAGCTGGGCGAGACCAAGATTCTCAGCAAGTGCTGATGATCGATAGGTCACTGGTGCAGGAGGGTTTTGACCCCCGCAACAAAGATTATTGGGACGAGCTTAGAGGGCGCGTCAAAGAAGCGTTGCCAGAGCACTATGAAAGTGCCGAAGGCAACAACGAATCTGACGACGGTGATGATGCAGGCTCCGGTAACGGAAAGCAGACTCAGCGTCGTGGAGGACCAACGTTCAGAACAGGCGGGCGAGAGCGTGCCCTGAAGAAGAACGAGGTCTACATCAGCCATAT
>PVMS01090767.1_pt1 | contig 14653 bp, 10 predicted proteins | sample 1853461 | NCBI WGS metagenome assembly PVMS01 (sample SAMN08582032, study PRJNA380276) | Marine sediment metagenome, whole genome shotgun sequencing project. | isolation source: ocean sediment barecode stripped | collected 2017 | reverse complement strand
GTGATCATCACGATCAGTTTATTGAAGCGATTGAACGACAGGATGCTGAGAAGGCAAAACAACTCGCACTTGATCACTGGGACCTGTCACGCGATCACATGGAAATGTTTATTCGCCCTGATCCGCTAGAGATTGACCTGGCAGTTGCCTGACAGAAAATTTATCTAAATACATATTTGTCAATGTTAAAACCGACTTCCGTATCCCGCCCGGTTAAAAACAGAACACCCCTAAATTTAGGTTGTCCAGACAGCTTGAGAGTCGTTCCAAAGCGTTATATTGGGAAAGCTTGCCGAGTAACTAAAATATATGCTTTAGATGGGAGCATTTCTCGAACGAAGTATTTACTTCCCTTAGATCCGTAATTAAGTAATACCTCTACGACACATATCTAAACAACAGCGACAATTATTGAAATGCCTTAGGTACTAAAGAGAAAATTTGCATATCATAAGCGTAACTGATAGCCTGTAGTAAAACACTGTAAGCGAAATTTGCAGTGAAATTATAATGACATTTGAAAGCCATTAGGAGAAAAGCATGACTAGTAAAAACTATTCACCAACCGTTGATATAATTTCCACCGAAGCCCGACGCGGCAAAATGAGCCGTCGAGAATTTATGCAGTTTGCCGTTGCTGCAGGGGTAACAGCCTCGTCTGCTTCATCTCTCTGGACTACCGATGTAGCGGCGGCCACGCCACAAAAAGGCGGAACTTTTCGTGCGGGCCTACACGATGGAAATACCACCGATACGCTTGACCCGGCCAAGTACCAAAGTACCGGAGAAATTCAGCTCGCGCATGCGATACGCAGCTTCTTGACAGAAATAACTGCTGAAAATGGCCTGGGACCGGATATGGCTGATTCATGGGAAGCGTCACCGGATGCCAAAATATGGACGTTCCATCTGAATAAAGATGCGACTTTCCACGACGGTAGGAAATTTACCGCCAAGGATGCGATCGCATCCTTGAACTATCATCGAAACAAAGACGTAGGTTCTGCGGCCGCTCCGCTGGTGGCAGATATAACAGATATTAAAGCCGACGGCGATCACACAATAATTATAGAACTCTCACAGGGTACGGCAGACCTGCCATGGATCATGACCGATTACCATCTGGTGATGCTGCCCGCTAAAGACGGTGGTGGAATTGAATGGGAGAACGGCATGGGTGCAGGCCCTTATAAGCTTGAAAATAATGAACCGGGAGTTCAAATCGATATGGTTCGTCACGATGGCTGGCATCGTGAAGGCGCCTATTTTGATGCGGTCAAGATGATCATTTTGAATGACCCTAACGCAATGCAAGCAGCTTTAATTACAGGCGACGTTGACGGCATTACGTCGGTTGATTTGAAGACCATGGCGTTGTTAGAGCGTAAGCCAGATATTGTAGTAGATAATGTAGCGAGCGGCGCAGCGATTACGATGCCGATGTTTTGTGATACCGCGCCGTTTGATAACGTTGATGTTCGCCTTGCGCTGAAATACGCGATTAACCGCGAAGACATCATTGAAAAAATTAGATTTGGCGCGGCAACTATTGGTAATGATTTTCATATTTCACCCAATATGCCCTACTACCCAGATATTCCACAGCGCGCGTATGACCCTGACAAAGCTAAGTTTCACCTGAAAAAAGCAGGCATGGAAAATCTTAGTGTCAGTTTATCAACGGCAGATTCGCTCATGTCTGGCGCGGTAGACATGTGTGTTCTTTACTCTGAGCACGCTAAAGCGGCAGGCATTGATTTGCGGGCAGTGCGTGAGCCCAATGATGGTTACTGGTCGGATGTCTGGCTGAAAAAACCATTTGTTACTGTTACCTGGGGTGCGCGCCCAACACCGGATAATATGTTCACGCTGGCATACAAAAAAGGCGCAGACTGGAATGAATCTCATTGGGAAAATGAGCGCTTTAATGAATTACTGGTACAGGCCAAAGCGGAGCTTAACGAAGAAACGCGTGCGCAAATGTATAATGAAATGTGCCAGCTTTCACACGATGATGGCGGTACAATTATTCCACTGTTCCGTAATTATGTTTATGCTCGCAACAAGAAAATCGCGCATGGCGATAGCGTCGCATCCTCCTGGGAAAACGACGGCGGGCGCGGATACCACCGCTGGTGGATGGCCTGATCATAATTGTAACGGAGTAATGTCAGATATCTTTTCTGACATACTCCGATAGTTGTGTCTTCAGGCAAACTATATGATCCTAAATACAAGCACATAGCGTCTGGCCAAATATTAGTCATACGCCGCTAAATAACAGGAGAAAAACATGAACGACATCTTCAAATCGTCATTAAGCGACTTGGGCTTGGCCTGATAACGCTGCTGGTGGTATCGATTATCATTTTTGGTGCGGTTGAACTGCTGCCGGGTGATTTAGCACAGGCGGTACTGGGACAGTCAGCGACAGAGGAATCTGTCGCCGCCCTTCGAAAAGACCTGGGGTTGGATCGATCTGCTCCGGTGCGTTACTTTGAATGGTTGAGCAATGCAGTAACCGGCGATTTTGGTAATTCATTGATCAGTGGCAAACCGGTCGCTGAATTGATCGGAAAGCGATTCCTAAATACATTGTTCCTAGCTGTCTACGCAGCGATACTGGCAGTGCCCATTGCAATCGGGCTTGGAATTTTAGCCGCTTTGTACCGTAATTCAATTTTTGACAGGGTTGCGAATGTCGTTACCCTGACTTCAATTTCTTCACCGGAATTTTTCGTCGGTTATATTCTGGTTTTATTCCTGGCGGTGAAGAATCCGTGGTTCCCGGCCATCGCCAGTATCTCAGATGATATGGCGCTATTGGATAAATTGCACCGCATGTTTCTGCCGGCCCTGACGCTGGTGCTGGTGGTGACGGCTCACATGATGCGAATGACGCGCGCCGCCATCATCAGTTTACTTGCCTCGCCTTACATTGAAATGGCGCGATTGAAAGGCGTTCCACAATACAAAGTAATTATCCACCACGCGTTACCTAACGCGCTGGCACCGGTAATTAATGTAGTGGCCTTAAACCTCGCTTATTTAATAACCGGTGTGGTGCTGGTCGAGGTTGTTTTCGTGTACCCGGGCATTGGACAATTGTTGGTCGACGCCGTATCCAAGCGTGATTTCGCGGTCGTAACCGCATGTTGTCTGATATTTGCTGCCACCTTTATCGTGTTGAATCTGTTGGCGGATATCGGTTCCATACTGACCAATCCACGTTTACGTCACCCAAAATAAGGAGCGAATTATGAGTTATTTTGTTATCGGATATTTCGCCTTATTAATAGGTGCATCGTGTGTTGCGGCCTACTACAAACACAGTAGCGCATTTTTATTGTTGTTCTCACTTACGCTGGTGTCATTTATTGTCGGGCTGATCGCTGGTGAAGGGGCTTTATGGGGTATCACTGTTGTGGCAGGAATCATTGCCGCTTCAGCCGGGATCGCGTATAGCTTCAGAGAATTCCTGACCATCACCTTACCCAGAAACGCGGCAAAAGAAATAAAAAATGCACCGTTAACGGCGACTTTTGGCCTGTTTATGATCATGATTTATATGATTGCCGCTGTTTTTGCGCCAATTATTGCGCCTTTTGGGCAGTCGGAAGTGATCGGCGCGGCCTTTGCACCGGCTGATGAAACCATGCTGCTCGGCGGCGATCAACTCGGCAGGGATATGTTCAGCCGTCTGATTTATGGAGCGCGTAATACGGTCGGTTTGGCGCTGGTTACGACCATTCTCGCATTTGTCGGGGGTACAAGTTTGGGGCTGCTGGCTGCGACAAAAGGTGGCTTTATCGACCAGGCACTGTCGCGAACGGTAGATGTGTTTATGTCAATTCCAAGTTTGATATTTTCACTGTTATTGCTGAGTATTTTTGGCACCAATATAGTGGTTCTTACGCTCGTAATTGCCTTTTTGTATGTACCACCGGTATTTAGATTGGCCCGCGCGGTGGCGGGGAACATTGTAGTGATGGACTATATTGAGGCAGCAAAATTACGCGGCGAAGGATCTTGGCATCTTATTTTGCGCGAAATATTACCCAATGCAGCGGCTCCGTTGATTGCGGAATTTGGATTACGCTTTTGCTTTGTTTTCCTGCTTATTTCCGGCTTGTCGTTTTTGGGACTCGGCTTGCAACCGCCCACCGCAGACTGGGGCTCGATGGTGAGGGAGAATTCCACACTCATTTCTTTCGGCGAAATTGTCCCTTTAATTCCCGCGGGTGCAATCGCCCTGTTAACGGTGTCGGTTAATTTTGTGGTGGACTGGATGTTATATCGATCGTCCGGGTTGAAATAATAATTGGCGAGGAGCGAAAGCATGAATGTACAAAAAGATAAAGATCTGTTACTGAAAATAAGAGGCTTGCGTCTGGAAGCTTTTGCCGACGACAAGTGGTTTGAAATTGTCCACGGTGTGGATATAGATCTACATCGTGGCGAAGTGCTCGGTTTGATTGGCGAATCTGGTGCCGGCAAATCGACCATCGGCCTGGCCGCGATGGGTTTTGCCCGCGATGGTTGTCGAATTTCCGGTGGCAGCGTCGAGTTCGATGGCCTCGAGTTGACGTCTACACCGCGCAGTGATTTACGCGCCTTGCGCAGTTCACGTATCGCCTATGTTGCACAATCGGCTGCTGCCTCTTTCAATCCCGCGCATCGGTTAATTGATCAGCATACCGAGGCTCCGGTTCAATACCGGATACGCAAGCGCACAGAAAGCCAGGAAGACGCAATTGATCTGTACCGCCGTTTAAGATTGCCTAATCCGGAAGAAATTGGTTTTCGCTACCCGCATCAGGTGTCGGGTGGTCAATTGCAACGCGCGATGACGGCGATGGCAATGAGCTGCCGACCCGATTTAATTATATTTGACGAGCCGACAACCGCCCTGGATGTCACTACCCAGATCGAGGTGTTGGCTGCTATCCGTGATATTGTCGATCAATTTAATACTGCGGCGATTTATATTACCCACGATTTAGCGGTTGTGGCCCAAATGGCCGATCAGATAAAAGTTTTATTGCGCGGTGATGAAGTAGAAACATCGGATACAAGAACCATGCTTGATACACCCCAGGAAGATTACACAAAATCGCTGTGGGCGGTTCGCGACTTCAGGCGCGAACAAAAACTAGCTCCCGCAGCTGATGCCGTACCGGTCGTTTCGGTAAAAAATGTGGATGCATCCTATGATGGGGAAGTGAAAGTCCTCAAAGATATTTCATTCGATATATACGCCGGTCGTACGGTCGCAGTTGTGGGTGAATCCGGTTCGGGAAAATCTACCGTGGCGCGGGTCATTACCGGATTGTTGCCTCAAATGAAAGGCAGCATATTGTTTAAAGGAGAAGAACTGCCTCCTCGCTATCAGAATCGAAGCAAGGACCAGTTGCGCCAGGCGCAGATGATTTATCAAATGGCTGATACCGCGCTGAATCCAAAGTCTCGAATCGGTGAAATTATAGGCAGGCCTGCTGCTTTTTATGCTGGTCTTAAAGGCGCTGAACTGAAAAAACGGGTTGACGAGCTGCTGGATTTAATTGAGATGGAGCCCAAGCAATACTATAACCGCTACCCGGGAGAGCTTTCGGGTGGACAAAAACAGAGAATCGGGATTGCGCGCACGCTGGCCGCCGAACCTTCTTTTATTATTTGTGACGAGGTGACCAGTGCCCTGGATCAACTCGTGGCGGAAGGAATTTTACGCTTACTGGGCGAATTGCAGGATGAGTTGGATCTGGCTTATATGTTTATTACTCACGATCTTGCCACTGTTCGCTCAATTGCAGATTACGTGGTGGTGATGCAAAATGGCAAGATAATTGAACAAGGCCCCAAAGACGAAATGTTTTCACCCCCGCACGAACCCTATACTGATTTGTTATTGTCTTCGGTTCCCGAGATGGATCCCGACTGGTTGACCACCTTGTTGGAAGAGCGCGGGGTAGACAATGTCGGGGATGCGGCAAACATATAATGATTTATTGTTTTAAAATTATCCGCTGCAACGTATGTTTCCGGTGAAGTCTGGAGCGTTGTTCGCAAATATCACTGTCTTAGGAGGACAATATGAACAAGCTTGAATTACTAAAAAACGAATTTGCGCGCGGGGCACTTTCTCGTCGCGATTTTCTGCAACGCTCAGCCGTTTTAGGCGCGGGCATTGCCATCCCTGGCCTGGGGATCAACGCTACAGCTCAAGCAGCACCTAAAAAAGGTGGAACCTTACGATTTGGCATGGGGCATGGTGCGACCACTGATGGCCTGGAACCAGGTAAATTTACCAATGGTTTTGATATTGCGCTAAGCTTTAGTGTTCACGGGCATTTAATAGAAATCGATAACAATACAGCCTTGAAACCCGGTGTGGCTGAGAGCTGGAGTGCATCTGATGATGCCTCACAATGGACCTTTAATTTACGTCCCGGCGTCACCTTTCATAGCGGCAAAACTTTGACGGCAGACGATGTAATTGCTTCGATCAACCATCATCGTGGAGAAGGATCATCATCGGCGGCCGGACCCCTGGTTACTGAAATTGAGGACATAAGCGCTGAAGGTGCAAACGCAGTCGTGTTTAAACTAAAAGCGGGCAATGCGGATTTTCCGTTCACCTTAAGTGATTATCACTTTCCAATCGGGCCCTCTAAAGATGGAAAGGTAGACTGGGATTCTGGCGATGGCTGCGGAACCTATAAAATAGAGAATTACGAGCCGGGTGTAATTCTTAGTGTTAGCCGCAACCCTAACCATTGGGATGATGATCGTGGATTTTTTGAAGCCATCGAACTTCGGTCTATTATCGACCCCAATGCGCGCACCAGTGCAATGGTCGCGGGTGATGTTGATGCCATCGACAAGGTTGATTTGAAAACAGCGAATTTGCTCGGGCGCAAACCGGGTGTTAATTTGAATTCAGTCGCGGGTACGCAACATTATACTTTCGCTATGTCGACGAATAAAGATCCTTTCCAGGATAATAATATTCGTCAGGCACTTAAATACGCGGTAAATCGTGAAGAATTGGTTGAAAAAATTCTGCACGGTTATGGTGTGGTGGGTAATGACCACCCTATTGGTCCCGGCCAGCGTTATTTCAATAAGGATCTTGCGCAGACATCTTATGACCCTGACAAAGCTAAATTTCACCTTAAAGAAGCAGGCCTGGATTCATTGAAGGTCGATTTGTCCTCTTCGGACGCCGCTTTCGGCGGGGCGCTGGATGCCGCCATTTTGTATCAAAATTCAGCCAAGGCGGCTGGCATTGAGATTAATGTGGTGCGTGAACCTAACGATGGATATTGGTCTGATGTATGGATGAAAAAGCCATTTACAGCCGTTTACTGGAGCGGGCGCGTGGTCGAGGATGCCCAGTTTGCAACCGCCTATCAGACGGGCGCTTCGTGGAATGATACCTTTTGGTCTAACGCACGATTTGACGAGTTATTACTTGCAGCCCGAGCGGAACTTGATGTAAACAAACGCCGCGAAATGTACTATGAAATGCAAGCGCTTGTTAATCAGGATGGTGGTGCCGTAATTCCAATGTTTGCTTCTTACGTTTTTGCCACATCCGATAAAATCGGCCACGGTGATTTTGGTTCGAACTGGGATATCGATGGACAGCGCTGGGCTGAGCGCTGGTGGTTTGTCTAGCTCAAGACCGAAAATGGAAATACCAGGTGTGAGCTGAGCAGTTACACCGAATGAAGTTGAAAGTCTGACGTAACAAGTCGATCCGCGAAGGCGGGTCGGCCTACCGCCAGCATGTTTAGCTGTTACAAAATAAGGTTAGCATAGTTTTGGCGGGCCGATGGGCTCAAAAGGGCGTTTTATTCGTACTTTAATAACGGGCAGTAAAATATGGCCTCTGTTCCCTTTGCCCTTTACGACGCGTTCTCTGAAATTCCTTTTGGTGGAAGCCAGGCAGGCGTAGTATCCGATGCGACGGGTCTTGACCAGCGAATCCGGCAGCAGATTGCATCGGAAATTGGCGCGCCGGCGACAGCATTCATCACCGCATGCAGCGAACGATCTGTCAGTGTACGGTTTCACTCACCATTGACCGAATACACCATGTGCGGACATGGCACCATTTGTCTTATGACAAGGATGATAGAGCAGGGTGTATTGGGTTGGGATGACAACGGACGTATCGATGTAGAGCTGCGTTTACCCTCTTCAATTTCACCTGTTCAAATAACCCAGCGCGAGGACGGGCGCCCCGAGGTGTTACTGGACATCATTCCTCCTGAATTAAGACAGGAGGCAATTGACCAGAAATGGCTGGCGGGTTTACTTGGCCTGCGCACGCAAGATATTAATCAGGACAGACCCATTGAGACGGCCTCGGGTGATTTCGTTCACTTGCTCGTACCGCTTAGAAATTTAACAGCAATGAACAGGATCACCCCTGATTTTCGTGGTTTGACTCATTTCTGCAAACAAAATGGAATTCAAACCATTGCCGTTTTTTGCACGGAGGCGGAGGGACCGGGTAATGATATTCACATGCGCGACTTTTGCCCCGCCGTAGGCGTAGTGGAATCAGCCGGTGCGGGTACCACAAATGCGGCACTGGCAACTTATCTTGTTCATCACCAGATTGTTCAGAGGGGCGATGGAAACGGGCAAATCACCATTCAGGCTGAACAGGGTATCGAGCTTGAACGGCCCAGTACTATCCGCTCTGTGGTATCAATGAACGGAGGGTCCATATCCCGCCTGCAAGTAGGGGGTGTTGCGACTAAAATTTTCGATGGCGAGTTACATCTTCCAGTATGTTCCTGATTTCCAATCCATTAATAAATTGACTAACGCTACTCGTTCCATGCGGTCTGAAAACTTATATGCTGATGCCTTTGTGTGGGATGCGCATGCCGGGGTTTTCCCTGACCCCGCCATTGATTTGAGCTTGCTTGAAAGTTGGCGAGGTCGCGGGGTAGATTATCTTAGTATCAATGTCGGTTTTGATGTGATGGATTGGCAACAGACGCTGAAAACGCTGGCAGCTTATCGACAATGGCTGTTAACACAAGCCGGGGATTTCGTTTTAGTGGGGACGCTGGAGGATATTGAACATGCGAGACAAAAAGGCAAATTGGCGGTTTCGTTTGACATTGAAGGCATGAATGCGCTCAATGGTGATATCAACATGCTGAGCCTTTATCATGCACTCGGCGTGCGACAAATGCTTTTTGCCTATAACCTTAACAACGAGGCGGCGGGTGGATGCCATGATACAGATATTGGTTTGACCGATTTTGGGCGAGCCATTGTGCGTGAAATGAATCGACTGGGGATAATTGTCGACTGTTCTCACGCCTCGTTACACACTACTCTGGACATCATGGCCGAGTCGAGTAAACCCGTAGTATTTTCGCACTCTAATCCAGATTCGGTCTGGAAGCATCAACGCAACATACTTGACCAACAAATTAAAGCCTGCGCCCAGACAGGCGGGGTGATTGGCCTAAATGGTTTGGGGATATTTTTGGGCGAAAATGATATCAAGATTCAAACCTTGCTAAAACATATAGGCTATGTTGCCGATTTGGTGGGACCGAAACACCTGGGGATAGGTTTTGATTACACGCCTGGTGTTAAAGTGGACATCAGCGTTATCTTAAGCAGTCGCCCGGATTATTGGCCTGCAGATCAGCGCTACGATACACCTGAGATCAAACACGCAGGGCCGTCGCTATTGCCCGCTATTGTGGATGGATTAATTGGCTGTGGCTTCAATGATAGTGAAATACTGGGCTTGCTGGGCGAGAATTTTCGTCGCGTTGCATCGCTCACCTGGGTGACACCTTAAAGGCAAACATATATTACCTCGTCAAAAGAAATTGAATAATGAGCCAAACCGATACACCACAATTAAATAAACAACTGCAGCGATTCCAGCCATCTGCGATCAATGCGATATTTTCTCTTACCAACCGCCTTAAGGCTGAAGGTATAGACATCCTGGATTTGAGTATCGGTGAGCCGGATTTCAATACTCCGGAGCACATCAAGCAAGCTGCTATTGACGCGATTCAGGCAGACAACACTAAATACACTCCCTCAGACGGCACTAAAGCGCTGAAACTGGCGGTAATCAACAAGTTAAACCGCGACAATGGTCTCAGCTATACCCCGGGTCAGATTGTAATCGATAGTGGCGTAAAGCCACTGTTGTTTCACGTCATGCAAGCGGTACTTGATCAAGGTAGTGAAGTAATCGTGCCGACACCGTGCTGGACTTCTTACCCGGGCATGGTGATGCTGGCCGGCGCTGAGCCGGTGTTTGTCTCATGCCCGCAGGAAAAAGGATTCAAGCTACAGGCGGAAGATCTGGAGGCGGCGATCAACAAAAATACCCGTTTGGTAATACTGAACTCCCCCGGCAACCCGACCGGGTCGGCATATGATACTGAGGAATTGAAAGCTCTAACCGAGGTATTGCTGCGTCACCCGCATGTCTGGGTTCTGACGGATGAAATATACGAACATATTGTTTTTAGCGATTTCAAACATGTTAGTCTGGTCGCCGTAGAACCGGGTCTCTATGACCGTACCGTTGTCTTAAACGGTGTTTCGAAGGCCTACTGTATGACCGGTTGGCGGATTGGATATGCTGCGGGTCCTGAATCACTGATGCAGGCTCTGTTAAAAGTTCTGTCCCAGGGTGCGGGTTGCCCTAGCTCAATCAGCCAGGCCGCTGCTGTGGCCGCATTGGAAGGGCCTCAGGAATACTTGAAAGACCAGGCCCATATCTATCAGCAACGCCGCGATTTTCTGATTAAGCGCCTCGATGCTATGCCGGGCCTGGATTGCAACGTACCGGAAGGCGCGTTTTATCTCTTCCCTTCCTGTGCCGGTGTGCTTGGAAAACATACTCCTCAGGGCAACACCTTAAATAATAGCGCTGATTTTGTCAGCTACCTGCTCGAACACGCGTCGGTAGCTTTGGTACCAGGCAGCGCTTTTAATTACGATCCCAACTTTCGCCTCTCGTATGCCGCGTCATTGACCACTCTGGAAAATGCCTGTGATCGTGTAGAAGCGGCAATCCTGGAACTTAGCTAATAGAGAGGCTCTAAATTAGACGGATTGATTCTGGTTTGATCAAACGTGCCCTACGAAAATCTTCCGAAACCTGCCGGGCGTTCCGTCGACGGTTTTACCGTGGAGCAGTTTATGCTCCCGGCTTGATATCAATTTGCCTGCTTGCGACGCTCCTTCCCATGAGAGCGGTATTGAGATGAATTTCTCGCTCGAATGGAGATACTAGGGCGTATTCAAACCGTGAAATGCAAAAGAAATCAGAATGACAGCGCAGCGAAAACGTCGACGTCGGCGCGACAGAACCGAAAACCGTGTAACTCGATTGAGCCAATTACCGCGTCAGCGGTTGGTAAACCCGTTGTCGCCTGTTGAGTTGTTGTCTCTTGACGAAATCGAATCGATTCATCAGGCGTCCCTCAAGCTGTTAAGAGATACAGGCATCAATTTTCTGTTGCCTGATGCCATTGATCGGCTCAAAAAAGCCGGAGCGATAGTGGAGCCCGGCGGTGAGCGGGTTCGCTTTGACCCGGAAATGATCGAGAGTTACATTGGTCTTGCTCCCAAAGAAGTGACCGTGCATGCGCGTAATTCTGATAATAATATCGTCATCGGTGGCAATAATGTGGTCTTTGATTGCGTCAGCTCTGCGCCCAACTGCTCAGATATCAAAGTCGGCCGACGCACCGGCAATGCTAAGGATTTTAGAGATTTCGTCAAACTCGCCCAGCATTTTAATATCATAGGCTGCGTGGGAGGCTATCCGGTTGAGCCCATCGACTGGCACCCGTCCATACGCCATCTTGAGGCCACACGAGATTTCATTAAGCTGACCGATAAACCTTTGCGCGGCTATGCCACCGAACGGCACCGTTTGCTGGACGCGCTAGAAATGGTCCGCATCGGGCGTGGCATAAATCAGGCTCAGTTCGAATCCCAGACCAGTGTTATGACCACAATCAATGTTAATTCGCCACTGGCGCTGGACACCGTGATGCTTGAAGGCATTATTGAGATGGCGAGCCGTAATCAATTGATTATCCTGACACCGTTCACGCTGGCCGGTGCAATGGCACCAATTACTCTGGCGGGCGCCCTTGCTCAGCAAAATGCAGAAGCACTGGCAGGTTACGTAATGTCGCAGGTCGTAAAACCGGGGGCGCCGATTATGTATGGAGGGTTTACCTCTAATGTTGATATGAAATCCGGTTCCCCGGCGTTCGGTACACCGGAATACATGAAGACCGCGATTATCGGCGGACAACTGGCGAGGCGCTATAAACTGCCTTATCGCTCATCAAACGTGTGTGCCGCGAATACGGTCGACGCACAGGCGGCGTATGAATCCGTATTCTCGCTTTGGGGCGCGATGTCGGGTGGCTGTAATCTACTCAAACACGGCGCCGGCTGGCTGGAGGGGGGGCTGTGCGCATCCTTCGAGAAATTTGTGCTTGATGTTGATTTGTTGCAAATGGTTGCGGAATTTTTAAAACCGGTACAAATAAACGATAGCGAGCTGGCGCTGGACACCATTGCTGAAGTGGGGCCGGGTGGCCATTTTTTTGGCACGCAGCATACCCAAGAGCGCTATAAGACCGCATTTTATGCGCCACTTATTTCAGATTGGCGTAATTTTGAATCCTGGGAGGAATCAGGTTCGCCTCAGGCGATGGACAAGGCGAATCAAGTCTATCAACAGGCACTCGCGGAATATGAAGCTCCGCCGCTGGACGAAGGGATACGGGACGAGCTCGATGATTTTGTAGAACGGCGAATTGCCGAAGGAGGTATTAAGACAGATTTTTAGAGCCTGTTATAATCCTGTTTAGAAGCAGAAAATATCATCGCCGTCATACTCGCGCACGCGGGTATCCGGTATGAGATTAGAAGGGTGGGTTTCTCCTGACAGTAGATTCCCGTTTTCACGGGAACGACGTGTTATTCGAATAGCTGTGAATACAGTACCTTTAGCTCCAGGGAAAAGGACTGTTAGATACCGGATGCAGTTTGCCTTCGGCATAACGGGAGAATCGGAAGGGCTCAAGCAATGATGAGGTCTCACCACAAATATCTTTTGCAACCAGCTGGCCCACGCCGAGCATTTTGTAACCATGATTGGAATCGGCGATTAAATAACAGTTGCTACCGAATGTATCGAATACCGGGAAGCTATCCGGGGTAAATGCGCCGATGCCTCCCGAGGGTTCTTCGGTTTTGTAATTTGTCATTTGTCCGGAAAATCGTTTTTGACAATGGGCGAGTGCCGATACCCACATGTGAGCAAATTCGGTGCCCACGACAAACTCGGGTGACGTCGGGCCATAGGGGTCGACCGCGACTTTATCAGCCTCTTTATTCACTATAAAAGGCGCTGCTCCGCCCTGAACGCCGTCGAAGTGAAAATCCGGCTTGTAGTATATTCCCCAAAGTTCATCTGTGATCAAAGAGCCGTCCATGTCGGAATAAAGTGGTGCATCGGTATCAACGTGAATCACGGGTGGCATTTTTCCATCATTGGTTACCTGCATTTTTGGGTCAACACCCAGGGTGCCTTCCTGTAAAGACCAGTAGATCCACATCGGAATGTCTTGTGCTGTTTTTCCTGTTTTCGGGTTCCTGATACTGATTGTTTTTGGCATATCGAGCATATTCCAGAACTGCGGTGTCCACGGGCCCGCACCGATGACTACGTAATCGGTTTGGATGTTTCCCTTGTCAGTTTCAACGGCAGTGATTATATTTTCGTTATCCCTGATAAAGCCGCTAACCGTTACACCGGTCAGGATACGCACACCTTCAGCCTCCGCTTTACTCGCCAGGCCGTACATGGCTTTGGTGTTATTCGCATAACCGCCGGGCAACTCGTGTAGCACCGATGTAATGCCCTGCGCCTGCCAGTCATCAAACAGGCCGCGCATATAGCGTGTGCAATCTTTCTTGCCCTCGATAAATCTGGATGCGTAATCTATCGCCTGCTGCTGTTCATAGATAGTGGCAATGTCCTGGTGCATGCTCTCGCAAGATATCTGCATGTAACCGACAGGATGGTAACTGTAAGCGTCGGGGTCGCTTTCCCAGGTTTTGACGCTATGCGCCATCAGTTCACGCATGGCCGGCTGGAAATAATTATTGCGGATGACCCCACAGGCAATTCCAGTCGCGCCTGCACTGATGCCGGATTTATCCAGAATAATAATATCTTTTCCGGATCCTTTGTTGCGAGCTTTAAGCTCCAGAGCCAGATGATAAGCGGTGCTAAGCCCATGAATGCCTGCGCCAATGATGACGTAGGGTGATTTTTCCGGAAATGCCATTTCAGATTAAGGTCTTGGGAAAAGAAAGGGGTATCTAATCAAAGAAAATGTGTGCGTTCTTGTTACCTCACGACAAGCTATGCGACGAATGCGACGAATGCGACTTGCACACTATTTGTGCCGACATACAGGCCTCTGGACAGGACAAGTAGAAATGGTTTGAGAGTAAAATTAATGCCATACACGTATAGAGAGTTAGCTATGACACGCAGCATTGCTGAGTATGGTATTTCTATGGCGGTACTGGAATCAGTGCGTCAACCGGTTGC
>PVMS01122755.1_pt1 | contig 14654 bp, 12 predicted proteins | sample 1853461 | NCBI WGS metagenome assembly PVMS01 (sample SAMN08582032, study PRJNA380276) | Marine sediment metagenome, whole genome shotgun sequencing project. | isolation source: ocean sediment barecode stripped | collected 2017 | reverse complement strand
GATTCTCGTCGACCCGAAACGGGTGGAGCTCGGGCAGTACAACGACGCTCCGCACCTGCTCACCCGGGTCATCACGAACCCGAAGAAGGCGGCGGACGCCCTCCAGTGGGCGGTTGCCGAGATGGATCGGCGTTACGACCTCCTGGCAGGTGCCGGCGTGCGCGACATCGTCGGGTACCGGGAGAAACACGCCATCGGTGGCCTCGATGAGGAACTGTTCGACCGGTTCCCCTACATCGTGATCGTCGTCGATGAGTTGAACGACCTGATGATGGTGGCCGGGAGGATCGTCGAGGACTCGATCGTTCGCGTCGCCCAGATGGCCCGAGCCGTCGGCATCCACCTCGTGCTGGCGACACAACGCCCTTCGGTCAACGTGATCACCGGCGTGATCAAGGCGAACATCCAGTCGCGTATGGCGTTCTCGGTCGCATCGCAGACCGACTCCCGGGTCATCATCGACCAGGCGGGGGCCGAGAAGCTCGTTGGCCTGGGAGACATGCTCGTGGTGACCGCTCGGGAGCCGAAGCCGGAGCGCATCCAGGGTGCGTTCGTGTCGGAGGACGAGGTGCACTCCGTAGTGGGTTTCGTCCGGGAACAACGCGAGGCGCGCTACCGCGACGCCGAGGTGTTCGAAGTCGCCGAGAAGAAGACCGCGGGGGCCGACGAGTTCGAGGGGGAGGACCCCGAGATCATGCGTCAAGCGATCGAGCTCATCGTGCGCAGCCAGCTGGGGTCGACGTCCATGCTCCAGCGGAAGCTCCGCATCGGCTTCGCCCGCGCCGGCCGGGTGATGGACATCCTCGAGAACAAGGGTGTGGTCGGCCCGTCGGAGGGTTCGAAAGCCCGCGCCGTCCTCATCACCGAAGACGAGCTCTCGACCGTCCTCAACTGACGTTTTGTCGTTGCGAACCCTGGGCTCCCAGCAACGCTGAGTGTCGCTCCCAGCCCACGCTTCGGTCGACTATTCCCATCCCGCGGTTCGGCGGTTCGCGGGTCGGTGAACTGTGGGCCCGCAACGACACTGGGTGTCGTCTCGAGCCCAGGTTGTTCTCAGCAACAATTCGCCGCTACGTCTCGCCCATGAGGAGGTTGGCGTACTGTTTGCGGACTGCCTTCTTGTCGAACTTGCCGGTGCCGGTCTTCGGGATCTCGTCGATGAACAGGATCGTGTCGGGGAGCCACCACTTCGCCACCCGCTCTTCGAGGAAGACGTCGAGTTCCTCCTCGGTGACCGTCGTACCCGGTTTCCTCACCACGAAGGCGACGGGACGTTCCTGCCAGGTGGGGTGAGCCAGGCCCACGACCGTGGCTTCGGCGACCTGGGGATGCGCCATCAGTTCGTTTTCCAGGTCGAGGGACGAGATCCATTCCCCGCCCGACTTGATGACGTCTTTCGCCCGGTCGGTGATGCGGATGTACCCGCCCGGTGTGATCTTGCAGACGTCCCCGGTCCGCAGCCATCCGTCCTGGAACGAGAACGGGCTGCGTTCGTCCCGGAAATACTCGGCGGCGATGAACGGTCCGCGGATGAGGAGCTCCCCGAACGCTTCGCCGTCCTGGGGCAGCTCGTCGCCGGCTTCGTCGACGATCTTGACCTGGAGCCCGGGAACGACGCGGCCGGCGGTCTCGAGGACGTCGAGTTGGCGATCCCAATCCCAATCCTCCATCTCGGGTTTGAGCTGTGCCACCGCGGCGACCGGGTTGGTTTCGGTCATGCCCCAGCCCTGAACGACCCGGATGCCGCGTTCACGCCCGAACCAGTCGATCAACGCTCGCGGCACCGCCGATCCGCCGCAGAGGAACGCTCGCAGGGCAGGGAGCTCGATCTCGGGATGGAGGTCGAGATGATGCTGGATCGCGAGCCACACCGTCGGCACGCCCGCCGAGAACGTGACGGCCTCCTCGGCGAGCAGTCGCACCAAACCCTCGGCGCTCAGATCGGGTCCCGGATAGGTGAGTTTCGCTCCCGCGGTGACCGCTTCGAACGGGTAGCCCCAGGCCGCGGCGTGGAACATGGGGACGACGGGGAGCACGTTGTCGGCCGCGGTGATGGGGAAGTTGGCCAGGTTCGAGATGGTGTGGAGATACGTCGAACGCTGCGTGTACGCCACGCCTTTGGGATGGCCCGTGGTTCCCGACGTGTAGCAGTACATCATCGGGCTCCGCTCGTCGAGATTGGGCCACGATCCGTGCGGCGCGATCCCGTCGATGAGATCCTCGTAGGCGATGGCGTCGGGAAGGCCCTCGGCGCTGTCGCCCATCACGATGAACCGTTCCACCGTCTCGAAACGATCCGCGATCGGAGCGAGGATCGGAACGAGATCCGGGTCGACGAACACGACTTTGTCGCGGGCGTGGTTCACGATGTACGCCAACTGGTCCTCGAACAGCCGGATGTTGAGTGTGTGGCAGATCCGTCCGGTGTTGGCCGTTGCCCAGTACAGCTCGTGGTGACGGACGTTGTTCCACGCGAACGTGCCGATCGGCTCACCGGGTTCGACGCCGAGCCGCTGCGAGAGGGCGGTGGCGAGGCGACGGATCCGATCGTCGGTCGATCCGTAGGTGGCGCGGCTCACCGTGAGGTCGGCGTTCACGGAGACGATCTCGCGATCGGGGAACTGCCGGACGCCGTGGTCGTACAACGTCGACATGAGCAGTGGGAAGTCGTCTTGCATGTGCGGCATCGGTCGTCTCCTCCCCTCCGATCGCGGTGCGGACCCTACCGGAGACGAACCCGGCCTGCAGCCCCGTTAGCCTCCCGGCGATGACGAGCGAACGCCGCCGATCCACCGATGCCACGCCGGACCGCGGAGCGGCCACAGTACGGCACCCGTGACGGCCGGCCAAGCGCTCATCCTCGTTCTCGGCGGGCTGGCGGCGGGGTTCATCAACACCCTCGCCGGCGGGGGCTCGGCCATCACGATCCCCATCCTGACCGAGATGGTGGGCATCAGCCCCAATCGTGGCGGATTCGAGGACCCTTGCGGCATATGGTGTCCGGCGAGAAGCCTTGCTGGCAACGGGCTCGACCGCCTCGCCCATATCAGGCACCTATGGCTGCGTCTGCCAGCCGTTGATGGAGAGTGGTTACGATGTGCCGTGATGGCTGCGATAGATACCGTGTGGCACCGGTTGATCGCCTATTCGGGTGAGGCGTTCCAACCGGAGCATGGCAAGTCTTTCACCTACTCCGTGAGTGGCGACACGGTCTACCTCGACTCGACCGACCGGGACTTGTCTCGGTCACATTTCGAAAAGGCTCTCACCCGGATGCCGCTGTCCCATCCAGTCCAACTCAGTGACCTGGCTGGCGCAAGCTACATCTACACGATCCTGACGGACTCACGCATCGCTGCTGAGTGACCGACCGCATCGGCACGATGCGCTTGTCAGCCAGTGGTTCAGGGTGCCGGTTCTTGAGCTTGGCGTTGCATGGATGGCTGGAACGCAGGGCATCGACACTGCGGGACCGTGCATTCCTTTCCAGCGAAGTGTTCCTTGCCGGGGTGGCCGCAGCCGACGCACCGCTGCCGGTCGGGGCCGAGGACAGGTTTGGGCTTCATGACGGGTCTTGTCTCTCTCTTCGCTCTCGGTCGTGCTGCTCACGATCTTCCGCACGCCTGAGGTCGGCCCGCTCACGCTCTTCCTTACGCTCACGCTCTGCCTGCTCGTGTGCTTCCTTGCGTTCCCGCTCGTAGCGTTCCGCACTCTCCCGATCAGTCTCCACGCCACACTCCAGTGCTCGAACCCCCAGGCTTCGTCACCTTGAGAGTACCGCGCTGTGAAGAGCCGCCTGCGGGGGCCACACCCCCAATCGGCGGCGCTACCGCAACCCACAACTCACCGCCCATATCGAAGCACCTAGTGCCGGGGTCGTGACTCGGGCCGTGCTCGGCTCGTCGTCCCATGAAGTCGCACACCCGGCAGAAGTGAGGCCGGTCCCCGAACGGCAACGTCGGAACAACAGGCTGAGGTTTCGGCCTCCGCTCCGTCCTGGCTTCTTCTGCGCTCATCCGAGCGCCCCGATGCGGAGCGCCATCATCTCTTGCAGGCTTCGCGGATCGAGGGCGTCTCGAAGGAAAACGATCTGGGCGGTCAGCGCAGCGAGGGAGCGCTCCGAGTTGTCGATCCGCTGATGAGCGTCGTCGAGCTTGGTGCGCAAGATTTTCGAGTCGTCTCTCATCGACCCCCATCCTATACCTGCTATCAATGTCAGGCGAACGTTTGTACGATGTTCCCATGAATATCATGGATTGCCAGATAAGGGATTGCCCGATCTGTGCTCTGAGGCTCGCACGGTCCGCAGCTCAGCGCCCTCCGTCTCTCGAAGATCAGCAGTGGGATGTGGTCGCTCCGGTCGATGAACACAACGATCGAGAGGCGCTCGAGCGGGCCCAGCTCGGATCGATTGGCACCAAAACTGGCACCAGGCGTCGCTGAGAACTGGTTCTAGTTCCTCGATCCCTGTGCTGCGTAGGGGTTTCGAGACAGATGGTGCGACGACGATGGTGGGCATCAGCACCGCCAACGGCACCAACCGCATCGCGATCTTCGTCGCCAACCTGAGCGCGATCGCCGGCTTCCAGAAGGGAAAGGCCGTCCCCTGGAAGCGAGTAGCACCCCTCGTCGTGCCCACCGTCGTCGGCGCCGCGTTCGGGGCCTGGGTGGCCACCGGGACCTCGCCCGACGTCATGCGCGGGGTGTTCGCCGTCGTGTTGGTCCTCGTCGCGGCCTCGGTGGTGTTCCGGCCGTCGCGCTGGCTCGAAGAACGGGACGCGGTGCTCCACGAGCCGTGGCGATCTCTCGTGTTCCTCGGGATCGGCTTCTACGGGGGTTTCGTCCAGGCCGGCGTCGGATTCCTCCTGCTCGCCGGTCTCGTTCTCGGATCGGGCCTGAACCTGGTGAACGGCAACGCGGCGAAGGTCGTGCTCATCGCGCTCTACACCCCGGTGGCGCTGCTGCTCTTCGCTCGAGCGGCCCAGGTGGATCTCGTCGTGGGTGTCGTTCTCGCCACCGGACAGATAGCCGGAGCCTGGATCGCCTCCCGGCTCGCGGTGACGCAAGGAGCCGCCTGGGTACGGTGGGTCCTCGTCGCCGCGGCGCTGGTCGCTGCAGCGAGACTCGCGTTCACGTAGGCTGTGGGCATGAGCGACATCGATGCCATCAACAAGGAACTGTACGAGATCGACGTGAAGCTGGACGAGTTGCCGGCCGATGCCTTCAACGAACGCATCACGCTACGCGACCGTCACGAGGAGTTGCAGGCCGAAGCGAGCCGGCTGGCTTCGCAGGTCGGCTCGGATCGACCGACCGCGGACATCCAGGCCGAACTCGCCTCGCTGGAACAGCGGTTGAGCCAGATCAAGGGCGAGCGGATCGACATCGTCGAGCAGAGCGGCGGGGGCGACGCGGCCGGTGCCGGCGCGGAGGGCCTCGGAGCCCAGGGAATCAACTGGCAGATCGAGGCGGGCCAAGGTGTCCCCCAGATCCGTGAGCGCATCGGGAAGCTGAAAGACGAACTGCGCAAGCGAGGCATCGACCCGGACAAACCCTCCGACTGGGCCTGAACGCATCGCGGCCGTTCGCCGGCACGCAACCCGGGACGCGGCGGTCCTCCTCGGTACCCCGGGAACCCGAGCTACCGGCGACGACGTCTCACCTCATGAAGTCATCGGCTCGACGAAGGAGACGCTCATGCGACGAACCACGCTCGGAGCCGGGATCGCGGTCTTGGCCCTCGCCGCCGCTGCATGCACACCGCAGGTCACCGTGGAGGCGGAACCGGGACCAACCGTCGCCGAGGGTGAGACCGTCACCGGCACGGGCATCGCCGTGACCGGGACCGGTGAGGTCTCCGGAACCCCGGACACGTTGACGATGAGCTTCGGCGTCTCGGTGCTTCGTGAGACCGTGGCCCAGGCCGTGGCCGACGCCGCCGTTCGATCCGATGCCATCATCTCGGCCCTCGAGGCGAACGGGGTGGCCGAAGAGGACATCCAGACGACGAACTTCTCCATCTTCCCCGAGTACGACTACCTGGGTGACGAGCAGCGCCTCCGCGGCTACCGCGTGAACAACTCGGTGGTGGCCAAGATCCGCGACGTCGATGCCGCGGGCGGGGTGATCGACGCGGCCGTTGCCGAGGGTGGCGACGAAGTGATCGTGTCGGGCGTCTCGTTCTCCATCGATGACGATACCGAACTGGTCGCCGCGGCACGCGCGGCGGCCTGGGACGACGCCGAAGCGACGGCCCAGCAGCTGGCGGACCTCGCCGGAGTCACGTTGGGCGCACCGGTCACGATCTCGGAGACGCTCTCTTCGCTCCCGGGACCGTTCTTCGAAGCGAGCGACGAGGCGTTCGCCGCGGCCGAAGCGACGCCGATCCAGCCGGGAGAGCAGCAGGTGGCCGTCACGTTGACGGTCCGGTTCGCGATCGACTCGTAACCGATCGCCCTCGGACGGTTCCGGAAGCTCCTCGGCGATCCGGCTCCGTGCCGCGCCGGTAGCCTGTGCGGGTCATGGGTGACTACCACGTTCATCTCCATCCCCACGGTCCCTACCGGGGTGTAGGACCGGAACCCGGGCGGTATCCGCCGGGCCATATCGAGGCGTACGTGGAAACCGCGGCGACCCGAGGTGCGACCGAGGTCGGCTTCACCGAACATCTCTACCGCTGCGTCGAATCGGCGCCGGTGCTCGGCGAGTTCTGGGCGGCGGAGCCGCGCGCCGATCTCGCCGCCCAGACCGAGGCCTTCGTCCGCGAGGACCGGGTCCTCTCCCTCGACGGCTACGTCGAGGCCGTGCTGGACGCGCGGGATCGGGGGCTGCCGGTGCTGCTCGGTCTCGAAGTCGATTTCTTCCCCGAGACCATCGATGCCGTGCTCGACCTCCTCGCGCCGTACCCGTGGGATTTCCTCATCGGATCGGTGCACTGGGTGGGCGGATGGTCGATCGACCACGGTGACGCCGCGTACGAGTTCGAACGCCGCGGAGTCAGGCAGGCGTACGAGGACTACTTCTCCATCGAGACCCAGTTGGCCGCCTCGGGCGTCGTAGACGTGCTCGCCCACGTCGACGTCGTCAAGAAACACGGATACCACCTCAGCGAGCCGCCCCTCGACCTCTACCGTCCGGTCGTTGTGGCCGCCGCGGCATCGGGGACCGCCGTGGAGGTCTCGACGGCCGGCCTCCATCAACCCGCCGGCGAGATGTACCCCCATCCCGAGTTCCTGGCCATGTTCCGCGATGCCGGAGTCCCCATCACCCTCGCGTCGGATGCGCACGACCCGCGGGATTGCGCCCGCGACCGTGAGGTCGCGCTCCGGTTCGCCCACGACGCCGGGTATGTGGAACGGACCCGCTTCAGCCGTCGGAAGGCAAGTACGGTGGCCCTCGAACATCGAGCGACGGCCTCGCAGGAGCGAAGATGACCGCAGAGATCCACGAAGGCGAGAACCCGTTCGCCACACCGGAAGCAGATCGCGATCCGGTGCGCCGATTCCGGGGAAGGCTCACCGCACCCGTGACGATTCTCACCACCGGAGGAAGCGACGAGCGCGCCGGTCTGACGGTTTCTTCGTTGATGGTGTCCGAGGGCGACCCGGGGCGGATCCACCTCCTGCTCGGCCCTACCGCGGACGTCTACGACCTGCTGCAGGCCGGCGGCCGTTTCGTGGTCCACATCCTCGGTCGGGAGCACCGGAGCCTTTCGGAGATCTTCTCAGGCCGCCGCCCGAATCCCGGTGGCCTCTTCGCCGGTTCCGAAGTCAGCCAGACACCATGGGGACCGGTGATCGACGACCTTCCCGACCGCGCGTATTGCACCGTCGAGGACGTGGTCGAATACGGCTACTCGGTTCTCGTCACGGCCGCGATCGATCGTGTCGAGGCCGCCGACCTCGCCGACCCGCTCGTCTACTTTCGCGGGAGCTACCGGGGTCTCGCCGGATGACGCCGGACATCGGGACCGGCACCGGTGCCCTCGAGGGCACCGCGACGTTGCGCCGAGCGGACCTACGCTTCGGGATATGACCTCTCCCACGACGGCGCCGACGGTGTTCCTCCTGACCCTGGGATGCTCCAAGAATCAGGTGGACTCGGACAAGCTCGCCGGGATCCTGACCGACTCGGGCTACGGGGAGGCGGCGACCGCCGAGGATGCGGATATCGTGATGGTCAACACCTGTGCCTTCATCGAATCGGCGCGACGCGAGTCGGTCGACACGATCCTCGAACTGGCCGAGGACAAGCGTGACGATGCCAACCTGGTGGTCCTCGGATGCATGGCCCAGCGGTACGAGAGCGAGTTGGCCGCGGCACTGCCGGAAGCCGACGCCGTCATCGGCCTCGATCGCTACCCGGAGCTCGTCGACCGCCTCGACGCCCTGACCGGATGGCAACCGCTGCGGATCACTCCGGCGAAGCGCTCGCACATGGACATCCTCTACGAGGTGAAACGGCCCACGCCGTCGACCCCGTACGCCTACGTCAAGGTGGCCGAAGGCTGTGACAAACCCTGCACCTTCTGCGCGATCCCCCAGTTCCGCGGCAAACAACGTTCCCGGGCGCCGGTGAACATCCGCGACGAGATCGTCCATCTGACGGCGTCGGGGGTCGCCGAGATCGTGCTGGTCGCACAGGACCTGGCCGCCTACGGTCGCGATATCGGGGCGCCCGGCGGTCTCGTCGATCTCGTCAGGTTCGTGTCCGATGTCGATGGTTTGCGCCGCCTCCGGCTCTACTACCTGTACCCCCGCGAGATCCGTCCCGCCCTCATCGAGGAGATGGCCGCCAACCCGATCGTCGCCGACTATTTCGACCTCTCCCTTCAGCACGTTTCGCCGCGCCTGTTGCGAGCGATGAAGCGACCCGGGGGCGGAGATTCCCATCTCGAGTTGGTGGAGCGAGCCCGTCGCGCCGCGCCCGACGCCGCCTTCCGGTCGAGTTTCATCGTGGGTTTCCCCGGCGAAACGGAGGACGACGTCGAGGAGTTGGCATCGTTCCTCGACGCCGCTCGCCTCGACTGGGCAGGGTTCTTCCTGTTCTCGCCTGAGGAGGGCACCGAGGCCGCGGGTTTCGATGGGCAGATCCCGGAGGACGAAAAGGTCGAGCGGCTTCGGTATCTCCAGGGGCTCCAGGAGGACGTCACTGCGGTCCGTACCAACCACCAGGTCGGGCGGGTTCTCGAGGTGGTCGTGGATCAGGTGGAAGACGGTCAAGCGGTCGCTCGCTCGTACCGGGAGGCGCCCGAGATCGATGGAGTGATCTTGATCGACGAGGGCGAGGCCGGCGAGTGGGTCCAGGTCGAGATCACCGGCGGATACGGCACCGACCTCGTGGCGGAACGCGCATGATCGTCGAGGTGCTCGCGATCGGCACCGAGATGCTGCTCGGCCATATCGTCAATACGAACGCGTCGACCATCGGAGCGCGCCTCGCCGACGCCGGGCTCGACCACTATCACCAGACCGTCGTGGGCGACAACGAAGAACGGATCGTCGCCGCGATCCGGCTGGCCTGTTCCCGTGCCGACGCCCTCATCATCACCGGCGGCCTCGGACCCACGAAGGACGATCTCACCCGCAGCGCGGTCGCCGCCGCCGCGGGCGTGGGGCTGATGTTCGACGAGGTCTATGCCGAGGAGCTGCGGGCGCGGTGGGCGGCCCGGGGATGGGAGATGCCCGAGTCGAACCTCCGCCAGGCCGAGCACCCGGAGGGGTCGGTGCTGCTGGCCAATCCTCGCGGCAGCGCGCCGGGCATCGAGGCCGAGATCGACGCCACGACGGTGTTCGCCCTGCCCGGCGTCCCCTCCGAGATGCTGCCGATGCTCGATGAGCACGTCATCCCGGCCCTTCGTTCGGATGATGACGGCATCGTGGTCAGCCGTGTCGTGCGCACCTGGGGCGAGTCCGAGGCGAAGATCGGAGAACTGCTGGGTGATATCTACGACGAGTCGGTGAATCCCACCATCGCGTTCCTCGCCTCTCGCGGGGAGATCAGGGTCAGGGTCACGGCCAAGGCTTCGAGCCCTGCGGCCGCGGCCGCTCTCATCACGCCGGTCGAGGATGAGGTGCGGAGGCGGCTGGGCAACCGGGTCTACGGCAGTGATGCCGAGACGATCGAGATCGTGCTCCTGGGCATGTTGCGGGAGCGGGGATGGACCATCGGGACCGCCGAGTCGGCGACCGGGGGGATGGTCGCGGAGCGCATCACCTCGGTGCCCGGAGCCAGCGACGTGTTCCGCGGTTCGATCGTCGCGTACCAGCAGGATATCAAGCAGGAGCTCCTCGGCGTCCCCTCCGAGCTCATCGCCGGATCCGGCATCGTGAGCGAACCGGTGGCGGTGGCCATGGCGGAGGGTGCGGCGGGGATCCTGGGTGTCGATGTGGCGATCGCGGTCACGGGCTCCGCCGGTCCCGATCCCCAGGATCAACCGGTCGGCACGATGGTGGTTGCCGTGCGAACCCCGGAGGTCACACGGGTCAAGACGTTACGTCGACCCGGTGGGCGCGAGCAGGTTCGCATGTCCACCACGACGGCGGCGCTGCACCTGACCCGGATGCTCATCGAGGGTGTCCGCTGGGGGAACGGGTGACAGAGCGCATCTTCCTGGCCGTGGCCCTGGACGATGAGGTGCGTCACGGCCTCGTCGCCTTCCTGGGGGAGAACATCGAGACCGGGTCGTTTCCGGGTAAGCCGGTCCGTCCCGAGAACTGGCATGTCACGCTGCGTTTCCTGGGGGAGACCACCGCGACGCAGCTGGAGCGTGTGCTCGCCTTCCTCGACGCGCACCGGGTCGTCTCCTCGTTCCCTGTGAGCTTCGCCGGCCTCGGCGCGTTCCCGAAGGTGTCACGGGCGACGGTGCTGTGGCTCGGCATCGATCGGGGTGGGGAGGAACTGGCCCGGGTCGCCGCGGTCTGTGAGGAGGCCGCGGTCACCGCCGGGTTCGAACCGGAGGATCGGCCCTTCCATCCCCACGTGACCCTCGCCCGGGTCAGGCCTCAACAAGACGTGAGGGACCTCGTGGGCCACGTCCCCCGGTTCCCGCTCACCCAGCGAGTCGAGGCGGTGACCGTGTACCGGAGCAGCTTGGGCCCGGCCGGCGCCACCTACGAGGTGGTCGCCATCGTACCGCTGGCGTGATCGCCGCCGGGAGCCTCAGTTCCTGGACATCGAACAGATGTTCGCCTAGGGTTGTGAGCATCCGTCGAATAACATGGATGTTGTTCACCACGCGAATCTGTCACAGGCTCCCGGTACGTTCGGGGCAAGCGGAAAATCAGGAAGGAACTCACCGTGAGCGTTGAATCCGGCGACCGAGACAAGAACCTGGAGATGGCCATGTCCCAGATCGAGCGACAGTTCGGCAAGGGTGCCATCATGAAACTGGGCGACGAGGAGATCCGCCGGATCGGCGCCATCCCGACCGGCGCGTTGTCCCTCGATCTGGCTCTCGGTATCGGCGGCGTTCCCCGCGGCCGCATCGTCGAGATCTACGGACCCGAGGCGAGCGGGAAGACAACCCTCGCCCTCCACATCGTCGCCGAGGCGCAACGCAACGGTGGCTTGGCAGCTTTCATCGATGCCGAGCACGCCCTCGATCCGGTCTACGCCCGGGGGATCGGGGTCGATGTCGATGAACTGCTCATCTCACAGCCCGACACCGGGGAACAGGCGCTCGAGATCACCGACATGCTCATCCGCTCGGGTGCGCTCGATGTGGTGGTGATCGATTCCGTGGCGGCGCTCGTGCCCCGCGCCGAACTCGAAGGCGACATGGGTGATACGCATGTCGGCCTCCAGGCACGCCTGATGTCCCAGGCGCTCCGCAAGCTCGCCGGGACGGTCAACCGTTCCCAGACCACCGTGATCTTCATCAACCAACTGCGCGAGAAGATCGGCGTGATGTTCGGTTGCTTCCAGTATGGAACGCGGGTCACGCTGGCGGATGGAACGCAGGAGAAGATCGGCAAGATCGTCAACCAGAAGCTGCCGGTCGAACTGCTCGCGGTCGATCCGGAGACCGGGAAGGTCGAACCGAAACGTGTCGTGAACTGGTTCGACAATGGCAACGCCGAGCGTTTCCTCCAGTTCACCGTCTACAAGCCCGAGGGCAACGGGCGGGCCCAGTTCGCAGCCACGGAGCCCCACAAGATCGCGACTCCGATGGGGTGGCGCGAGGCCGCAGACCTGACCGTCGGCGACTCGGTGCTGATGCCGCTGAGACACTATCTCTCCGATCTGCAACGCCAACTCGTTTACGGCGGTCTGATGGGAGATGCGTCGATCTCGCCGAAGCCGGTGCATGCGATCGGCGTCACCATGAAGTCGCGGTTCCGCTTCGGCCACGGTCCGAAACAGGACGCCTACGCCCGCTGGAAGGCTTCGCTCCTCGAAGGTGTGCCGCTCTCGATCAGTCGCCACAGCAAGGGTGGACTGATGGTCGAGACGACCCCGCTCATCGAACTCGACGGTCTTCGTGATGCCGTCTACGTGGGGGGCAAGAAGGTCTTCAGCTGGGACTACCTCAAAGAGCTCACCCCCTTTGCTCTCGCGATCTGGTACCTGGATGATGGAACATTCGCGGAGAGGCGTATCGACGGATCCGCGGGTCGTTCCGAGATCTGCGTCGAGGCGATGGAGCGCTCATCCCGAACCCGGCTGGTGCAGTTGCTGAACGACAGTTTCGGACTCTCGTGCAAGCTCCGCGACCAGGGCAGCAAAGCAGTGGTCGTCTTCGATAGGGACGGCACCGAGGCGTTGCATGCTCTCATCGCTCCGTACGTCCCGGGGTCGATGTCCTCCAGGCTGCTCCGGCATCATCGGGGTCGCGGCTCGGTCCAGATCGAACCGGCCATCGAGCGGATGAAACTGACGCCGACGCCGATCATCGGGATCCATGAGAAGCCGCCCAGTCGCTCGATGCGGAAGTTCGACCTCGAAGTCGAGGGTCATCACAACTACCTGGTCGATGGGGTGATGGTTCACAACTCACCGGAGACGACTCCCGGGGGACGGGCGCTCAAGTTCTATGCGAGCGTGCGCATCGACGTTCGCAGGATCGAGGCGATCAAATCCGGAACCGATAACGTCGGGAACAGAGTCCGGGCCAAGATCGCGAAGAACAAGGTGGCGCCACCGTTCCGGCTCGCCGAGTTCGACATCATGTTCGGGGAGGGCATCTCGCGCGAGGGAAGCTTGCTCGACGTTGCCGTCGAAGAGGGCATCGTGAAGAAGGCGGGTGCCTGGTACACGTTCGACGGCGATCAACTCGGTCAAGGCAGGGAGAAGGCGAAACAGTTCCTCCGGGAGAACGTGGATCTCGCGATGCTGTTGCAGGATCAGGTGCTCCGTGCGGTCGGCATGATCGTCGACGAGGAAGAGGAGGAGAGCGAAGCGGAGGAGGCCGAGAACCCCGCAGATCTCGAAACCTGAGCCGGCACAGACTGGCTGAGATTTCGCGCTCCACGTCGCGCCATCTTGCGGTACTATCGGTTCACGGATACACACACGACTTTGAACCAACAGGACGAGAACGTGACGACGAGACGATCGAGGAACAACGTGACCTAGAGGACGACGACGTCCCGGGGGTTGTTCGCTCTGCGTCGGTGTGTGTGCCGAGCCATATGGCTCGGCACATTGCGTTCCCGGATCCGGAACGGAGGAGCGATGATGCAGTGGCTCGTTGCGGCTTTGGTGATGGCCGTCATCGGACTCGCGTTCGTGGCCGGCTATGTGCTGTCACGGCGCGGCAATCGCGAGTCGACACCCGAAGAGATCGTCGGGGATGCGCGGCTGGACGCGCAGCGGATCCTGGCGAGGGCCGAAGAGGAAGCTCGAGCGAAGGCCGAGGCCTATCGAGATCGCGAGGATGCGACGCTCGAGCACCGTCGGGTCGAGATCGATGCGCAGCAGGGTCGGATCGCGCAACGAGAGGCCACCCTCGAACAGCGCGGAGCCAATCTGGCCCAGCGCGAGGAACTCGCCCTCATCAAGGAGCGGGCCGCCGCGGAGGCCATGGCCGAAGCGGAGGCGGAAAAGGAGGAAGCCCGGTCCACCCTGGAGCGGATCGGCAGCTTCGATTCGCGGGCCGCCAAGGTCGAGTTGCTCGAGAAGGTGGAGGATGAAGCGCGTCACGAGGCGATGATCCTCGTGCGTGACCTCGAGTCGCGAGCTCGCGAGGAGGCGGACCGTCGAGCCCGGCGGATCCTCGCGACGGTGGTGCAGCGATTGGCGGCGGAAGTGGTCTCGGAGACGACCGTCTCGGTGGTGCCGCTCCCGTCCGACGACATGAAGGGTCGCATCATCGGTCGCGACGGACGCAACATCCGGGCGTTCGAGGCCGTGGCCGGCGTCAATCTCATCGTCGACGACACACCGGAGGCCGTATCGGTTTCCACCTTCGATCCGGTCCGCCGTGAGGTCGCGCGCCGGGCCCTCGAGCGGCTCGTCGAAGCAGGGCGCATCCATCCCGCATCCATCGAGGAGGCGTACGAGAAGGCCCGGGAAGAGGTGGAACAGAGCATCCGGGACACGGGGGAGTGGGCGCTGCTCGAGGTCGGCGTCACCCGGATGCATCCGGAGCTCGTGACCCTGGTGGGGCGGCTCAAGTACCGCACCAGCTACGGGCAGAACGTGCTCAACCACCT
>PVMS01058802.1_pt1 | contig 14660 bp, 18 predicted proteins | sample 1853461 | NCBI WGS metagenome assembly PVMS01 (sample SAMN08582032, study PRJNA380276) | Marine sediment metagenome, whole genome shotgun sequencing project. | isolation source: ocean sediment barecode stripped | collected 2017 | reverse complement strand
GATCTGGTCATATGCAGTAGTTGTCTGCGCGCTGGCAAAGTAACTCCGGTGCCGCAGATCCTGTCAGAACGGCACACACCGCGATCCCTATGCCGTGCCTGCATCAAACCGCGTCGCCGCAATCTGCGGCAGGTGTTACATCGCCTGATTCCAGCCTGAGGAATTGCCTATAGGCTCCTGGACGGTCTGGTGATGGGCGACGTGTTGCGGCACACTATCGCCCGATGGCGAAACTTTACTTCTACTATTCCTCGATGAACGCTGGCAAGACCACGGCGCTTCTGCAATCGAGTTACAACTACAGAGAACGCGGCATGCGCACATTAGTGCTCGCGCCAGAACTTGACGATCGCTATGGCCGCGGCAAGGTTACTTCGCGAATTGGTCTCGAGGCGGAGGCGGTAACTTTTCTGCCGGATGACGATCTTTTTTCGGTGGTCGAGTCGGCCTGTAAACCCGACCCGCTTAATTGCGTGCTTATCGATGAGGCTCAATTCCTAAGCAAGCAGCAGGTATTTCAACTCAGCGACGTGACTGATGAGCTGAATATTCCCGTTCTTGCTTATGGACTGCGTACGGATTTTCGTGGCGAGCCATTCGAGGGCAGTAAGTATCTGCTCGCCTGGTCGGACAATCTCAAAGAGCTAAAGGCGATATGCCATTGCGGTAGCAAGGCAACCATGGTGGTGAGGTTTGACGAGAGCGGTGTCGCAATACGTGAGGGATCACAAATTGAGATTGGCGGCAACGATCGCTATGTATCGATGTGTCGCAAACATTTCAAAGAAAAACTCTTCGACTAGATGCCTGAGGTAGGAAGGTTTTCAGATTGCGACGGCGGTATCTCCGGATCTTCCTCTGTCAATAGATTACGCATATCGTCCAGAGTCTTCATGATCGCTGTATCAGTGAAGGTATCGTCGTCGGAGCTTTGGCGATCGACCGCATAAGGGTCGACAAACTTTATGCGGTGATGCCCGACGCTGATGACATCGTCGTGAATAAGAAAATGATTCGAAACGCGCTTTGAATTTACAAATACTCCGTTCGTGCTGTTCAGGTCCATGAGAATTGTTGCATCGCCATTGCGGACCAACATGGCGTGATGCTGACTAACAAACTTGCTGGGAAGGGCAATGTCGTTGTGCTTTGACCTGCCAATCAATAGGCGCGGCTTTTCCATCGTCAATTCTTGCAGTACATCGCCATCTAAGGAAACATACAGTGTCGGCGGTTCAGGCTTTGTTTCGAGTTCGTTTCTGTTTTCGGTCAGGGAACCTTCGTGCCATGTTCCTGCGGGCAAGGTGGGGCTTTCAATCAGGTCCACAGTGGCAGGCAGCGTTTCCGCCTTGGCCAGGGTCAGCAGGGCAATTCGATTCAATATGCCGGGCCAGCCGCCGGAAGAACGCCACAACTGGATGCAAACGGCGGTGGGGAAGACAAACTCAGGTGTACTGCAGCCCGCCATGCGCAGTTTGTGGTACAGAAAATCGGTTGCCTCTCGGTAGGTCATCGGTCGCAGATGAAAGTCGTGCGATACACGCTTGCGGATCGCCTCCATCGGTGGCGTTTCAATGATCGACAGCAGTGATCGCTCGCTGACCAATATCATCTTAAGAGCGCTCTTACGGTTGCGTGTTCTGAGCGTCGCAAGTTCGCACAGGGTGCGCAGAGCGCCAGGGTGCAGCTCGTGAGTATTCTCGAGGATCAACAACGGTGGTTCGTGAGACACAGCTTGCTGTACCGCAAACACGCGCAACATTGCCGATAACTCCGAAATCGAACCATGCTCCATGACATAGCCGAATTGGCGAAGGATAGCTTCGAGCAGACCGGTCGTGTTCAGATGAGAGGCGTCGACCACCGCGAAAGCAACGTCGCCGGGAAGGGCGTCGACGAAATCCTGAATAACGGTGGACTTGCCGGATAGACTGGGTCCTTGCAGTAAACACAAGCCGTTGGACGTTGTCTGAATTTCCTGCAACACTTTCAGGGCATCTTGTTGGGATGCATAATCAACATTCGCCGACTCGACCCCTTGGCTTGGGAATGGTTGCTGCTTCAGGCCGGCGGTGGCTAGGTCCATAAGTTTGAACTCGCAATCAGAGTTGTGGCGTAAAATTCGGTAGTCTTGGTTTCCGGTGCTGACTTTATGTTTACTTTTGACCGCGCCAACCAGTCTACGATTGCTGCCAAATGGATGTAAACCGGTATAAGACGACTATTTATTTATCAATCAGTTAAAGATTAATACGATATTTAGAAATAATAAAATACGTTAAGGTATTGAAATAAAAGAATGTTAATTTTTATCAATCTTAAGCGATTGCACAAGCGAAGGGGCGTAAGGCCTTGACTATTAAGTTAAATGCGATGAATCTGACATTGTTTCGTGGGGATCGCTGCCTGTTCAAGGACTTGAGCTTTGCGCTAAATCCGGGCGAATTGATGTTGCTCGAAGGCCGAAATGGCAGCGGCAAGACGAGCCTGTTACGTGCAATCGCCGGCTTACTCGAGCTGGAATCCGGCGAAATTCATTGGGATGGTTCGCCCGTAGACCGGGAACGCCAGGTATTTCAGAATTCGCTGGTTTGGATGTCGCACAAAGTAGGTTTCAAAGGCGATCTGAATCTTGTAGAGAATCTGCAATACGAATCGAAATTACGTCCGCAATCTACAGCTGACTTCGATGACACTCTGAAAAGCCTAGACCTTGGCAAGTTACGACGCTTGCCGATGCGATCACTTTCGGCCGGCCAACAACGTCGAGTAGCGTTGGCACGGATGCTAATGTCATCTGCGACGCTATGGATGATGGACGAACCGGTCTCGAATCTGGATAGGGAAGGGCGCGAACTTGCCGTTCGCTTGCTGGGCAAGCACCTGAGTGATGGTGGCATGGCGATTGTCGCAGTTCATCAGGACATCAACCTGGATGTGCCTACGCAGAAGATTAAACTTCAATGAGTGCTGGTTCAATGAATGCTAGCGACGAGCAAATGCCGGGAATCTTGACCGGAATGATGGCGGTAATGAAGCGCGATCTTGCGCTCGCCATAAAGCGTCCCGGCGACGTCTTGAACCCTCTATTTTTCTTCGCAATGGTTGCAACGCTGTTCCCGCTCGCTGTAGGACCGGGGGAAGAGCAGCTGCAGTTTAGCGGCCCAGGAGTATTGTGGGTGGCCGCATTGCTGGCGACGTTACTGTCGTTGAACAGCCTTTTTCTGTCCGATTACGAGGACGGTAGCCTCGAGCAGCTGCTGGTGAGTCCGATACCTTTATCGGCTATGGCCCTCAGCAAGGCACTGACGCATTGGCTGACAAGCGGGTTGCCGCTGGTCATCGTTTCGCCGTTGATTGCCATAACCTACCAAATGTCTCTGGCCGTGACGGGTGTCCTGATGGTGACTTTGCTCTTGGGTACGATTAGTCTCAGTTTGCTTGGGTCTATAGGTGCCGCATTGACGGTCGGTCTGCATCGTGGGACAGCATTACTAGGCCTCTTGATTTTGCCGTTGGCGATGCCGGTTTTGATCTTCGGTGCGCGGACCGTGTCATTGGTGGCATCGGGAGATGGAGTTGCCGGTGGGCTCTATTTTTTGGCGGCTTACGCATTCCTTATGATTTCGATTTCGCCGTTCGCGACTGCTGCCGCACTGCGTATCAGTAACGAGTAGAATCCGCTTATGTGGAAAATTTTTTATAAACTGGCATCACCGCCGCACTTCTATCGTATTGCCAAAAATATGATTCCCTGGTTCGCCGTGCCTGGTGTATTACTAGTCGCTTACGGCGCGTACATGGGTCTGTTTGTTGCGCCGCCTGACTACCAACAAGGTGACGCGTTTCGAATCATTTATGTGCATGTTCCGGCGGCTTATCTGTCGATGATGGCGTACGTGATCATGGCAGTCGGCGCGGGCATCGGTTTGATCTGGCGCATGAAATTGGCGCACGCTGTCTCCGCAGCGGCGGCTCCTTTGGGTGCATGGTTTACTTTTCTCGCGCTTGCGACAGGTTCGATCTGGGGTCGCCCAATGTGGGGAACCTGGTGGGAGTGGGGCGATCCAAGACTGACGTCCGAGCTCGTGTTGTTATTCTTGTACTTCGGCTACATGGCGTTGCGCAACGCAATCGATGATACGACCAAGGCCGACAGGGCAAGCGCTGTTCTCGCGCTGGTTGGTGCGGTCAATATACCCATCATTCATTTTTCAGTGGAATGGTGGAGTTCCTTACACCAGGGCCCGACGCTGGTTAAAAAAGGTGGGCCCGCGATGGACACTGCGATGCTGTATCCGTTGCTTGCGATGATTTTGGGATTCACATTTCTATTTGCGGCACTATTGCTGCGGCGTGTACGAACGGAAGTATTGTATCGAGAACGTCGTAAACGATGGGTACGAGATTTGGTATTGTCAGCGAACGGTAAAGCCTGATGAACGGAGCTTCAATGGGTGCGTACGGAATATATGTTTGGACGTGTTTTGCGCTCACAGCAGCAGTGTTGGTCATCTGCGAGTGGCGGGCCCGAACTCGCCATCGCCATGTGTATCGCGATATTGAAGTTCGCGTTAAGGCACTAGGAGATACGGAATGACTCCGCGACGTCAGAGAATGTGGGCGGTAGGTTTGACGCTAAGCGGAGTGGTGTTGGCGGTCGCGCTTACATTGAGCGCGATGAAGGAAAATATGATGTTTTTTATTCCGGTATCGGACGTGGTAGCCGGCGAGTTTCCCGAAAACAGGAATTTTCGGGTTGGTGGCCTGGTTGTCGACGGCAGCGTACATCGTGAACCGGGATCATTGGAAATGGAATTTCGGGTGACCGATCTGCGCTGTGAGTTGCCCGTTCGATATACCGGCGTATTACCCGATCTGTTTCGCGAGGGGCAGGGTGTCGTCGCGCATGGGCGTATGGGTAGCAATGGTGATTTTGAAGCCGATACCATTCTTGCCAAACACGATGAAAACTACATGGCGCCAGAAGTAGCTGAGTCGCTCGCCGAACACGTCAGTGAACAAACGGCTGGTCTCGCTGAGGGATCCGGTGAGTGCGATAGTCCGTGATTCCTGAGCTCGGACATTTTGCGCTAATTCTGGCGTTGTCTCTGGCAATTTGTCAGGGCGTGTTGCCCTTGATTGGTGCGCACCGGAACGACGCGACTTTGATGTCGGTAGCCCGTGCGGCAGCGCAGGGACAATTATTTTTTGTCGCAGTCGCCTTTGCCTGCCTCACCTGGTCATTTCTGCAAAGTGATTTTTCGGTGGCTTACGTCGCAAACCATTCACAGTTGGCGCTACCAACGGTATACAAGATCTCCGCCGTTTGGGGTGCGCATGAGGGATCCTTGTTGCTATGGATCTTGATCATGTCAGCATGGACGGTTGCGGTTGGGCGTTTCAGTCACAATTTGCCGGAGGAATTCGCGTCCAGGGTTATTGGCGTTCTAGGTCTTTTGTCAGTCGGTTTCCTGCTGTTCACTCTATTCACATCCAATCCGTTTGTGCGACTGGATATCGTGCCGCTCGATGGCGCCGATCTGAATCCGCTGTTGCAGGATCCTGGTCTGGCGATTCACCCGCCGATCTTGTACATCGGCTATGTAGGATTTTCGGTTGCGTTTTCTTTCGCGATCGCCGCGATGTTGAGCGGCAATCTCGACCAGAAGTGGGCGAAGTGGACCCGACCGTGGACCACAGTTGCGTGGTGTTTCCTAACCGTGGGCATCGCGCTCGGTAGCTGGTGGGCGTACTACGAACTGGGTTGGGGTGGCTGGTGGTTTTGGGACCCGGTTGAGAACGCCTCATTCATGCCGTGGCTCATGGGCACGGCCTTGATTCATTCGCTGGCCGTTACCGAAAAGCGCGGCTTGTTTAAGAGTTGGACTTTGCTGCTGGCGATAAGCGCATTTTCATTGAGTCTGCTCGGGACGTTCCTGGTGCGATCTGGCATTCTGGTTAGCGTACACGCTTTCGCAACCGACCCGGCGCGAGGGTTTTTCATTTTGACGTTTCTCGGCATCGTAATTATTGGTGCGCTCATCCTGTATGCGATACGTGCACCCGGGCTTGATTCCGCAGCCGGATTTCGACTTGTGTCACGCGAGACTTTTTTGCTGTTGAACAATATTTTGTTGGTGGTCGCGGCGGCTGTCGTTTTCTACGGAACATTGACGCCGCTACTGTACGACGTGCTAAATCTCGGCAAGATCTCCATTGGCCCGCCGTGGTTCGAGTTTGCCATGCTGTTGCCAATGTTGCCGTTGGTGTTACTGCTGGGCGTCGGCATGCACGCTGCGTGGCGTATGCAGCCACATAAGGCTCTGGCTAAGCGATTGCGGATACCCGCTCTGGTAGCGGTAGTCGCCGGTGTGCTGGTGCCAGGGCTCATTTACGGGCGCTTCGGCGTAATGGTCTCTATCGGTACCGCAGCAGCCGTTTGGATTATGCTGTCAGCACTCATTGAACCGTTGCGCTCATGGCGCAGGGTAGACGGCGCGACTCGAATAACGCGGTCGATGCTGGGAATGTCGGTGGCTCATTTCGGCGTCGGTTTCTTCACATTGGGCATTACATTGGTGTCGGCATTCAATGTTGAGACCGATCAGGCGATGAAATCGGGCGGTAACGTCGAGGTCGCTGGATACAGTTTCGAGCTTCGCGAACTACGCAATGTAGAAGGTGCGAACTACCAGGCAATTGAAGGTCGCGTCGAAATACGCAAGGACGGCGATCTCGTCGGCGAAGTTCTGCCGCAAAAAAGACAGTATATCGTGCAGCAAAACTGGATGACGGAAGCTGGTATCGATGCTGGCTGGAATCGTGATCTCTTTATCGCGCTTGGCGATCAGCTGGGCAACGACACCTGGAGTGTTCGTGTTCAGTACAAACCAATGATTCGCTTTATCTGGTTGGGCGCGTTCATCATGGCGATGGGCGGTTTAATCGCCGTTTCTGATCGGCGTTACAGAAGCGCGGCCTGATGTCCAAGTTTCTGACCCCTCTGATTGCCTTTCTCGTGTTGGTCGCGATATTCGTCGTCGGTTTGACGATGGACCCGTCACGAATTCCGTCACCTTTGTTGGATAATCCTGCGCCCAAGTTTTCCCTACCTTCGCTGCAGGACCCATCAATTGAAGTCGGCTCCGCGAATTATGCGAACCAAATGGCACTGGTCAACATCTGGGCGACCTGGTGTCCAGGTTGCCGGCAGGAACATGGGTTTCTGGTCGAGCTTGCCAAGGAAGGCGCTATTCCGATATTCGGACTCAATTGGCGCGACAATCGACCTGATGCACTGCAGTGGCTACAAACGTTGGGCGATCCTTATATTGCCTCTGCGTTCGACGTTGATGGCCGTGTCGGTATCGATTGGGGCGCATACGGTGCGCCGGAGACGTTCTTGGTCGACCAAAATGGCATTGTCATTCATAAGCACATTGCACCGTTAAATCGCGAAATATGGGAAAGAGATTTCCTGCCGCTGATTGCTGAACGGGAGAGCGACGAGTGACGAAACTATTGTTTTTGACTGCCACTTTGTTGCTTATGGGAGGTAACGCGCTGGCGATTGATGTGGGTCAGTCATTCGATGATCCTGAGCTACAAGCGCGCTACGAAAAAATAATTGCCGAAGTACGTTGTCTCAAATGTCAGAATCAGACCATCAAGGATTCCAATGCGTTTCTCGCTGCAGATTTGCGACGTGAAATCCGACGATTGCTGGAAGACGGCAAGACCGACGACGAAGTCTATGACTTCTTGGTCGCACGCTACGGCGATTTTGCATTGTATCGGCCGCGCACCTCTGGACGGACATTGATTCTGTGGATTGCCCCAATGCTGTTTTTGTTGTTTGGTGCGATCTTGTTATGGCGTGTTGTGAAACGCCGCATGACTATGCCCATCGACGACGAGTCGATGGACGAGGTTTAGCATTGTGACGCTTTGGGTATCAATCGCGGCCATGTGCCTGGTCGCGACACTGTTCCTAGCCTGGCCGTTGTACCGCCGGCAGCAACGACTGTCTTTGCTCATTGCGGGTTGCGTTGCAACTATCGTCGTTATTTCTTTGGGATTGTATGCGTATCAGGGGCGACCGGGTCTGCCGTCGGGCGCCGGTAGCGGTGAGCCGCCAGATATTGAAGCGATGGTGAGCTCTTTGGCGGCACGCCTGGAAAACGATCCCGACGACTTGAGTGGTTGGAAAATGCTGGGCCGTTCTTACATGACGATGCAGAACTTCGCTGGCGCTGTGGACGCTTACGAACGAGCGCTTGAAATTGAAGAGTCACAAAATGCTCAGACCCTGGTTGATCTCGGTGCGGCTTTATTGGCGCGCGACCAGACAGGCATTGCCGGGCGTACGTCGGCCTTATTTGAAAGTGCGTTGGCGCTGGAACCCAACAATCCGAACGCCTTATTTTACGGCGGCATAGCAGCGCTCAATCGCGGCAATACTGAGTTGGCCGCCGAGCGCTGGGAAATTCTTCTTGGTCTTAATCCTCCTGAGGAAATCAGAGGCATCCTCGAACAACGCGTTGCGGAATGGCGTGGTCAGCCCTTGCCGACACAGGCGGCGCCGCAAGTTGAACCGCAACTTGCACAATCGGGCCCCGTGGTAGCGGCGAATATTTCCGTTGCTCCTGCGATAACGGAGTCGTTGCCAGCGGACGCGTCCGTTTTTATCATTGCGCGAGATCCGGCACAGCCATCGCCACCGATAGCCGTTACGCGCCGACAATTATCGGAGTTGCCGACGATCGTTACATTAGGCGACAGTGAATCGATGATTCCGGGTAGAAATCTGTCTGCCTTCGCAGAATTTGAAATCGTTGCGCGAGTTTCAGTTTCGGGGCAACCTATTGCACAATCCGGGGACTGGTTTGTGTCGGCGATTGTTAAACCTGCCGAGAGCAACGAAGTATCCCTATTAATCGAACAGCAAGTCCCCTAAGAGATATCTGATGGCTGAAGAGATTGAAGCTGCACCGATGTGTTTCGCCTGCGGGCCGGAAAATCCTATTGGCCTGAAAATCGAATTTCATGTTGAAGGCGATGCTTGTACGGCGGAATTTACACCAAACGAAAATCACGTTGGCTTTCAGAATACGGTGCATGGCGGAATTATCTATACAGCGCTCGATGACGTAACTGCGAATATTCTCTACCAACAAGGGCGAAAGGCGCACACAGCGCGCTGTGAAATACGGTACCGGCAACCCTGTACTGTGGGCGAAAAACTACTTCTTAAGGGTTGGATCGATAGCGAGCGCCGCCGCCTGATCTTGCTCAAGGGAGAGATCAGACGCAGCTCTGATAATGTCGTAGTTGCAGATTGTGAGTCGAGCTTTATGCTTGAGAAAAGCTAGGACTTCGAGGCGCGCGTATGGCAATCCCCGCAATGCTGCAAGGCAAACTAAGACTGCCAATGATCGGCGCTCCCATGTTTATCGTTTCGCGGCCGTCGTTGGTGATCGCACAATGTACCTCCGGAATTGTAGGTTCGTTTCCAGCTCTCAACGCGCGCCCGCAGCCGCTACTGGAAGACTGGGTTCGGGAGATCAAAGACGGTCTTGAACAATATCGCGAAGAGCAACCGAACGATCCCGTTGCACCTTTCGCAGTGAATCAGATTGTTCACAAGAGTAATAGTCGCCTTTACGCGGATATGGAAACCTGCGTCAAGCACGAAGTGCCAATCGTCATTACCAGTTTACGACCGCCAGAAGACGTCGTGAAAGCGGTACACGCATATGGTGGGCTGGTATTTCACGACGTGATTAGTTTGCGTCATGCACGAAAAGCAATGCAGCAGGGCGTTGATGGGATCATCGCGGTTTGCGCAGGTGCCGGCGGTCATGCAGGGCCATTGAGCCCATTTGCATTGATCAAGGAAATACGCCGTGAATTTGATGGCGCGCTCATCTTGTCAGGGTGTATGTCGAGTGGCGGCGATATTCTTGCGGCGCAAGCGATGGGCGCGGATTTGGCCTATATGGGCACGCGTTTCATCGCGACGGAAGAAGCACACGCAATACCGGAATATAAGCAAATGATTGTAGATAGCAGCGCGGCGGATATTGTGTACTCATCCTTGTTCTCCGGCGTGCACGGTAATTATTTGGCAGAGAGCGTTAGGAATGCCGGGTATGATCCGCTGAATCTGCCCGACGGTGACCAAAAATCGATGGACTTTGGTAAGCGCGACGAAAACGAGGCCAAGGCATGGCGCGATATCTGGAGCGCAGGCCAGGGTGCGGGCGGCGTTGACGCGGTATTGCCGGCATCTGATCTCATTCTGCGAATGCAGAAAGAATACGACGAAGCCCGTGCAAGGCTGGCGGTTGCGTAGTTCATGAAATTCGTCGCAATGTCATATGTTTTTGTTGGCGCCGGCGGAGCCCTTGGCGCTATGGCGCGATTCGCTCTGAACGTTGCCTTGCAGCGTGCCAGCAATTTTCCGTGGGGAACCCTAAGTGCGAATCTGCTCGGTTGTTTTCTGATGGGTGCCTTAGCACATCTGGTCGCGAGTTCCGATTGGTTTAACAACTCCGGGATTATTCCGGACCAGCACCGCTTACTTTTCGCGGTTGGATTTTGCGGAAGCTTTACAACGCTTTCAGCAATGATGCTCGAATTGCATACCATGCTGCATCGCAATGAATTGTTAGCGCCTTTCGCCTATTTGATGGCAAGCATTGTCGGTGGGTTCGCGTGCTTCTATGCCGGGTTTACTTTGCTGCGCATGCTTCGAGGATACGCATGAGTAAATCTGAATCAAGAACGAATATTCGCTCTGGTGCGCCGTGGGAACCGTTGGTCGGTTATTCGCGCGCAGTAAGGGTCGGTAATTTTGTCGCTGTTTCCGGTTCGGCCGCGGTGAGCGACGACGGTGAGCTCGTCGGTGAAGGTGACGCGTATACACAGGCGGTTCGATGCATAGAGGTCATTAGAGCTGCGCTACAAGAAGCCGGCGCGGAAATGCGTCATGTCATTCGGACGCGCATATTCGTCACAGACATCAGCCTTTGGGAGGGCGTTGCGCGTGCTCATCAGGAAGCTTTTGGGGCCTCACCGCCAGCAACCTCGATGGTCGAAGTCAGCAAGCTCATCGACCCACGCATGCTGGTCGAAATTGAGGCTGATGCTATAGTCGATAACGATAGTCGATAGCTAGTGCGACGTACGAGCCTATCTCTCGCTGAGGCGCGAAGAGTCGCATTGGCGGCACAGGGCTTCGACCGGCCACGCCCCGACGCCAGGTCTGACAAGCGCCATTTCCGGCGCATATTCAATACGCTCGGCTTGTTGCAGCTGGACTATGTCAACGTGTTGATGCCAGCGCATTTCCTGATTCCCTGGTCTCGCCTCGGAGCCTATGATCGTGCTGCATTCAAGAAGTATGTTTACCAAAGCGGCGAGTGCACCGAACAATGGGCGCATGAGGCATCGATCGTACCGACGCATGCCTGGCCGCTACTGGAGCATCGTCGACGCTCGTATGTAATGCACAAGAACAATCCTCTACGGCGTATTCGAAATCGCGCAGCCTATCTGGATGCGGCACTAAAGCAGGTTGAGTCTGACGGTGCGTTAACAGCAAATGACTTGCCGCCTGTGCCTGGGCCTAAGCGAAAACCAGGTGACTGGCATCGTTCTATTCCGCGCTGGGCATTGGAATATCACTTTGCCAAAGGAAATCTAGCGGTCGCTAATCGCTTAGCCAATTTTCAACGTGTTTATGACTTGCCATCGCGGCTAGTTCCGCAGGAGTATCTGACGGAGTCGTTCGACAAGCGATCCGCCCAGCGCGAGCTCTTACGGCGTGCGGCGTGTGGATTAGGCGTAGCAACATTACAGGATCTAGCGGACTACTTTCGGATGTCAGCTCGGGAGACTGCGCCGTTGGTCGATGAACTTGTAGAGATGGGTGATTTGCTGGCAGTGCAGGTCGAGAGTTGGGAAGAGCAGGCATTCATCACTAAGGACGCCCGATTGCCACGAAAAATTTCCGGGGCATCATTGTTGTCGCCTTTTGATCCAGTCGTCTGGTTTCGTCCACGCGCCTTGCGGTTATTCGATTTTCACTATCGCATCGAAATCTACGTGCCAGCGGCGAAGCGCAAATACGGCTACTACGTGCTGCCTTTCCGAGTGGGAGACCAAATTGTCGCGCGTATTGACCTGAAAGCGGATCGCAAAAACAAGAAATTGCGGGTGCTGGCGGTGCATGAAGAGGCAAACGTGGATCAGAAACTCTGTGTGGATGCTCTCGCGCTGGAGTTACAAGCTCTACTGCGATGGCTGGGTCTCGATGTGCTAACAGTTTCTCGGCACAATACGGTCTCCAGACAACTTGCCAAAGTGCTACGTGCTTAGGCTCCTTATGATGATGCGACCCTACGGCAAATTGTGTATGTTGCGGATTCGAATATGCAGGAGTCATGCAATGATGATTCATAGAACATTAGCTCTGGTAGCCGCCGCCTTCATGATTGGCTGTGGTGCTGGCGAGGATCAGGCCGCGCAGCAGGAGCCAGTGACTAGTGATGCAGAAGAATCTGCAGCCTCGTTGGATCCGGCTAAGGGCATCGATTGGTTCGAAGGCAGTGTCGAGGACGCTTTCGCGACGGCCAAAGAATCCGGCAAACCCATCTATCTCTATTGGGGTGCGGTCTGGTGTCCGCCATGTCATGCAATTAGTGCGACGGTGTTTAAGAGCCCTGAGTTTCTTGAGCGCTCAAAGCTGTTCGTTCCGGTCTATCTGGATGGGGATACCGAGAACGCTCAAGCGTACGGCGAAGAATTCGGAGTTCGGGGTTATCCGACGATGATCGTCTTCAATTCAGATGGGGAGGAGCTAACGCGTATTCCGGGCGGGATCGACTTACAGGCATACGCGAATATTCTGGATCTGACGTTGGGCGAGTCGTCTTCGGTGACGGAACTGGTCGCGAGCCTTGCTACGGATGATGTGACGCTGTCCGCGGATGACTGTACCTTGTTGGCCTATTACTCTTGGGGGCAGGACACTACGATTCTCGGTGACACCGATGCGGGTGCGGCGTTTCGGAGTATGTACGATGCCTGTCCTGTGCACATGCGCGCTGAGCGATCTATTCTGTATTTCAATTGGCTCGATGAAGCTTTAAATGCGGCCAATGCCGAAGAAGACCCCGTGCCGTTGACGGACCAGCAAAAAACTGAGGCATTCGCCCAGCTTGAAGCGTTGATAGCCGATGACGAGTTGATCCAGGCAAATATCTTCGTAGTGCTTCTTAATGGCGCTAATATTACGGCTGCTCTGACCGAACCCGGCAGTGAACAGCGCGAGCAATTGGTCGTCGAGTTCGGCAAGACTCTTGATCGTGTCGCTGCAGACGAGTCTGTCTACAAGCGTGAACGAATCTATACATTGGCTGGAAAAATCAATTTTGAACGAATTGATGATGAAGACGCGGAGTTGTCATCAGAATTGCAAACTGAGATTCGCGACATGGTGCAATGGGCCGACGAGACCACGCCGAGTGTCTATGAGCGTCAGCCGATTATTAATGCCTTGGGTAACGTTCTGGAAGAAGCCGGCATGGATGATGTGGCCAAGCCTTTACTACTAGCTGAGCTGGACAGGTCGAAACAGCCTTACTACTTTATGGTCGGTCTTGCGAACATCGAACAACGGGCCGGAAATACAGAAGTTGCTGTAGATTGGCTCAAGCAGGCCTATGATTCGACCACCGGACCGGCAACGCGTTTTCAGTGGGGTTATTATTACCTGGCCGGCTTGATCGAAATGATGCCAGAGAACGCCGAGCTTATTCATTCCGTAACGGTTGGCTTGATTGACGAATTGCAAAATTCCGGCGGCTTGTACCATCGCCCTAAATCACAACTTGGACTGATCGAAAACTATTTGTTCGCGTGGAGTGATGACAATGATTATTCTGTGGAACTGGATGAAATCCGAAATTCGATATTGGAAGTTTGCGCAACCGCATCGCATCAGGACGAGTCTCGGGCTACCTGCGATGCTTTCTTGGAGCGAGTCTGAATGAAAAATGTGTGGATAGCGTCATTGGCTGCATCGCTGTTGCTGCTGGTTGCTTGTGGTTCGGAGCCGGCACTGATCACCAGGTCCGATCCGGTGCCGGTGGGCATAGACCTGACCGGCAATTGGGTGCAGGTCAGCAATTCCGGAATTAGCCAACCGTCTGCCCGTGATACAGCGGTGAACGTATTTCTCAAGATGGGCGAGTCCCTCAAAATTACGCAGACTGGCGATGGCATTTTCGTCAGTTTTGATCGCTCCGTTGTTGAGGAGTACCGATACGGCGAGAACCGGCGAATCAGCATTGGTGAGATCACCGCAGAGCGTGCGTCCGGTTGGGCAGAGAACGGCTACGTCATAGAAACGATCGACGAAGACGGCGCATTGTTGATCGATACCTATCGAGTACTAAATGCTGGAGAAAGTATTCGGCGGACGATAGTCCTTTTGGATCGTGGCCGAGAATTATTATCTCTGCAACTGGATTTCGATCGCGCCTGGCAATAGGGTCGTAGTTGTCCCTCAAGACTTGATTGGGGAATAACTGGTCAAGACAGCACGCATTTTCAAATCGCCTTTACGATGTTGCTCGATAATGACGGGCAGG
>PVMS01131416.1_pt1 | contig 14661 bp, 14 predicted proteins | sample 1853461 | NCBI WGS metagenome assembly PVMS01 (sample SAMN08582032, study PRJNA380276) | Marine sediment metagenome, whole genome shotgun sequencing project. | isolation source: ocean sediment barecode stripped | collected 2017 | reverse complement strand
GCACACATGAAAAACGGCGACCCGAAGGCCGCCGTTCCAGGATATTAGCTTATATGAAAAAAACAGAAAAATATAAGCGCAACCCAATACCGGATACTGCTGTTCATGTGTAGAAGAAGCAATTAGGGAAACTACTTACATCTGCCAATAACTACATTTTCGATTGATAAGACCTTCTATAAAAGATCTCCGATAAGGTGCCAGCAATAGCTGCTGCTATCAGTAACAACCATAAACTTGCATAAGAATCAGAATGAGGTTTTTCTGATTCTGATGAATTGCCATCTATAAAAAAGTTGAAATTCTCATCAAGTTGCTTTTTGCCGGGATCACTAGGCACATCTACGGTCAGCTCAGTACCAGGAAATGATGAGGGAGATACTGCAATAATTTGAGCATTCGACTGATCCGTCCATGTAATAGAGGAGTTGTCACTGGTAATAAGGTCCGCATTAGCGCTGATGATCATAGCGAGGAAAGGCAAGGCAGACACTGCACCCAACAGATGTGATTTCTTCATAGTGATTATCCCGTCAATCAAATTTATTATTCTTTTTCAGATAGACGCTATTTACACAAAATGACTATTTGGCGGGAAATCCATTTCGCCGCTAAATAAATCATAGCAAATAGTTACAGCCTTCTAATGTAAGGGCAACCACGTAAGGGAAACTACTGACTCGCACCACCTGCCAGAAAGAGGGTGCAATTATTATTTAGGAAGGTCTTAAAGCATCCACAAAGAGACATTCCCCGAGTTCACGTAAATGTCTCAGATGCAGCAACTCAGGACGTTCACATCCTGCAACCAGTACTCACACTTTCTGCCAACTTCTGCCATGCAGGGGCTGCCAACGAACGGCAGGTTCATGCTGTAAAATAGTCTCTCCGGGAGCCGCTTTTATGGTGCGCCCGGTGGGCTACAGGTTAAAGTCATCTACACGACCGAGCGGACACCCGTCCAAATCATGTTTTTTGCCTACTCCAGCATGGTGTGGGCATCTCCCAGTTTAGTACCGTTCCAACGCTTTTTCAGTGTGGCAGATCGATCGGGACCGGCCCAAATCGTTGCGACTCTGAGCAAGCATGCCTGAGCATAGGATTTTTCACCTCAATTTCTGGCCAATTCGCAAGGAAGATCCTATAGTGAAACAAGCAGCCCGGACGGGCTGTCACCTGGACCCAACAAGACCAATCATTTCAGATCGAGACTGCCAAAATGAGTCTTCAAGATGACCAATACGATTAGCCGGACAATTTCGAACTACCTGGTTGCCAGCATCGCGCTCATCGCGGTCACTTTCGCGGTGCCGGGCATTGCGGGTGATGCCCCTGACGAAGATGCACCGTATCTCGAACATGCGGATCACTTGGTTGCTCGGCTTCAGGGTCTGGACAGGGATATCAAGGACCTCAGGGCAAAAGCGAAGGACACATCAGGGAACATCGCCCGTATCATCAATCGACGTCTCGAGCGTAAAGAAGTCGAGGCGCTGGAAGTGTTCGGCAAGCTTGCCAGGATAACTCTCGAAGAAGAAACGAGTGGCGGCGATGTTTCGAAGTACCGGCCGCTCATAGTCGACAAGCTGGAGAAGCTGCCAGACACATTGTTGAAACTGATCGCGGAAATTCGTGGTTTGCTTAGGGAACCGACCGAGGCTTCGGCCGATATAACCGGGAAGGACAAGTTGGCACTGGTCAAACGTCGGAATCAGCTCGGCCAGCGTCTAGATATTCTGTATCGCGGGTTGATCAAAAACCGGGGAATGGCGCAAGCCTATGGACTCGACGTCTCAGCGCAGGATGCAAAGCTCACGGAAAGCTTGTCCGAGCACGCGGCCGGCCTTTCCATTGCGCTCGAACTTGTGCAAGAGGATGTGAGCTCGCTTGAGTTTCAGTCGAGCGATTATCCGGATGACAAGGACATTGCCTTAGCATTGAAGATAGCCAGGGATTTGGTTGAGGTGTTGGCCGACAGCTTGAACAAGAGCGTTGAATTGATGACGGCGCTGGACATTGCGACAGACGAGTATCGACAACAGCTGGTCGTCGCCCGCGGGATGATAACGCTGGACATATTCGATCCGGATGTCGTATTCGGACTAGTCGGGAACTGGGGCCGTAAGGTTGCCGGATGGGCCGGCGAGCAGATGCCCCAGGTGTTTCTGAATCTTCTCATTTTCGTTCTGATCATGCTGGTTTTCAGCAGACTCGCCAGTCTTGCGAAGAAGCTTGTCACAAAGAGTCTCGATGCTTCGAAGCTGGACATATCGCAGCTCTTGCGCGACATCACCATCGCATCGGTCAAGAATGTCGTTATGCTCATCGGTCTTCTGATCGCACTGGGGCAGATGGGAGTATCGGTCGGCCCACTGCTGGCCGGCCTTGGTGTCGCAGGTTTCGTTATCGGCTTTGCCCTGCAGGACACGCTGGGCAACTTTGCCTCCGGCATGATGATCCTTCTTTATCGACCTTTCGATGTTGGCGATGTCGTCGAGATCGGTGGTGTATTCGGCACGGTCAAGGCAATGAACATGGTGAACACGACCATGCTCACCCTTGATAACCAGACATTGATATTGCCAAATACGAAAATCTGGCAGGAAGTGATCAAAAACGTCACCGCCCAGAGCAAGCGCCGCGTAGACCTCGTATTCGGCATATCCTATAGCGACGATATTTCCAAAGCGGAAAAGATACTCAACGGTATCCTGGAGGAGCATGATCTGATTCTCGATAATCCAGAGCCAATCGTCCGACTTCATGAACTGGCGGATTCCTCAGTCAATTTTATTGTCCGCCCATGGGTCAAGACGGACGACTACTGGGATGTCTACTGGGACGTGACTCGCGAGGTCAAACTCAGATTTGACCGGGAGGGTGTTTCGATACCCTTCCCGCAGCAAGATGTTCACATCCACAGCGAGGCGGTCGAAGTGGCTAGACCACTGGCCGGGGACGGCAAGCTGGTGATGCAAGGTCATGTCTCTAAAAGTGCCGCGCTACCCGGTGAGGAAGGTGAAGATGGCGACGGTGGCAACGGAGGGGCCTCTGGTGGCGAAAGCAGCGCTAGCTGAGCACACATCGCTTTGCTCTGAACCAGGGTCATCCAACGCGGTCTGGGGGAGTCAGTGCCATTGAAGTGACCACCTTAACTGAGTGGTCCACTTTTGCGAGGCGAAACCCGGTTCACTCTCTAAAGCGAACAATCAGGTATAGCATTTGATCTGTACCTGCCAACCCCCTTCATCGACCAAGCTCACCCGACACGGACCGCGTAGCAGTATGCGGTTGGGTTGCGCGTGGTTAGCGCCAAGATGAAACACCGGGGCACTTCCAATGAAGCGCCCCAGTGTCTTCTGGATGAATACAGCAACAGCCGGTTGACGTAATCTGCTAGTCCGCGGATTCCAGCGATATCGCCAGGGCCTCGGTGTAGGTCACTTCAACAACATCGCCCTTCTTCAACTCGTCCAGGTAATGTTGCAGGTCCGGCCGGTTTTTTAGCGTTACCTTGCGTAAACCAATGTCGGGACCGCGGAAGGTAATGAATTTCTGGTACGGATCGACAAAAACGATTTCAACCCTCCGCTTCACCTCCGTCCCAATCGCGCCGGCAGGCTTGTTTCCGGCGGGCGCCGAAATCTTAGCCCCTCTAACCTCGGTGCCGAGTTCGACATCACCTTCTGTCTTTACAAGATCGACAACCGCGCTCTGGTAATACACGATGTTGACCTTGTCACCAACCTTGGCCTGGGGCAGGTTTTTCACTTGATCCGTTACCTGGATGACCATCAAGTTGCCTTCCTGTCCCTGGATGGTAACCAGGCGGTTTTCCATATCCACAGCAGTAACTGTGGCAGTTGCCTCAACCAACAGGCCCTTGTCGATACCAGCCCGGGGTTCCACGCGCACATCCGGTGACATGTCGATCTTGTCCATTTCCGGATCGTCCGTAGCCTGCACCGGCATGGATAGTAGAAGTATCGAACAGGCAATTGGTATTGTGATGTTTTTCATTTTTAATTCTCCCCTGGTAATGTATATTCTGTTTATCAGCTGTCACGGGTGACTGTTACACAGAAAACCTGTGTGTTGTCAATTCACCCTCCTTTCCATAGTAGAAGTCTCGGCCAACAACGGATCTTTATCACAATCATAAACGGCAATCCTCAAACAGATGGCCGCCGCATCAAGTAGAAATTAACATCCACTAGCTCGATTACATGTCACCAAAAATCTAGCCCGTGCCGGGGTCGGTCGGTGCGCTTTGTTGTTGGGAAGATTCCTGGATCAGAGCTTTTTCCAAGTTTTTGAGCCGCAGTTTGAGTTGGTAAATCTCAGCCTGTAAGGCATCGTTTCCGGGTTGCGGGGCGGTGTACCCGTAACTGGGGACTGTAGGACCACCATAACCATAGTCTCGACCTCTATAGCCATAGTCTCGACCTCTATAGCCATAGCCCGAGTCAACCCCGGGATCTCCGTAGTAATCGTAGCGGTCTCTATAGTCGCCCTTCCATTCTGACTGATTCATCTTGCCGAACATGTTTTTGCACATGTCAAACGCATAGGTGATTCCAGTACCTGTAAATATCGCTGTACTGAAAACGACAACGATCGATCGCTTCAAAATCACTTCGTTAATCATGTCGTCTTTCCCTCCAATGCAAAAGGTAAGCTTTGTTACAATCAAGCCCTTGGTTCTGACTATCTCTCAATAAAGCCGCTGAGCAGTTCAAGTCTAGTACACGCCTGCAAGAAATCCAGGTTAGGCATGATAGTAGCTACTGTCCGCACTACTCGATTATGTTAAAGGGCAGGAATGGTTGAAGGTTGACGGCCAGAACTCGGCCCGGGAACGACCGCATTCAGTACATTCAAGACATTCAATAACTTACGCCGAACGGCAACTGTGGGTCGTCTACGGAAGTACAGTGATTTCTAATATTAGCGGCAGATAAACTTCCTAAAACGATCCTAAGCAAGACCTTCCCAAATTTGACCTGTGGCAGGTGTACACCAATAAATACAGTATCTTCAGAGCCTCCCACCGCGCAGGCTTTTTTCATCCAGGGCTTCTTCTTAAGAAAACCTTAAGATTTCATTGCTAGCATGACTGGCGGCTACGGCCTTCGTTAAATTCGCTGGCTGTCGTCCTGACGGAGGTTTTCGGGCCCGGGACTTCAGGACCTTCCCTGCCCCGGGCAGAAAGGTACAGGGTTTGTCTACAGATTTTCAATCGTGTTGCCAGGACAACGATGAGCAATGAATGCAGATCTCTTTTCAATGGCAAGGAAAGCTCTCAACATACACTGCGGCGGTATAGGCGGAACCGGTGATCGAAAGGTGCTACAGGTATAGAGAGAAATACAGGGGGCTTGTCCGGTTGGCTTCATCATGGTCGCCGGTAACGTTTATACTGCCGATCAGGTATATTATCAATGCAGCACCGCCTCCCGGAGTCGATCAATGAAATCATGTTTGTCACTATTTATCCTGCTCACCATCGCCTTTGCCAGCCAGGCTGAAGACACGGGAATGGTCCCGCAGCTCCCTGACCAAACCAATCCGGCCGTCATAGAATCAGGCAATAAAACCTTTGCCGGAGAAAATGCAGACCTGTGTCATAACCTGCGCAAGGAAATGGACAGCCTGAAAGGAAGGCCGTTGCGCAGGAATGCGGTTGCCCAGCGTTATGACATGGAATGTCGGCAACGTCGTCCCTGAAGCATATCGCTGCCTGACAACTTCCAGTACGCATCGTACCGGACACAGCCTGCCTTGTCCCGACCTGCATCGGCCCTGATGCATCCCAACATCTACCGGGAGATGATTCATATAGGCTATAGTTATAAACACCAACATCACTACGAGATCCGGACATGAACACTGACATCAGCAAACTGCTGGAGGATATGCGTGGTCTCCAGGAACAGCTCGAGCAGTTCTTTGAAGGCACGCGCGAGAAGTTCCGCTACACCCTGGAGGATGGCCGGGTTCGTGTCTCCCGTGAGGTCCGGCAACTGCAACGGCGCTACCGTACCAGCTCGTTCCACTACCTGCTGGCAGCCGACTGGCGCAGCCTCGTCACCGCCCCTGTTATTTACAGCATGATCGTGCCACTGCTCGCCATGGACCTGAGTTTTACTGTCTACCAGCATATTTGTTTCCGTGCCTATGGAGTGCCGCGTGTACCCCGGCGGGACTACCTGGTCAACGACCGGCACAGACTGGCCTACCTGAACGTCATCGAAAAGGTGAACTGCACCTATTGCGGCTATGGCAACGGCGTGATTGCCTATGCACGCGAGATTATCTCGCGTACCGAACAGTACTGGTGTCCGATACGAAATGCCAACCGCGTCGTGGATGCGCACCGGCGCTACCCGCAGTTCTTCGCCTTTGGCGATGCACAGGGCTACCAGCAGGGTCTGAAGGACAAGCGACAGACATTGAGAGAGGAATAACATGGCGGCCATGGATGACAAGGACCGGCCGGACATCCCCGCCCCGCCACACCCCGAGCACCGGCGTGAACCCCTGCCGGCATGCCAACCCAAGACCTTCGAGGAAGACCCCGATGCCCCGGCACGCATCCAGGTACTGCTGGACGCGCCCAGCTACCGACGTGCCGACCAGGATGTGGACTTCCTGGAATGGGACGAGGCGCACGGGCTGCGCTTGCACCTTGACTACCTGAAACCCGAACTGCTGCTCAAGGAACAGGGCGTCCGGCACACCGTGGTGGTGTTCGGCAGTACCCGCATCACCGAGCCGGCCACCGCACAACGCCGGGTTGACCGGCTGGAGCAGGAACTGCAAGTGCGCCCGGATGACAGCAAGGTGCAACGCAAACTGGGTGTGGCCCGGCGCATCCTGGAAAACAGTCGCTATTACACCGATGCGCGGGAGCTCGGACGGCTGGTGGCAGCATCCGGTGAGGGTTCACTGGACAACCGCCTGGTCATTATGACCGGCGGTGGCCCCGGTATCATGGAAGCGGCCAACCGGGGTGCCTTCGAAGCCGGTGCCAAGACCATCGGACTGAATATCGATCTTCCGCTCGAGCAATTCCCCAACCCCTACATCTCCCCGGAGCTGTGCTTTCGGTTCCGCTATTTCGCACTGCGCAAGATGCATTTTTTACATCGCGCCAGAGCGCTGGTCGCCTTTCCGGGCGGCTTTGGTACCATGGATGAACTGTTCGAGACGCTGACGCTGATCCAGACGCGCACCATCAAGCCGGTGCCGGTTATCCTGATAGGCCGCCGCTACTGGGAACGCGCTGTCGATTTTGAATTTCTTCTCGATGAAGGTGTTATCGACAACGAGGACCGCGATACATTCTGGTTCGCGGAGAGTGCGCAGGAGGCCTGGCAGGGCATCCTCGACTGGTATGAACAAAGCGGTGAACCCCTGATCCCCCCCGAACCATCCGGGCAGGCCAGGCCTTGAGACTTTCCTTTCACGGTGCGGCTCGGGGGGTCACCGGTTCCTGTCACCTGCTGGAATGTGCCGGCAAGCGCATCCTCGTAGATTGCGGTTTCTACCAGGGTGGGCGTGAGCTGGAAGAGGACAATGCCGACGACTTCGGGTTTGACGCGGCTGACATCGACTACCTGCTGCTGACGCATGCCCACCTGGACCATTGTGGGCGTATCCCGCTGCTGGTCAAGCGCGGCTTCACCGGGGAGATTATCACCACGTCCGCCAGCCGCGAACTGGCGCGCCTGATCATGCTGGATGCTGCCGGCCTGCAGGAAGAGGAGGCCCGCTACCTGAATCGCCGCGCCCGCAAGCGCGGCAAGTCTTCAGGTGATATCGTGCCGCTGTATACGACCCTGGATGCCCTGAACGCACTGGAATACTTTGGCCGTACTGCACGCTACCACACTGCCCTGCAACTGGCGTCCGGTATCCAGGCCACCTTTCTCGATGCGGGGCATATCCTGGGATCGGCCTGCATCCTGCTGGAACTGACCGAAGACTCGAAACAGCGCCGCATCCTGTTTTCCGGCGACCTGGGACTGAGTGACCGACCGATCCTGCGCGACCCGGACACAGCACCTGCTGCCGACGTAGTCGTGATGGAAACCACCTACGGCGACCGGCAACACAAACAACTCGAGCCGTCCGTCGAGGAGTTGTATGACGCCATCAATGCGACTCTGACACGTGCTGGCAATGTCGTCATCCCCACCTTTGCACTGGAGCGCGCGCAAGAGTTGCTGTTCTACCTGCACGCCGGCAAGATCCAGGGTACCCTGCCCGCCTTCCTGCAGGTATTCCTCGACTCCCCCATGGCCATCTCCGCCACGGAGATTTTCCGGCGACACCGGGAATGCTATGACGAACACACTGCCGGCCTGTTTGCCAGCGGACACGACCCTTTCCAGTTTTCCGGCCTGCACTTCACCCGAGAGACGGCCGACTCCATGGCCATCAACCAGATCAGCAGCGGCGCCGTGATCATGGCCGGCTCCGGCATGTGTACCGGCGGACGAATCCGCCATCACCTGAAACGCCACCTGGGCCAGGAACGCAGCAGCATTATCTTCGTGGGTTACGCCGCCAACGGTACCCTGGCACGCCGCATCGTGGACGGGGCGAAAACTGTCAGCATCTTCGGGGACGACTACCCGGTGCGGGCACAGATCCATACCATCGGCGGCTTCTCGGCACACGCCGGCCAGACAGAATTGCTGGCCTGGCACCGGCAGACCGGCAAGCCGGAAACCACCTTCCTGGTCCACGGGGAAAAAGACAGCATGGGCACATTCGCCCGGCTGCTGCGCAATACCCGGGTGGTAATGCCCGAACTGCACCAGACATTCGATTTATAGGCATTGCCTACTCGATTTTGTGTATACGTGCTACCGGCTTGCCGGCAAGACTGCCTGCTGTTTCGTCACGCACCTTGCCAATGACCGGGTACTGGCGTGCCCTGATTCCGTATCCCAGCAGGGCGCCGCCGGTTGCGGACACGGCCAGCAGGCCCAGGGTCATGAACTGGGTAAATAACAGCAGTACACCCAGACCGGCAATGCCCGTCATTGCCACCCCCAGTTTCAGTGTTGAGCGGTTCTGCAGTCGACGGGTTTCGCGCATGACCTGCTTGTGACCATCCCGGATCTCTTTTGTTTTCTCCTTTTCGGCCTGCCGGCGCAAGCGGTCACGCTGCCGGTTAAACTTCTCGCTGGCCCGGGCAAAGGAATGCTGGCTGGCATGGCTGGTAATCGCGGAAAACCACAGCGCGGCGATTACACCAATCAGTATACCGAGAGAGACAAGCAGCCAGCCGCTTTTGTGCAACCCGGCATCCTGTATGCTTATCACCAGTAATGCCGTTGCCCCCTGTAGCAGGAAAACCCCGAGCAGGAATTTGATAAATGCCGGAAGACTGAAGGGAGTCATGCCAAACCTCGCGTGAGCCAATTCAGGTATTCTGCCACCTGTGGGAGCAGATCGCACCTGCAATTCAGGTGCCACATTTGATCACGGCTGCCAGCCGCTCCTACACAAGAACCAACTCATGTATATTTATCCTTACCATGCCCCGTAGCACCACCTTCAGGCTGTTCCTCGCTGCTGCCGTCTTCGTCGGGTTGATGCTGCTGCTGGCACTCATGCTCAGTGCCGCACAGTTCAGTCTGTCTCTGTGGCAGCAATTACAGAGCGCCCCGGCCTGGGTCGTGGTAGTGATTGCCACCATCACCAGCCTGATGCTGGGGTTCGGGATCTGGCTCAGCTGGCGGATTGTACGTCCTGTCCGGCCCAAAACCGACAAGACCGCAGCACCTTTAACAGAAGACGCACTGTTGTCACAACTGGAGACTGCCACCGCCGCAGGCGTCGATATCGCATCGGCCAAACATGAACTAAAGGAACTGGCACGACGCCGCGAGCTGGAAATCATTCATCTCGCACTGTTTGGCGAAATCAGCAGCGGCAAGAGTTCGCTGATCAATGCCCTGTTACCGGGTGCCCGCGTAGAGACCGATGTGATTGGCGGCACCACGACAACCATCCAGCACTACCACTGGCAGCGTGAAGCCGGCGATGAAGTGGTGCTCGTCGACGCGCCAGGCCTCAACCAGGTGGACCGCGAGTATGACCGCATGGTCATGGATGAGGCGCAACGGGCACACGTGGTTATCTTTGTCTGTGACGGCGACCTGACACGCAACGAATACCAGGCCCTGCAACCACTGCTGGAACTGAAAAAACCGTTGCTCGTGGCCTTCAACAAACTGGACCGTTATTCACCCGCCGAGCAACAACAAATCCGCCAGCACCTGGCTGACCGCTTTGCATCCGACCCGCAGGTCACCATTGTCGGCATCGCCACCCGGCCAACGCGCACCGTCATCAAGATCGGGCCGGACGGGAGCGAACACGAAGAAGAACAGCAGCTGCCTCCGCAAATCGATGAACTGCGTGCCGCCGTGCAGTCCGCACTCGACAGCAACATGGCACTGCTGGAACACTTGCGTGATACCGCCGTGTTTGAACTCACCGCACGCAAGCTGGAACAATCGAAGGCGGACCATCGCGTAAAGGCCTCCGCGGACCTGGTAAAGACCTATACGCGACGTGCCGTGGCCGGCGGACTGGCCGCGATCAGTCCCGGCACCGACATTCTGATCCAGGGATACCTTGGCACGCGCATGGTCAAATCGCTGTGTGAACTATACGAAGTTCCGGTACGCGATATCGAACTGCAAAAGTTGTTGACCCTGACACAAAAGCAGGTGCGCACGGCACTGCCGCTGTTACTGGCCGTGGCCGGCAATGCCGCCAAGGCCTTCCCGGGTATTGGTACGCTGGCCGGCGGCCTGATGCATGCCGTCGCCTATGGACTGATCTTCGATGCGCTTGGCCGAGCCGTCACCCGCACACTGGAGACGCGCGGTGAACTGCGACCCGCCCCGGCCAGCCTGATGTTCAGGGACAATCTGGCCACTGATGTAGAATCACAGACCCGCAAGCTGTTACGGCTGGCGCTCGATATACGCAAGGAGGAGAATCAAAATGATTAATACACTGCTGTCATTGCGAGCGCAGCGTGGCAATCTCATAATCCGGGGCAATCATTTTGAGATTGCTTCGTCACTGCGTTCCTCGCAATGACCACACACACATGAGCACTGACACCCATCTCGACCAGGCCAGGGACAGCCTGGAACTGCTGCTGCAGGACAAGCGACTGCCGCCCGAGGCGCGCGCGGAGCTTGCAGATGACTTCAGCCAGGTACAGGCCATGCTGGACAAACTGGAGCATGGTCATATCCATATTGCGGTACTGGGTCGTGTCAGTGTCGGCAAGTCCTCGGTACTCAATGCCCTGATCGGTGAACAGCGATTTTCTACCAGTGCCCTGCACGGCGAGACAAAGCGTAACGAAATGGCCCACTGGGACGAACAGGAAAGCGGCTCACTGTTCCTGATCGACACACCGGGCATCAACGAAATCGATGGCGAGGCGCGTGAACGCATGGCCCACGAGGTGTCGCAGCGCTCCGACCTGGTGCTGTTCGTCATCGATGGTGACATGACGGATAGCGAGTACAGTGCATTACAGGGACTGGCGCAGGAACACCGGCCGCTGCTGCTGGTGCTGAACAAATGCGACCGCTATAGTGCCGCACAGCGTGAGGACCTGCGCAGCAGCCTGCTGGCACGTCTCGATCAGGTCATCCCCCCCGAAAACCTGGTCGAGGTGGCTGCCGACCCGGCACCGCGCATCGTCATCGTGGTGGCTGCCGATGGCCGGGAAATCGAAACGGAACGTCCCTCCCCCCCTGATGTCACGGCACTGAAAGACCGTATCTGGGAAATACTGGAGGCAGAGGGCAAGATCCTTGCCGCACTGAACGCCAGCCTGTTTGCCGGCGACCTGAGTGACAAGGTTGGCGCGCGCGTGCTTGCCGTGCGTAGCAAACTGGGTGAGAAGGTCATCCGCAACTACAGCCTGGTCAAGGGCGTCGCGGTCGCCATCAACCCGGTACCGGTAGCGGACCTGGCGACCGCGGTGGCCGTCGATGTTTCCATGGTGGCACACCTTTCCGAGGTCTACGGCATGCCCATGACACGCAGCCAGTCCGGCAAGCTGATCAAGGCCATCAGCGGACAGTTATTGCTGCTGATGGGCGCGACCTGGTTCGTGCACCTGATGTCATCACTGCTGAAGGCCGGCAGCGCCGGCCTGTCAACCGTCTTGACCGCCGGCGCACAGGGAGGCGTTGCGTATTACTCGACCTACGTGGTCGGACGCGCGGCCGAGGAGTATCTGGCTGCCGGCTGCTCCTGGGGCGAAGATGGCCCCAAGCGTGTCATTCGTAATATTCTGGACAACATCGACCGCGACTCGATGCTGGCCAGTGCCCGCCAGGACATCCTCACACGCATCCGCACCTTGCGCACCTGATGCAAGGCTCAAAGTGTCAGAGCACGTCATACCGCTCCTCCCTGAATAGTCTGTGCAATATCTGAGCCCACCCTGTCAATACATCATTACCTTGCTGGAATGGATATACTGCCCCACTGAATTCATACAAAAGGAAGCCCCATGAAAATTACCGTGATCAGTGGCAGTCACCGCGAACAGGCGCAAACGCTCAAGGTGGCCCGGGTGATACAAGGCATGCTGGAAGATGGCATCTGCGAGAAAACCGCGCTGGTCAGTCTCGCTAACAACCCGCTGCCGCTCTGGGATACGGGTGTCTGGGAAGATCACGAGAAATGGCCACCGCTGCTGGATCCGGTGCGCAAGGAACTTGCTTCCAGTGACGGCTTCGTGGTGTGCACACCGGAATGGCACGGGCAGGTGCCGGCCGGTTTGAAAAACTTCTTCCTGTTGTTTGGCAAGAACGAACTCGGTCACAAACCGGCCATGATCGTGGCGGTGTCCTCGGCAGACGGTGGCGCCTATCCCGTGGCGGAGTTACGCATGAGCAGTTACAAGAACAGCCGGCTGTGCTACATCCCGGAGCAAGTCATCGTGCGCAACGTCGAGCAGGTCCTGAACGATGACCCGGCTGATAATAACGAAAGTGCTGACAGCTACTTTCGTGAACGACTACCGTGGGCACTGCATATCCTCAGGGAATATGCGGCGGCACTCGGGCACGTGCGTGACAGCGGCGTGACCGAAACCGACAAGTTCGGAAATGGTATGTAGCCCGCCTACCGAACGGTATAGGGCTGCCAGGTATAGTACTTCGGCCGGCTATCCAGTCGCACATGCAACCAGTACACCCCCAGACCCGAGGTGCTGAGCCACAGCGTCCGGCCTGACAGGGACCCTCTGACCACTTTACCCACTGCCTGCCAGAAGGCACATTGCTGTGACACAGGGGCAGTACGCAGAAATGACGCAAGATGTGCATAGTCCGTGTCTGCATCCAGTGGCGCCGGTGCAACCAGCAGTGCATCACCCGACAGGTTACTGAAATGGCTCACCGGACCGGTATGCTTGCCAAAATAATCCGCGAATGCTGCTGTATCCGCCTGCACTCCAGCCAGCGACGGACAGTCCACCAGGACGCATTCGAACGGGCGTTCAACATCAGCCGTACTTGCCGGACGCACTTCCCAGAAGAACGCCGCAAAGGGCATGGATGCCAGCAGGCTGCTGAAGAAGCGGCTAAACGCGGTATCCCTGATCCAGGCATCGACCACCTGTGTATAGTCCAGATGCCCGTCCGGTCCGGATATGCACAGTTTCCGCGCTCTCCCGGAATCTATGACATCACATTCATAATTGAACATAATCTATTGTTTATATAGTGAATATATAAGGCCTGTCAGACGACTTCATCACTGGCCCACCTGTCCCACGTAACACAGACTTCATGCCGCTTTCATCTTAACGAAACAATCAGGTTCCGCCATGACGCTCGAATCTACATGTTAACGGGAGTGACCATCATGCCGGGTCATATTCTGAAGACTGCCCGGACGTTTGAAAACACGCACGGCACACCGCCGGATGTCATTTACATTAACCCGTATCACTATGAAGGTCTCTGCAAACATTATCCCGAAGTGTTTTCTCCAGAGCAGAATTTCCGGCACACAGGGACACGCCTCGCAGAGGGAGTGCGAGGCGTGCGGTGGCACGCGTTTAACGGGACTTATATGCTGCATGCCACAGTTAGAAATACTATAGACCCTGTCGGGTATTGCCTATTGCACTGAAGTACAACCGGCTTTCACAAAGTATGTATAATCATGCCCGTCGAAAAACCATTTAAAGACGAGACATGACCGTGACATTCCCTGCCCCGCGCCTCATCCAGCCCCGCACCTTCATCCTTGGTGTCCTGCTGTTGCTGTTTCCGGTATTTGCCGCGGCCTCGGCGGGCGCCGGTGACATCCTGGACCTGACCCATGCCACCGTCGGTTTTGCGGCACTGGCCATCTTCGTGGTGGCCTACCTCTTTGTCATGGCAGAAGAATTCACCCACCTGAGAAAATCCAAGCCGGTCATCCTCTCCGCCGGCCTCATTTGGGGCATGATCGCCTGGGTGTATGCAGGCACCGGGGACAGCCACACGGTTGAAATAGCAGTCCGGCACAACCTGCTTGAATTCTCGGAATTGTTCCTGTTCCTGCTTGCCGCCATGACGTACGTAAATGCCATGGATGAGCGGCAGATAT
>PVMS01078927.1_pt1 | contig 14662 bp, 11 predicted proteins | sample 1853461 | NCBI WGS metagenome assembly PVMS01 (sample SAMN08582032, study PRJNA380276) | Marine sediment metagenome, whole genome shotgun sequencing project. | isolation source: ocean sediment barecode stripped | collected 2017 | reverse complement strand
TGATGCGCAGCGGGTACTCGCACTCAATGACGCGGATTTTCTTGCAGAGATTCAGTCAGAGTTTGGTTATCGGCTGGGCAAGTTCTCACGCGTAGGCAAACGCGCCGCGTATCCGCTTGTCCTGAGCAAGGCCGTGCGTCTCACTGCGACCCGCAGCGTGTTGGTTGGCAACTCGGCTCACGGTTTACACCCCGTTTCTGCGCAGGGATTCAATCTCGGCATGCGCGATGTCGCTGCGCTCTGCGATTGTGCCGCCGACGCGCTCATTGCTTCGGGCCACGTTGATCTGGGTAATGAGCAATTACTGCAACAATTTTCGACATGGCGTTACAGCGACCAAAACAAGCTCGTGAATTTCACCGATAACCTGGTACGAATTTTCACTAGCTCTCGCCCTCCCATTCGAATTCTTCGCGACATTGGCATGATCGGTTTCGACCTGATACCGGGTGTGCGCTCGTTGTTTGCAAAACATACGATGGGGTTGGCGGGGCGTTTGCCACGCCTGTCGCGCGGAGTTCCGCTGCGTTGAAGGGGCGTTTCAAAATCGCCATCGTGGGCGGGGGCGTAACAGGCCTTACACTCGCAAATTTGCTAAGCAAATGTGCCCATGCTGATGCGCTAGATATCACGCTCGTGGATGCTGCGCCGCGACCCGAATTTTCAGTTGATGACCAGATCGCGTTGCGCGTGTCAGCAATAGCGACTGGCTCGGCAAATATCTTGAACTCTGTCGGTGCGTGGCCGCATGTCGTTGCCGCGCGCCTGTCACCATATGAAAGTATGCGTGTATGGGATGAGAACGATAGCCCCGATAGCGGTTCAGCATTGAGATTCGATGCGGCGGAATTTGCTGTGCCACAACTGGGATTTATCGTTGAAAATGCCCTCATCCAGCATGCGTTACTCAAAGTATTGGATGACACCGACGTAGTTTTACATTTTGACAGCGCCATCGAGTCGTTGCCTGACGCGGACCTCGTCGTTGGAGCGGACGGCGCGAATTCTTTGGTTCGCGAGCTTGCCGGAATTGCCAGCAAGCGGCGACCATACGAGCAGACCGCATTCGTAACCCACCTGAGCCCGGAAAACGGCCACAGCAACACGGCCTGGCAACGATTCCTGCGTGACGGACCTCTCGGCATGCTGCCGCTTGCTGACGGGCGCATATCGGTTGTCTGGTCCACGACGCCTGAGCTGGCGCAGGTGGCACTGGCCGCATCCGACTCCGAGATCGGTCGAATGCTGACCGACGCTTCTGATTTCGCTCTGGGCGAGCTCACTGCTGCTGGCCCGAGAGGCGCGTTTCCATTGTGCGCCCAACATGCCGACGAATACGTACGGTCAGGTGTTGCGCTTATTGGCGACGCGGCGCACGCCATCCACCCGTTGGCCGGGCAGGGCGCGAATCTCGGTTTGCAGGATGCCGTCGAACTTGCGCGGGTGATCGATCATGCGATCAGCCATGGGCTGCAGCCCGCTGACAAGCCCGTGTTGCGCCGCTACGAGCGGGCTCGCAAGGGGGCCAATTTGACAATGTTACATTTCATGACTGGCCTCAACCGCTTGTTTACGACAGACTCCAAGTTGGCAGGAGAAATAAGAATGGCCGGCATGCGATTGTTTAACCGCAGCGGCCCTATAAGAAAACGCGCCGTAAAGGTCGCACTGGGCGTCAACTAACGACCCGGGGGAACAATGAAGCAGCGTTACGTATACTTGCTGGCGGCATTGCTGACGGTCATCGGACTGTCTGTGTTTATCTACAAGTGGCAGGTGCTTGGGTTTCCTCTGACCGAGGACCAGGAAACGCCGGTATGGACGATTGAGTCGGCGATTAGTTTTGACAGCGGTCCCGGGTCCATCAAGGTTCAGCTGCAAGTACCGACGCTCACTCCCGGATTTCGCAAGATCAACGAACATTCCGTATCTCGTGGATTCGCCTTTATTTTGAGTTACGGCAGCGGTGGAAACGAAGCACAGTGGGCCATTCGTCGTGCAGACGGACAACAAACGATTTACTACCGCATCTCCGTCTTCGAAGATGATGCGGTCGAGCAACTGGACACTACGCCGCCATTTCCGCCGCTACCGGTTATCAATGAGCCTTTAAAGACCGCGATCGACGTCCTCGTTAGTGATGTCTACGATCATTCAGCGGATACAGCATCGTTCACGACTGAGTTATTGCGGCGCATGAACGATCCGTCGACAGGCCCGAACGTAGAACTGTTGTTGGCAGATGTTGACGGCGATGCAGACTTTGTGGAGATCATTACAACGATGTTGGCTGCAGCGCGTATTCCGGCGCGCATGGTTCGCGGTTTCCTGCTCGCCGGCCGACAGCGCAGAGCCGAACTTACCCCATGGCTTGAAGTGCACGATGGAGATCAATGGTTGTATTTCAATCCGGTGACGGGGGAACAGAATCTACCGGAGCGTTTTCTCGTCTGGTGGCGTGGCAACGAGCCGTTGGTCAACGTCGAAGGCGGTAGCAACGTTGCGGTGAATTTTGCGATCCAGGAGAACCACCTGGATGCAGTAGCCATTGCCGAAACGCAGGCCGCGAAGCGCGGCAGCCTCGCGGTGGATTTGTCCCTCTACAGCTTGCCGATTCAAACTCAGGCGGTCTACAGCGTGTTGCTCATGATTCCCATTGGCGCGCTAGTCATGGTCATCATGCGAACATTCGTTGGCATCGATGCGTTTGGCACGTTCATGCCGGTTCTGATTGCACTTGCATTTCGGGAGACGAAATTATTCTGGGGCGTCATACTATTCACCATGCTTGTTGCTCTCGGCCTGACGATTCGATTCATGCTGGATCGATTGCGATTATTGCTCGTGCCCAGGCTTAGCGCGGTACTGATTATTGTTGTCATGCTGATGCTTTTCATCAGCCTGATGTCACATCGACTCGGCCTGGAAACGGGTTTGTCGGTCGCATTGTTCCCGATGGTCATAATTGCGATGACAATCGAACGAATGTCGGTGGTGTGGGAAGAGCGCGGGGCAGCCGATGCCATGCGGGCAGGTGTTGGCAGCCTGATCGTTGCTATCGTAGCGTACATTTTCATGGGCCTGGCCTGGCTGGAGCACCTGATATTCACTTTCCCCGAAATGCTTCTGATTATCCTCGCTGCGGTCGTACTTGCCGGACGCTACACAGGATACAGGTTGACGGAACTAAGGCGATTCAGGGAACTGTCGGCGGACTAATGTTTGGCGTCGCAAATAATCTGCGTAAAGCTGGAGTCCTTGGGCTCAATGAGCGCAATACCGATTTCATCCAGCGCCTCAACCCGCGGCGACTGTTTCCGCGGGTTGACGATAAAACGATCACCAAGAAAATTGCGTTGGATGCTGGCATGGCCGTACCGGACCTCTATGGCGTCATCGCGAATCAGGCCAAGGTGCGCGGATTTTCCGATATCGTCAGTGAACGTGAGAGCTTCGTAATCAAGCCCGCTCAGGGGGGCGGTGGGGACGGTATCCTGGTCGTAACGGGTCGTAGCAAACGCAAGCGCGACAGCTTTCTACTGAGTAACGGCACGTTGATATCCGAAAGCGAGATACGACATCATATTTCAAATATTGTAGGCGGCCAGTACAGCCTGAGCGGCAACCGCGACAAAGCGCTGATCGAATACTGCGTGCAATTCGATCCAACGTTCGCCGAAGTCAGCTATCAGGGCGTGCCGGATATTCGTGTGGTGGTCTATCGCGGTTACCCGGCGATGGCCATGGTGCGCTTGCCGACCCGGGCATCAGACGGCAAAGCGAATCTTCACCAGGGTGCGGTTGGTGCCGGCGTGGATATGAGTAGCGGGGAAACGCTAACAGGTGTACTCGACGATGCATTAGTTGAGGAGCATCCGGATACTGGTGCTTTGGTCGCCGGTCTCAAGATTCCGCAGTGGGATTTCATACTGGAATCAGCGGCGCGAGGATTCGATGTGACAGGGCTTGGTTACCTTGGCGTGGATATGGTGATTGATCGTGATCGCGGGCCGTTGATTCTGGAAATGAATGCACGGCCCGGATTAAATATTCAAATCGCAAATTGCACCGGCCTGGCGAGCCGAATCGACCGCATCGAAGAAATTTACGATGCGGCGGCCTCGCCAGAAGAACGCGCGATCGTAGCGCGACGAGAATTTCCGGCCAGATAGTCGCTGTCAGCCCGAGAAGCAGACGACCGAGATAGACACGCTCTCGCGGCGCTTGTCCGGATTGTGATACGAATGCCGCTGGTCGCCGCGAAAGACCAGCATATCGCCTGCATTCAATTCGTGTCGCTCACCTGCAGCGACCAGCACGACTTTACCCTTTTCGCACGTCAAATATTCACGTGTGCCAGCCGTGTGTGGAATACCAACCATGCTGCCGCCCGGAGCCAACTCTGTGCGCGATATTTCCAGACCGGGCAGTGCGTCTGGCACCAGCGGCCGCAACTTGGCGTCCTGTCGTTTGCGCTCGCGAACCTCGTCAGCACGAATGAGAACGAACTCGCCACGTGGTGAGCCGACCAGCTCTTCTATGGAGACGTTCAATGCACTTGCTGCCCTGTTCAATACGATAAGGGTGGGATTTGCCGTGCCGGTTTCCAGGCTTGCCCAGGTGGGGCGGGGAATTCCGGACAGGTTCGCGATTTGTTGTTGCGACATATTTCGCGACTCACGCAGGCGACGGACGTTTTCCGCCAGGTTTCGTTTGATGTCGTTCATGTTGTCAAAATATCAATTTGCTACTCTAATAGCAATACGGTTGCCATACCGACAAAAGCTCCCCACACTGTAGGCAATCATTTGGAGCACGACATGGCAATTCGGATGGAACACGCAAACATGATTGTTCGAAACATCGACGAGACGGTGCGCTTTCTAAGGGCGGCATTTCCGGACTTCAAAGTTCGGCGCGAGGGAAACGATGACAGGCAGCGCTGGATGCACATAGGGACAGATGACACCTATATCGCATTGAACGAGTCAAGCGACGAGCCGGCTGAGAAGTGGGTGCCGTACGATGGCAAGCCCGGCATCAATCATCTCGGCTATGAAGTTGATGATGTCGACGCGTTACGCGACAGGCTCGCAGCGGCCGGGTTTGAGGATTCGACTTATCCGAACAGTCACCCGCACCGCAAGCGCGTCTATTTTTATGACGCGGACGGCAACGACTGGGAATTCGTGCAGTATTATTCCGACGATCCGGCTGAGCGAAATGACTATGAGTTAGAGGGCTAGTGTCGCTCAGCCGCGGGGCTGGTTCCCACGGTCGCGAGCCACGCATCCATGCGTTGTTCGAGTAAATCGAGCGGCAATGCGCCGCCGCCGAGTAGTTCGTCGTGGAATGCGCGGACATCGAATTCATCACCGAGTTGGCGTTCGGCTCGTTCGCGTAAGGTGAGCATCTTCAATTGTCCGATTTTGTAGGCCAACGCCTGACCCGGATTGGCTATGTAGCGATCAATCTCGTTAACGATGTCGTGCTCCGCTTTGGCGGCATTGTCTTTGAAGAAGTCGATAGCCTGCTGTCGCGTCCAGCCCTTGTAATGAATACCCGTGTCCACAACGAGACGAACAGCACGCCACATGTCGTAGGTTAGCTGCCCGAAGCGGGAGTACGGGTCTTTATAGAGTCCCAGGTCATAGCCGAGCCCTTCGCTGTACAGTCCCCAGCCTTCCACGAATGCGGTGAAGCCCAGGTACCGCCGGAAGTTCGGTATGTCGCCAAGTTCCTGTTGCAATGAAATTTGCAAGTGATGGCCGGGCACAGCTTCATGCACACTGAGCACCTCAATTTCGTATTTCGGCCGAACTTCAGGGCGGTATAGATTGACCCAGTAAATACCCGCGCGGCTACCGTCGGCAGCCGGTCGGGAGTAGTACGCTGTTGTCGTGTCCGGCGCGATCGAGTCCGGAATCGGCTTCACGCCGTACGGCATACGGGGCAGAGTGCCGAAGAGTTTCACGATTTCGGGATCGATGCGCTTGCTGGTTGCGAGGTAGGCCTCGTACAGGTCGTCCGAATTGTCAAAATAGAACTGCGGATCAGTCCGCAGGAATACGAGAAAGTCTTGAAAACTGCCGTCGAACTCAACTTCCGCAATGATCTTTTCCATTTCATCGCGAATGCGTTTTACCTCTTCGAGACCGAGTCGATGGATTTCGTCAGGCGTCATGTGAGTTGTTGTGAACGAGCGCGTCAGGTGTTCGTAGTAGGCACGGCCGTCGGGCAATTCTGACAGGCCGATGCTCGCTCGTGCGGCCGGCAAGTATGTCTCGCGGAAGTAGCGATCGAGCTTCCGAAACGCGGGAAGGACTTCGTCCTGTATCGTGTCAGTCGCGGCGGCGCGCAGTCGCTCCCGGTCTGATGCCGAGAATGATTCTGGCAAGTTCTCGAACGCGCTGAACAGCGGGCTTTCCGTTGCGTACTCGACGACTTGCAGACTAAGCTGATCCGGTATGCGCTGCATCAAAATCTTCGGCGCCATGTAGCCGGTTTTTCGCCCTTGTTCCGCGAGCGCTATCGTTTGGTTGACCAAAACATCGATCTTGCTGATTCGTGCCAGCCAGTCGTCAAAGTCCTTAACAGTTACGAGGCGCAGTCGACTGGTTAGATTATCGAGAGTCTGAATCCCGCCACGATGGGAAAACGGCATCAGGTAACTGCGGAACTGATGCGTGTCAACATCATCCTGCAACTGGCGGCGGAAAAGTTCATAGTTGAGTTGGTCGGCCGTGGACAGGTCGTTACGCTGGATCGCGTAGGCTCGACGCAGGAACGCCTGGGTGTCATTGTGGCGACGTTCGATGGCGTCAAGGCTCTGATCAGCCCATTGATCGTTGTAACGGCGATCGCCGAGCATCGATGCCTGCACCGGTGACGACGCCAGACGCCATTCCCAGTGCTCATCGAGCAAGGTGGCGAAATCAGATGTTGCATCGGCGAAGGACACGGCGGAGATGCAGATAAGACACGCCGCCAGCGATAATTTTGGTGTTGTCATTCGTATGCCCCGGTTTCGATTGCACGGTATTGTTACTGTCTGGATAGCCGCTGGCAACTACGCTCACTCTTGGCTATTATTGCGCGCACTAATCGATAGCGTACCTAGAAGAGACCCCGTTCAATCGGGGCGCCGAAGGCGCAACACACTCGGAAACGCTCAGGCAAAAGGACTGAGTACGCTGATTAGCTCTGGAGAGCGGCCGAGTTGGCCCACCGAAGGGGTATGAGCTTGTTCGCCGTTCTGGCGACGAGCATTGATCTCTCAGGTAGCAAAGGACAGAGGGGTGGCGGGCCAGATGCGTCTGCCGCCCTTTATTTTTGCCGAAAAGAGACATGAGCTAATGGGATCCAGGACTCCACTGTTCGATAAACACACTCAAGCCGGTGCACGTATCGTCGATTTCGGCGGTTGGGATATGCCGCTACATTACGGCTCGCAGAAAGCGGAGCATCATGCGGTGCGCCAGAATGCGGGAGTGTTCGATGTTTCCCACATGACCATTGTCGACCTTTCTGGCGCGCGAGTTGGCGAATTTCTTCAATTCCTCGTGGCAAATGACATCGCCAGGCTCAAGCATTTCGGCAAGGCGCTGTACACCTGCATGCTCAACGCTGACGCGGGCGTCATTGATGATCTGATCATCTATTACATTGCAGCGACGGAATATCGCCTTATCGTGAACGCGGCCACGCGCGATAAAGACCTGGCGTGGATTCGTAAGCATGCGGAAGCATTTGACGTAACCGTCACCGAACGATCTGAACTCGCCATGGTTGCGGTCCAGGGCCCAAACGCCAGGGAACTGGCCGCCCCCTGCATCGCCACGGAGCATCGCGACTCAGCGCTGGCTCTGAAACCCTTTAATGGCGTCCAACTCGGTGACGTTTTCGTCGCTCGGACCGGTTACACGGGCGAAGACGGCTGGGAAATCTGCCTTCCGGCCGCTGCAGCGCTCGTGGTCTGGGAAAGCCTGCTGGCCGCTGGCGTGGCGCCTTGTGGATTGGGCGCTCGCGACACATTACGGCTGGAAGCTGCGATGAACTTGTACGGCACCGACATGGATGACACTGTTTCGCCGCTGGAGGCTGGGCTTGACTGGACCGTCGCTTGGGAGCCCATAGAGCGCGACTTCATTGGACGTGCCGCGCTGCAGGCGCTACGTGGTGCTGCTGACAACCGGCGTTTCGTTGGCCTGTTGCTGGAGGATCGTGGTGTCTTGAGAAACCACCAGAAAGTGGTTGTCGACGGCATCGGCGAGGGTGAAATAACGAGTGGCGGATTCTCGCCAACGATAGGGAAATCAATAGCACTGGCGCGACTGCCGGCCGGGGACTACGACCGCGCCCAGGTCGAAGTTAGAGGTAAACTGTTGAACGTACGCATAGTCAAAACGCCGTTCGTTCGCGATGGACAGATTCGTATCGACGTTTAGGAGAAGCACGATGAGTGAAATGCCTGGAGATCTTTTGTACACCGAGGAGCACGAATGGCTGCGGCGTGAAGAAGACGGTAGCGTAACTATCGGTATTACGGATCATGCACAAAGCGCACTGGGCGACCTCGTGTACGTAGAGCTGCCCGAGCTCGGGCAAGATCTTGAGAATGGTGGCGAAATGGCCGTTGTCGAATCCGTCAAAGCGGCATCGGACGTGTATGCGCCCCTCGCGGGCACTATAACCGCGGTCAACGAGGCCCTTGCCGACGACCCCGAAAAAATAAATTCGGACCCGTACGGAGACGGCTGGATCGTCCGCGTGCAGCCTTCCGACGGCATTGACGAGGATGCGCTGATGTCACCTGACGCCTATCAAACATTCGTCGACGAACTCGACGACTAAGCCTTCACTTGAGATAAGCAATGCCCTTCATACCCCATACTGAGAAAGACACGCGAGAAATGCTCGATGCGATAGGCGTTGATTCCATTGCCGATCTGTTCGACGAAATTCCTGCGCAGTTGCTGATTGACGATCTGAAAAACGTTCCCGAGGCGTTGACCGAGATGCAGATCACGCGGTTGATGCGCGAACGGGCGGATATGGACGGAACACCGATGAATTTCATCGGGGCGGGTGCCTATGAACATCACATACCGACAGCCGTCTGGGACATCGCGACCCGTGGCGAGTTCTATAGCGCTTACACGCCCTATCAGGCCGAGGCCAGTCAGGGCACGCTGCAGACGATTTACGAATACCAGTCCATGATTACGGAGCTTACGGCTCTCGATGTCAGTAATGCATCGTTGTACGACGGTGCGTCGGCGCTGGCTGAAGCCGCATTGATGTCTGTCAGGATTAATCGTCGCGTGAAGTCCGGGAAAATATTGCTTGCGCCAGGCGTGAATCCCGTATACCAGCAGGTTGCTGTCGCTATTGCTGGAGCACAAGGTCTGACATTTGAGCGGTTGCCGCAGAATAGCGCGTCGGGAAACGTCGACTTCGATGCATTATCGGACAATCTGGATCCGGTCGCCGTTGTTATTCAACAGCCATCGTTTCCGGGCACCCTGGAAGATGTAGATCGCCTGACGACCTGGGCACGCGCACAAGGCGCCCTAGTCATTGCGATTGTCAATCCAACGTCGCTCGCTCTCCTCAAAGCTCCCGGACACTGGGGCGAGGACGGCGTCGATATCGCCTGTGGCGAAGGGCAGCCGTTGGGCGTGCCTATGTCATCCGGTGGGCCCTATTTTGGTTTCATGACCTGCAAACAAAAACACGTCCGGCAGATGCCCGGGCGTATTGTCGGTCGAACCACGGATCTCGACGGCAATCCGGGTTTTGCTTTGACGCTTCAAGCACGCGAGCAGCACATACGTCGCTCAAAGGCGACGTCGAACATCTGCACCAATCAGGGCCTTATGGTTACGGCCGCGACGATCTACATGTCATTGCTCGGCTTCGACGGACTGGCATGCGTGGCACGAGCGTCGCATGCCAATACTGCGAAGCTGGTTGTCGGTCTCTGCGACATTGATGGTGTTGAGCGACTCTACGACGGTGCGTTTTTTCATGAGGTCGCATTGCAACTGGATCGTCCGGTCGCACCCGTGCTCAGCGCGCTCGCCGAGAGAGACATACTCGCAGGGTTCGATTTGACGCCGACCGTTGGCAAGGACGCACTGTTGGTCTGTGCGACGGAAACGAAGACAGACGCCGATATTGCGGCCTGTGTTGCGGCATTCGCAGATGTGATTGCCACCGAAATCGTAAAGAGCGCTTAACAAGGAACTGAATGTGTCGAAAGTTCAACACGAAAATGCGACCTACAGGACGCACGGCGACTTGCCGGCTATCGGTAGTCGCGCACCGGATGTTTCGCTAGTCGACACGAAATTACGAAATGTGTCCTTCGCGAACTGGATGGGCAAGCGCAAGATATTGAATATTTTTGTCAGCGTCGACACACCAGTGTGTGCTAAATCGGTGGTCGAATTCGAGCGTTTTGGCGGCGAGTTTGATGATGTTGCGCTACTCATGGTTTCGTACGATCTGCCGTTTGCGCATAAGCGATTCCACGAGGAGTTTGAGTTAACCCACGTCGTCGGACTGTCCGCGATCCGCCACGCCGGCTTCGGCGAAAATTACGGCGTGCAAATCGTTGATGGACCGCTCGCTGGCATGTTTTCGCGTGCCGTCGTCGTGTTGGATGAAAACAATACTGTTGTGCACCGCGAACACATAGAAGACATCAGTACCGAACCGGATTACGGCGCGGCGTTTCGCGCGCTTGGTATTTCAATTGATGAGTAAAGGCAATCGATGAATAAACACTATGGATGACCTGATATTTAATAAATCTCGTTCGGGCCGCCGCGCGTTCGCCCAGGCGCCACAAGACGCCACGACGCCCGCTATTCCGGATACGTTTTTGAGATCTGACAGGCCGCGATTGCCGGAGGCATCGGAACTACAGACTGTGCGTCACTTTACGCGCCTGTCGCAGATGAACTTTTCGATCGATACGCAGTTCTATCCGCTTGGTTCGTGCACCATGAAATACAATCCACGTGCGTGCAATGCGCTGGCATTATTGCCGGGCTTCGCGGGGCGCCATCCGTTGGGCCCGGTGAGCCATGGCCAGGGATTCTTGAGTTGCATGTACGAGTTGCAGGAGATGCTGAAGGACGTCACTGGCATGAAGGGCGTATCGCTGACGCCGATGGCCGGAGCACAGGGCGAGCTCGCCGGAGTGGCGATGATCAAGGCGTACCACGATGCTCGCGGCGATCACGAGCGCAACGAAATTATCTGCCCTGACGCGGCACACGGTACCAACCCGGCAACGGCAACGATGTGTGGTTGCGTTGTTAAGGAAGTTCCAACAGGCTCTGATGGCGACATCGACTCGAGGCACTCAAGGCGACATTGGGGCCGAAGACGGCGGGCATCATGCTCACGAACCCGTCGACACTCGGCGTGTTTGAACGTCGTATCAAAGAGGTTGCGGCCGCGGTACACGATGCGGGCGGATTACTGTATTACGATGGCGCCAATTTGAACGCAATTCTCGGCAAAGTCCGCCCGGGAGACATGGGTTTCGATGTCATTCACATGAACTTGCACAAGACGTTCTCCACGCCACATGGAGGCGGAGGGCCAGGCTCGGGTGCCGTGGGTGTTGGCGAGCGTCTGTTGCCGTTCCTGCCGATTCCTGTAGTGGCAAAAAATGAAGTGGCTGGCGAAACAATTTATGACTGGCTGACCGAGGAAGATGCACCGCAGAGCATCGGTCGTTTGTCCGCTTTCATGGGAAATTCGGGTGTGTTGCTGCGAGCCTATGTCTACATGCGCATGGTCGGTCGGGCGGGCATGGCGCGCATTGCGGAATACGCGACGCTGAACGCAAATTACCTCGCGGCGCGCCTTGGCGAGGCAGGTTTCAAACTGGCGTTCCCGACCCGACGCGCGAGCCATGAATTTATCGTGACGCTCAAAAATGAGGCGAAGTCCGTGAACCTGACGGCCATGGACGTTGCCAAGGCGTTGCTGGACAAAAACTATCATGCGCCGACGACGTACTTTCCGATGCTCGTTCCGGAGTGCCTGCTCATTGAACCCACGGAAACCGAGAGCAAAGAGACGCTGGACGGCTTCGTGACAGCCATGATTGAAATTGCGAGAGCGGCGCGGGAAGACGGCGTTGAGTACAAAGAAGCGCCGTACACTATGCCTGTACGCCGTCTGGACGATGTAAAAGCCGCCCGGCAGCTGGATCTGGCGTTCAAGCCGGACTAAATGTGACTCCTGCAGTCGCCATGAGTCCCTGATTTTGTTGAAATAGGGAACCGCTGCTCCTTGTTGCAGTCCAGAATAAGACTGCAAAGGGCGATCAGCCCGCAATTCAAACAGGAAGGCTATGACATACGGTAGGAAATTGACGGCACTTGCAGTGTTGCTCGTGAGCATCACGGCAGGCGCCGCTGAGGATACGGAGTGGACGAAGACGCTTGAACGCATCTCCTCGGGCGTCGTGTCTATTCGCGTCGACAGTACCCGGGCGTTCGATACGGAATGGAATTCTTCGAGCCAGGCGACCGGTTTTGTCGTTGATGCGGAGCGCGGCCTCATTTTGACCAACCGCCATGTTGTTACGCCGGGCCCCGTGATCGCCGAAGCCATATTCCGCAATAATGAGGAAGTTCGACTAATACCGGTCTATCGCGATCCGGTACACGATTTTGGGTTCTTTCGTTACGATCCGAATGAGCTGAGCTACATCGAACCGGTTGAGTTGCCACTCGTGCCAGACGGTGCAGGCATTGGTAAAGAAATTCGTGTCATCGGCAATGACGCTGGTGAACAGCTGTCGATTCTTGCAGGAACGATCGCGCGGCTCGATCGCAAGGCGCCGGATTATGGGCGAGGCAAATACAACGACTTCAATACATTTTATTTCCAGGCGGCCTCAAGTACCTCGGGTGGTTCGTCCGGATCACCGGTGGTCAATGTCGACGGCGAAGTTGTCGCACTGAATGCCGGCGCCAACAATTCTTCGGCCAGCAGTTTCTTCTTGCCGCTCGATCGCATCGATCGCGCCCTAAAAGAAATTCAACAAGGCAAGCCGGTTACTCGCGGTACCTTGCAAGCGACGTTCCAGAGCAAGGCTTATGATGAACTGAAGCGATTGGGTCTCACTGCTGAGTCGGAACGCCTGGCGCGCTCCAGCTTTCCCGAGCAGACAGGCATGCTCACGGTCGATCTGGTCATTCCTGGATCGGCGGCGGCTGGCAAACTCGCGCCTGGCGATATCCTGATTCGCGTTAACGGCGAACTTGTTACCGAGTTCATACCGCTTGAGGCGATATTGGATTCCAATGTTGGCAAGTCAATCGAGATTGAGGTTGAGCGTGGTGGCCAGCACATCGCTCATTCGGTGCGGGTCGACGATCTGCATGCGATTACGCCGGACGAATATATCGAATTCGGGGATGCGATAGTCAACACGTTGTCTTATCAGCAAGCGCGGCACTACAACCGGCAGGTAGAAGGCGTTTACGTTGCCAATCCGGGATACCTGTTCTCGAAAGCGGCTATTCCACGCGGCGCGGTGATAGTTGAGATGGACGGTGAGCCGGTAGGCAATCTCGATGACTTTGAAGCTGCGTTGAACGAACTTGCTGACGGTGAGCGCGCCCTGGTTCGCTACATCACGATGGAGAACCCGCAGAACTCTGTTGTACGACTGTTGCAAATGGATCGCGTCTGGTTTCCGGTACAGCGGTGCTCTCGGAACGACGAGACCGGATTGTGGCCATGCCGCATCTTGGCGGACGGGCCAGAGCCCGGGCCGAAGGCATCAGGCAGAACAAGCATGACTCATTACGACGATCCGAGGGTAAACGCGATCGCCCCTTCGCTGGTTGTTGTGACGTTTGATCTTCCGTACACGCTGTCAGGTGTGGCAGATCGGCATTATTACGGCACCGGCTTAATCGTCGATAAAGAACGCGGCTATGTCGTTGTTGACCGAAATACGGTTCCAATCGCTATTGGCGACGTAACAATAACGTTCGCGGGGTCGCTGGAAGTGCAGGGCAAAATTGAGCGCTTGCACCCACTGCACAATTTCGCGCTCGTTTCATATGATCCAGCCAGCATCGGCGATACTCCGGTTAAGGAAGCGCAGTTCAATACAACTCCGCTAAGTCCCGGCGACGACGTCTGGGTTGTCGGTATTAAGGCCGACCATCAACTTGTGCATCAGCACAGCACCGTTTCTTCCGTAGATCCGCTATTGCTGCCACTGTCACGGACATTGCGATTTCGGGATTCCAACATCGAAGGTATCGACCTGGTAACGGCGCCGGGTGATTTCGACGGAGTACTCGTTGACAAGCGTGGTCGCGTCACCGCGAGTTGGTCGAGTTTCGTCTTGCAGGCTGGTTCTGATGCGACGCAGATTAACCGTGGTGTTGGCAGCGAAGTTATTCAGCAGTTCGTGGATACAGTTCGGGATGGGCAGCCATTCTATTCGTTGGAGGCCGAGTTTGTGTATGCACCGCTATTTGCCGCCCGCAAGATGGGCATCGACGAAGAGTGGATCGCACGGCTTGAAGAAAACAATCCGGTCAGACGGCGCGCTCTGAGCGTTACTCGGCTGGTAGCCGACACGCCGGCGGCGAAGTTGCTGAAAAACGGCGAC
>PVMS01169187.1_pt1 | contig 14669 bp, 12 predicted proteins | sample 1853461 | NCBI WGS metagenome assembly PVMS01 (sample SAMN08582032, study PRJNA380276) | Marine sediment metagenome, whole genome shotgun sequencing project. | isolation source: ocean sediment barecode stripped | collected 2017 | reverse complement strand
CCATCAATGCATATGGAAGTGAACTCAACCAGGTATGGACCAATATTATAGACAATGCCATTGCTGCCATGGATGGTCAGGGAAATATCATCATTAAAACTTTCAGGGAAGAGATGTGGCTGGTGGTTCAAATTTCAGATTCAGGTCCGGGCATTCCCAAAGAGATCATTGGGAAAGTTTTTGATCCCTTCTTTACTACAAAACCTCCTGGAGAAGGCACGGGTTTAGGTTTGAATATCAGTCACAATATAATCGCACAAAAGCACAAGGGGGAAATAAGTGTTCATTCCGGACCTGAAGGGACCCGCTTCGAGGTGAAACTCCCCATTGATAATAAAATAGTCTAAGGTATTATAAAGCACGAAATAAATGAATCATCCCATTATTCTGACAGTAGATGACGATGTTCAGGTAAGCAACGCCATTGAGCGTGATTTAAAAAGCCAATTTGGCAATGCATACAAAATTATCAAGACCTTATCAGGCAGGGAAGCGCTGGAAACTGTAAAACAATTAAAATTGCGAAATAATCAGATTGCTTTGTTTCTGACAGATCAGCGAATGCCGGAAATGGATGGTACTGAGTTTCTCCAACAAGCTATTGATATCTATCCGAATGCCCGAAGGGTTTTACTTACAGCCTACGCTGACACAGATACAGCCATTGAATCTATCAATGAGCTCGGGCTTGATTATTACCTCCTGAAACCGTGGGACCCCCCTGAAGAGAAACTCTACCCAATGCTTACCGATTTATTGGATGACTGGCGAATAAATAATCCTCCTCCTTTTGAAGGAATTCGAATCGTAGGTTATCCCTGGAACCCATCCTCTCACCAGGTAAAGAATTTTCTGGCTCGCAATAACGTTCCGTATCTGTGGCTTGAAATAGAGAAAAATGAAGAAGCCAACCGTCTGCTTAAGCTTGCTGGCGATCCTGCGCCAGATTTACCATACCTGGTTTTTCCCGATGGTTCATTTCTAAGCAAACCGGAAAATCGTGAAATAGCTGAGAGAATTGGATTGCAAACAATAGCCGATCAGCCATTTTATGACCTTATCATTGTAGGAGCCGGGCCGGCAGGCTTAGCGGCTGCCGTATACGGTGCTTCTGAGGGTTTAAAAACGCTGGTCGTTGAACAGGAGGCGCCAGGTGGGCAGGCAGGTATGAGCTCACGCATTGAAAATTATCTGGGATTCCCTCAAGGCTTGTCCGGAAGTGAACTTACACACAGGGCCGTTTCTCAGGCACGACGGTTCGGCGTAGAAATTTTGACAGCACAAAAAGTGGTAGGGATGGAAGCAGACGGACCATCAAAAAAAATCAAACTAGGAGATGGCAATGAATTACTCTGCAAGGCGCTGCTGGTTTCTTCAGGTGTTTCATATCGTAAGCTTGAAGCTAATGGCGTCGGTGAACTCACTGGGGCAGGAATATATTATGGAGCAGCCAGGAGTGTGGGAGAAACGCTAAAGGACCAGGATGTTTACATAATTGGAGGGGCGAACTCGGCCGGACAGGCTGCCATATATTTTTCAAGATTTGCGAAAACTGTGACCATGCTAATTCGGGGTGAGTCCATCTCAACAATGATGTCTCATTACCTGGTTGACCAGATTGGTGCTACCGAAAATATATCGGTCTGTACAAAAACACAGGTTACAGAAGCAATAGGATCGTCCCGGCTGGAGTCCCTTATTCTTACTCGTGATGATGGAGGGGCCCAGGAAGCTGTACCAGCAAGCGCACTTTTCATATTTATTGGAGCGGTCCCAAATTCAGACTGGTTGGGAGACCAGATCGCCAAAGATTCTCATGGGTTTATTCTATCCGGACCAGATATCAACTCAAATGAGCAAGGTATGTCCACTTCAACTCCAAAACGAATCCCTTATATGCTTGAGACAAGTTTACCGGGGGTATTTGTGGCGGGTGACGTACGGCATGGTTCAATCAAAAGGGTTGCTTCTGCGGTGGGCGAAGGCTCAATGGCCGTCATGTTCGTACATCAATATCTAAACACTGTTTAATACAACTGCCTGACAACAGCATGAAATATATAGGAACCACCAGTGAATATCTTTGCTTAACAACAAACGATATTGAAAGCTGCAATATTTTGAATGAATCTGTCGAAAATTGTCTGACTGTATTGTGGTTTACCCAATCGAACCAGAACAAGCTTATCATTGACGGAGATGAGTTTGTTTTTTCTAAGAATGAGATTGTTTTTCTAACTGAGTTTCATAAGATATCCATAGATATACTGGAAAATGTCAAACTCTTGCGATTCAACAGACCATTTTACTGTATTCTGGATAATGATATCGAAGTAGGTTGTAAAGGCGCTTTGTTTTTTGGAGCATCCCAGGTACCAATCATCACCATACCGGAAGAGGATTTAGATAAGTTTGAAACGCTCTGGAAGATGTTTATTATTGAAATGCAATCGTCGGATAATATGCAGAGGGATATGTTACAAATGATGCTAAAGCGCTATTTAATCTTGTGCGCAAGAATATACAAGCCAAAAATACAATACCCCATAGAAAATAGAGATTTTGACATTGTGCGAGAGTTCAATTTTTTGGTTGAGACACATTTCAAATCAATACACTCGGTAACACAATATGCCGAACTACTGCATAAATCCCCAAAAACAATTTCTAATCTCTTCCGGAAATTTAATTCTAAATCCCCTCTGCAATTTATTCAGGAAAGAAAAATGCTTGAAGCGAAGAGACTCTTGATCTATACCACCAAACAAATCAAAGAGATTGCTTACGACCTTGGTTTCGAAGATATCCAGACTTTCAGCAGGTTTTTTAAAAGAAACGAGGGTATGTCTCCTTCTAAATATAAAGAAGCCAGTCAACTGAGAAATATTGCTAACTATTAGGGAATTGTAGTCTATCTCTTGCTTCGGTCCTTAAGATAGCTTTGCATTGTTAAGTTAAATAATAGCAATTCTAAAGTTACAACCATGAAAAAAATAACAGCTTCACTAGTCGCCACCTTAGCGGTATCAACAGTTTCTTACACACAATTGCCCGATCCTGGATTTACCTTTGATGAAAACACTGCCATAGTAATTACAGATCCTCAAAATGATTTTTTAAGTCCCGATGGTGTAACCTGGGGAGTAGTTGGCGAAAGTGTTACTGCAAACAATACCGTGGAAAATATAGAAATGTTGTTTAAAGTAGCCAGAGAGAATAATATAACTGTTTTTGTTTCGCCACACTATTATTACGAACACGACCATAACTGGAAATTTGAAGGCGCCCTCGAGGTAATGATGCACAATATTAAAATGTTTGATAGGACAGATGCACTTTCAACGGAGGGATTCGAAGGTTCAGGGGCGGACTGGCTGGATACTTACAAAGAATACATTAGTGAAAGTAATGTGGTGGTTACAAGTCCCCATAAAGTATACGGACCGGAATCAAATGATTTAGCTTTACAGTTAAGGAAACACGGGTTTAGCAAAGTAATACTGGGTGGAATGTCGGCAAATCTATGCACTGAATCTCATATGAGAGAATTGATTGAAAACGGTTTTGAAGTGGCAGTGGTAAAAGACGCCACGGCAGGTGCAATATTGCCCGGTATGAACTCGTATGAGGCGGCCCTGATTAACTTTAGAATGATTGCAAGTCATGTATTCACTACCGAAGAGGTAATTGCTGAAATAACCAAATAGTATGGCCTGCAATACGAAATACCTACATCGGTCCGAAGATGAGCGGGGATTTTTGCGGTTTGGCTGATGCCATGCCCCCAATTATTTATTGAAACTACCTGCGGGATCTGTAACAATAAATTTTTCAAATAGAGAGCAAGCAGATTTGTATTTGTTTCATATTCAATAATTAATTTCAGCATCAATTAGCATCAATATTCTATCTATTTCCTCTCCCACTTTGGCATAGGAATTTTCATTGAGAGTACGGGCTGTCAAAATAAAAGCAATCAGTCGATTGTCATATTCTTCTGATTTCAATAATTGTAGATTCCCTCGCTTAAATCTGGTTGGTTTTATATTGAGTGGTTCTCCAAAATCAAAAGTCATGCTTCTTATATTTCCATTGACCCTGGTCATTTCTACTATTTGAACTCTTAATGTTTCATGGGTGCGCTCTTGCCATAAGGCCTTGTTAAAAATCGCACCCCAAGATGATAAAGCGAATTTAAGTGCATCATTATTGAATATTCCTAGTTTACCGGAGCTAATTACTTCATCCAAAACCCCCTGATTTGGATTGTAATGGACTTCAGCTGAAAATGCACCCATCGCTAAATCTTCAAACTCTTTTTCAGTTATTCCCGGATTCTCAGGGCCCGTATGATCAGAAATTTTCAAGGCATAATCTGTATACTTTGTATTGAGGTTCATTACCCTGGCTAATTCAATCTTGTTATAGTTGAATTCTTCCTTTAGTGCCAGCAAATACTGTTGTTCAATATCTCTTATTCTTTGATTTTCATTCCAATTATCTATTTGCAGAGCAATCAAAATCCCAACTACAACAAGCACAACTTCACCTATGGCGTATACCAGATACAAATCTGGCTTATTTTCAGTCATCGTATTTCGTCTAATTCTTCGTAAGAGATTTATCATTGGATTCTAGATTAGTTTGATAAAAACTATCAATAGTGTAAGAACATCTTTCTTCCTAAATTGTTTTATTTGAACCTTTTTGTTGAGACAAAGAGACATCCATATTGGCAAATGCAAAACCCCTAATGATTTTAAGCAGGTGGAGGGCCTGCTTCCATAACTAATATTTACAAAATCACTTCCTTTGTATTATATTAACTGGTATTCCTGTAAGGGAAAAGGATGGAAATGATCATCACGATAATCATCTGGGCTGCTGTAATTCAAGGTCTTCTATTGGGTTTTATATTCATCGTTTCCAGAAAGCGCCGGAGTTTTGCGAATAGGTTACTGGGCTATTTCTTACTAACCTTTGTGTTTGCAGCCTTATCAGACCTCTTGCCTTTCAATGAAATTGGAAATTATTCCCTTTCAGGGTATTTTACACTGCCAGAAGTGAAACTGCTCTTTCCCGTTCTGTTTTTGCATTTTGTACTTGAAAAAACAGGACGGTCCTCTTTCTATCGATTGTTCCTTAAAATCCAATATTCCCTTGCACTTGCTATTATCGGACTTACCTTGATTAATATACTCCTGTTACTTTTTTCAGGCAATTCACTCGTAGATCTGGTGGACTGGAAATATCTTGAAGCGATTCATCTGGGACAACAATATTACGCGTTCATTTTAACTGTAGGTGCTTTTATTATTGCTATTAGAGAAACCAGCAGGTATCGGAACCTTGTTCAAAATGAGTACACCGATGTGAATATGCTGGACATTAACTGGCTCTGGCAATATATATTCCTCCTTACGCCTATTATACTGTTTTGGGGAGCTGAATTATACCGGATCGCAATAGGTGGTACCGGACAATCCGAATTAACAACTTATGCCTATTTAGGCATTGCCTTTTTTAACTATTTTGTGAGCTATAAAGCTTTTACGCATCAAACCCTCTTTGATGAGTCATCTGATAAATTGAGAACCATAAATAATAAGTCTCTCATTTCAGTAATATCTGCTGCACCTGTTGATGAGGAAACATGTGCCACAATCAAAAATGAAATGGAAACCAAACAGTATTATCTCAATCAAAATCTAACCATATACGAATTTGCTAAGGAGATTCAGATTCCAGCGCGAACCATCTCCTCCTGTATAAACCAGAGTGTTGGGTTTAACTTTAATGAATGGGTGAATAACTTCAGAGTTGAAAAGGTTTTAGAAATATTGAAGGACCAGAATAGCAATCATCTTTCCATTGAAGGCATTGGAATCGATTCCGGGTTCAAGTCCCGCTCTGCCATGTATGCGGCTTTTAAAAAAAAGCTCGGGAAATCTCCAGGCCATTTCAGGTAGAATATTGTCCTGATATCAGTATCTGGCACACCTCCAATCTCCAAATATGCAACATCAGTTTTCTATTTAAGTCTCTTACCTGAAACCAAAGAAACTTGGTCCTATAAACTTAAATAGATAACAAGATGAAATATACACATTACATAATACTGATGGCATTTTGCATGATAAGTGCCTCAGATGTAATCGCGCAATCAGGTAATCCTGAACTTGACAGTTTTCTCGAAAAAAAGATGAAAAGATCGGATCGGATTGGAATGCAAGCCGCCTATATCTCGGATGGAGAATTAACATGGACAGGCAGTTATGGAGTCAAAACATTCCAAACCACTGACAGAGTCAATGACAGTACGCTGTTTATGACTGCATCCATATCTAAACCGGTAACCGCCTTAGCCCTGATGAAACTTTATGACCAGGGAAAGATAGAGCTAGATAAGGATATCAATAATTATCTACCTTTCAATATAAGTAATCCAAATTATCCGGAAGATGCGATTACATTACGCATGTTATTATGCCACGTCTCTTCCATAAGAGATAACTGGGCCATGTTGGAGCCCTTATATACGCTCCCGGAAGGAGGAGATTCGCCTCTTAGTCTGGAAGATTTTCTAAAGGGCTATTTATTGAAAGGTGGTGCATATTATGATTCTACTCAAAATTTCTACCAAACGAAACCCTTGACAGAGGAACACTACTCCAACACGGGATATGCCCTTATAGGTTATCTGGTGGAGATGATTGCCGGTAAGCCTTTTAATTTGTTCATGGCTGAAGAGGTATTTAAACCCCTTCATATGCATAATACATACTGGTTCCTGTCTGAAATTCCTCATGACAACCTTGCCACACCACACAACCTTCCTTATAAAGAGACCGATTATAAAGGCACTCAGATACTGAACCATTTCGGATATCCGGAATATCCGGCAGGTCAGTTGAGAACAACGGCTGAAGACTATGCCCAGTATGTAAAACTCATGGTCAATATGGGCAAAGTGGATGGAAAGCAGTTTTTAAGCCAGCAAACTGTTAAAGAATTCCTAAGTGTTCAATATCCCGAAGTGGCTAAATGGAGAGCCATATCCTGGAGTTATAATGAATTTGAAAACTTTATATACAACATGATCATGCCCAGGGTGCCTTCGCATACGGGACTTGATCCGGGAATGTCCACTGTGGTCTCTTTTAATCCTGCAACCAGATCGGGAGTCCTTGTCTTTTCGAACTCTCCAACAACTACTTTCCGTTGCGAGAAAATCATTTATCTGGACATGGTGAAAAGGCTATTTAAAGAAGCCGAAAACACTCCATAGAAATAACATCAAACCAAAAAAACAAAATGAAAACAAATATAATTATTGCAATTACCCTGCTTATTAGCAGCAGTCTTTATGGACAGAAGCGAACAGCAAGTAAAGTATATTTTGAGAGTGGTAAAGAGACTATCGAGGGTATACTAATCAGACCAAATGACAACGAAAATACACCTGCTGTAGTATTTCAGCAGGGATCCGGCAAGCATTCATTTGAGGGATATGAAACAGAAGCCTGGGGACCCCATAAATTCTATATTGAGGATGTCCTTCTCGAGCAAGGATATGCTGTCCTTTATTGTAATAAGCGCGGACTGGGAGAATCCACCGGTAACTGGAAGAAAAATGATTTTTATGGAAGAGCAAATGATGCATATTCTGCAGTAACTTATCTGAAATCTTTGCCATTTATAGACTCTGCGCGTATTGGTGTAAGTGGGCACAGCCAGGGAGGTTGGATCGCTCAAATTGTTGCTGCCCAGCATGATGATATCGCCTTTATTATCTGCCTCGCCGGACCTACTGTTGGAGTCAAAAATCAAATGGCCAGTTTCAATAAGTTCATGTTTGAGTGCGAGGGATTAGAGGGCGAGAAACTGGAGAAAAAACTCAAAAGGGAAAGCCGAAGGTCGGAATTTGGGGCAAGAATTGGGAAAGTAATGCCTTTTATTGGAGGAGCCAGATACTGGTATTTAATTAGTAACTACAATAACGATGATATAATTTCAGCCATATCTTGTCCCACCCTTTTACTATTTGCTGAATTTGATGCAAATGTTGATCCGGAAATGAATATAAATCACCTGAATGATCTGTACGATCAGCATATTCCAGCCAATTTCAGAATTGAAATAATGCCCAAAGGGCAACATGGCTTCTATATTGTATCGGATCGATGTGTAGATTGGGATACTGCCATGCAACAGCCTTTTGATCAAATATTTCAGGATAAAGTCAGTAACTGGCTAATGAAAATGGAATAAATTGCCTCTTCAAGAATTTCATTGACTGCTTTTCATCCTTAGAGTGAGTTATTCAATCGCAAACGACTTCATGATCAGGTCTTTTTCATCGCTGCTTGACCCGATGTAAGCCTGGTATTCCATATGCTCCAACTCCCATGTTTCTGCTTCCGGGTTATACCATTTCAATTTGTCGAAGGGACAAAACAGGGTCACCGTTTTTGTTTCACCCGGATTCAGAGTTAAGCGCTGAAAACCTTTCAGGAGTTTATGTTCCCTTTCCACTGTCGAATTGTCGAATCCGATGTATAGCTGCATAACCTGGTCGCCAGTAAGAGTACCGGTATTTGTCACATCCACTGAGACCTCCAGGGCATTATCCAGTAGGGTAACAGCAGCATTTTCGTGGGTAAATGTAGTATATGACAGTCCAAATCCGTAGGGGAATGTAGCCTTATTCCCATCCTGGTCAAGCTTGATATAACCGTGGTAACGATCATATGTGGCTTCGAGTCCCAGACGGTCAAATTCGGGATAATGGCTTTCGTCGCTGGCCACCGAAAATGGAAGTTTTCCACCAGGATTGTTATCACCAAAGATGGTTTTAGCGATGGCTGTTCCTCCTTCCATACCAGGATAGAATGCATGAATAATGCCATTGACCTGGTTTTTCCATTCTTCCACTATAACAGCGCTTCCACCGATGATGACCACCACCGCGTTCTCGTTCACCTGTCCGACCTCTTGAATCAGTTTGCTGTCATTGGTATGGAGCCTGAGACTTTCACGGTCTCCGCCCACCGGATTTTTGCCCATTCCAACATACTCGCCTTCATCATCGTGATTATACCCAACCACAAAAATGACTGCATCGGCTTCTATAGCCAGTCCTTTTACCATCTCCATATCATCCCCGCTGTGATGGGTAAATTCAACCGAGGACCCATACAGGTTTTGTAAGCCTTCCAGGGGAGTTACTACATAAGAAGGTATAACTCTGCTTGAACCGTGATCCCCGATATTTTCGGTAATGGCAAGCTCTCCCAGAACCAAAACCCTCTTTACTTCCGATCTGTCAAGTGGAAGGACTCCCTGATCATTCTGCATAAGTACCATGGATTTTTCGGCTGCCTCTAATGCAAGATCAATATGCTCCTGGCATCCAATGAGGCTTTCCGGGTATTCGGGTTGCGGATCCAGATTGCTTTCAAATTTAAGCACAGTACGAGCCACCCTGAAGGCACTTTCATCAATCACCTCTTCAGACACATTCCCGCTCTTTACTGCTTTATATAATTTCTTCCCATAATCCTGAATAGAGGGCATTTCTACATCCATTCCGCCGTTTGCGGCTTTTTCTGTATCCCGGGACCCCATGACAAAATCAGTAATGGTGAATCCAGTGAATCCCCAGTCCTCTTTCAATACGGTCCGCAGCAGGTAAGGGCTTTCACAGCACTGATCTTCCCTGAACCTGTTGTAGGCACCCATCAGGCTGGCAGCACCATTATCCACACATTCCTTAAAGTGAGCCAGGTAAACCTCTCGCACTACTCTTTCATCGGCCTCCACATTTATCTGGAACCTGGTATTCTCCTGATTGTTGAAGGCATAATGTTTTATACAGGCCATCACATTATGGTGCTGGACTCCTTTCATTAATGAAGTTCCCATTTGCCCAAGCATGTAGGAATCTTCTCCATATCCCTCCTGGGCTCTTCCCCCGGCAGGGTGACGCAAAAGGTTGATACATACACCTCCGAAGTAGTTCCCTTTATTGGCCCGTATTTCTTTTCCAATGACCTCACCTACCTGGTATTCCAGTTCCCTGTCAAAAGATGCAGCCCTGGCCATAGCCACCGGGAAGCAGGTGGCTTCACCACTAACCATTCCACGCGGACCATCAAAAAAGCGCATGGTCGGAATATTGAGGCGTTCATTTCCTCCCGCCTGATAGGAATCCTGATTATATTTCATCCCATTACCAGCCATTTCCACAACCATTCTTGGGGTGCTTTTAAGTATGGGCGACATCATCTGTACTTTTTCTTCTATTGTCATCTGATCCACAAGTTCTCTGGCCCACTGATCAACCTGCACCTCTGATATGGTTTTCCTCTCAATCTCTATAATCTCTGGTTTTGGATTGATATTTAACACAAAAAAGGCGATCACCAGCAAAGCGATGATGGATAGAATCGTCAAAAGAATTCCTTTAATTATTTTCTTTAAGATTTTCATGCCCTCGAGTTTTAATATTTGGTACAGAGTAAAGCTAAGAATCTGCAATAACATTTTAGTCATCACCTCAATGGATTAAACATTATCGGTGACTTTGTGATATATTTGATTTTATGAAAAAAGCTATTTCATTCTGCAAAGTGCTGTTTCCCTTAGTCCTGGCCTCACTATTTTTTACTGGTTGTAATCAGCATACAAATCAGGAAAAGATTACTTTAAACCAAAGGGGTTACTACGAAGCTAGAGGGATCAATTACCTGGTCTTCTCCAATTGGTACAATGGAAACTTCAGCGATTCAAAGATGAGCGGAGTGGAAGTAATTCACCACGAGGTTCGAACGGTAACAAATGGAGATGTCAGATTAAGTCCAACCCCCGAGCAATGGGATCCGATCCCTGTATTTGTGGAAAGGAAAGTGGATTCCGCAAATCAAATGATCACGGCAGTATTGAGCTATCCCGACTATGATTTTACCTACAAAATTATAGCCGAACCTGACGACAAAACCTTACGAATAAGAGTAGTAATCGATAAACCATTACCGGTAGATTTGGAAGGAAAGGCCGGATTCAACATGGAATTCCTTCCGTCAGTTTACTACAGGAAAACATTTTTAATGGACGAAGAAGTTCACTGGTTCCCAAGATATGCAGCTGGAGATATGGAGATTGCAGGCAACCGGTCTATTCAACCCTTACCCCTTGCAAAAGGAAGGATCCTCAGTTTGGCTCCTGATGATCCCAGGAACCATATCACATTGGAATCAGCAGAGCAGGATCTTATGATCTATGATGGAAGAAATAAGGCGCAAAATGGTTGGTTTGTGGCTCGTTCTCTGATCCCATCGAATGAAACCGGCACAGTGGTGGAATGGAAGCTATCAGCAAACCAGATCCACAACTGGGAGCGCACTCCTGTTATCAGTTACTCACAGGTTGGATATGATCCTCAACAGGAAAAAATTGCTGTTATCGAAACAGACAAAAATCACAAGCTCCGTAAGAAGGCAAAATTGTACAAAATATTGGGATCAGGGGAGCTGGAACTCATTAAAGAAGCACCCGTTGAATTGTGGGGTGACTACCTGCGTTATACTTATGGCCATTTTAACTTCTCCGATATCAAAGATGAAGGAGTATATAAAATTAAATATGCCGGAATCCTGTCAGGTCCGATTCTCATTAAAAGAAACCCATATGGAAATGCCTGGCAACCCACACTGGATATATTTATGCCGGTTCAAATGGATCATGTACACGTGAACGAAGCATATCGTGTCTGGCATGGAGCATCCCACCTGGATGATGCCAGGCAAGCTCCCGTTAATCATGAACACTTTGACCTTTTCGCTCAGGGTCCGACCACAGATACACCCTTTAAACCAGGAGAACATATTCCCGGATTGAACATTGGAGGCTGGTATGATGCCGGTGATTACGACATCCGTACTCAGTCCCAGTATGCCACTGTAATGGGACTGGTTCAGATCAGGGAACATTTCAGTGTGTTAAGAGATCAGACCCTGGTGGATCAGGAACGACGTTACGTAGATTTGCATGTTCCGGATGGTAAAGAAGATATCTTACAACAAATTGAGCACGGAGCTATTGCTTTACTGGCACAACATAAGGCAGTGGGACATGCCATTCCGGGAATTATCGTATCAGATATTTCGCAATATACCCACCTGGGTGACGGGATGACAATGACAGATAATCTTATTTATAACCAAGAATTGAATTTGGACGAGTCGGATGGATTCTATAGCGGCAAACCAGATGACCGGTGGGCCTTTACAAGCAGATCCAGCGCGTTGAATTACGGCTCAGCTGCAGCCCTGGCTGCCACTAGCCGGGTATTGGATGAATATCATCCTGAATTTTCGGAAGAATGTCTCCGCACGGCTGAATGGGTGTGGGTTGAAGAGAATTCTAAAGATCCAGATCTATTTCACGTAGGAAACACCACGGGAGGAAATTTGCAGTTTGAAATTTTTCGTGCAGCCGTAGAATTGTTGGAGGCGACAGGAAAAGACATTTACAAACAATACATTCTCGATAATTCCGGAATCATTGAAAGAGGATTCGGAATTACAGCAGTTCTTGCTGTGAGAGCCATGCCATACATGAATGAGGAATATAGGGCACAAATTAAACAGCAGACCATCAATTACAAGCAGCACATAGACAGCCTTGAATATCATAATCCATTTGGAGTAAGAATTACCCGAGGCGGTTGGGCGGGTAATGGAAGGGTATTAGACTATTCCATCACCAACTATTATCTCTATAAGGCCTTCCCGGATATCATGGATCCGAAAGATGTATATGTAGGATTAAATTATCTCTTTGGGTGTCATCCTGGATCTTCTATTTCCTTTGTATCGGGTGTAGGTATCCAATCCAAGGAGGTAGCTTACGGTATGAACCGGGCAGATTATTCATTTATCTCTGGAGGAGTAGTTCCAGGAGTGTTAATACTACCCCCGGATTTTCCTGAGAACAAAGAAGACTGGCCCTTCCTCTGGGGAGAAAATGAATATGTCATTCCCATGGGCCCCAGGTACATCTTTGCAGTTAAAGCTGCAGAAGAATTATTAACAATCAACCATACTCCTCATAATTAATTAGTTGCCTTAACTTCCTTTAGTTTCGGTTGCTGCATCCATCATTGCTTTGATAATTTCGAAGCGAAAACATTCCCCTTCGGAAGTTATGTGTATGAATCGCTATTTATTTTCATAAAAGGCCTCCTGATTCTGGGAGTAATTTTTGTTGCCGGGGTACAGAATATTAAGAAAATTATAGACTTTATAAATGGAGTTGAGATTGAGCCCATCAAGGTTGACTTGATTCTCTATTATGTGGCTTTTATTACACTGCTTAGTATTGGTCTTTTCCTCTATTTCAGGTCCATGAACAAAAAGGCAGACTTTAAAAGCTCGATTTTAAAAATTGAAACTCAATCAGCACTTGTAGATGGAGCATTATCCTTAGGCATAGGCACTGTCTTTGTTATTATTTCACTCATCCCTGAAAACTCATCCCTGGCTTTTATGACCAGTATTGGTGATGCCATCATTGTTCTAATCATATGTCTTTTGTTTATAAGCATGCCACTGATGAATCTCTTTCCCCTTCATTCATTAAACAATCAAGCTATATCTCAAAGCTTGGAAGCAGCTATTTTATAGCAGTTTTCATAAGCTCAGAATCCGGCGTAATACATCTTGATAACATAGAGGCATTTAGAAAAGATGTTCTGAACCTATTGCTTCCTAAATTTCAAAATGTGAAAATAGAGGTGATTGCTCGAGGGAAGACTAGCGAATTTTAAATCTGTCAATTCTGAACAAGACAAATAATCTCAATACAATGGAAAACAACTCATCTGATAATCTTGAAATTCCGGAATTCGGTCATATCACAGATACCAAAGAGCTTGCAGCATTCTTATTAAAACAGTTAAATAGCATGTGGGTGTTTTTTATTGCTTTTGTGGTTATTGCCGTTTATTGGATGAAACATTTAGAACCTTTTAAAGAAGATTAGGCGATATCCATACTGGAAAATCCATCAACACATTTTCTCAATTCTGGCAGGAGTTAAAGAGACGAAGGGTCGTACACGTAATTACAGTGTATGCTTCGGCAGCATTTGTAATCATAGAGCTGATCAATAATTTATCAGAGCCATTGAGCCTGCCAGTTAGCCTTTCTACCATAGTGGTAATAGTGCTTGCTGTCGGATTCCCATTAGCTATCATATTATCATGGCTCTATGATTTGACTTCTGAAGGGGTTGAAAAAACCAAACCATCAAGTGAGATTCGGGAAGACGAAAAAACTGTCATCCCAAATGCATGGAGAGTTGCCACATATGTAAGTTTTGCGTTGATTATCGGGTTGGTTGTCATGAATATTATGGGTAGAAATAATCAGATTCGTCCTGGAGAAATTCAGTCAATGCTGATACTTCCATTCAAAAATTATACGGGTGATGATCAGCTGGACATTCTCATGTCAGGCATGCATTCTTCCCTAATCAGTGATGTAGGACGGATCATAACGGTGATCTCCAAAACCACATCCGATGTCTACAAAGATGCCGATAAGACATTATCACAGATCGCTTCGGAACTGGGGGTGGATGTTGTTGTAGAGCCCTCTGTAATGTGT
>PVMS01130361.1_pt1 | contig 14670 bp, 13 predicted proteins | sample 1853461 | NCBI WGS metagenome assembly PVMS01 (sample SAMN08582032, study PRJNA380276) | Marine sediment metagenome, whole genome shotgun sequencing project. | isolation source: ocean sediment barecode stripped | collected 2017 | reverse complement strand
CAATGATGTTGGCATATAGTTTGCAAGATTAATTGTAGCTGAAATTTTGCTCTCAGTGACAATAAATTGGCATACCTGAGTCTAAAAAGGTTTTAAGTTATGGAATCTGCAGCAATTTTAGGAAAAAAATCAGCCATATCCCACAACGAGGGGATTCATAAGGTCCAGAAGCTCGTTGCGGAGGTCGAAAAGGTCATTGTGGGACAAACCACCCTGATCTGTCATGTGGTGGTCGCCCTTCTTTCCGATGGTCACGTCCTTCTGGAGGGTGTCCCGGGTCTGGCCAAGACCCTCCTTGTATCGGCCCTCGGCTCAGCCATGGGAGCCAATTTCAGAAGAATCCAAATGGTGCCCGACATGCTTCCAAGCGACATCATTGGGACCTATCTGTATGTGGAAAACGCCTTCAAACTCCAGAAGGGTCCTCTGGTCGACTGCCATATCGCATTGATTGATGAAATAAACCGGGCACCGGCAAAAACTCAATCCGCACTTCTCCAGGCCATGCAGGAGCGTCAAGTCACTGTCATGGGGAGAGACACCCTCGAGTTGAACGATCCGTTCATCGTCCTTGCCACACAGAATCCTGTTGAACAGGATGGGACCTATCCTCTTCCTGAAGCTCAACTGGATCGATTCCTCTTCAAACTCGTCGTTGGGTATCCAAGCCAAGAGGATGAGTTGGAAATCCTCAACAATATAGACCTCGACCAACGAGATAAAATCAAATCCATCCGAAAGGTCCTCAATCCGGAAGACATCTGTCAACTGAGAGAAAGTATTAAGAAGGACGTTTCCGTCGAATATTACGCCCAAAAATATATCGTGGATCTGGTAAGGGCAACACGTTTCCCGGAAGAATATGGAATCAAATCACTCGAGGGTCGTCTGAGGCTGGGTGCATCCCCCCGGGCGACCCTTGCACTGAGAGATGCAGCGCGTGTCGAAGCCTTTTTGCACAGTCGTCAGCATGTCTATCCCGAAGATATCCAAGCCGTCGCGATGGGAGCATTGAGGCACCGAATCTTTTTGGAGTTTGCAGCCGAAGCCGAAGGGTTGACCGTTGAGGAGGCCCTTCAAGAGATCATTCATGGAGTACATGTGCCATGAGAGAAATTATCTCAAAAATAGCAGAAGCCGATTACTATGTTCGGTGGTATTCGAGTCACCATGATCTTGGGATGTGGCCCGGGAAACAGGCAGGAGGGGTTGCGGAGTTCGAGAACATTTCCGAATATGAGTTGGGAGACAACCCTCGCAACATCAACTGGCAGGCCACCGCAAGGACGGGGGGCCACACAATCCTAAAGAACACTCGCATGACCGAAGCGAAAATCTCCCTTTTTCTTCTGGTCGATCTGAGCCGATCTATGGATTTTGGAACGGTTCGGGTGACAAAGCGGAGATTGGCCGCAGAAATCTCCGCCAGCCTGATTCATGCGGCCTGGCGATGCCGTGACCAGGTCGGTTTTATTGCCTACGGATCGGAAGTCGATGTGATGTGGCCTCTCCGAAATCCGAAAGACTACCGGCTCTTGATCCCTAAGAAGATACTTGAAACAAGATCCAGCGGAAAAACGGGAACGGGCTTGGCCGAAGCCCTCTCCAAACTACCCGTGAAGCGTTCCTTGGTCTTTCTCATTTCTGACTTCCAGGAACCTATCAAAGAAATAAAAAATGCCTTTAAATCCTTTGTCTTCCGACATGACATGGTTCCTGTCATTCTATCGGACCCTCGGGAAAAGGTTCTCCCTAAAAAACGGTGCCTCACAGTATTGAAAGACCTTGAGACCGGTTGCAGAAAAACGATCTGGTTGGGAGGGTCCCGAAAAAGATCGGCCTTTAAAAAACAGTCAGAGGAAAGGGAGTGCCAGTTGAGGGCATTGTTCAAACGCCTCGGCATGGAAGCTTTATGGGTTCACCAGGAAACCGATTTGGCTCAAGAGATGAGCAGGTTCTTTATGCTCCGAAGGAGGGCCAATTAAATGAGAAAGTATATCCTGCTCACTTTTTTGGCCGCTTTCTTCGCCCTGGGAATCGTATCCCCCACCGATCACAGTGCGTATTCTGAGGATGAAGCACCGACAGACCAGAAGGTCTTCCCTGTTTCAGAGGATGAAGCACCGACAGACCAGAAAGTCTTCCCTATCACCGTTGATTTTGAAAGCCCAAGAAACTTCGGTTTTCACGTGGGTGATGAAATTCCTCTGACCGTCACCATGAAAGTAAAGGATGGAAACATCCTGGACCTGGTCAACCTCCCTAAGAAAAAAGAATCCCACGGCCCCTTTGAAATTCGAGGCGTAAGCATTAAAAAACGTAAAAAAGGTGATCAAACGGAATATGCCGTATCTTATCGCCTTCAATCTTTCGAGCCGGCGATTGCTGTAGACAGATTGACTTTTCCCCCTCTTCGCATCTCATATGCGACCAAAGGGAGTTGGAACCGAAAAGAATCCAAGTATGAATATCAGACCCTTTTTTCACAAACTTTTGACATCATCGTATCTCGGACGGCTACCTATTTGGGTCCTATGAAAGCCCTTAAAGGTCCGATCTATGACAGGAAAGGCACCCTCCTCTGGAGGGTGACAATGACTCTGGGCAGTCTCATGATTCTTTTGACCCTGTTCACCTGGTTGATGGATTTTTTTCGGAAAAGAAGATTATTCGTCGCCAAAAAACAAATCCTCACGTCCAGAGAGCGCGCATTGAAGGCCTTACAGATAGCCAGGGAGAATTGTTTCAACCACGAAGACCACAGAAAACATCTGTTTTTTGAGGTCAACGCCATATTGAGAAATTTTTTGAAAGAGGCATGCGATTTGGATGCAGCGAATCGACCGACCATGGAGCTTGTGCAACTCCTAAAAGACCACCCCTACTATGATGAGCTCAATAGTCTGGTGGTAAGGATTAATCAGGTTGTCTATGAAGGAGACGCACCGGTTGACGTTGAGCCCATCGTGAGACAATTCGGAGAGCTCTTAGAAAATGTGGACCCGGCCTTCTCTCCAGGAGGGACCCATGATCAGTCTGGCTGACCCCCTATTTCTATTCATTGGCTTCATCTTTATACCTCTCTTTATAAAAAAGAAAACAGCCTTTTTAGGGTACTCACAACTCCACCTCATAGACGGCCATCTTGGATCGTGGTTCTTTCGGCTTCTGCCACAGTTTCTTTTTGTCATGACAATAGCCCTCCTGGTCATTGGACTGGCCCGTCCCCAAAAGAACAACGTCGTGACCTACGAGAGGTTCCTCGCTCGAGACATCATTCTTGTCGTGGATCTTTCTTACAGTATGGAAGACACCTTTAAAAACAGAGAAGGCGAGAGGAAGATAGATGTGGCAAAAAATGCTGCTCGCCAGTTTATCCTGAAGCGTGAAAATGATCGTATTGGGCTTCTTGTCTTCGGTGATGATACTTTTGGGAGCTGGCCCCTGACGCGGGATCTCGATCTGATATTGAAAAAAGTGGGCAGGCTTGGATCCACTTTTTATGGCGGCACCGACCTCGCCCAACCTTTTTTGAAGGCCTTGTCACATTTCAGAGACATGGGGCAATCCGAAAGTCGTGTCCTGGTTTACCTCTCAGATGGCAAGGGCAGAATCCCGGACACCCTAAAAGAAAAGATCATCATGGAGATGAATAAGATGGACACCCATTTTTATCTCCTTGGTATCAATATCAGCCAAGAAAAAAACGACCTTTTAGAAATCGTTGAACGGACTGACGGTCGCTTCTTTGTTGCCGATTCAGCAGGTGAGTTGAGAAAGGCATTTGAAGCCATTGACCTCCTGGAACCAAGCATGGTCGAAATAGAGGTCCAAGGGCAGGTTAAGGAGCTCTATCTACATTTTGTCTTTCTTGCTTTGTGCCTGATGCTCATTTGGACCTTACTGCGACAGACCCTTTTTATAGAACTTAGTTAGGAGGAACCTCATGATGATTTTTAAATATGTCCGTATGTTTCGGGTTTACCTGGTCATCCTTGGGGCTCTTTGTCTATCTTATGGAATCTATCAAAAGTACTGGTACTCTGACTTGATTGAGAATGCGGTGAAGGCAATAGAGACCAATCAACTGGATCAGCAGTACTTGGAACAGGCCAAGAAAAATCTGTTATCATCGAATGGGCTCATCTCCTACAACATGGGCGTGAGGGCATTTCATGCAAATAACCTAAAAAAGGCGAGTAGCCATTTCTACGACGTCATCCAAAAAAGCGATAATGCCTCCCAAAAGAAGCGGGCCTACTATAACCTCGGAAATATTCTGGTTCTGTTGGATTTGCCCAAAAAGGCCGCTGAAATGTACCAGGAGAGCCTTCGCATAGATCCCGAAATCTGGGAGAGCAAATATAATCTTGAACGGCTCTATGTCTTCTATCCTTCGGTTTTTCCAAATGAAGGGAAACAGGCCTCACTGGATCAGGAACCTGGAGACCAGAAAGGGGATAGAAATCAGATGGGCAAACCGGGCAAAGGACAGCCTGACATTTAGGGAAACCATGACGGTTGAATTTATCAATGGAAAAGCATTTTGGGCCATGTGTGCCCTACCCCTTCTTTTGGGTTTTTTTGTGTGGAGTCTCTACCGGAAAGAGACTATCCTGAAGGAATTTGGGAGTCTGGACTTACTCAAGCAGTTCTCGCGGTTGCGTCTCAACCAGAAGATACCCTACCAGGCACTTCCAATCTTTCTCTCCTTCGCTCTCTTGATCGCAATTACAGCGGGCCCCCTCCTTTACATGAATTCAAAAACGCTCAAAGAAGGATCGCTTGATGTGGTGGCCGTTATGGACCTATCCAAGAGCATGACGGCCGAGGATTGCGGCCCAAACATTTCCCGAATCGAAATGGCAAAAGAGACGCTGATGAAAATAATGCCCGAATTGGCCGGAAACAGGATGGGGATCGTGACCTTTGCAGGCGAAAGTTTTCCGCAGGCCGAACTGACGGATGATTTTCAGGCGCTGACATTTGTTCTAAAGAACTGGGTCACACCGGATTCAGCCCCATCAGACGGATCCAACATCGGGAAGGCCCTTTCAGAGGCGGTGGAGCTTTTTGAACTGGATGAAAGAAAGAAAATCATCCTGCTCTACTCGGACGGCGGAAAAAACCAGCATGAAAATATTGAGGGTCCCCTTACGGATATGAATACAAGAAGGATAAGTGTTTTTTCGGTTGGTCTCGGAAGCCCGGAGGGCTCGAGAATTCCTGTTTACGAGAATGATAAATTTAAAGAGTGGTATAAAATCAACGGCACTGAAGCAATCACCCGCTTGAATGAAGAGATTTTACAAGATATTTCAAATAGAACAGAAGGGAAATACTTCCGAATCACATCTGGAAACGAACTCCAGGGGATCTTTAGGGACCCTGGTGTCGTTGGAGAAAAAATCCTATTGAGTAAAAAAGAAATCTTTCAAATACCACTCGCCCTTTCCATCTTTCTCCTCTTTTTAGGCATGTGCTGGGAGCGCTGGCAGGCCTGAGCGAAAACATCCTTACCGTTAATGGTTCAGTTTAGATAAGAAGAAAATCAAACCGTAGATAATGGGTCGATGCAAAAGATATATTTTAAGGGAGTGTTTTCCCATGACCTCAAAAGGCCTTGTCAGAAAAGATCTTTTTATCGGTATTCGATGGAAATTGATGGACTCCAAATAAATGCCGATCAAAACAATCCCGAACCAGGGATAAAAGGGAATGTAGTCCATAGGACTTACATTCAACCATTTCGACATGGGAACCAGTGTCGATTGAAAAACAAAGTTGGAAACGACTAGGATAATACCGACGACGAGGGAAAGCTTCGGCAGACGAACAGAGAAAACCCCCACGACACTCGTGGTGGCGATACAGTGGAGAATACCGAAATAGACAAAATTTTCACGAAAGAGAAAATAGGTAATAATAGTGATGACCAACGCCCAGCCACCAATTATATAGAACCGCCTTCTTACCGCCGCCCATCTAATGCCCTCTTTATGAACCAATGCGAGGCCCATACCCACACAAAGGAGAAAGAGCGTGACGATAAATCGAGGAAAACTGAACCAGAATGCATTTTCAATAAAATCAATAGAGACAAATCCGAAGCTGTTCAGATCAAAGGCCACGTGAAAGATGACCATTAATAGAACCGCAAATCCCCTTAACACATCGATTGTAAAGTAACGGCGATCCCGGCCCTTTCTTTCATCTCCTTTTTTCATGATTTTTTGGGTATAAGAGGAGAAGGATATTATTCCTCGCTGTTTGAATGGTTGAGCATCTTTGTAGACAGAGAAATATAGGAGGATACGTTGTCGATCAGGTTTTTAAACGTCCCTGATAGATCATCATATTCAACTTGGAGTTTTTCCAGTTTAAGTTTATTTGCTTTTAAATCTTTTGATCCATAAAGCGATGCCGAGCGCGGTTCATGCCCTATTTCCCAGAAGGGTGCATACCCGAAAAAGTCTCCTTTTCCAAGTTTCAAAATCGGCAAACTACCCTTAGAGTTCGTTTTTACGACCATGGCCTCTCCCTCGGTAATAAGGAATAACTTTTCCTTAGTACAGCCTTTTTTTATGATAGGCTTCAGGTCCTTTGGAACTTTGAATGGGTGCCCGTTCCCAGACATGCCCACCGCATAGTCTGTAACAAGTCTTAAGCGACGGTCCAGGCTAAGAAGCACGGTTTTCATGCCATGTGTCAAACCTGCATATTCAGTTGCAAGACGTTCGTTATCCAGTAGTCCCAATCGTACGTCGCTCTCCGCAGTCACGGTAGCACTTCGGATATTTTCTTTGAATAAAAAAGAGGTAAATGTGCCTATAAAGCTCCCCTCTCCAAGCCTGGCGATCGTAACGGGGTTACCGGAGATTTCCTTCGTTACATTAACAGTGCCTTCCATGATGACCCAAATCCACTTGCCATGTCCCCCCTCTTTGACGATCTGGTCTCCTTTACGGTATGCCTCCTCATCGACCACAAAAATGTAATCGATGAAAGGCCCCTTTAAGATAGGTAACCCCTTGTTCCCGTCCGACGCTGACCCTTCGCTTTTCTTGTCTTTCTCGCCTTGAGGCTCCGGCCCTACCCTCTTGATCTCCCCGTCATCGATCATCTTTAGGGCATCGAGAACGATCTCCATTCGGTTACCGTTGAAGGCACGTCCAACGTTGACCTCTTCCTCAAAAAACTCAAATTTACCTTCTGTCCAACCAAATAGGGCATAAATAGCCTCTTTTCCCTTTTGGATTCCGTCGATGGCATTGATGGGATTGCCTTTAACAAAATATATCCTGCCCGCCGCTGGAGCATGTTCACTGCGGAGATATAAGCTACCGGTACTGCTATTTCCTCCAAGAATCTGGAAGAGATCCGGCAAGGTGATAAAACTTAATTCTCCTGATAATGCTGCTCTACCCGCCACTTATAATCCTTATCCTGTCCATTGTAATTCTTCTTGCAGATGACGCAGGGTGAGTACAAGACATTTTTTCAGCGTTTCTCCCACACCATCCCCTTTCAAGGCGCTTGCAGAAAAAGAAGGAACCTTGAGTTTGGTATTCAGGTCCTTTTCCATGACCTCCACCGGCAAGATGGGGATACCCCGCTCACCCAAGTCACGCTTGTTGTACTGGAGAATCAGCGGTACTTTGAAGATGCTGATATTCTGCTCAGCCAGGTTTTGCTGTAGATCCATCAAAGAGATAACGTTAGCTTTCCGCCGAATCTCCAGGGAATCCGCGACAAAGACCACACCGTCAACATTTTTAAGAACCAACTTTCGCGTAGAGCTGTATTTTGCCTGCCCAGGCACCGTGTAAAGCTGGACTTTTACATCACAACCTCTGATTTTACCAAGACCGATAGGAAGAAAATCAAAGTATAGCGTCCGGTCCCCTTTTTGTGTTGATCGAAACCATATCAGTTGAAGTATATTTTTTGCCCGCTTTGTGAATGAATTCCAAATTGGTGGTCTTCCCACCTCGACCCGGGCCATAATAAACTAATTTACATTCAATGATTTTATCTTTCGCGTTGAACACAGCCATAAAATTAACAATCTTCCTCCGGGGTGCTTGTTAGAGAGCTTAGATTCAGGATTTCCTTTGTCAACGTTCCCATCGGTAACAACTCAGCGATTTCCTCGATAGAAATGGCTATGGCTTTCAATGGATGGCTGGCCATCCATCCTAGATTTAGCATCCGATGGAGGGCCGAGCCATTAATAAAAGATTTTGCCATTATTAATGGCCAGCGATCAATTTCTGGTCTATCTTTTATTGATCACCAGTGATCAATTTCTGGTCTAGCTTATATTGATCACTACTATGCACCATCGATGGTGACATCCAATGTAAAGTCCCCCCTCTTGGGCCCTGAGGTAATCCTTGTCTTGCCGGAAACAACGCCGCTGCCATTAAACACAGCCAACATGGAGTAGCATTGCATCCGCGGCAACCGTTTTCCAGGCTTCAGGGCCTCTATAAGATCCTCATCGTCTGCAGGGACCGTAAAGCTCACAGTATTTCCTGTCTGAAACGCGACATCAAACTCGACCACTTCACCTTTACGGCGTCCTTCCTCCAATTTCATGCTGACCAAGTTGATGTCGATTATATCTTCTTCTGCTAGAGGTTCCTTGGGTTCTTCAGGAGGTGGGGCGGCGACCTCGGGTAGAATGGCCTCAATCCCTTCCTGCACTAAAAGATCTGCGAGAAATTCCCTAAGATTCCTCAAATTCTCATTGCTTAGTGTGCCCTCGGATAACCAGCGTTCGAATTCGGCAATCGCACCTTGAGTTAAGGAACGATTCTGATAACACCTTAAAATATTCTTGGCCGCCGCAAGAGGCATAATCCCTTCCGTCATAAGTCTTTTAAACTCAGCCATTGCTTTTTCATACTGACCGAACTTGGCGAGAGCCACCGCTCCTTCGATGGCGGCAGTCTCTTTATTTTTGGAAAAGGAAAATAATTCAAGGATGAGATTTTTGACTTCCGGAGTAAGTTCGGGAGCAGATTCATCCTGGAGACTCGCTTGAAGCTTTTTTTCAAGACCTTGGATCTTGCTATTGAGGGCATCCAGTAATTGTTCATCCCCACGATATTGTTTGCTTCCTTTGATAGTATCAAGGACATTCATGTATTTCTTCTTCGATTCGACAAATAGGCCCTGAGACCCATAGAGTGCCGCCTCTTTCAGTAAAGATTTTATTTTTCCCTTATCAGACATCTATCTCTTTACCCCCGCGTTATACTCCTGTTCCCTGAACAGGGTGATATAATGCCTTAAAAAACGACGCTTTTCTTCGTCCGGTTTATGGAAGTGAACCCCGGTTTCAAATTTCCCCTCCTCTTTTTTCTTGGAAAAGGCTACTTTTCCTTCGATGTCCATAATTTCTTCTTCCAGACCCATCGTTAAAGATATTGAACCCTCCGGATCAACGGGGACATAGGTTTCCAACAGAATGCCGTTTTCGCTGATGTTTAAGGTCCTCCCCATTCCCTGTCCGGATTTATGGTTATTTTTATCAAGGCTGATATAGGATATGAGGTTTTTTGAGTCAAACCTCGCTGCGCTTCTCCTCTCTTTGCTCATACAGACAGTCTCCAAATAAAAATTCAGGTCATAAGGACCCGGTTTTTGATAATAATCGCCCAATAATGTTCGTTTATGAGCACAATTTTTGACACCGATGGCACGAACACCTCGTTTAACACGAGTCGCATTATCCCCCCCGGTTCATGCCGAGAAAAAAATCGGTCTCATTCACAGATTTAGTCCAGAATAGCATAAAATGGCAATAATCTCAAGGGGTTTTATCAAACCGGCTCACAGAAGACGGTTTCCAGAATGCCCATCATGGATCCCGGCACATATACGAACACGGAGATCTTTTTAATTGTGATTCCTATAAAACAAACTCCACTTGCTAAAAATATTGCAAATTTTATGCAAAAGAGGCGGAGTCTGTAACAATTTTTAAAAATATTTCACTTTAACTGAGCGAAAGTCGACGATGCCTCACGAAGTTCCCGTCTCGTAAATAAATCGAAGCCATCATTCTCTCTTTTGTTTATGATCGATGAGGGTTTCATGACCGGCTTGACCGATTATTTGACCTTTTATACATCTCCCTGTTCAAAAACGGATCGTACAATCATCGAGAATGGTTTCCGCCCTCTTCCTCAATCCCAAGGCAAATGTATCACCCTCATTCAGGGCATTCTCAACCGCTGAGAGGATATCGTAGTAGAGATCCCAACCGACGCATTCTTTTTCATACGTCTTTTTCAGCATACTGCTTTCACCTTTGACAAAATTGAGAGCTTCCGTGATACGCTCGGCACCATTCTTAATAAATTCGAGCCCTTCCATCTTCCTTCCTTCGTTAAAAAAAGATGCCGCCTTAAAGCCGAAACGCAGATAAACGTCCGTTGTCGGGATTTTGGACACGAAACAGCCTGTGAACGGATCGATGATCTCTTTGAGCTTCGAAACATCATCGGTGAGCACTCCCGCGTATGCCGAAAATAAGATGATTCGGACATAGTCACCGATAAGTTTAGATACGGATGCGGACTGCATGGCCTCCTCAGCGAATGATTTCTTGTCGTGGCGCATAAACAGACCCGCCTCGTGGAGATAGGCGAGTTTGGTTCCGGGCCGTGTCAAGGTTGAGAGGATATAGGCCTGGTCTTCTGCCCTGCCGATGAAAGAGGGCGTAAATGGGCGATAACGACGAAGACTGTCCAGAGTGATACCGTTTGTTCCGCCGGTCACGTGGATACGGTGGATACACGTGCTTTTGCCGTCGTGCTCTTTCGACCCGTAACGTGTCATCATCTCCGCTTCGGTGGAGAGTGCCTGAGGCAGTGGGCTGAAGAAAAAATATTCATCCTGCGAAAGCGCGAAATCGGAAAATCGGACATCCGGTGTGAAGAGAGACTCGAGGATGTCCTGATCATTGACCAGCGCACCCGCTATCATACCCATATCCAAAGACTGGCCGACACGACTTCGCCCCTGAGCTCCCCAGAGGGGCGTTCTAAGATGCTCGAAAGCGGACGCGCCGGATTCATTGACCAGTTCTCTTTGGGGAAAGACTTGGTCGAGATCGATCTTAAATGTAGCTCTCAATTCGGGTTTGACAAATACACCCATAAATGCCGCGATAGCCTTCAGAAAGCTATAGTGTCTTCCATACTCACCATCCACGCCGAAAACATTAAGGCATTCTTTTGCATTGTCCCGTCCCAGGTAATGTTTCGCTGCCACACTAAGGATTTCTTCTATGATTCGATCAGTGTCCGCTTCAGTGAACAGACTGACATCTAAATGTTTTCGTCCCCCCGCAGAGAGGAGTTCTTCCATAAGATAAGCCTTGGCAATGTCATGAAGACCCTTATGGGTAACGGAGACCGATAAGACACAGGTAAGCCTTCCGTTTTCGTCCGGAACGTTGCCGCGGTTTTTTTCGAACTCAAAGGTTTTCTCAAGACCTTTGAGTCCATAAAGTACCTCGTTATTTTCAGGTTCGACCCCTACCGGAATGGGGTGGTCGTACCAGTACAACTGCGGCTCGCGTTTGATTTGTTCCAGCTTTTTTTTTATGGACTCGCTCAGGATGAGGGTGTCTGTGGATTTTGATGACGACGGGACGGTCAGGAGGACATTAGATGTGAAGAGAATCTGTCGAGCGGGATCGGTCAGCGGATGAGGATTCAAGTCTGTGATGGTGACATGGCGTTTCTCTCGCAATGCTTTGATACGTCTTTTCTCATGTCCCTGTATCCCCTCCCCTTCGGGGAAAAAAACCTTCCAGAATTTTTCAGCGGTGTTCCGCCGGTCGTCCAGATTGTCCCGTTTCGACACCCATTCCGAGAGCGCATTCAGACGATCCGTAAATTGGGGATGACATTGACATGCCCTTTCCAGCTCTCGCTGCACCATTTCCATGCCGTTCAAATAAAAACAAGCAACATCCTGCCACCCGGACACTCCTGACATTCGCACCAGAAAGTTTTTAGCATCCTCTGCCTTTTTACTTCCCGAAAGCGCATAGAGAAAAGCAGTGTTCAAAGCCTGCGCGATATCACTATTATCCTGAGAAGGTTTTTTGATATCATCGCTGCCATCCAAAAATGAATTGAGACCATCTCCCTCACGGGATCCCACCAATGCAGAGATAATGGACTTTAGTTGTTCAATCATGGTGTATAATCGGGATTGGACACTATTATTGCTCCTTCACCACACATTCCACAATCTCACTGATGATGGTCGATAAATTATTCAAATCGAAAGGTTTCTGGATGAATCCATGACAACCGCGTTCCAGTATTTCACCAGCCTTGCCATCAATACTGTAACCACTTGCCAGAAGAACTTTTACATCGGGGTCGATCTCTTTTAAAATGTCGAAGGTCTCGCTTCCATCCATGTCCGGCATAATGACATCCAGGATGATGACATGGATCCTGTCCTGATTTTCCCGATAGACTTCGATCGCCTCCTTCCCGCTCCGGGCCTCAATGACTTGGTACCCCAATGCTTCGAGCATCTGCCTGCCGACTCGGATAATCATCTCCTCATCATCGACGAGTAGAATAATCCCGGACCCTGCCTTGGCATCTTCTCCTGATTTTTTTTCAACCTGCACTTCTTTTTCAGAAGAGGGCAAATATATATTAAAAGTGGTCCCTTTTCCTTTCTCACTTTGAACGTTTAAGATTCCACCATGGTTTTTGATAATGCCGTAAGAGGCGGCCAGACCCAATCCTGTCCCCCTGCCCCTCTGTTTGGTGGTAAAGAAAGGATCAAATATTTTCTCCTGATTACTGCTCTCAATGCCCATGCCGGTGTCCCTCACAGATACTTGAACATATTTGCCGGGATCGATGCCGTTTAGGCTTGCATAGTAATCATCTAACATCGCGTTCTTCGTATTGATAAACAACTCCCCCCCTTGGGGCATGGCTTGCCAGGCATTGATATACAGGTTCAGCAACACCTGCTCGATCTGTCCCTGATCCGCTTCAACGGTCCAGATTTTTTCCTGAAATTTAGAATGAATAGAAATCTCTTTTTTTGTTCGCCCGAACATATCGGAACTTTTTTTAATGATACCATTCAAATCAATGGGCCTGACTTCATATTTCCCCCCCCCTGGCAAGCCCCAAAAGCTGCTTGGTGAGTTCGGCCCCGTTTCGGATATATTCTTCAACCGCTTTCAATTTTTCATAATCGGGATGGCTCTCATTTTTATGAAAGAGGGCGAGCGAGATATTCCCTTGGATCCCCATCAGCAGGTTGTTAAAATCATGTGCAATACCCCCGGCCAGAGTCCCTAAGGCTTCCAACCTCTGGGCCTGTTGAAATTGGGATTCCAGGGCCTTCTGATGGGTTATTTCGCTGAGAAAATTCAGGGTGGCCGGTTTCCCTTCCCAGGTGATAAGTACGACATTGAGCTGTACCCATAACTCCTCACCCGACCTGTTCTTTATCCTGAATGAGTAGGGAATGACAATCTCTTCCCCTTTCAGCCTCCGACGTTGTCGATTTTGGAACATTTCCCTGTCATCCGAATGGACAAGATGGATAAAAGGCATTTTCGCCAAATCTTCAGCAGTATATCCCGTCATTTCCAGAGTCTTCGGGTTGGTAAATTTTACGACCTCATCCTGGCCGATAAAAATGGCTTCATTTGCGTTTTCAACCAGGAGTCGATATTTCTCTTCCGACTCCCTCAACGCCTCCTCAACACGCTTCCGTACATTGATCTCCTGTTTGAGCAGCGCATTGGTCTTTGAGAGTTCATCCGTTCGCGACCGAACCCGGTCTTCCAGGTCGCTGTGTGCTTTCTTCAGGGCTTCCTCTGCTCTCTTACTTCTGGAGTAGAGCAATGCATTCTCGATGGCAACGGCAGAGGGGCTACTCAAAGCCGTCAACAGAGAAAGATCCTCCTTTCGAAACCCATAAGGTTTGCCGATAGAATCCACGTAGATGACACCCCGGGTCCGTGATCGGCTGATCAACGGGACACACATGACGGATCTGATTTTCATGATCTTCATGCTCTCCGAAGGATCCGTTTTAGTTTTTTTGAGCGTGTCGGACATCACCACGGGTTTGCCAGTTTTCATCACCCGTTCAACAATTGTTTTGCTGTATATTTTGGATTTTTTATCGTCCCCCTGTGCGGTTCTGGATATGACCTCCGTCACTTTCCCTGTCTTACGATCGAACAGAATAATGGCCCCTCTGTGAACGCCTTTCAGGAAATCAAAGATGTAATTCAAGATCTTTGTTAAGGTCTCATTGATATCCAATGTCTGCATCAAGGTGCTGGCCACTTTATACATCAATTCCAGGTTTTCACTGAGATCAACGGGTCTAAAAAACATCCCGGTTTCCCCGAATTCATTAGACAACTCGGTCGATTCCAGGATGCCTTGGATATCGCCCGAATAGGGTAATCCCAAAGAAAAAACAATGTTGCCGATACAGACGGGCAACCCGTCCTCCACCATGATCTCTTTGCCGGAGTTGATTCTCTTGCCTCTAATGAAAGTACCGTTGCGACTGTCGGATCCTCGATGTAATAATGTTTGTCTTTCCTCATGACCTTGATAACTCGGTCGATTCCAGGATGCCTTGGAT